>Ga0105046_10003281_pt1 | contig 25694 bp, 25 predicted proteins | sample MAT03_FD_78385 | JGI IMG/M metagenome (GOLD analysis project Ga0105046, IMG submission 78385) | Freshwater microbial communities from Lake Fryxell liftoff mats and glacier meltwater in Antarctica - MAT-03 (megahit assembly) | ecosystem: Environmental > Aquatic > Freshwater > Ice > Liftoff...
GAGTCCGGTGCCTTTGGATCATCGGAACTTCTGCGACTCGGCGACGGCCAGCACGTCGCAGCGTTCGTTCTCCGGGTGGCCGGAATGGCCCTTCACGACGGTGAACCTGACTTCGTGTTTTTGGAGCAGTTCATCCATCAGCTGCCAGAGTTCGACATTCTTGACGGGCTTAAACTGCTTGCCTTCTTTGCGTCGCCAGCCGTTCTTCTTCCAGCCGGGCATCCATTCGAGTGCCCCCTGAGCGACGTACTTGCTGTCGGTAATGACCTCGACTTGGGTGCGTTTGCTCAGCGCCCGCAGCCCTTCGATGACGGCCATCAGCTCCATCTGGTTATTGGTGGTATCAGCGAGTCCCCCCGCACCTTCACGTTCTTTGCCCGAAGCGGGATGTCGCAGGATAAAGCCCCAGCCGCCCGGCCCCGGATTCCCGCTGCAGGCTCCGTCCGTGTAGAGCTGGACGAATGGCAGGGCGGGCGGACTCGCGGGGGAGGTCGTCATGAGTGATTCCGAGCGGGTGTATCGTGAATTGACCTCGCCCACTCTCAGTCGCCCACGTTCTGGCGAACGTAGCTACGGGGCTGGCCCGCATCGCCACTTAGCGTTCGCGGAACGTAATTCGTCCCCGAGTCAGGTCATACGGAGAGACTTCCACTTTGACCCGGTCGCCCGGGACAATACGAATGAAATTCTTGCGCATGCGGCCAGAGACATGGGCCAGGACCATGTGTCCGTTATCAAGCTTCACACGAAATTGAGTATTCGCGAGCGCCTCGACGACGCTGCCCTCCATTTCGATTCCTTCTTCCTTCTCTTTCGCCATACGGCATCCGACTCCGACAAACAGGGGGTGAATTGTTGACTCGGGACTATAACTCTTCCCCACTCATCCGGCAATTCGAGGGCGATTCTTCGCGGAAACCGAGATCTCTTCACCAAGCGATACCACACACCCGGTGGCTCATACAGAGTTCACCGGGGAGACCAGGAGTGAGCTTCGTCCACAACCAGTGGTCAGTGGTCAGTCGGCAAAGGCTCGTGGCCCTGCTGATCTCGCCCGCCTCTTTGTCCCGCCGAGGACTCCCGACAATCGCCCACCGCTGAAGCGGTGGGCGATTATCAACCGTCCCTTCCGGGACGAAGAGCCTGCGTGCTTGGCTCGTCAATACAGCACTAAACAGATCTCTCACACCATTTGGAATTTGCGCAGGCTGCACACAAATCAACGCTTAGAGCAGATTCAGAAATCGTCTTCAGTGAGAACAGCAGACAGGAATGTCTGCTCGACTGAAGACGGGCAGGCATTCTTGTCTGGCCGACTGAAGACAGATTCTGAATCTGCTCGAGTCGTGCGGAGAGACTGGGCGGCTGGCGAATTGTAGACTTTCGCCGATCAAGGCTGGATACTCTCTCGATTCGACCGCTGCGTCGTCGAGTGCCTCTCGAACGAATCCACCAGGTGATCTCAATGAAAAACTCCTTTGGCGACCCCGAGCAGCAGGCCGCGATCGTACTCATTGAAATGGCTCTGGCCGAGGATCTGCAAGGCAGCTGCGACCTGACCTCGGTGGCACTGGTCCCGGACCACCAGGAGGGAACGGTGCAGATCGTGGCCCGGCAACTCGGAGTGGTGTCCGGGCTGGCGATCATCGAGGACGTTTATTCGAAGCTCGATCCTTCCGTCTCGATCGACCTGCTGTGCCGCGATGGCGAAATGGTCATGCCGGGCCGCGTGCTGGCCAATGTGCAGGGGTCGGTGCAGTCGCTGCTGACCGGGGAACGGACAGTGCTCAACTTCCTGACAGCTTTGGGCGGGGTGGCTACGCTGACTCGTCAATTCGTCGATGCCGTCGACGGGACACGGGCCAAGATTCTCGATACCCGCAAGACATGGCCCGGCTGGCGGACTCTTCAAAAATACGCGGTGCGGTGCGGTGGGGGAACGAATCACCGCCTCGGGCTCTATGACGGAATCCTCATCAAAGACAACCATCTTGCCGCTTGGCGAAACGAAGCGCCAGATGGGTCGGTGTCGGCTGCGATTCGCGAGTCTCGCAAGCGCTGGCCCGGCAAGCCCGTGGAAGTGGAGGTCGACACCCTTACCCAACTTCAGGACGCCTTGCACGAGACGCCCGAGATCGTCCTGCTCGACAATATGAAACCGGCCCAACTCCGCGAAGCCGTCACGATCCGCGACCGGGCGGCTCCGAAAGTTCAGCTCGAAGCCTCGGGCGGAGTGAATCTGTCCACGATCCGCGAGATCGCGCTGACCGGTGTCGACCGCATCAGTGTGGGAGCACTGACTCACTCGGCCCCGGCATTCGACGTGGCGTTTGACTGGGGGTCATGAGGGGAGCGGCGGCGTCATTGGTTCGCGAAAATCGCTCCGCTTCACAAGGCCGGCCCGTCGCGGCTACGCGGGGGATCGCTATCTTATCTTGGTGCCGTCGGCGTCCCAGAGTGTGCGCTGCTTGTCGTCGGGTTGTTGAAACTCGCGATAGAGCAGGCTCGGTTGGATGTCCTTATTGTTTTGATATTTGCCGCTTTTGTACTCGCGGACTTCGCCTTCCAGAGTGTGGTAAAAGATCTGGCAGATCTCGACACCGGCATAAATCCGGACCGGCTGAATGGCGTACATCTCCAGCGTCCAGAAGCCACAGAACCCCACATCGCCAAAGCCCGCAGTGACGTGGACAAACAGCCCGAGCCGCCCGATCGAGGACCGCCCCTCGAGCATCGGGACCAGATTGTGCGTCTCGGTCCGTTCCACAGTCCGGCCCAGATAGAGCCGGTTCGGATCGAGTTCGAGCCCCCCGGGCGGGATCTCGATCCGACGGAACCGGTTGGGTTTCCGCATGTCGAGCACGATTTCCTCATACACCAGCAATTCGTGGTGGAGTCGCAAATTGTAGCTGTTCGGGTTCAGCTGCGACGCGACGAACGGATCGATGACGATATCCGAACCGAGCCGGGACTGAATCTCGCTGCCGCTGAGGATCATGTGCCGCGTGCCAGACGGGAGGACAAGCGAACCGGGGAAGCCCGAACGAATTCGCCGCAAAGAGGGAGTGAAACATAGAATAACGAACCACACTGTCCGACGCACCGCTTCGCCAGTGACGTTTGAGAAAAGTGTGTGCAGCGAAACAGGTGGGGGTTCTCCGGGCTGATGCGGGAGCCGTGGGGGAGGTAAACACCAAGACGCCCAGGTGTAAAGCTCGTCAGGAGCAAGCCGACCGACGGATGGCAGCTCGCCAGTAACAGCTTTTGCCTCGCATTCATCAGGTCTTCCTGGACGGCTTAGCAACATTGCGACTTGGCGTTGAATTCTCTCTCTCTTCTGCGTGCCTCCGTGTCTCCGGGGTGAATTCCGGCGGATTCAATCAACAGACGCTGATGATGCACGCACGGCTGGATCAAATGGGAATTAAGAATTGGCGGAACCGTTCGAGTACGACTACACTGGCGACCTGTGTTCATTCGAACGCTTCCGCACTCCTCATGAAGAGAAGCCCATGCTGCCCCGCAAACTACTCACCGAAGCCATTGGAACATTCTTTCTGGTACTGACGATTGGATGCACGGTCATCCTCGCTTCTGATCCTGGCAAGGGCATCATTCCCCCGCTGGCGATTGGCTCGGCTCTGATGGTTATGGTCTTCGCGGGGGGGCATCTTTCCGGCGGTCACTACAACCCCGCAGTGACGCTGGCGGTCACGATTCGCGGTCGACACCCCAAGGGCGAAGTCGTGCCCTACTGGATCGCGCAGATCCTGGGAGCCTTGTTGGCCGCCGGAACTGCAACATATCTGACCGGCGGTGTGAGCAAGGCCGCGGCTCCACCCGCTGATGTCGTGAAGGCCCTGTTGGCCGAGTTCCTGTTCACGTTTGCCTTGGCTTATGTCGTACTTAACGTCGCGACTTCCAAGGCCACAGCTGGCAATTCGTTCTACGGTCTGGCCATCGGGTTCACCGTGCTGACCGGAGCGTTTGCTGTCGGCTCGATTTCCGGCGGAGCCTTCAATCCCGCTGTGGCTGTGGGAGCGGCAGCGATGGGGTTGATGGACAAGTCCTCGATCTGGATCCACATTGTCGCCGACCTCGTGGGTGGACTGGTGGCGGGTTGCACCTTCTTGTTCTTGAACCCAGAAGACAAGTAGCACTGGTCGTTTGAATGAAGAGAGCGGCGTAGCATTCCGATGCGACGCCGCTTTTACTTTTGGGACCCGCTGAGAACAGCGCGAGAATTGGAAGCCCGTGCAAGAAGTCGTAAGGCTTCTGCCGCTCTGCTCTCGCGCTTCACTCGGTCGGAATTCTGACGAATTCCGCGACGCCTCAGTACCCCAAACCGAACCCGTTGAGCAGACTCGTATCGACAGTCCCGTCCTTGAACTCGAACATCCCGGCAAAGGTGCGGCCCAGCTTCTTATTGGCAGCTGGACAATACTGTCGGGCGTTGCCTTCGATCGCGGCGACGCCGGGAATGCGGGCCGCTAAGCTGGCCGATTGCAGGAACGAGAGTCCTGGGCAGGTCAGATCCTGCACACACAAAAACATGCCGAACTTCTGTGCAGCTGCGGCAGCCAGGAGAGCTTCGGTCTGCCCCTTACAGGCTTTGAGCGCCACACCCGTATAGCCCTGCTCGCGGGCGAGCAGCAGTGTTTCATAGTCGATCAGTGACTCATCAATCACGACTGGTTTCAGCTCAGCGGCCTTGTGCATTCGGTTTTCGGGATGAGCCCGCAGGTCGCGGTGCGTCGGCTGTTCGATGTATTGAATGCGGTCGTAAGCGAGCGCGCTGCCCGCTTTCACCTGCTTCAAGAAATCGAGGACATACTCCACGTTCTCGCATTTCTCATTGAAGTCGACGGAGTAGAACCACTGCGTGCAACCACGTTTCGCTTGAGCCGCTGTGGCCACTCGATCGATGCTCAGCACGCGTTCGACATCCCACTTCAGATCATCGCCACTGAGCTTGATCTTGAGGTGCGTCAGCCCGTTGTAAGGAATCCACTGTTCCAATGTCTCCGGCAGATTATCGCCGATCTTCTGCGTGACATCCCCGAGGGTCAGGGGGTCAACGGCCCCGACCAAGTGATAGAGCGGCATGCGGGCTTTGGGTTCGCGCAGGGTGTACTTGTCGAGGTATTCCCCCTTGAACTGCCCGTCGAGATACTCCGACAGATCGTGGTTCATGAACTTTGACGACAGGGCGTCGTAGCTGTTGATGCCGTTGGCCTTGCCATACGCATCGTGGACCGCTGCATCGAGCGGACTGGCGGCAACCAGACGAGCCAATTCCGGGATCAGTTCGGGAAGCTTGTGCTTCTCGGAGACCAGCTTCGCGAGGTGGGCGTACTCGGCGGAGAGGGTGAACATCAGCTCGATGGGGTGGCCGACATCGATGAACCCTTCGGTCAGACTCACCACGCGCTGGGCATAGTCGAGCATGACGGCTTCGGCTTGCTCGGGCGACACTCCATGAGTGCCTGGCCAGGCCCAAATGTTGCCGATCGGCATACTGCCGAAGCCGACCCCGTGCTTCTTGCCACGGGTTTCAACCGTGACTTCTACGTTCATGAGTTTGCTTTCCTTCACCGTCCTCCCGCCAAATTTCAGCGGAGTACGGAAGGAGACCGGCTCAAACGAGATCCCGGCGTTCACAATTCGGATGTCTGTCGGCTTAGCCATGACCGTCGTGGCGTCGTTCTCATAGGGAGGGACAGGGAAGCTCTTACTCGGTCTGGAGTTTAGTGCAGGATGAAACCAGACAGAAGCCAAGTTTGATGGAATTCTGGGAAGGCGGGCAGGAAGCAGCTGAATCGAGACAGCGTTCTCCCACCGGGGCGAAGGGGCTGCGGGGCCGTCTCGGTGTGAGCAAAATGAATGTCGGTCCCAGCGATTCCGGCTGAGAGCGAGTTTCGAAGTGGCTAATCGGTTCGCTCGGCGTACCAACCCGATGCGTCAGCGAGGGCGAGGGTTGGGGGACAGTGTTTCGCTGGCCAGCCTCCTGCGATCCACCCGCACACGCCAGTCCGATCGGTCTCTCCGGTCGCCCCCGCTGACGTGCTGGGCGAGTTAAGTGCGTGCCACGGCGCGACAGCCTGGCCGCTTGCGGCACCCCTGAAACCTGCTCGGTGGCCAGCACCTTCTCGGCGGCACATCGCAAAAACGCGCCAACACTGGCTGAGGCCCCGTCGTATCCCGGTCGACGTTCGCTCACTGAAGGTCTCTCTGTCGTTCGACTTTCAACGACCACCATGACAGACTCCTCGCTCGTCGCATTCTGATTTTTCCAGTGTCCACTCTGGAGTTCTCCGCAGGTGTCACTCTCCCTTCCCCTCACTCTCTCCGAACTGCAGCTGCTCAATGACGAGCTGTTGGCGGCGCTGCGGTCGGGGGTCAGTCTCGATCTGGGGCTGCGAGAATCGGCGGGACATCTGCCCGGACGGATGTCGCTTCTGGCCCATCAACTGGCGGGGCATCTCACAGCTGGCATGAGCCTGACGGAGTCATTGGAGGCACTCGACCCGCAGCCCCCCACGGTGTACCGCGTGCTGGTCGCTGCGGGGATCCGCGGCAACCAGCTGGAGGTCGTGCTGACGCGGCTCAACGAGTTTTCCCGCGTGGTGGGCGATCTGCGGGAGTCACTCCGGCGGGCGATCATCTATCCGATTTCGGTCGGCGTCATGGCCTATTTGCTGACATGCATGGCGACCTATTTCTGCGTCCCTCCTCTGCGTGAGTTCATGACGGACCTGCGAGCGGAGCCATCCTTGCCGGTGAGGGTGGTCTACGCCCTGCACGACACTCTGCCGATCTGGGCGATTGGAATCCCGGCGATTGTGGGGCTGGCGTGTCTCGCCGGGATCGTGTTCGATTGGATGCAGTCGGGGAATGCGGCGGCCTCTGGATTCCTGCGTTACATTCCGGGATTCGGACGCTTGATGCAGAATGCGGAACTGTCGCGGCTGGCACACTTGCTCGCAATTCAAACGGAATATGGGCTGCCGCTGCCGGAGTCACTGCGCCGGTGTGCGGACGCGGTAGCTACCCCCAACCTGCGAGGATTCTGCCTGTCTGCTGCCGATCGCGTGGAGCGGGGTGAATCGTTCGGGGAGTCCTTGACGCATTCCCCGATGGTGCCCCCCTTCATGAAATGGCTGCTGTCGGTCCCCAGCTCGCAAGCCGACCTCGCTCACAGCACGCGACAAGCAGCCGAAGTCTATCGCGAACGGACGATGCTCCAGGCCGAGTGGATCGCACGCGTCGTCCCGATTGTGTTGACGCTGGTGTTCGGAACCACGGTGGTGGCTCTCTATGGTTGGGCTGTGATGGGTTCGCTCATTACGGTCTGGGAGCGGGTGATGTAATGACCGACATCGAATTCTTCCCCGCCGACGATGACTCCCAAGCTCGCGTGCTGCAGCGTGTGATCGCCAGTGGATTGCCATTGGCGACCGGGCTGCGGGCCTATGCCGAAGAGTGCCCTTTAGAGGCGAAATCGGGTTTGCTGCGACTGGCCAGCTCGGTCGAGGCTGGCTTGCCGATTGGTGAAGCGGCCAAAGATTCGAGCCTGCACCTCCCGGTGTATCTTCGTGGACTGATCGACGGCGGCGTGCGGTCTGGCTCGCTGGGGCCGATGCTGGACGAGTACCTGCACCAGCGAAGACTGCAGAAGCGATTCGGACAGAAAGTCGCGCTCGACATCGCTTATCCTCTGCTGGTGATCTACTTCGCGTCGATCCTATGCTTTGCGTTGCTCATCTGGCTGGTGCCGATATTCGGTTCCATCTTCGATGGCTTTGGGATCGAGTTGCCGAGTCTGACGGCCTGGCTGATCAACATCTCGGACCTACTGATCTTTCTGAAGTACCCGATGATCGTGGGATTCGGTCTCGCCGGGGTGAGCCTGTTATTCTTTCTCTTCGGAGGCCGGTGGTCCAAGGCCATCGTCGACCGGCTCCCATTTTTCGGAGCCTCGGCTCGGTATGCCTCAATGTCCGAGTTCTGCTCGCTGCTGGCGCCCCTCGTTGAGACTTCTGTCCCGCTTCCGCAAGCCTTGCGAGCGGTCGCCTCGACGATGCAACCTTCTCGCTTGAAGTCCCACACGCGGGCGCTGGCCGCGAACTATGACGGCTCCTTTGAACTGGCCGACGCAGCTCGGGTCCGGAAGTTCCCGCAGGAGATTGTGCATCTGCTGAAATGGGAGCAACGGGGTTCGGCCTTCGGCGAGATCCTCAGATCCTGGGCCGAACTCTTTGCCCGCATGGCCGCGGGGCGCTCGTCAGTCATCTCCGCCGTGCTGGCCCCGCTATTGATGGTGGGGATTGGCCTCTTCGTGGGCCTGATCGTCCTCTCGTTGTTCTTGCCCCTGGTAAACAGCCTCAACGAACTCAGCTGAAAGGAATCGAACATGCCGATCGTCGTCATGACACTTTTGATCCCCTTGCTGGGACTGGGGCTGCTCTTCTGTGACTCGCAGCGGCAGACAGCGCTACCGTTTCAAAGTCGTTCGTTCTGGGCGGGTGCCCTCCGCATCATGGGCCTCCTGGCGATTCCGGTGGGACTGTTGACGGTGGTACTCGGGCTTGCGGCGGTTGATTTGCAGCGGACTCGATGGGGACTGATCAGCACGCTGCCGCTGTTTGGTGCGTTGGGCTTGGGGACCGTATTGACCGGCATCCAAGCGTTCCGGCTACCCCGCAGCTGGCCAGGTGCCGACGAGGACTGGGACGCGGGCGACGTGCTCGATCGCTACTCGCCACTGTCGCTGTTGTCGGAGCCACGCGCCGCTCACCTCCGCAGTGGGGCGTGGCTGATGACCCTGTTCCCGCTCCTGTTCATTCTGCCGATCCTGGGCATATTTGGGATTTTTCTGTTGGTCGTCGGAGCGATTGTACTCAGCTCGATGGTCCACAGCCGCAGAGCCTTTCAGTCTCAGTTGCTCTGGCTGCTCGCGATCTCGACTCGCCACGAGTTACCGCTGTCGGAGGAGTTTCGCAGCCTGTCCGAGAACCGGGGTGTCCAACTCAAGAAGAAGTTGAAGCAAGCGGCCGAGGATCTGGAACACGGCGACACGCTGTCGATGGCTGTCGAGCGGCATGGTCTACTCCCGACTGCGACCATCGCCGCCATCCGCGTCAGCGAAGGGGGCGGTCGCCTTGATGAGACATTACGGCGTCTGGCCATCCATTCGACCGATCGGCTCAAGGTTTACAACCTCTCGCAAATTGGCGAGATCCTCCTGCAGGTGTTCATCCTGCTGATGGTCGGCAGCGGGATCGTCGGGTTCGTGATGTACTTCATCATTCCCAAGTTCAAAGAGATCTTCATCGGTTTCGGTACGGAGCTGCCCCAGGCGACCGTCTTACTCATCAACATGAGTGACTATGTGGTGAACGTTTCGTCGGTGATGCTCTTCTGGGCGGGAATCGGGATCTCGCTGATCGTGTGGCATGGACTGCGACATGTGGTCGGGTGGAGTTCGTTACCGTGTCCGGTCCTAATGCACTGGTTCCCGAAGCGCGATGCCCCCGAGGTGCTACGCGCGCTGGGCGGCATCGCTCGGGAAGGAGTGTCGATCCCGCAGAAGATGTTGATCCTTGTTGATCGACCGGGTCGGCCCGACCTGGGAGCACGCTATCAGCGGATTTCCGAATCGATGAGTGCGGGAGAGACTCTCTCGAATTCGCTGTACGCCCAGGGCTTGCTCACTCCTCTGCAACGCGAGAGCGTGGCTGCGGGGGAGCGCGGCGGGCACCTGGAGTTCGTGCTCTTCTCCTTGGCCGAGGCGATGGAGCAGCGCGAGTTCCGCCGCGGGGCGTACTGGGCGGAACTCGTCAAGCCCATCGCCATCCTAAGCTGCGGCGTGATCACAGCCTTTGTCGTGATTTCTCTGTTCCTCCCCTTGGTCAAGTTGCTGCACGAACTGAGTTAGGCAGTCGCCGTTCGTTCCGCGAAAGGCGACTGTCCTCCCCCCCTCCATAAGGTTCCCTGCGTGATTCGCCATCCTCTGCCTCCGATCGACCGACGACGACGCCCCACGGGTTGCCGCTTGGGCTTCACGCTGGTCGAGGTGGGGGCCGCACTCGCGCTGGTCGGCACCGTGCTCGCTTTGCTCGTGCCGGTCCTGTCGCGGACCGCTGGACTACGCGACCAGATCGACCGCCGCGAAGTTGCACTGAGCGCCGTCGCCAGCCTGCTGGAGCGGGCTTCCCTCGTCCCAGCTCCGACCACCGAGTCGCTTCAACCGATCGCAGAGGCACTGACCGCCGACAGCCGCCTCACCGCCCCACAGTGGAAGATTGTTGTCACCCCCGAGCAGTCCCCCCCGATGCAGCGGCTCGAAGCTACGCTCTCCTGGCAGGCTCAATCCGAAACGCGCAGCTCAGTCACGCTCGTGCGCTGGTACGTGGGAGGGAAGCCATGAGGAGGAGTAAATTCGAAATTCGAAATTCGAAACTCGAAGCACGCCGGCCTGGCTTCACTTTGATTGAGCTGCTGGCTGTGATGACGCTGACACTGCTGGTGGCCGGGTCAGCCTGCGTCCTGATTGCGAAGATGCTGCGGGCCAGCCAGACCCAAGCCGATGCGTTGGTCCGGCAGCGCACGCTGCACCTGTGGGAGGCTCAATTCAAGCAGGACGGGCGGCGGGCTCAAGCAGCCAAGACCGAAGCGGCGACGCCCGAAACACAACGGGTCGAGTTCCAGCAAGCGAGCCAGACGGTGACGTATCAAGTGATTTCCGGCGGCTTGGAGCGCAGCGTCAATGGCGAACTCGGCGGTCGCTGGGAATGCGGGGCCGGGAGTTGGGAGTTCTCCCTGTTAGAAGGTGGCCATCTGGTGCGGGCCGAGTTTCGCCGAGCCGAAGAGTTGTCGTTGTCCAACAATGGCCAGTCGCCGAAAGGCTCACCCGACCAGCCGCAGTGGACCCGCGTTCGCGTGGATGTGGCCCTCGGAGTGAAGCCAGTCGATGCCGCAGCACCGGAGGACAAATGATGCGCAGGGTCTCTCCGTTCCAACGACGCGAGTCCATAGATGCCCACGTTCTGGCGAACGTGGCTACGGGGGTATCGCGAACTCGTGGCGGCCTCGCACTCCTTTCCGCGATCATCTGTATCCTCGTGCTCTCCGCGATCTCGGTCAGCCTCGTCCGCACCGTCCTCGCTCGAGTTCGAGAAGCGGACTTGCACGAGCATCAGTTGCAAGCCGATGCACTCGCTCAATCGGCGCTTGAGCGCGGCATCGCCCAACGGACCGCCAATCCCGCTTATCCCGGCGAAGTCTGGACCCCCGTGGTTGACGGGCTTCCCCGCTTGCAAGCGAACATCGAGTGGGTGGCTGCCCCCGCCGGAGGTTCTCTACGAGTCGTCTGCCTGGTTCCGGCGGATGCCGCCCATCCCGTTCGCCTGGAACGGACTGCCCCCTTACCTTCACCCCTTCCAGTCAAGGCGGAATAGCCATGTCTGATTTCTGCTCCACCTCGGTTCAGTCGATTCGGCGTCAACGCGGGTTCACTCTGATCGAGTTGCTCGTCGTCATCGCCATCATCGCTGTCCTCATCGCGCTGCTGCTCCCCGCTGTCCAGCAGGCTCGCGAATCGGCCCGCCGGCACCAGTGTCAGAACAATCTGATGCAGCTGGGGCTCGCCCTGCACGAATATCATTTGTCGCACCGCGTCTTCCCACCGGGCTCGGTGAACCTCACCGGCCCGATCGACAATGGGCAGTCGGGATACAAGTTTGGCTGGATCGTGCAGTTGCTGCCGTTCATGGATGAGATGAATCTCTACAAGGCGCTCGACCCGAATCGGGGAATCTACGAACAGACGCAAATTGACTTTGTCCGGATGAGTCCGAATGGCCTGCGCTGCCCCTCCAGTCCGTTGGCCAGAATCGATTCCACGAGCAGTTACGCGGGTTGCCATCACGATGTGGAGGCTCCGATCAACACGGATGACAACGGGATGTTATTCCTCAATAGCAGTGTGCGATTGAGTGATGTGGCCGACGGGCAGCAGTACACGCTGTTCGCGAGTGAGATTCGCGATTCCGGTCTGTGGCAAGTGGGGTCGCGGATGTCGCTGCGAAACACCGGCACCCAAATCGACACGAGGACCGAAACGATGCGGCTGCGCAAGCCGGGAATCACCCTGCCGGTGAATCCGCAATTCATCCCCGATGATTCGGAGGTCGCTGGCCCCGGTTCCCCCGACCCGCGAACCTCGGTGGACGGCTTCGGCAGCTACCACACGGGCGGAGCCAATGCTCTGTTCGTCGATGGGTCAGTTCGATTCATCGGGAGCTCGATCGATGCCGGCCTGTACCAAAACCTCGGAAACCGCCGAGATGGGAAGATCGTGACCGAGTTTTAGTGCGTCTTACGTCGTCGAGAGAGGGGGAGCTGCCATGACTTTCAAACCATCGAAATCCAACTGTGCGACGATGTTGTCCCTCGTGAATCGTTTTCGAACGCGGATCGTGAATGAGTTCACGCTCTGGGGAGACGCGAGATTAGGAACACACCACGGAGACACGGCGGCACGGAGACGAGCGGGAAGTGTGTCCAGGAATACTCCTCGGAACCGATCTCGAAATACCTCATTGGATTTCTCTGTTCCTTCTACTCCCTGCCGCCGTGCCTCCGTGGTGAAATCTCCCCCGGCTCTGGCCCGCACCGGCTTTACATTGATCGAACTCCTCGTTTGCATCGCGATCATCGCCGTGATGTGCGCGATGCTGCTCCCCGCGATTCAGAATGCTCGGGAGTCCGCGCGGGCCACGCAGTGCCGGTCAAACCTCGCTCAACTCGGCGAGGCATTCCACGCCTACCACCTGACACAGGGTTCACTGCCCAGCGGTTCGGTCGATCTGCGGTCCCCGGCTCAAGCGGTCCCCGATCGATTCGTCTGGGGTTGGGCGATTCAGCTGTTGCCCTATCTGGGTGAGCAGAATCGGGCGACCGGGTTGAACGCCTCGCTCAGCGTACTGGCTCCCGAGAACGCTGCGATTCTGGAGCCAGTTCCTGGCAGCCTCACCTGCCCGTCCTCCACGCCCATCACCCCGATCGGATATGCGGGATGTCACAACGACCGCATGGCTCCTATACAAGCTGACAACAACGGCATCCTCACCCTCAACAGCCATGTCCGGTTCGAGGAACTGGTCGATGGACTGCACCAGACGCTCCTGCTGGGCGAGGCGACCGAAGTTCACTGGGCCGAGGGAACTTACGGCAGCCTGCGCAACTTCGGGCCGGGCTTCGGGGAGGCCTATGTTCCAGTCTATGTGGGAGTTGACGAGAACACCGCGTCAGAGAACCTCGCCAAAGTTCGGGCCGACATCCAAGCCGAAGCGGCGACGACACCCGGAGAAGAAGAAGCGGGGACTTCTGTCGAGAGCTCGCTGTACGATCCCGAGGCGGACATGTCGATGGGCGGAATGGGAGTCGAAGGAGAGGGCGACGGTGGGGAATTTAATGGACCGCGAGACGGCGACTCTCACCGGCCCCCTGCGCCCTCCGCAGCCGAGGCACTGCCGATCAGCCGTACGATCGGGTTCTGGCCGGCTCACCGCGATGGGGGTCATTTTCTGTTGGCCGATGGATCGGTGCGACTTGTCTCCCGAAGTATAAACATCGAAGTCCTCAGGCGGCTGGCGAATCGCTTCGACCATCAATCCGCCGGAGAGTTTTGAGTGGTGTCTGTTGTGGGATCGGCTTCCCGCCTGTCAGGCTGTTCGACATGATCGACAGGCGGGAAGCCTATCCCACGTCCCCCTGAATCACAGGTGTTAAAGATGCTTGGGCGGACCTTCCTGCTCTTGATCCTGATGGGCATCGCCGTAACCGGTGAGCGCATCGCCCAAGCCCAAGGGCGGTCGCCCGCAGGCGCGGACATTCAGGTACTCGACGCCAAATGGGGCTTCGATGGCTACGCCCGCTACAAGACATTTGTCCCGCTGCGGATCGTGATGAAAAATCTCAGCCCGACCGAGAGGCAGCTGCATCTGCGGTTGACCCGAGCGGATTCGCTGAATGAACAAGGCGAGGTGCTGGAGCAGGAGATCGTGCTGTCGGGCAAGACCACTCGCGTCGTCCAGATGACGCCGTTCGTCTCCGATCCGGGCGAGACCTGGACTCTCCGCTGGGGCGAGTCTGAGGAGGAATCGCTCCCGATCAAAAGCCAAACTGCGGACGATGGGATCGTGTTTATCACCTCAACGACCGATCTCATCCATCGGTCGGGATCACTCCCTGTGATGAATGAAGACGAGTTTCCGACCTCGGTCACAGCCCTCGATGCCCTGCGCGTCGTCTTCCTCGACCAAGAGCCGCGCTGGACCGGAGCCCGTCGCAAAGCGTTTCAAGAGTGGCTGCTCAAAGGGGGCAAGGTAGTCGTCCTCGACCTGCCCGATGGAGCGACTCCCAAGTTCGCGAACGGGTTCGAGTTCCTGAATGTGACGATGCCGAAAACTCCGTATGGCCTGGGGACGATCCAGCGACTGCCGCTCTCGCCGCAGCAGGTCACGAAGATGGTCATCGAGAAACAGGTTCTCGGTCGCAAGCTGACTGGGGGAGACCTGACGCAAAAGCTGAAAGTCTACGAAGAGTCCAGCTGGAACTACCAACACCCGATAATGCCGGGGGCGTCGGGGGAGCCGATTTCGACCTATAACCGCGACAAAGTGTTGACCGAGATGAAGGACTTGGCGGGAACACGGCGGCACTGGGGGCTGATCTATCTTACGGTGTTTGCCTACATCGGCTGGCAGTGGCGGATTGGCTGGCGGTGGGGACTGATGGAAAAGCGTCCGGGCCGGTTCTATGCGTGGCTTGTGGGGCTTTCGCTGACTTTCTCGCTTCTGTTCCTGGGATTCGGACGTGCCGGTGGGGGGGGGCTCGACCGCGTGCGCTCGGTCATCATCGCCCGCCGCGTGAACGCTGGGCTGTACGACATCGAGGGGTGGTCCGCCCTCGCCACGGGACTCTCTGGCGGGGAGCATCTGTACGCGGTCTCCGGCAGCGGGCAGTTGTACGGAGGAACGGAATCGTTTGGTCAGAATCCGATGCAAATTGGCGAGGGAAAGATGTCGATTGACCTCGCGGCCTACTCCACTCAAAAGGTCGCGTTCCGGACGCGTGTGGAGATGCCCGACATCCCGGTGAGCTTGGAATCCGCGGGAGACGACATGTGGCAATCCAAATCGTCGAAGATCGTAATCGATCCTGGATTCAAGACCCCGGTCTATGCCGCAGTGGTGGTTCTGGGGGGCAAGGTGTATGAGTTCACCGGTAAAACGGGGACGCTGAAGCCGACCGAGAACTGGGGCGGGAGCATGCACGCCTGGATCGACCTGCGATCGCTGCGGAACAGTAGACGCACGGGGTGGCGGACCAGTCTGCTGGGTTGGTTGTTCGACCGGCAGACTTCGGAGGAGATCTACATCGACGCCTTTGCCAACGTGGTGGGCAATGGATTCTCCGTGGGGCCGACGGTGTTTCTTGACTCGTTCGAGATCCCGGATGGCTATGCGCGGGTCATGCTCTATACCGATTTGCCGAGCGCGCTGACGTTGAGTGGCGACTTCCCCGATCAGGGCGGCCGCATGCTGTATGTCACCGATCTTCCGTTGTCGGGGGCACGGTGATGTTCGCCGGAATGCTGCCCCCTTTCCCCCGCATTCACGGTTCCCCTGCTCTTCCAGCCCATCGCGGGGGAGAGGGCGCAGGAATCTTCGGCACCGACCTGTAGACACCGCTCATGTTCGTCCCCAACCTGCTGAATCTGTTAACTCTACTCAACCACTCTTTGCGCCAAGAATCGCGGAGCCGTTCGGCCCATTGGTTCCGCATCGGTAGCCTGTTCGTCGCCACCTGGATGCTGCTCAGTGCGCATTACTCCTCGTGGTTCATCGGAGCTGTGGGCGGGATGTTTGTCGGCTCATTGGTCTCTCTCGATCTCGTTCTGATCTTGATCGCGGGGAGTACCTATTTTGGTTCAGTGATCACCGAAGAAAAAGAACAGGGCACGCTGGGGTTGTTGAAGCTGGCCGGGTTCTCCAATGCGGGGTTGATGTTCGGCAAATCGACAGCCCGCATTGTGACGGCTTTGGTCATCTTTCTGATTCAACTACCGTTCGCCTTTCTGGCGATCGTGTTAGGCGGCACGACGGCGACGCAGATCGTCGCTGCGTATCTGGCGCTCGCTGCGTTTCTCATACTCATGGGGAATGTCGGTTTGTGCCTGTCTGTCGTTTGTCGTCGAAACTCGGCGGCCACTTCGCTGACCTTTCTGGTCGGGATCCTTGTGCTGGAGTCCGGACGCCTGGCGACCTTCGCCCTGACTGCGGGACTCGGCAAAAAAGTCGCCTTCGTTCGGTCGGGTCTCGAATGGGTCGTGGAGTTCCAGGAGTGGTTCTCGGCGGAAAGCCGCTTGCTGAACATCTTGCTCTACCGCCACCCGACGTTGGTGACCGGCCAGTTCTGGGGGTCTCTCGCAATCGCAGCTGGGCTATTTGCTCTTTCGTGGCTGCTGTTCAATCACTTTACCGAGTACACCGAAACCCATGATCCGCAGCGGTCCCAGTCGAGATGGTGGCCCCAGCGCTGGCAGCTGGGAGTGTCGCGTCCACGGGGGGATGCACTGGCCTGGAAGGAGTTCCACTTTGGAGCAGGTGGGTTCACCGCGATGCTCGGCAAATCTCTCGTGTACGCGGGGTTGATCTTCGCAGCCAAGTACTACGAGGCCCGCTTCCATAAGATCTATTCCACCAGTCTGACAGAGATTCTGCATGGGTCGTTGTGTGCCATTTTTTTGATTGAGCTATTAGCCTTCGCGGGCCATTTTCTGGGCGGCGAATACACCGGAGGAACGCTGCCGAATCTAATACTCACGCCCCATTCATTGGGCCGCATCGTGCTCTCGAAGTTCTGGGGCGGGCTGCTAACGTTGATGCCGACACTGGTCGCGGTCGGAGTCATCTCGACCCTGCTCCGCAACCACGACGCAATCCTGCTCGACTGGGGGACGCGAGATTTGACGCTCGTCGCGAGTTTCGTGCTCTTGTTGCATCTGACCGCGTTTTATTCCATCCGTGTCAGGCGAGGAGCGGTCGCGTGGGCGATGGGGACACTGGTGCTGGGGATGGTGTTCGTGCTGCCACTGCTGGAGATGGTCCAGCTGTCTCTGCTGGGAAGAGTTGCCCGGAATCCTTTAGTGAGGCCAGCGGAGGGGCCGGAGTTCTGGGCTCCACTGCTGTATGCCTCGATCCTCGCGTGCCTGGCCATGCAGATCGGCATCGCGGTACAGGCCCGCCGCGCCGTCGGGGAGTGAAAGAGTGCCTCGTCGTCTGGACCCCCAAGTCCGAACAGAACCGATCACAGCGTCCGCTCTCCGTTCGGCCCGCTGCTGCCATCTTTCACGCCAACCCCTCGAACAGGCGGCTGCCCACGCGGATCAGCGTCGCCCCCTCCTGAATGGCGACCTCGAAATCCCCGCTCATTCCCATCGAGAGTTCCGGGAGAGCGAGTGAATCAGCCGAGCGCCCTCGCAATTCGTCTCGCAGCTTCCGCAGTTTGGCAAACACCGGACGAGCCGACTCCGGTTCATCACTCAACGGAGCCATCGTCATCAAGCCCCGCAGGTCGACGCCTGGCAGGGCTGTCAGTTGATCCCACGCGATGAGAAGATCATCGAGCGGAAATCCGTCTTTCGAAGCTTCACCAGAGACGTTGACTTCGCAGAGAATCGGGATTCGACCGGCGGAATCAGAGGTCGACGCCAATTCCGAGAGCCGCTCAGCCAGTCGCGATGAATCGACGGAATGAATCAACGCGGTCGTTCCCAGAACGCTCTTCGCCTTGTTCCGTTGCAGGTGCCCGATGAGGTGCCACTCGACCTGCGGCCAGCGGGCTTGGCGTTCCGCCAATTGTTGCGGGCGGTTTTCACCAAATCGGGTCAGCCCCAGGGAAATCAGCCCTGCGATCCATTCGATCTTCGCATACTTCGTCACCGCGATCAGCTGCACACTGTCGGGTGAACGCTTCGCAACTCGACAAGCCTCAGCCGCACGCTGGCGTACGGCGTCCAAGTTCAGGGCCAGAGTCTCCAACAGGCTGCTCATCGTCCCCGCCGTTTGGACAGGATTGTGGATCAGTGAACCCGGACTATAGACCTACCATGCAAAACAGGCATGGCCAGCTGGAGGCTGACCGTGCCTGGGATCATTCAATTGTGTCGTCCAATCTGGACTTCCCACACCTATTCGTCGGCGACGTAGGGGAGCAAGCCAATGAAGCGGGCTCGCAGGACAGCTTCGCGGACGGCGCGTTGGAAGATGGCCGAGGTCCCGCTGCGGCGACGTGGCTGGATACGGCCTTCTCGGTCGACCAACCCCTTGAGCAGACGAACGTCCTTATAGTCTACGTATACAGGACGTGGAATGATGCCGTCCGGAGCAAACCGGCACTTCAGCTTCTTCTTCAGACGCTGCCGCTTCTTGCGGAGTTTACGGACATCGGTCTTGGTCATCGGATTGACGGTCGGAGCCATGGATTGATCCTTCGATCAAGGTCTCCACCGCCTCGAAGCGAGGTGGGAAACCGGCACAGTGGAAGGCTGCCGCACACCGCGACAGACCGAACCTCCCATTGTGGCGGATTACGTGTCAGAGTTCAACTGAGTGGTAGAGTGCGAAAATTCGCAATTTTGCCGATTTACCGTATGCGACCGCCAATTGGTGGGCGTTGGTGGGAAGGCCACCAAATCGTCCAGCCCCACCATTGGCGATCCGCCCGCAGACGATCACCCTTCCCCCTTCGTTTCCTGGCATTCCATCTGTTCAGATTGGGAAATTGGAAACGAAGGGGAATCGTTGCGCCTTCTCAAACTCGATTGTGACGGCTGGAACCAGAAGGTTTGAACACGACGACGGGGTTTGCAGGATTTCTCAACTTCATCCCTGTCATCCAGTCCATCCTGTCTCAAAAATCTGATCTCGATTGGCCACCCCAAGGGGATGTCACTTTTCGGGAGATGCTCTCAGCTCAAAATAAATCGTCACAACACCTATTTCTGCTCGGCTTTTCGCAAGGCTGCAACGGTCCAGACGACGGGGTACAGGGCCTCGAAGTACCAGAGTTTGGCGAAGTAGAACCCGATGGGGGAGGGCTCAGTCCAGGTGCCGTCCTCGACCCGCGAGATCAGCCACTCGACGCCACGCGAGAGGGGGACGTTGAGGGTTGCGGGTTGAGGGTCGAGCGTTGAGCCCTCTGGTTCTCCTCTCCCGGGAGAGGAGGTGAGGGGCAAGGTGGTGCAGACATTCCTGTCTGCATCTGTGACAGGGGCGTTAAGGAGTGCGTCCAGAGCAAGAGCGGTCTCCTCCACGGTTGATGGAGCCTCGGCATCCCCGCCCCAGCCGCCGTCGGAGTTCTGGACAGAGTAGAGCCAGTCAGCGCCGCGCTGGGCATGGATGGACCAGATACCAGGATCGGTCACCGCCAGATCTGCGAAAGCTCGCAAGACGCGCGAGGTGCCATACACCGGGTTTTCGTCACCCGACACATGCTGATTGCCAAACCAAAGCGGCAGCCAGGAACCGTTCGGACGTTGGACCTTTGATAGAAAAACTTCGGCCCCGTCTTTCGCATTGAGCGCCCGACGCTGAAGATCATTCAGACCATAAATCCACATGAAGTCCGGATCATCTTCGGGCTTCGGGGGCTGCAACCAGGCATGAATCGCCCGCAGGCAATGAGCTGTGATGTCCGGTGAACTGCGGTCGAACGGGAGGGTTCCCCAGCCGCGACAGAACGTCGGGAATCCGCCGTCGCGGTTCTGAAGTTCGATAAGCCAGCGGATGCCGCGATCCTGGGCCCTCTCGATATCCGGGAGGGCGAAGCTCCGGGTGAGCGGCGGGCGAAGGTGGGCGTCAGCTGGCCGGAGCGGCTCAGCCGGAGCTTCACCCTCCCGAGACGGGGGACTCTCTGGCGATTCAACGCCGTTCCACCCCCGACTTACGTCGGGGGCTCGCTGAGTTTTGGCGAGTTCGGTCAACGCCAAGATCGCTCCCGGCGTGTCATCGGCATCGGGGACGCCGCCGGGCAGATCAGTCCAGGCCCAGCCGCCCGGAGCAGCGTTCGTAAAGGGGTGGGTCACCTTGTACTGCTGATCGAGCAGCCACTTCAGAATCCGCGCGCGGCCCGGCTCGGGAAGGTCCTCCCCCAACGCATCGACAGCCAGCGTCGTCACCCAGGTCGCCAGATTCGTATCGATCGGCCAGCTGCCGTCGGGGCGGACCGACTGCACGAGGAAGTCGATCCCGCGCTGCACGACGGGGTGTTCGATCAGGCCCATCCCGGCCAAGCTCATGCAGACAAAACTGGTGAGCGGGGCGGCTTCCAGGAAGCCGCCATGCGGGGGTTGGATCTTTTGGAGAACGGCTAAACTGCGATCACGGGCCAGCCAGCGGAGAGTCCGCGTGACCGGGTTCCACGTCTTCCCGTGGAAGTGGCGGACCTGTCCGATCGCGATCAAGGCGGGGAGGGCATAGCTCACCACCGGAAGTCGGGCAGCGGCGTACCAACTGGCCGGGATGCACGACAGCTCAAACGGCAGTCGCGGGACTTTCGTCCACGGGACCAAACCGGCGAGGGCACAATGGGTCAAGATCGGGACGGAAAATGTCTTGTCCCGACCATATCGAGCGATCAGAGCCGGAACCCCACCCGCGTTCGCAATATAACTCGCAGCCTTCGAGATCGACTGCTCGCGGGTGACGAACTCCCCCTGGGTGAGAGTCGTGATGCTCGCATCGGAATCTCGACGAGTCGCCACCAGCGTGGCATGACACAGCATGGTGGTTGAGATGTTGCTGACGCTTTTATCGGTGTCGCCCCAACCGCCATCCGCGTTTTGGTGAGCGAGTATCCAGGCAGCACCCCGCTCGATGAGACTCTTCAGCGAGCGGCAGGCGTGAGGCTGTCGTGGATGTGCGTGTTTACTCGGCAGGCTCACGCCTGCCGCTCGCTGCTCCACTTGATGCAAGGCCATCACCGCTGTCGCGGTCGAGAGAGCTGAGGTCGACAACTCTCCGGCCCAGTGGCCCGCTGCATTTCGCTGAGCGAGCAAAAACTGGACGGAGGCATCGCAGGCGCGACTCAGCCGGTCTCGATCAACAGTCACTTGGCAGCGTCCACCATCCGGCAGAAGAGCATGCGTCCCGCACTATTCTGCAGCACGCTGGTGACCACGGTGTCGACATCGTTGCCAACCTCTTTCAGTCCGGCTTCGATGACGACCATCGTCCCGTCATCGAGATACCCAACCCCTTGGTTGTAGCCTTCACCCTCTTTGATGACCTTAATTCGCACAGCCTCACCGGGGATGAATCGGGGCTTGAGCGCATTCGCGACATCGTTCAAATTGATGACCTGAATTCCCTGGATCGAGGCCAGCTTGTTCAGGTTCAGGTCATTGGTCACGAGCCGCCCGTTGAACGACTTGCAGGATTCGATCAACCGCTGGTCGACGGATTTTCCCTTGCCGGGATCGGTCTCGACGACCTTCACTTCGACCTTCGGGTCCTGTTGCAGCTTCTTCAGGATATCCAACCCACGACGGCCGCGCGTGCGGCGGACCTTGTCATGGCTGTCGGCGATGTCCTGAATCTCTTGCAGGATGTATTGCGGGACAACGAGTTGGGCATCAACGACATGCGTCTCAATGATGTCGGCGATCCGTCCATCGATCAGAGCGCTGCTGTCGAGGACCATCGGGCGGCCCCCCTTCAACTCACGCTGAAACTCCACGTAGGGAATCACAAAGCGGAACTGATCTTTGGTCTGCATCATGAACGTGATGCACAGATACGGAAGGATCAACAGAGTCAACATCGTGACTCCCGACTGAAAGTTGTTCCCTTCCGAACCCAAGCTGGCGAACAGCGGCCCGAGCGCGAGATTCAGCAGGTGGGCCAGCAGAATCCCAATGAGCAGTCCAAAGTAAATCACGGAGATCACTTCCACCCGTTTTCGGGGGAGCAATACGTCCACGAGCAGGATGGAGAGAGTGATCAGACAGATCACAAAAAACGCGGGAACCTGATGCGAAACCACAATTTGCGGTGCAGCAGTGTTCTCACTGAAGCAAAATGCAGCGATTGCCCCGATGCAAACGAAGGCGTAGAGGAGACGGACGATCAACAACGCCATGACGCACCTTTTCTTTTCCCGGTTGCCAACCCACTCAGGCCCGAGGGGAGACTCGCGAGGGTAATGTGTCAAAAGCCTAATCAAATAACCGTCGGATATCTACCTCGCCGCCCAAGAGAGACGATACTTTCCCAAGAATCATTCGCCACAAACTCCATTCCAACAACAAATTGGGATGAATCGAGCGAACTTGTGCCATACCTGCGAACTGCATCGATCGTTCCCGATCAGCCCGCAGTCGGTGTCAGGCGTTGAGGATCTTTAATGTACATCAGTAAGACGGCTAAGTCCGCTGGGGTGATCCCGCTAATTCGGCTGGCCTGCCCGAGATCGCGCGGGCGCACCTTGGAAAACTTCTCCCGAGCTTCGTGGCGGAGTTGGGGGGCCGCCCGGAAATCGAATGACTCTGGGATGCGGACCGCTTGGATCTTCCCCTGTCGGTTGACCTCGTTCTGTTGGCGGTTGATATACCCCGCGTACTTCACTTCGATCTGAATCTGCTCCCAGGCTCGGGGCGAGAGTGAAAGCTCAGAGAGCTCGGGGGAGAGGCCACGCACCGCCTCGATCGTCATCTCGGGTCGACGCAGCCATTCCTCCAAGGTCGATCCCTGATGCCGGTGTTTCCCGAGCAGCGTCAACCCGCGTGCGAGTTCCGCTTCATACTCCACATGTAACCGGCAACGCTCCGCACTCGCCAGACCGATCCGCTCCCCGATCGGAGTCAGCCGCTGGTCGGCGTTGTCGTGCCGCAGCAGCAATCGAAACTCGGCCCGAGACGTAAACATGCGGTACGGCTCGTCGACCCCCTTGGTCACGAGGTCGTCAATCAGTACACCGAGATACGCCTGGCTGCGATCGAGGATCAGCGGCTCGGCCCCCTTAAGTTTCAACGCCGCATTGACCCCCGCGAGCAAGCCCTGCCCCGCTGCCTCCTCGTACCCCGTGGTCCCGTTGATCTGCCCGGCAAAGTAGAGCCCTGCAACTCGCTTGGTTTCGAGCGTGGGAGTCAACTGCGTCGGGGGTGCGAAGTCATACTCGACGGCGTACCCATACCGCATGATCTCGGCACGTTCGAGCCCCTTGATCAAGCGCACCAACTGGTCCTGCACATCGCGCGGCAAACTGGTCGAGATCCCGTTGCAGTAGAACTCGTGTGTGTTTCGGCCTTCGGGTTCGAGGAATATCTGATGCGAGGTCTTGTCGGCGAAACGGACCACTTTGTCCTCGATGCTAGGACAATATCGCGGTCCGGTCGACTGGATCTGGCCGCTGTACATCGGGGCTCGATGCAGGTTCGCCCGAATCAGTTCATGCGCCTCATGATTCGTCTCGGTCAGCCAGCAGGGCATCTGCGGCGACGGGAGCGATGTCGTCAGAAACGAGAACGGGACCGGGTCATCGTCGCCCGGCTGCTCCGACAACGAGCTAAAGTCGATCGTCCGCCCATTGATCCGGCAAGGTGTCCCGGTCTTGAACCGCTGGAGTTCAAACCCCAAACGCCGCAGATCATCCGACAGCGTCCCCGTCGTCCCCTCGCCCGCCCGCCCGCCCGCCGTCTTCGCCTCTCCAGTATGCATAATCGCCTGGAGAAACGTCCCCGTAGTGATGACGACCGCCCGAGCACGATAGAGAGCGCCGCCACGGACGCGGACGCCGGTGATGAATGGCCTAGGGCCCAGGGGCCAGGTTCTAGCGCCTGATTCAGTGTTTGGCTCTGTTCCGCTTTCGAATTTCGAATTTCGATCCACCACCTCCAGCCCTTCCACCACCTCCTGCCCTTCCTCCACCTCCAGTCCTTCCACCACCTCCTGCCGCAGCGACAACCCCGGCGTCTCCTCGACGATCCGCTTCATCAGGAACTGATACGCTTTCTTATCGGCTTGAGCGCGGGGGCTGTGCATCGCTGCCCCTTTGCCTTTGTTGAGCATCCGATACTGGATTCCCGTTGCATCGATGCAGCGGCCCATCTCGCCGCCCAGCGCATCGATCTCGCGCACGATCTGCCCCTTGGCCACCCCGCCAATCGCCGGGTTACAACTCATCGCCCCCACCATGTCGACGCTCATGGTGAGCAGCGCCGTCCGGCATCCCATCCGCGCAGCTGCCAAGGCCGCCTCAATCCCGGCATGCCCTGCCCCGATGACCACAACGTCATAGTCATAGGTGGAAGTCAGGGCAGACATCGGAGAGAACCTCAAGGGCAACAGGGAAGACGTTTCACGGGCTGTCGCTTCGAGATGCATCAGCCCCCAAACGACGGGAGTTTGATTCTATCGTGCCTGAACAGACCCAAACATCGCCCGGTGATTCACCCGCCGCCAATCGCCGAAATAAAATGGACCTCACAGGCAGAAGCCAGCGGATGTCGCAGTCCCAGATTGCTGATCGAGGAGTCGATCGACACGGCCACCCCGGGACGCAAGTTCTCGCCGACTCGCAGCCGACCGACCATTGCGGGGTACAGCGACTCCAGGGCCAACACCACATCGCGAACAGTGCCGCCGGGCAGCTCGATGACGCGTGTTCCGTCGGCCAGCGCACGTAAAGATGCCGGAATGAAGACGTGAGCCATGCTGCACCATTTCGCCGCGACGCTCCGGGAGGTCGAGTGGATTACCTGACCGGCAAGTTTCACTCGGGCCCATCAATCCGGCTTCTCACCCGCCAGAGCATGAATCGCTCGCCATTCTTCTCCGGTGACCGGCTGAATCGAGAGACGAGATCCCTTCTCCAGAACGACCATCTCACTCAGGTCGGAACAATCCTTCAGCATGTCCCGCGTCACCGGATTCTCGAACCGCTTCCGCAGTCGTACGTCGACCATGTACCAGATCGGGGTTTCCACGGTGCTTTTGGGGTCGTAGTGGTCGTGTTTCTTGTCGCGAGCCGTGGGGTCGCCGTAGGCGGCTTTCGTGACCTCCATGGTCCCCACGATGGCCATCGGTTCGACGTTGCTGTGATAGAACAGGACGCGGTCGCCAATGCGGATCTCATCGCGGAGCAGGTTGCGAGCCTGAAAGTTCCGGACTCCGTCCCAAGTCGTCGTTCCATCACGGACCAGGTCGTCGATGGAGTAAGCGCCTGGCTCTGACTTAAAGAGCCAGTAGTGACGCGACTTGGTGGAGCCTTTGGCAGCGATTTTGGCCATGAAAACGCCAGAGAGAGTGCGAGACGGGAGGAACTTCCCCACATTCTATCGAGACATCCCTCAGTTCGCGAACGCACGGAAGAAAGCAATTCGGCCCTCTGGCTCAGCCAGAGAGCCAGATGTGTGTGCATCGCAAACGTCGGTGGATTTTTCTGGATTTTCGGGGGGGGTGATGAGGGGATAGAGTTTGAGAGTTCACGTAGGACGTGGGCGGTGGTTTCAGGGAGCTGTGTGATGTCAGCGATTTTGACGGGAGAGCCGCGGAGAGAGGTGGCTCGAATTCAGGACATTGGGATGGCCAAGGTTCGGGTCGAGGTGTTGGCGGTGGCGGTGTTGA
>Ga0105046_10003286_pt1 | contig 25658 bp, 20 predicted proteins | sample MAT03_FD_78385 | JGI IMG/M metagenome (GOLD analysis project Ga0105046, IMG submission 78385) | Freshwater microbial communities from Lake Fryxell liftoff mats and glacier meltwater in Antarctica - MAT-03 (megahit assembly) | ecosystem: Environmental > Aquatic > Freshwater > Ice > Liftoff...
AACCGGTCAACCTGGGCAACCCCGCGGAGATCACCATCCTGGAATTTGCCGAAGAGATTCGAAAGTTGTCCGGAAGCACCGCCACTTCGCTCGACTTCAGGCCGCTGCCGCAGGACGACCCCAAACTTCGGCAACCGGATATCACGCGCGCAAGAACGCTGCTCGGTTGGGAACCGGAGGTCGGTCGTGACGAGGGGTTGCGGCGGACGATGGATTATTTCAAGAAAAAGATGGGGAAGTGAAGCCAAAACGAAGACCGCCTAAAGGCGAGACTTCAACAAAAGACGAAAACCGGGCCAATGTTTGTCTTCTGTCTTTGTTGGAGTCCCGGCTTTAGCCGGTCTTCTGCATTTCGTTCACGAAACCTCAATAATCTCCGACTTGCCCATCAGGTAAGCACGGAGTTCGATGAAGAGCCCCGTGCAGCGTTCGCGCCAGACGGGGTCGTTGAGTTGCGAGATCGAATGGGGACGGAAGACGGCCTGGATGAAGAGTCGATTGCTCTGGTTCGGGTCCATTTGGTGTAGGTGCAATTCAAGCGTGATCGGCCCCGTGCCCCGGCCGAAACCAAGCCACGATAGTGCGGACTTGCGTGATTTCATGCCGGACGAAGGGCCCAGTTTTAATCGGATCAAACCAGCAACGCTGTCGGTGACGACACCGTTCAAGTCGTGAGCGTAGCCCCGCAGTTTCATGATGGCGATCGATTCCGGCATCCACGCTTCCATCTGGAAGGTGTAGGTGGTCGGATCGTTGTACAGAAACGGCATCGCCGCCACGGCGGCGGGCGCTATGGGGTCTGGCAATCCCATCTCGTCGATTGCCAGCGCCGTCCCGTAACGTTCAAACAGTTCCCGAGCCGAGGCCGGCCGATCGTCGGGGTTCTTTTCCAGAATCGAGAAGACGACCTGTTCGATCGCATCGGGAATGTTGCAATCGAGTTCCAGATCCTTGAACGACGGCGGTCGTTCGGTGGCGTGCGCGATCATGAGATCCATGCCGTTCACGCCGATGAACGGCAACCGCCCGGTGAGCATCTCGTACATCATGACGCCGACGCTGTAGAGATCGCTGCGATGGTCGGCCGGATCGCCGCGAACCTGTTCCGGACAGATGTAGCCGGGCGTGCCCACCGCGAAATCGAAATTTGATTCCGTGACGTTCTTGATCGTCGACGACTGGACAGTGAGCTTGGCCAGGCCGAAGTCCATGACCTTGATCTTCTCCCGCGGCGTATCGTGATCGACCACCATCAGGTTCGAAGGTTTGAGGTCGCGGTGGATCATCCCCTCTTCGTGAGCCGCCTGAAGAACCTCACACAGTTGGCCGATCAATCGACCGACCCGACCGACGGAAAGCCGGCCGTTCTTGAGCAGGAGAGCCTCCAGGTTGATGCCGCGGACGTACTCCATAATGATGCACGGCCCGAGCGGGTCGTTCAGGGAGGCATCGTACAGGGTGACGGAATAGGGATGCTGAAAGTTAGCCATCAGGAGCGTTTCACGGGCAAAACGCTCGCGGAATTTGTCTTCTTGGGAGATGTGGTCATGCATCACTTTGATGACGACCTGACGGCCCAGATCGAGTTGCCGGGCTAGGTAGACCTTCCCCATACCCCCTTCGCCCAGCAGGCGAACGGCTTCATATCGACCAAGAAAGACGCGGCCAATCATGCCGGTGTCGACCGTTGGTTGAGGGCGTTGAGGATCACTGGAATCGCTGTAATCTAGTTCAGAATCCGCCTGAAAGCCAGCGGCATTCCTTCGGTTTCATCCACGATGAGCTTATTGAGACGAGCTCACCGGAGTATCGGACGTTCAAGTCAGCAGACAGGGCTTTTGATCGCAAAATCATACGTACGTCATTTCTTCTGGAATGGTTATGTTTTCCTTCCGGACATGTTTGTTTCTTCCGGACATGTTTGTTTCTTCCGGACATGTTCGATTCTTCTGGCGAGGGGTGTATGGGTATTCGCAAGAAGAAATAAGGTTGCTTAGAATGACGGTGTGGGTAGACCAGGTTAACTACGTCGGGTCCAAACCATTTAAGAGAAGATTTTTGACGGCCGTCATCGGCAAAATGTCACTTGTCACGGGCTTGCCAGCACCAATCAACAGGGGACCATCGGCGGCGTCGAGCGCCGGCAGTCCGTGACTTCCCTTCACGAGACTCGCATCGAGCGGGATAACGTCCATGGTCATACGGAAGCCGAGCTTCTTTTGCAGCAACCGCCGCACGATCTTTAACTTGGGGAAACGGAGTGAGGGATCGATGAACAACTCGCAGGGGTCGTAACCCGGCTTATGGTGAATGGCGACCGCGCGGGCATAGTCCGGGGCTCGGCGATCATCTTCCCAGAACGGGTAGGCAAACCAGGCTTCTGGCGTGGAAAGAAGAACAATTTCCCCTGAACGAGGATGATCGAGGTTCACTTCGGCCCGTTCGTCACCCACGAGAACCCGTCCCACGCCCGGCAATCCACGGAACAGGTCGGCAATTTTGGGTACATCAGCAGGATCGGCGACGTAGACATGCGCCAGTTGATGGTCGCAGACGGCAAAGGCTTTGCTGGTGAAGGTCTCCAGTTGTTCGCCGAAGGCGCCGTCACGGACCTTCAGATACCCCTTTTGCCGCAGGAGGCGGTTCGGGTAAAGCGGCGTCGTGACGTCACAATGGCCGTACTCGCTGACGACCCAAACCTGCGTTCCGGTCGCGGCCGCCGCTTCCAGGATCGGGGCGCAGGCGTCATCTAGTTCCTTCACCAAACGCGGCATGTCCGAACCGGCTGGACCGCGGCGTTGGGGTTCGTAATCGAGATGCGGCAGGTAGACGAGCGTGAGATCGGGCCGTTCCGAGCTTAAGATGTTGGCGGCGCAACGGGCGATCCAGGCGGTGCAGGGCAGCCCCGCCAGTGGCCCCCAAAAGGTGTGAAACGGAAACGGCCCCAGTTCATGCTGAAGTCGTTCCGTCAGGCCATCGGGCGTGCCGCTGATGCCGAAGACCTTGCTGCCGTCGATCCCGTAGTGGGGCTTGGGGGTCACGGAGAAGTCGACGGCCGCCCCCTGGTTGAACCACCAGAAAAGCTTGGCGCAGCGAAACGATTTGCCGCGTTCGTGCGCTCGTCGACGAGCCGTGACGTACAACGGCTCGGCTTCGATCAGCCGGTTCGACTGCTGCCAGAAGCGGACCTCATTCGTCTCGCGAAATAGCCAGCCGTTCGCGACAATGCCGTGCTTGTTCACCGGTTGACCGGTCAGAAGGGTCGCCTGGGCCGTGCAGGTGACGGCGGGGACGACATCGCGCAGGGGGACCATCCATTGCGACTTCGCGAGGGCCGAGAGTCGAGGGGCCAGCGGCAGAAGCCGTGGCGTCAACCCCACGGCATTAAGAAGAATGATCGCCATGAGGGCATCTTATGAAACCCGATCACGGCGAGGCCGTCAGCGCCGGCAGCGACTTCAACAACTTCGTGAAACTCACGAATTGCTTGAACTCGGGCGTCTCGCGGAGAGGGGCCAGATCGGAGTCCTTTTCGAGTTGCGCGTGCCCCCAGCCGCGCATCAAGACTTGCGACAGCAACTTGAGGCTCTCGGCCCGCAACTCCGGCCGCTCCACGGAAGCGAGGGCAAGCGTGCAGGCCGCACGGTAGACGTACTCCGGAAGCACGGTCATCTTCAGCACGCGCCGAGCCTCCGTCACCGCTTCATCAAACTTGCCAAGCCGGGCCAGGAGCACCGAGCGGTAACCGATCGCCCGCAGATTGTCCGGATGGTACGCCAATAAGCGTTCCAGCGAGGCGATGGCATCGCCGGTCCGTTTCATCTTGGCACTGTAGACGTAGGCCTGATTGTGCAGGGCGTCGATGCAGCGGGGATACATCTTCTCAGCCTGGATGAAGTCCGCCAGTGCGCCGTCGGGGTCATCGGCAGAGAGCTTGGCCATGCCGCGCGATACCCAACTCGTCGGATCGGTCGGCTCGACTCGAAGCCCCATCAAGCGATCCTGCTCCGCCTCTTCGCGCCTGTTCATCGCCAGTTTCACACGGTGGCGGATGAACCAGATGCGGGCCGGAACATTCGGATGTTCAACGGCCCAATCGAGATCGACGAGGGCCTCTTCGTACTTGTTCAAGGCAAAGAGGACCAGGCCGCGATCGATATGGGCTTCAAGAAGGTCAGGCTTCAAGCGAATCGCCTGATCGAGATCGGCCCGAGCTTGTTGAAGATGAGTCTGCTGGTTGTAGTAGATCCCCGCACGGGCGACGTACGACCGCGGATAGTTAGGCCGTAGCGCGATTGCGGTGCCGTAGGCCGCCAGGGCTTCCGTTGCCTGTTCAAGGGCATGATGCGAGCGGGCCTTGAGGAACCAGCCGCCGAAATCGTTGGGATCTTGAACGACCAGGGCATCCGCGAGGTTGAGTGCCTCGCGATGACGGCCCTGAGCGGCGTGCTCGCAAGCGAGCAGAAACTTGCCGCGATTGTTCAACCCGGCGGCATCCTCGAGGGTCTGACGAAGACGCAAATATTCGCCGGAATCGAGAGCCTTATTGGTCAAATCGGCCCGTTGTTGTGCCAAGGCCGCCTGCGCGCCGGCGTCGAGGTTCTCCTCAGCCAGCTTGTTGAAGCTGAGCGCCTGGGCCTTGTCGTCCTGCGGCTGAAAATGGACGGCACGCGCCAGCAAGAAAGCGATCTCGCCCACTTCGGCTTTGAGGCGAGCCCGGTCCGTCGGAGGCAGTTCCTTCACTGCGGGCTGTTCCTGCCACTGCACTTGATCAAGGACGCCGTAGTCGCGAAGAGCCTTCTCGCCATGCGTGAGCCCCTCGGCTACCTGACCCGGTTCGTCGGACGTGAGGAGATCCTGGGCTCGATGGTAGTCGTTCTGGAAGTCGTAGTAACGGGTCAAAGCTTGTTCACGGCGGACTTCGAGATCCCGCTTTTTATCTTTGAGCGAAAAGTGAACGGATAGAGTGACCGCGATCAGCAATACGGCGGCGATCAAGGCGGAGAACGTCGTCGGCGACGCCAATTTCGGATGCCGCCGGCACCATTTGACACCACGTTCGAGCAGCGATGTTTCCGAAGCGAATTTCAACGGCAGGTTGGCCCGATGCCGTTCGAGATCCTCCGCCACCTCATTTGCCGAAGCATAACGAGCGTTGGGATCGAACTCCAAACAGTGGCGAATAATTGATTCGACAGCCGGTGAGATTTGGCGGTTGAGCAACCTCGGAGAAGGCGGTGTCGTTTGCCGGTCTACGATCATTTTCGGCAGAATCGTACGCGATTTTCCCTTGCGGATGGGGAACGCATGTTGCCCGGTAAGCAAATGGAAGAGAATGAGGCCGAGCGCATAAACGTCGCCGCGACCATCACCATGACCGAAACCATCGCGGTAAACGATCAACTGCTCGGGCGCCATGTAGGGCAACGTGCCGCCCGCGTGGGCGACCGCCGCTTCAGTCCGGTTCTTGAGGTCCTCGGCCAGGTTGAAGTCAAGGAGCATCGGCTGGCCGTCGTCGCACAGCAGCACATTCGCCGGCTTCAAGTCGCGATGAATGATGCCGCGTTCGTGGGCGTGAGCCAACCCATCGGCCAGGCGGGCGCCGATCCAGAGGACGGCGTCGACATAGCTCATTTCTTCTATTTTAGTGAGGCTGGCGGAACCACCGGGCAGCAGCGGGATTGCCGAAATAGGTTGCGGCACGGCCTCGTGGTGGGAATCATGACTGTGCGAATGATGACTATCGTGATTGCTGCGGACCGTACTCTGGCGATTCAACAACGTGCTGATCAAGTGCTTGCCGGACGTCGGAAGAATCCCCCCCGGCCGTAGGGCCTTACAAACATCGGAGAGCGTGGTGCTGCCAAAATACGGCATGCAGACCGCATGAAGGCTGCCGTTGCGGTGTTCGGAATAGATCGGCACGATGTTCGTGTGTTGCAACCGAGCGAGCCGTTGCGATTCGCCGTTGAGGTCAGCCGTGATCTTCAACGCCACGGGCCGCTCGGCCAATGAGATTTGATGAGCCAGAAAGACACGGCCGAACGCCCCACGACCGAGTTCAAGCACTAAACGAAAGCCGAGAAACTCGTCGCCTGCCGTGGGCATCTCGGCCATCGCGGCTTCGAGCCGATCCGCCACCTGCGGATCACTGTCGCGCAAATCGCCGATCGCCACTTTCATGTCGATCTTGCGCGTCCCCATGTCATCGAGAAGTGGTTCCGGATCGGCCGAGCCGATAGACGGAATCGCTTGCCGGACTGTCGGAGCGTCGAGCAATTCATAAGTCTGTAGAGAAGGCATGCGAATCTCGCGGTTCTAACGGGGTGTATTAACGTCCGGCAAAGTACAATCCGTTCAGCGGAGTGTCCTTTCCGCAAAATCCTTGAACCATCGGCAGGTCGAATGTCTGGCGCCGGGTCCGGAAACACTCATTTGAGTTGGTACTCAACGAAGATCCGGACGCGTTTTAATCACGCCAGTACACGCAGCATAGAACAGAGATTCCTCAAAATAGGCGCATTCAGCACGACCGTTAGAAAGATATTTTCCGTTACGACCGGAATTTTGAACTTCTGCAAATAAGTCAGGCGTTTCGTGATTAAAACCTAAGCAATGGCGAATTCCTGAGCTCAAGGAAGTTGCGACCTTTCGCATCGTAACTACCCTTATGTTAACATGTTGTGTCATTGTCGCTTCCCTGAACCGCAAGGGCATGACGATTGCACATCTTTTTAACATCACTCAGATCGATGACGCAGCAGGTCGAGCTTTTTTGGAGACTTGATTGCCGGCTTCGCTCGCTCCCTGACGTGGTTCACGCACGGCATCCACCGGCGGAGATGGAACGGAGATAGACCGGTAACGGGCACGACTTCAAGTTGACTGAGCGAGACGGTGATTTCTACTCACGAGATCAACAGGCTGGCTTGGCTTGAAGGGGGCTTCCGAGGTAAATCTGGCTATTTCTTACCGTGAATGGGATGTGGCGAATCATGGCATCATGAACTCCCAAAAGGAAAACGGACTGCAATGATCCACACCCTCGATCGAACTCGCGATTATCCTTCGTCGGAGTCCTTGATTGCCCGATTGATGAATTGGCTACTCCCGGCACGACCTATTCTCGTGCTCGTTCGGTCACCCTATAATCCTAACAAGACGGGCCGTTGATCGCCCGAGTCCTTCCCGATGACCACCACGATTCCACCTATGTCGCTTCAAGATCGAACCATCGCGCTCGCGGAAGGCCGACAGTTGGAAGAACTCGCGCGCATGCTCGAGAAAGAAGGGGCATCAACATTTCGCTGCCCCATGTTGAGCATTCTCGACCACCCTGACAACACTTCCGTGATTACGTGGTTACGTGAACTGATCGCCGGCCGCTTTAGCCATCTTGTTCTGCTAACGGGCGAAGGGCTGAGGCGTCTCATCGGCTTTGCCGAGCGGGAACGGCTGCGTGAATCGTTCATTGAGGCATTGAAACGCGTCCGAATTATCACGCGGGGGCCGAAACCGGTCCAGGCCTTGAAAGAAATTGGTTTGACCCCGACTCGCGTCGCCGCGGCGCCCACGACCGAAGGAGTCATCGCGACCCTGCAACTTGAACCTCTCGCGGGGTCCGCGGTTGGCGTGCAGATGTATAGCGAGAGCAACCCGCCACTCCTCCAATATTTGAACTCGGTCGGGGCGAGCGTGCATCCGGTCTTGGCTTATGTTTACGCTCCCTCAGCCGATGGCGAGCGTGTGGCCGAACTCATTCACCGCATGGCCGACGGCCACATTGACGCGCTCGTCTTCACCTCCTCGCCGCAGATCGATCGCATCTTCGAGATCGCGACGGAATTGAAACTGCTCGACCTGCTATGCCGCGGTTTGGAACGAGTTAAGATCGCCGCGGTCGGCCCGGTTGTGAAAGACACGTTACTCGCCCGAAAAATCCACGTCGATATCATGCCCGAACAGGGCTTCCAGATGAAGAATTTGGTCGTGCACATCAAACGAGCATTTGCCAACGGTTAATCGCGTCTACTCGCAGCATCCTCTTCCGGGCGACGACGTTAGCAAACTTCGGCTGATTCGTCCTCTAACTCGTCAACGATCGACTGAAAACGGACCTCCTCAAACGGAATCAATTCATGCGGCCATTTTCGAACGTCGCCCCCTTCACTCTGGCCACCGTGCTCGCGGTCTGCCTTCCTTGCGTTTCATCGGCTCAAACAAAGCTTGATATTCGGGCGCCGGAACTCGGCGCCGTGCGTTGGCAGCGCGATTTCCCGGCAGCGTTGGAAGCCTCCAAGGAGTCCGGCAAACCGGTCTTCCTGCTCTTCCAAGAGATCCCCGGCTGCCTGACCTGCCAGAATTTTGGGCATAATGTCTTGAGCCATCCCTTGCTCGTGGACGCCATCGAAAATGAGTTCATCCCGATGGTGGCCTACAACAACAAGCCAGGCGTCGATTCGAAGATTCTCATCCGCTACAAGGAACCATCTGGAAACAACCCGGTTGTTCGCTATGTCGACGGGGCGGGCGTCGATCTGATCGAACGCAAACAGTTCATCTGGACGGCAGTCGGCATCGCGCCGCGCATGATTGCCTCGCTCGAAGCCGCCAAACGTCCTGTCCCAAACTATCTGAAAGCCGCGGTCGCCGAAGCCGATACGAAGTTCCATCGCAAGATCTGGTTCGCCATGCACTGCTACTACGAAGGCGAGGCGAAACTCGGCTCGCTCGACGGCGTCATTCGCACCCAGGCGGGCACCTACAAGAACTTTGAAGTCGTCGAGGTCATTTACGATCGACGCGAGGTGAGCGTGGAGCAACTCGCCGACAAGGCGAAGGAACTCGACTGCACGCAGGCCGTGTTCACCGCAAGCGAGTCGGAGGTTAAGGACATCGCCAAGATATTGGGCGACGGCAAAGCCTCCGTCATTGGCGGCTTCGTGCGCGCCGCGGCCGACAGCGAACAGAAAGTTTCGCTGTATCGATCCCCTTACGGTTCGTTGCCGTTGACGCCGATGCAAGCGACCAAGGTTAACGCGGCTCTACGACTCAAGGGCGACCCAAAAGCCTGGATGTCGCCGCAACAAGTTCGGCTGTTGGCTCGCGTCGAACAGGCCTGGCCGCGAGCGCGCAAAGATCTCGAAAGCCCGCGTCCGCCCACCGATCCCTACGATCTGCTGGAATATCGGCAGATGTTGGATCTGACACTGGACATGCTCCTGGGGGAAGTTTCATCTCAGCCGGACGCCAGGGCCATTAAACCGTAAACGGAGACCAAGGCGGCGCGATTCGAGACGACATTCCCAGTCCTGGACGAGACGCCGAACATTTTTCCGGCGTGGAAGAATCTCGTTGGAGCGTTGGGCATCATTGGCAAGCAGGTACATGACGCGCATTTAGTTGCCGGGTGTCATGCGCATTCCGTGACCCACCTCCTGACATTTAACGTAACCCATTTCGTCCGAATGTCGGGATTCGGTCCGGGGATCATAGTGGTTGATCCCGCAGCTGTTTAAGTCCTCTCAACCCCCACGCAGCCGGTCCCACAACAATATCGCCGTAATCGTCTTGGCGTCCTTGATCGTGCCATCGAGCGCCATCTTCAGGGCGTCGCTCCAGCGGACTGTCTTTGGTTCTAACTCTTCGTCGATCTCCGGTCGGGCGGTCCCGGCGGTCAGGTTCTCCGCGACGAAGATGTGCAGCTTTTCGTCGAGAACCCCGGGCGACGCGTACAGGTAGCCGAGCGAACGCCACTTCGCGGCGGTGTAGCCCGTCTCTTCCTCCAACTCGCGGATGGCGGCGGTTTCGATCGGCTCGCCCGGTTCGAGCGTTCCGGCCGGCACTTCCCAGAGTACGTCATCGATCACGAAGCGATGGTTCCGCAGCAGGCAGATGTGATCGCGATCGATGACCGGCAGAATGACCACCGCGCCCGGATGCTTGATAACATCACGGCGAATGACTTCGCCGTTCGGTCCTTCGCTGGTGTCCATCCAGACTTGGATCTTACGGCCCTTGTGAACTAACTCGCGCGCCATCGTGATTTACTCCCTCTCACGCTCCGCTTCGCAAAGCCTACGCGTCGCGGCTACGAGTATGTATATTGTCCCGGCCAAGGTCCTTCCTTCTCTCCCGGACGATTCAACATGAGATTTTTCATTCAGGCGGTCGTTCTCGCGGTCGGCGTCCTGTCAGTTGATCGCTTGCGGGCCGCGGAACCGAAGCGGCCGAACGTCGTCATTCTCTTGACCGACGACCAGGGCTACGCGGATCTCTCGTGCCATGGGCATCCATTTCTGAAGACGCCAAACCTCGATCGTGTGGGCGAACAAAGTGTGCGGTTGAACGATTTTCACGTTGCCCCGATGTGTACGCCGACGCGCGGTCAACTGCTGACCGGCATGGATTGCCTGCGGAATGGAGCCTCCTCCGTGTCGGCCGGGCGATCGTTTCTGCGCCGCGGCATCCCCACCATGGGAGACATCTTTGCCAGCAGCGGCTACAAAACCGCCCTGTTCGGCAAATGGCACCTGGGCGATAGCTACCCAAACTTGCCGAACTATAAGGGCTTTCACGAAGCCGTCTACCACCTCGGCTGGGGTATCACTTCGATGGCGGACCTCTGGCAGAACGACTACTTCGACCCCAAGTTCCGCCACGAGGGCAAGCTTGAACAGTACAAGGGTTACTGCACGGACATTTTCTTCGACCTGACGATCGACTGGATCAAGGAACGCAAAAAAGCCAACGAACCGTTCTTCGTCTACCTGCCGACGAATGCTCCCCATGGTCCGCTCTGGTGTCCCGAGAAAAATCGCCAGATGTACAAAGGCCAGGGTCCGGCGGCATTCTTCGGGATGATCGCCAATATCGACGACAACGTGGGCAAGTTCGACGCTTTCCTGAAAAAGGAAGGCCTATTCGACGATACGCTCTTCATCTACATGACCGACAACGGCGGCACGGCCGGCGTCAAGACTTACAACGCCGGCATGCGGGCGGGCAAGACCACCTACTACGATGGCGGTCATCGGGTCCCTTGCTTCATTCGTTGGCCCAACGGCCAGCTGCGAAAGCCGGGCAGCCTGGAGAATCTCACCCAGATCCAGGACCTCTTGCCGACACTCATCGAGCTATGCGGCCTGAAAAAGCCGGAGACGGCCGCCTTCGACGGCGTCAGTCTCGCCGATCTCTTGCGCGGGAAAACTGACACGCTCGCCGATCGCATTCTGGTCGTGCAATATGGCGAACAACCGGGCGGGCAGAAGCTCGAAAAAGGCCGGGCCTGCGTTCTGTGGGACAAGTGGCGGCTGGTCCACCACACGGAACTGTACTATCTAAAAAGCGATCCGGGGCAGATGAAGGACGTGGCGGCGGGACATCCGGAAATCGTCAAGAAACTTCAGGACCACTACGAGAAATGGTGGAAAGGGATCGAACCGGGGACTGCGGATTTCGAACCCGTCAGCATCGGCGCCGAGCAGGAAAATCCGGTAACGCTTTCTTCGGCCGACTGGAACAAGATTTATTGTGACAACATGCAGAATCTTCGCTCCGGCAAACAAGCGAACGGCCCGTGGACCCTGCTTGTCGAAAAAGAGGGCGTCTACGAGATCGAACCCCGGCGTTGGCCGAAAGAAGCCGACGCGGCCCTTACGGCCGGTGTCCCCGCGTTCAAGGCGTTTGATGGCGGCCTTGAAGCAGGTGTAGCTTTGCCGATCGCCATGATACGCTTGAAAATAGCTGATCTCGACGAAACGAAGCCGGTGGGCAAATTCGACAAAGGAACTACCTTTGAGGTGAAGCTCAAGGCAGGCGCCCGTTTGCCGATGCAATCATGGTGCCTGGACGCTGAGGGAAAAGAACTCTGCGGGGCATATTTCGCCTATGTGCGACGAAAATAAATGATCGTTCATTCGGTTGATCGATTGACAGGGGCAGCTCTCCCGTTTGACCTTGTCAATTCATACCAACTAGCAGAAGTCTGTGCTCCTGCCCGAATTGACTAGGATTGTCCTGACACTTCTACTTCACATTCGGTTCGTTTGCGATCTAGGCTTCAGCGATTAGTTCATCCCTCGGGCCGGTTTACCCGCTCGATTTCGCTCTTGATCGCAAAATTGAGGTAGGAACATGACGATGGTTCTCCCCATACGCAACTCCAACCGTCTAACGCAAATGAAGACGACCCGTCCCGACGAAGAAGGTGGCGGGCAGATTATCGACAAATTCCTGGCCGCCAACTTTATCCTCTCGGAAGATTGGGATGCGTTGCCGCTGCATGTTCAGGAAGAGATTCTGCTCTCTCGTGACCGGAACGAAATCGTTCAATTGCTGCTCGAAAAAGATTTGCTGACCCAATACCAGGCAGCACGAATCATGGCGGGGACGACATTCGGCCTCGTCCTCGGCAGCTATCGCATCCTGGAACGGATCGGCGCCGGCGGCATGGCTGTCGTCTTCAAGGCCGAGCATATTGACATGCGGCACACGGTCGCCATTAAAGTGTTACCGATGTCGCCCGGGCAAGATTCCCGGCTCGAAACTCGCTTCTTCTCCGAGATGCGGGTCGTCGCGAAATTGCGTCATCCGAATATCGTCGCGGCCAACGACGCCGGCCGGGTCGTGAATCCCGATCATTCCGGGCCGTCGATGCGTTACCTCGTGATGGAGTACGTGCCGGGCCAGGATCTCGAAGAATACATCCGGGCATCCGGCAAGCTGCCGATCCATCGCGCTTGCAGCCTGGCCTACCAAGTCGCTTCCGCATTGTCGGAGACGCACAAGTTCGATTTGGTGCATCGCGACATCAAGCCCTCGAACATCATGATCACGCCCGAGGAACAAGCGAAGCTGCTCGATTTTGGATTGTCCCGACATTTCGAAACACGCCTCACAACACCGGGCACGGTGCTTGGCACCATCGACTTCATGGCGCCCGAGCAGGCCCGCGACTCCAGTACCGTCGACATTCGGGCTGACATTTACAGCCTCGGCGGGGTGCTTTACTGGTGCCTGACGGGGCACTTGCCCTTCTCGAATAACGGCAGCCCCGTGGAGAACCTGGCGCGCCGGCTGAACCAGCCGCCGCCCTCTTTGAAGACTTATCTCGGAGAGGTCCCGCCGGAACTCGACGAAACCCTGAAGAAGATGATGGCGACCCTGCCGGACAATCGCTTTCCGACGCCGCAGACGGTCATGCACGCCCTGTTGCCGTTCTTGCGATCTGATAGTCCCGAACATCAACCGATGATGCTGGCGAAATCATCGCTGAGCAATCATTCATCCATTAGGCCAACGCAAACGGGCGTCCAGCGCGTTCTGATCGTCGATGACGAGGCGGAGATCCGCCACCTCTGCCGGCACTTGCTTCACTCCCAACAAATGGAGTGCGATGAGGTTGCCGACGGCGAAGAAGCGATCAAGGCCGCCAAGGAGCGATCCTACGATCTCGTCCTGCTCGACGTCAACATGCCGGGAATGTCGGGAACAGAGGTTCTGCAACGCCTACGGCCGCAGTCCCGTTCGGAACACATGAAGATCATCATGTTTTCCGGTCAAGCAACGCCGGATGAAATGTCACAGCTTCTGCTGAATGGGGCCGACGATTACCTCTCAAAACCATTCAGCGTGGTCCAGTTCCTCGGCCGGGTACGGGCGGCCCTGCGACTGAAAACGGCCCAGGATCGGGCCATCATTCTCAACCAGCAATTGCTGAACCTGAACGCGGACCTTGAGTTCAACCTGCAGTCTCGCGATTGCGACCTTCAGCAAACTCGGAACTCTCTCGTGGTCGGGCTGGCCCGCTTGGTCGATCAACGCGACAATCGAGGCAAGAACCACACGCAGCGGATGCAACGTTATTGCCGCGCTCTCGCGGAAGGGGCGATGAAGCACCCTTCCTTCCTTGGCCAGATCGACAAGACTCTGGTCGACATCCTGGAATCAGCCGTGCCGATGCATGATGTCGGCAAGATCGCGCTGCCCGATCACATCCTGCTCAAAGGCGGCATGTTCTCGGCGGAAGAACGCATCCTGATGCAAACACACACGACCTTGGCGAGCGAAACGCTGACCGAAGTCGCCAAAAAGCACACCGGGGCGGCCGCGTTCCTGCGTGTCGCCATCGACATTATTCGTCATCATCATGAACGGTGGGACGGCACGGGCTACCCCGACCGCCTGTCGGGCGTTAACATCCCGCTGGCCGCCCGCATCGTCTCCATCATTGATGTCTACGACGCGCTCCGTTGCCGACGAGTCTACAAGCCGGCCCTGGCTCACAACGCCGCGACGCAGATTATCATTCAGGCGTCGATCGGCCAGTTCGACCCCAACCTGATCAACGTGTTTCACGATATTCACTCACAGATCGACTCGATCTTCCACGAACTGGCGGACTGAACCACAAAATCCACGAATGGCAATCGCGAACACCACGAAGGAGCTTCCTTGAAGAATTTGATTTTCGATTTGTGCCGTCTCTTCCAATCGTTCCTCAATTTGGGAGCGACATTCCCGCGTCAAGAGCGGGTTCCGGTCGTCGTCCGCATACAATGTCAACAGATTCACTCGTTTGATAAGGTGCGGCGATGCAGATCGGCGTCAATCTCTCCTCGATGGACCTCCCTCTACGGCAAGCGTTGACAGCCGCTTCGCGGTTGGGCATTCGCGGCGTGTCATTCGATGTTGGTGGAGATCTTTCTCCCGAGCGATTGACGGACACGGGTCGGCGCGAACTGCGAAACTTGCTGAAGACTCACGCCCTGGAGTTGACTGCGCTCAACTGTGCACTCCGCCATGGTCTTGATGTGTTCGAAAATCAAAATACTCGCATCGACTATGTTCGCCGGGTGATGGACTTGGCCTTTGAACTCGGGCCGCGATGCGTGATCGTCCCTTGCCCACAGTTGGCCAACGATGCGGAATCGCCCCAGGGAAAATGCCTGCGTGACGCGTTCCTGGATCTGGGCCTCTACGGCGATCGGATCGGCACGACCGTCGCCCTCGAAATCGGCTTTGACCCAACTGACAAGTTCCGCGAATATCTGAACACTTTTGACGTCGGTTCGCTGGGAGTCAATTACGACCCGGCCAACTTGCTGCTGCATGGTTACGATCCGGTCAAGAGCCTGCTGCCTTTGGAAGGCAAGATTCTGCAGGTGACGGCGCGGGACGCTCGGCGGGCGACGGTGAATCTCACGGGTGCCGAGACGCCGCTGGGAGCGGGCGACATCGAGTGGCTCGGTTTTGTAGGCACCCTGACGGCAATCGAATACCGCGGCTGGATGACCGTGAAACGAGATGCGGGTTCGAACCGGCTAAACGACCTTGCGGCGGGCGTGAGTTTTCTCCGCCGGGTCATCTTGTAACATCATGAGAAACGTTCATCCTCGAACGGCCGAGCGGCCTTTACCGGTGGTTCCCATTTGCGGTGTTTGGCGAACAACTCCACGACATTCAGATCGTCGCTGGTCGTAATCTTCAAATTGTACGGCGAGCCCGGAACGAGATGCACCGGATGCCCGAGCGCTTCGACGAGCTGCGCGTCGTCCGTGCTCGAATTGTCGTTGCCGCGTTTCTGATACGCTTCGAGAAGCCATTCCTTGCGAAAGACTTGCGGCGTCTGCGCCTGCCACAATCCCACTCGGGAGATGGTCGCGTCAACACGCATCGCCTGATTGACCCGCTTGAGGGTGTCGGCAACGGGCAGGCCCGGCAACGCCGCCCCGTGTTTAACGGCGGCTTCAAACACCTTGTCGATCAAGGGCGGCGGCACGCACGGTCGAACCGCGTCGTGCACGGCCACGAAGGCAATCTCGTCGTTGAGTTTCGCCAAGGCATTGGCGACCGATTCGAATCGCTCTTTCCCACCTTCGACAATTTGCATGTTCAAGAACATCACATTGGCCGCGTAGCGCAGTGTGAACATCTCCATGTCTTCGGGTGAGACGACAATCAGACATTGTTTTACTTCTGGTCGATTGACGAAGCTCTCAGCCGCCCGCAACCAGACGGCGCGGCCATCCACGTTCACGAACGGCTTCTTTTCCTTGCCCTGAAACCGCGACGAATTCCCGGCGGCAGGCAGGATGACGGCGAACGGCGGCAGCATGGTGAATCCTCGAAGGTGCGTGGGCGATTCGACCCTTTATTCTATATCGCTCAGGTCGTGGCCGCGAGATCACGCCATTTGGAACGCGCCCCCTCGATCGACTGAAACCACTCGCGCATGGCCTGTTCCTGTTCATGCAACTCCTGCTCGACCGCAGCCGTCTTTCGGGTCAAGTCGCCCAGTTGTTCGCTCCACGAATCGAGATGCCTTGACATCGCTGAAAACGAATGGCGCCAGCCGTGATCGGGATTGTGAGCTTGCGTTTCGAAGCCGCTTTCCAAAGTGGCCACTTGTTCCAAGGCAGCCTTGATCTCGGCTTCGACTGTGTCGAGAAAGGCGTAATCAATCGGAATCTGCGTCATCACTTCACTCCCTTGTTAGGCCCAGGCCTTCTAGCGGGAGTGAATCATGTTGCCCAGATCAATCGATCTCGACGTTTTGCCTTTTTTTCCTCTTGCATGAATCGTCAAGCATGGCTATTCCACGGCAGACTTTGGATAAGATCTCGTTCGCTTGTTGAATCCGCCGGTTCAGGTATGGGGAATAACCGTGTACATCGCTTGCTCGACTCTATGTTTCAGCCGTTACCCGCTTGATCAAGCTCTGCGCAGCATCAGTGATCTTCATTTCCAGAAGGTCGATCTCGCCATTCACGAGAATGGCGCTCACCTGAAGCCGTCGGAGATTGCCGCCGACATCACGTATCACGTCCTGATGTTGCGGGCAACGGGCGCTTCATTCGCCGCGTTCCATGTCGACATCACGACCGCCGATCCCATCGTCTTCAACCAGCAGTTCCGCGCCGTCAGCCGGCTTGCACGAGTCCTGACCGTGCCGGTCATCAATATCCCGACCGCCCCGGTGGGCAGCGATATTGAAGAAGAAATCAAACGGCTCACGCTTCTGGTCCGGCTGGCAGAGGCGGAAGGAGTGATCCTCACGGTCGAAACCGATCGCGAGAAGCTTACCGCCTCGCCTGACGTCGCAGTTATGTTGTGCGAACGTGTTCCGGGCCTGGGTTTGACGCTCGATCCCAGCCATTACGAAATGAACCCGCGCGTGAACGAGGAATACGAGGAGCTTTTCCCGTACATCCGCCACGTGCGCCTGCGCGATACCAGCCCCGACAAGCTCCAAGTCCGCATCGGCCAAGGGCGACTGGAATACGGCAAGATCATTGCGATGCTCGATCGTGAAGACTACCAGCGAGCGCTGGCAGTCGATATCCGCGACAAGCCCGAACCGGACTACCCGATCGAGCCGGAAGTGCGCAAATTGAAGTTCCTCCTGGAGAGCATGGTTTAACCGGCAAGTTGACTCATCGGCCGTGGACCATAAATTAAGGGCGAGGGACATCACGCTTCATTTGATCCGACAACCGGAAGAGAGAACACCATGGCGCACACACTGCCGGCCTTGCCCTATGCTTTCAACGCGCTTGAGCCGCACATCGACGCCCTGACGATGGAAATTCACTCCCAGCGGCATCACAAGGCCTATGTCGACAACTTGAACAAGGCGCTCGAAAGCGAGGCCGCCTTGCAGGCCAAGTCGATCGAGGAACTTCTCCGCGACATCAAGAACGTCCCGGATTCCATCCGCCAGCCGGTCATCAACAACGGCGGCGGCCACGCCAACCATTCACTCTTCTGGTCGATCATGGGACCGGGCGGCGGCGGCAAGCCGAGCGGCCCTCTTTCCGACGAAATCACCAAAGCCTTCAGCGACTTCGCCACTTTCCAGGCCAAGATCAAGGAAAACGCTCTCGGCCAGTTCGGCAGCGGTTGGTCCTGGCTGGTTTGGGATGGCGCCAAGCTTCAGGTCATCCGTCGGCCGAATCAGGACAGCCCGCTGATGGAGGGACTTGTTCCCGTCCTCGGCGTTGACGTCTGGGAACATGCCTACTACTTGAAGTATCAGAACAAGCGCGCTGACTATGTTGATGCCTGGTGGCACACCCTGAACTGGTCCGCCATCGCGGAACGGTTCGCCAACGCCAAGGCAGGCAAGTAAGTCGTTCGGAGCGCGGAATGCAAAACGAAGAGAACCTCGCCGAGACGGCGAATAAAGACGTCGCGGTTTCGAGCGAGGCACCTCCGCCGCATTCCGATCTCCGCACACTCATCGGCTTGGCCTGGCCGCTCGTGCTGAGCAGCGGCTTCTGGACAGTCCAACTCGTCCTGGATGCGATCTTTCTCACCTGGTACGACACAACTGCCGCCGGCGCCGTCATGGTGGCTGGCATCCTGTTTTGGACTTGCTTCGTCCTCCTGCAAACAACGACCAACTACGCAACCACGTTCGTCGCCCAGTACATCGGCGCCGGCCGCCCCCAGCGTGTCGGGCCTGTCGTCTGGCAGGCGCTCTACTTCGGCATCTTCACCGGCCTGCTGTTTTCAGGGCTCTATTTTGTTTGCGATTGGATCCTCGATCAGGTCGGCCATCCGCCCGAAGTGCGTGTGATGGAAGTGACCTATCTCCGCTGCATGACGATGTGCGCCCTGCCGATGCTGATCATCGCGGCCTGCAACAGCTTCTTCGCGGGTCGAGGCGAGAGCCGTGTGGTGCTGATGATTGACGTGTCGGGCACCGTGGTCAACGTGATCCTCGGCTACTGCCTCATCTTTGGAGAACTCGGCCTACCCAGCTTGGGCGTTGCCGGCGCGGGCTGGGCCGTGGTATGTGGTTCCTGGGTGGCGGCCATTTTCGCATTCTTTTTGATGATGCGACGCCGTTACCGTGAAGAATTCGCAACACTCAAAGGCTGGCGTTTCGACCCGGCTCTCTTCAAACGGCTGATGCGATTTGGCATCCCCAGCGGCATGCAATGGATGCTCGATTGCGTCGCCTTCACCGTCTTCATCGCCATCATCGGCCAGTTCGGCACGACCGAATTGGCTGCCTCGGGTATCGCCCAACGACTTAACATGCTGGTGTTCCTTCCCATGTTGGGCGTCGGCCAGGCCATCGCCATCCTGGTCGGCCAACGGCTCGGCGAGAATCGGCCTGACCGTGCCGAGAGCATCGCCAACACGGGTCTAAAGGTAGCCACGATTTACATGAGCTCGGTCTCCCTGTTGTTCGTGCTCGTGCCCAGCCTGTTCATCGAGCCATTTCGCAACGACAAGGATCCCGCCCAGTGGGCGCAAGTCGCTCAGACGGTCCGTATCCTGCTCTGGTTCATCGCGATTTACTCGTTGTTCAACAGCATCGAACTTGTCTACACCTTCGCCCTGCGCGGCGCGGGTGATACGGTCTTCGTCACCTGGGTGTCGCTAACGCTGGCCTGGCCGATCATGGTGCTGCCCACCTGGCTGGCCTACAAATACGGCTGGGGCCTCTACTGGGCCTGGGGCTTCGCCAGCGCCTACATTATCGCGATCGCCGCCGTCTTCATGCTGCGGTTCCGGCACGGGAAGTGGAAATCGATGCGCGTCATCGAGCAGGCGCCGCCGGTGGTGGAGTGATAGGCATCGTGTTGAAGCGACAACACGCTAATCCGACGTTTCTTCACTCGTAACCGGGGAGGAGAGCTGTTCCAATTGCCATCGAATCGCCGTAAGCAATTCTTCATCTTCCAAATCCCAAATGGCGCCAGGCACCGCCCCTTTGGCGACGGTCGACATATTTGCAATAAGCTGGCCCAGCCGCATCGTCGGAAGTGCTCGGCGCAATTCCGCGAGAGATTCAAGTAGCTCGTCTTCGACAACGATTTTCATGGCAGCTTCTCCTTCACTGTTGGGAGGTGACCGACCGGATGCGGCAAAACGCCGAGTAATTCGGCAGGAATCAAAATGCCAGGACGATATTTTGCCGCCCGTGTCGCGCGAGTAACACCGTCACTTAGCATGAGTTCTCCGTCTGAGCCACGATAGACAAATACTGGCGGCATTCCTACGAGCGACTGACCGTGATTCGCAATTTGGCGATGAAGCTTAGTCGGGGCTGCGCCGTTGATCCTCTCCAAAGGAAGTCTCAGGTTCGCGGGGTCAACGTCAAAAAACACGCGTGAACTCATCCCATGAATATAACACAGAGACAGAAGTTCGGCTCGCCGCGTTCCTCACGAACGATCAGGAATCTCATCCAAATTCGAGTTTCTCAAAATGAAGCATCTCCTCACCGCAATCTGTCTCGCGGCACTCTTCCTGCAAAACGATTTACTCGCGGCCGCGGAGCCCGAGAAGTCCGTCCTCTATTCGGTCGGTGAGGAGGGCTTCACGCTCTTCCGCATTCCGTCGCTGATTGTTTCGCCGAAGGGGACGCTTCTCGCATTCATCGAAGGCCGGCGCACCAGCCGGCAGCTAACGGGCGACATCGAGATCATGCTCCGCCGCAGCACCGATGGCGGCAAGACCTGGTCGGCGAAGCAGATCGTCGCTGAAGACGGCGTCGAGACGCTCGGCAATCCTTGCCCGGTCATCGATCATTCGACGGGCACGATTTGGATGCCGTTCACGCGCAGCATCGGGGCCGATCGCGAGATTCAGATCATTGAGGGGAAGGCGAAAGCCACGACCGTTTGGCTCACGAAGAGCACGGACGATGGCGTCACCTGGGCGAAGCCAATCGAAATCAGCCCGACGGCGAGGAAAGATGGCTGGACGTGGTACGGCACCGGTCCCGGCGTCGGCATCCAACTTGAAAGCGGCAGGTTGCTCGTCCCGAGCTACCACGCCATGATGGGCCTGAAGAGTTACCGCAGCCACATGCTCTATAGCGATGACCACGGCAAGACCTGGGTGATCGGCGATTCTCTGGATGCCGAATCAAGCGAGTGCCAGGTGGTCGAACGCCATGACGGGTCGATCCATGTCAACGCCCGCGGCATGGCGGGGAATCGCTTTCGCCGGCTTTCCGAGAGTAAAGACGGCGGTAAGACCTGGGCGAAGCCGACGCTCGACGAGAATCTCCCAGACGCTGATTGCCAGGGCAGCATCGTCGCTCTGGCCAAGAAGAAGGGCGAGGAGAAACGGCGCTGGCTCTTCGCCAATGTTCACGGCCCGAAGCGGGAAGACCTGATGATCCACTTGAGTGAAGACGAGGGCAAGACTTGGCCGGTTTCCCGAAAAATCGAATCGGGTCTGGCGGCCTATTCATGCCTGACCGAATTGCCGGACGGTTCGATCGGCTGCCTCTACGAACGCGGCCCCAAGCGGTTGTATGACGAGATCGTCTTCGCGAAGTTCACGCTCGACTGGCTGCGTGGGGGGAAGTAGCTTTTCTTCGAAAATTGGTGAGCCGGGCGGCGTCAGCCGCCGGGTATCCGAGAGAGATTAGCACTCTTTCCCCATACCCGGCGGCTTACGCCGCTCGGCTCGCCAAAAGATCCCTTGATCACTTCTTCGCCGGCAGCGGCGTTGTGCCCTTCGGCGGGATCGGGCAATCCTTTTCGCAGTCCTTCGGATCGATCGGCTTGACCAGTGTCTTGATGACCGGGTCGTACGGGGTCACTGGCTTGATCGGGTCGATTGGCTTGATCGGGTCGACTGGCTTGATGACGACCGGATCCTTCGGGTCGATCGGCTTCAGCACATTGTCAAGCTTGCCGAGGAAACTGATGTCGAGCGTGCCTTCCGTGGTCGTCTTGCCCGTCGCAGATGAGATCTTGCGGGCATTTTTGAGGACGACGTCCGCCACTTCGCGGGGGCTTTTGCCCTGGAACTTCGGGTGAGCCATCACCAGGGCGATCGCTCCGCTGACGTGCGGGGCCGCCATTGAGGTCCCGGTCAGCAGCGAATACTTCGAGGAGAACGAGAAGTTGAATTGCTTCTCTTCCGCCTTCATCTGGGCCGTCTTGATCATCGGGATCGTACTGAGGATATTCGTGCCCGGTCCGGCGATGTGCACGGTCGACTTGCCGAAGTGGCTGCCCGGGTTCAAGGCTTCCTTCACGTCGATGTTGGCAACGGTGACGATGTGGGAACTCTTGTGGCTGGCCGGGTACTCTGGAACTTTGTCGTTATCGAGTTCCGGGTCCTTGTCTTTCTTGTTGCCCGCGGCACAGACCAGGATGGCGCCTTTGCTGCCGGCGTACTCGACAGCCTCGGCCTCGGCCTGGCTGAAGAAACGGCCGCCGACACTTAGGTTGATCACTCGAGCCCCGTTGTCCGCGGCGTAGCGGATCGCGTTGGCGATGCTGTCCGCCTTCGAGTTGCCATTGGCCCCCAGGCAGCGGACCGCCATGATCTGAACCTTCCAGGCCACGCCCGTGACGCCGAGGCCGTTGTCGCCGAGGGCGCCGATCGTCCCGGCCACGTGCGTGCCATGATAGTGCTCGTCCATGGGGTCGTTGCCGGGGATGAGCTTGTTTTTGCCGGACTCGCGGTCGAGTTCGAAATTCGTGTTGATGAAATCGGCCCCGTGGACGTCCTTGGCGCCCGGCTTCGGGTTCCGCCACATGTTGTCCTTCAGATCCTCATGCGTGTAGTCGACACCTGTGTCAACGACGGCGACGATGATCGGCGTCGATTGACCGACTCGCCAGGCCAAGTTCGCGCCAATGTTTTTCATCCCGTAGAGTTGATCAAAAAGCGGATCCTTCGGCGTGACGCCGTTGGCCGCCCCGAGCTTCGGCCCGAAGGCATCATCGGTCGAGACGCTCGGCAGCGAACGACTGACATTCGGTTCGACGAAGCGAACGCCGGGGTGCTTCTTTAGCTCGGCCAAGGTTTCTTCCTTCAACCCGTTCTTCCAGGAACATACCACCCAATGGCTGGCGTACGAGCCGTTCTTGATCGTGAAGCCGAGCTTCTCGCACGCCCGGATGACCTCCTTGGCCGCGCCTTCCTTCCAGGCGCAGATCAGTTCGCCCGAGTCTTGATAGTCGGCGAGTTTCGGCACCGGCGGCTCGGCGGCTGTGGCTAAGGATGTTGCTCCCAGTGCTCCGATCGTGCAGGCGATCGATCCGAATAGGTTGCGGAAGATGTGTTTCATGGCAAAACCTCGGGTCGTTTTTTCATGGGTGAAGCCGGATTGCGTTTGCATTTCCCGCTGTTCTCCCGGATGATCAGTTTAGCGTACAACGGCCCCCCTAGGGGAAGTGAATTCTGGAGAATTTTTAATGTGGACCATGAACGGCTCCCCCCGTCAGGCCTGCGATGGCCTCACTCGCCGCGAAACGCTCAAAGTCGGCGCCCTTTCTCTTCTCGGCTCGGCGTTCACGCTTCCCCAGCTTCTCCAGGCGGAACAAGGCAAATCCGTCCAGGCTCGACCGGGCAAAGCTAAGAGCGTCATCCTGCTCTATCTGCTCGGCGGTGCCGCCACACAGGATATGTGGGACCTCAAGCCGGATGCCCCGGACGGCATCCGCAGCGAGTTCAAGCCCATCGACACTAGCGCCCCGGGAATCCGCATTTGCGATCGTCTCCCCTTGATGGCGAAATGGATGCACAAGGCCGCCCTCGTCCGCTCGGTCAATCACAAAGCTGGCTGCCACAACTGCCTGCCCAGTTATACCGGCTGCGAAGTCTTACAGCCGGATCAGCATCCGCGCGACACACACCCGCCGAGCATGGGCTCCGTCTGCGAGTTCCTTCGCAGTCGCGAGGGCGAGTTTCCCGATTACGTTTACATGCCCTGCTGGCTCGGCTGGGGCCAGGCGTTCCGCCGCGGCGGTCCTTACGCGGGCTTCTTGGGCAAGCGTTATGACCCGTTCACGACTGAGTGCAAACCGTACGGCGACAAGGATCGCGTGGCCGGCGCCGGCAAAGGCGGCATCGTCTACGGTTCCCCCGAACTGCCCTCCAGCGAACTTGGCCTCGACATGACGCTCGATCGGCTCAACGAGCGCCGATCGCTGATGCAACAATTCGATGACCGCATGCGCCAGATGGAATCAGCCCCGTCACTCACCTTCGAACGGCATCAACAGCGCTCGCTCTCGTTGATGACGTCGTCTGCCGTGCGCTCCGCGTTCGATCTCCGCACGGAAGATCCCAAATTGCTCGACCGCTACGATCGCACGCTTTTCGGCCACAGCACGCTGATCGCCCGCCGGCTGGTCGAATCGGGCGTGCGTTTCGTCAACGTCACCTGGGACCTTTACTTCGATCGGGTGAAGGTCGATTACGACGCTTGGGACACGCACAACAACAACTTCCCCATCCTGAAAGAGAAGTTGCCCCGGCTCGACAAAACCTTCGATGCGCTGATGAGCGACCTGAAAAATCGCGGCCTGCTGGACGAGACACTAGTCGTCGTCATGAGCGAGATGGGCCGCACCCCGAAAGTCAACCCCCGCGGCGGCCGCGACCACTGGACCCACGCCTACTCCGTCATGATGGCCGGCGCCGGCATCAAGGGCGGGACCGTCTACGGCGCCACGGATTCACAAGCCGCCTACGTGAAGGATAACCCGGTCAGCACCGCTGACATCTGCTCGACCATATATTCGTGCCTGGGGATCGACCCCGACACCACGGTGCCCGACAAAACTGGCCGGCCCACGGCCATCAATCTGGGCGGCTCGGCGATTCGGGAGCTTTTGGTGTCGTGATCATCCTCTGGATTGTTTCACTCCAAAGGCAACCTCGTGCCGCCTTTAAGATTTTCGTTCACGAGTACATGACCGCAGTCACTAATAATGACGGACGATTCGCCTTCTGAATAAATGGCGTGAAGCATGAACCGGACTTCCACTGGCTGATTAACAGGGTGACGTTGCCCGGCAGCAGGTAGTCGTGCCAAAGCCAACCGCCGGTCGGGACCCGCGGAAGCCAAATGACTTGGGGCATGCAACGTTGCGAAAATGGATGAGGGACATGGAGGCGCTCCCATCAAGGTGTGACGAGTCTCAGCGAGGCGCGTGAGACTCATCAGAAATCGCAAAGGAGGATTGGGCCGTCCGCGATGTCGGTTGCGGAAAAAAGAAACAGCAATTTACGCGTCGGCTTCGACGACGGTCGAAGGCTTCCCGCCCCGGTTGAATCGACCAGGGTCGCGCCGGTCAGGTTGATCGAGGCACCCGAGGTCAGGACCAGCTGGCCGTAGGAAGTGGCCGTGTTCCCTGCCGTGTTCCCGTTCAAGTCGACCGCGAAGATGCCCGAGGAGAAGCTAACCGCACCTGACGACACCGTCAGAATCCCGGGGCTGCTTCCGGGATGAAGGGTGCCGCTGACGACGACATTGCCGCCCAGCGTGCCGATGCCGCCGAGGGTCGCCCCGGTGGCCACGGTCGTCGTGCCCGTGGAGTTGGTCCCATTTACCAGCAGCGTGCCGGCGTTGACATTTGTAGCCCCGGTGTAGGTGTTGACGCCGGAAAGAACGTGAGTACCGCTGCCTTGCTTTGGAGCCGCGAAAAACTAAACTGGTCAATTTGTTTATTTCCCCGGAGCGATGGTGTAGGTCCACTCTCCATGAAAATCGCGTGGAGTCAAACGGAGAGAAGCCATTTGCTCGTCGCTGACTTTGAGTTTGGTTTCGTAGATATCGGTGTCTAATGCGGCCTGGACGGTCAAGCCGGTGGTTGTGGTGGTGCTGGCGATCAATTCGACGATCGCTTGTCGAGTCAACAGCGGCTGGCCCCGCCAGTTGCTGGTGA
>Ga0105046_10003287_pt1 | contig 25656 bp, 23 predicted proteins | sample MAT03_FD_78385 | JGI IMG/M metagenome (GOLD analysis project Ga0105046, IMG submission 78385) | Freshwater microbial communities from Lake Fryxell liftoff mats and glacier meltwater in Antarctica - MAT-03 (megahit assembly) | ecosystem: Environmental > Aquatic > Freshwater > Ice > Liftoff...
CCGCGACCCGCACGGCCTCGATCGCCTGCTCGTCGGCGGCTGCCGCGATCTCGGCCATCAGGGAATTTTCGAGTGTTTCCATGTCGCTCATTGTCCGGGCCCGTTCGTGGAGGCAGGCTCAAAGAAAAACCCGCGCCAGGCTAGCCGGCGCGGGTTCCCAAATCAGAAAATCGAAAGCTTGGGAAGCGCCAGCCTTAAGCTACGGCGCTTTCAAAAGCGTTCGGGGTGGTGTTCTTCAGATATTCCAGCGCCACCTTGGCCTTGCCAACGAGCGCGGCGAATGCCTGCGGCTCGTGGATCGCCAGGTCCGACATGACCTTGCGGTCGATCTCGATGCCGGCCTTGTTGAGACCGTCGATGAACCGGCCGTAGGTCAGGCCGTGCTCACGCACCGCGGCGTTGATACGCTGAACCCAGAGCGCGCGGAAGTTGCGCTTGCGGTTCTTGCGGTCGCGGTAGGCATACTGCAGCGACTTGTCGACCGCGGCCTTGGCGGTGCGGATCGTGTTCTTGCGGCGGCCATAAAAACCCTTTGCGGCTTTCAGGACCTTCTTGTGCTTGGCGTGCGAGGTGACGCCTCTCTTTACGCGTGCCATGTCATGATCTCCTTATTGGTTCCTGAGCCGGGCCTAGAGGCCGTTCGGCAGAAAATTCTTGATGACCTTCTTGCCGTCCGGTTCTGCGAGAACCATGGTGCCGCGGGCATTGCGAATGAACTTGTTGGAACGCTTGATCATGCCGTGGCGCTTGCCCGCGGCAGCCGACAGGACCTTGCCCGTGGCCGTGATCTTGAACCGCTTCTTGGCGGCCGACTTGGTCTTCATCTTGGGCATTTTGCTACTCCTTCGGGACCGAACGCCCCTGTTGTTGTTCTTCGGGAGACCAGTCCCGAAAAGCATTAAAAACCGCCACGGCATGCCCTGCCGGACGGTTATGGACGCGGGCTCTTAGCAGCGAGCGAGGCAAAGTGCAACCGGTAGTCAGCCTTGGCGACCATCGCCATGCCGCTCGCTTTCGCCCGCAAATGCCAGGATCAGCAGCCCGAGGGCGAGACCCGCAAGTGCCGCGACCACGGTGAGCAGATGGGCATTGATCGCCGCCCGGGCGAGAAGCTCGAGTGACGCAGCGCTTGCGTCGGCGCCAAAAGCCGCCGCGCCGGCTGCAATGCCAGCCGGATAGGTGCCGACGCCCGCGGGGGCATGCACCGGAAGCACCGACGAAAGCTCGCCGCCCAGCGCCCCGCCGAAACGGGCGACCACCGGACCGACACCCATCAGGCCGAGCACCCATGCCAGCACCAGGATCTTTACGCCCCAGTTGAATACGGTGAGTGCCCAGGCGCGCAGGAAGATCCCGCGATCGCCCGGAATGCCGTCGCGTATTTCATCGACGATTCTGTCCAGCCTTGGCCCGAGGCGCTTGCGCCCGGCGGAAAGCAGCCGCCCGCGCAACGGAAACAGCGCAAGCGGGGCAAGCAGGAAGGCAAGCCAGGCCAACCAAGCGACTGCACTATGACCCGCCTGCAGCACCAGGCCGATGCCGGCTGCGGCGAGCAGCGCGTGGAGGTCGAGCAGCCTCAGCACCATCAGCGCGGACGTGCCGTGCGCCAGCGGTATCCCGAATTCCGAACGCATCAGCAGCGGAAAGCTCGTCTCGCCGGTCCTGAACGGCAGCATGATGTTGAGGATGTTGTGGACCTGCGTGACCCGGAAGAGCCGCACGAAGCAACCTTTCGTCTCGCGCGGAAAATAGTCCTGGATGCGGTGGGTGCGAACGAAATAGGTAGCGACCAGCAGGGCGAGCGCCAGCATCACCTTGGCGAAACCTACCTGCCGCCAGCCGTCCAGGATGGCCGGCCAGCCCCATGCCCATTGCACGAGCGCAGCATAAGCCAGCACCAGGGTCGCGCAGAGCAGCGCGATCCGGTTGCGTCCGGTCCAACCCCGCTCGGTTCCGCCCTCGGCCATATCCAGTCCGCGATTGTCTGATACAGTATGTCTAGGATCCGGCGCTTCGCCGACCTCATCTTTCAGGAGCAGATTGACGTGTTGCAGTCGCAATCCTTGCAACGTCTCGACGAGGAGGCGGGACCTGCAATTGACCTATCGGTTCTCGTGCCCGTGCGCAACGAGGAGCGAAGCATCGCGCCGCTGGTCGAACAGATATGCGACGCGCTCAAGGATTATGACAAGCCGTGGGAACTGATCATCGTCGACGACGGCTCGACCGATGCGACACTTGCAAATGCCCGCAGTGAATTTTCGCGTGTCGGCCTCAATCTCAGGATCATCGAACTGCAGCGCAACTTCGGTCAGGCGGCAGCACTCCAGGCCGGCATCGATGTGGCGCGGGGGCGGTTGCTCGCAACACTGGACGGCGACCTGCAGAACGATCCGCGCGACATCCCCACCATGATCGCACATCTGGAGGAGAACCGGCTCGATCTCCTGTGCGGCTGGCGCAAGGAGCGGCAGGACGGCCTCATGCTGCGGCTCATACCTTCGTGGGCCGCCAACGCGCTGATCCGCAAGGTCACCGGCGTCAGGGTGCACGACTATGGCTGCGGGCTGAAGCTCTACCGCACGGCCATCCTTCGGCAGGTCAGGATCATGGGCGGCATGCATCGCTTTACACCCGCGCTGGTCGCTAGCGTCGCGCCGACATCGCGCATCGACGAAATGGTGGTCAGCCACCACGCGCGGCGGTTCGGGCAGTCCAAATACGGCATTTCGCGTACCTTCCGCGTGATGCTAGACCTGCTGTCGGTCGTGTTCTTCATGAGCTTCAGATACCGTCCCGGCCACTTCTTCGGCGTCATCGGGCTGTCTTTCGGGGCGGTGAGCGGCTGCCTCTTCGCCTATCTCCTCATCGTTAAGTTCCTGCTCGGGCAAGACATCGGCATGCGCCCCATGCTGATCGTGGCGGTCATGCTGTTCGTCGCCTCGGCGCAGATGATCAGCACCGGCATCATCGCGGAAATCCTGGCGCGGCCGGGCGACGAGACGAGGGGATATTTCGTCAGGAACGTCTTCGAGCGGGACCAATGACGTGATCGACCGTTTGGCCCGCAGCGACGGCGCGGTCTATCTGTTGCTCGCCGCCTATTTCATCATCAACATTCTGCTGCGCCTCGCCGCGCCGGCGTCGCTTGAGCTCGACGAGGGGCAGCAACTGTTCTTCGCGCAATGGTTGGCGCCCGGCTACGACTCGCAGCCGCCTTTCTACAACTGGGTGCAATATGGCTTCGTCCAGCTTCTGGGCAGCAGCATGCTTGCGATCTCCCTGCTCAAGAATCTCATGCTTTTCCTGAGCTACCTGCTGTTCGGGCTGACCGCGCATCTGATCATTCGCGACAGGACGCTTGCGATCATCGCGACGCTCGCTCTCATTACGATCCCGCAGATCGGCTACGAGGCACAGCGCGACCTGACGCATACCGTGGCGGTGCTGTTCAGCGCCTGCATGTTCGCGTTCTTCTTCTTCCGCGCGCTGCAGCAGCCGACCGCCCTGAACTATGCGTTCGTTGGCGTGGCGATCGGATTCGGCATCCTGTCCAAGTACAATTTCGTGCTGCTGCCTTTGGCCGCCGCGCTGGCGTTGCTGCCGGACCGGACGCTGCGCGCACGCCTCATCGATCCGCGCGTCCTCCTGGCGATCGCAATCAGCGCACTCATCGTGCTGCCGCACGCCTTCTGGCTGCTGGGTCACATGGACCAGGCGACGGGCCGGACCCTGCGGAAGCTGACCGCCGATGCGGGCTCAGGCCGGTTCGACCAGATCGCCACCGGCGTCGTCTCGCTCGTCGGCGCCATGGCGGCGTTCTGCGTCCCGACGCTCGTGGTCTTCGCGATAGCCTTCGCGCGCGCGCTGCCGCGTGCATGGACGGCGGAGAACGAGTGGACCCGTCTCATCGGCCGCATCTTTCTCGCGGCCCTGGTGCTCCTGCTTCTGATCGTTCTCGCGGGCGCCAGCAACATCAAGGACCGCTGGCTGGTGCCTCTGTTCTTCCTGCTGCCGATCTATCTCTGCGCCAAGATCGAAGCCGCCGGCGAGACGGTTGCGGGCGCCTCGCGACGTTTCGCGGTCGTCATCCTCGCCGTCATGGCGATCGTGCCGCTGGTTCTTTTCACCCGTCCGGCGATCCTCGGCGCCATGGGAAAGTACGGCAAGCAGAACGTGCCCTATGGCCCGGCGACGGCCGAGATCCTAGCCTCCGGCAGCAATCGCCCGTCGATCATCCTTGCGATCGATCACCAGCTCGCCGGCAATCTGCGTCTGCACGAGGAAGGCATTCCGGTCACTGTCGCAGGCTACGAAGCGTTCGAGCGGCCTTTCGCCTTCGACGACGAGCATCCGATCCTTGCGGTCTGGCGCAGAAGGGACGGTGCGCCTTCGAACAATCCGAGCGGAGGCATGTGGACGTGGCTGAACGACAAGGGTGGCCTGTCTGATCGGGCGCTGGAGGTCGGCGATGCCGCGCTGCCCTACCACTACGGCCGCGACGGCGATCTCTACCACTTCAGCTATGCATGGATTTATCCGGACAAGGCCCCGTAGACGCCCCGTAGACGCCTGGTGTCACGGCACCCGGAAAAGCACGGGCAGGGCGCCGGAAAGTTGCGCCGCGTCGATGATTTCGAACACCGGCATGGCGACCAGGAAGACAAGCCCGTCGAGCAGGGTGACAAGCAGGAAGGCCGGCTTGAAGCCTCCGGTGTCGCCTTCCCTGTAGAGCGACAGTTTCGGAAAGAAGCGGGGCACGGATGCCATGTAGGCGCTGTAGTCAGCCCCGAGATTGGCCGAAAGGTACTTCTCCTCGCGCAGGATGACGATGTGGAAGGCCGCGGCGCAGGCCAGCCCGAAGCCCACCATGGCGGTGATCGAGCCCATCTGCGCGCCGACGCCCATCGCCGCGATCGACGAAAAGACGTAGAGCGGATTGCGCGTGATCGAATAGGGACCGTCCTTCACCACGGACACCGATTTGCGCCCGCCGATGTAGAGAGTCGACCAGAGCCGCCCGGCTATGCCGATGAAGATGAGCACGATGCCGATCATCTCGATCGCCTCGTGCATGGGAGTCTCGGGCGGGAAAAGCGACTGGCCGAACAGAAGCACCGCGAAGACCAGCGCAAGCAGCGCCGCAAGCGTAATCCTGCGCAGCCGCTGATACGACTGGAGTCGGGTGAGCGCGTTATCGGCCATGGGTCTCGCAGGCGCGCGTCAACGCGGCGCCAGCACCATCATCATCTGGCGGCCTTCGAGCTTCGGCTCGGCCTCGACCTTGGCGATCGTCGCGGTTTCCTCGCGCACCTTGTTCAGGAGCTGCATGCCGAGTTCCATATGCGCCATTTCGCGGCCGCGGAAGCGCAGAGTCAGCTTGACCTTGTCGCCTTCCTCGAAGAAGCGCCGCACGGCCTTCATCTTGGTCTCGTAGTCATGGCTGTCGATGTTCGGGCGCATCTTGATCTCCTTGATCTCGATGACCTTCTGGTTCTTGCGCGCCTCGGCCGCCTTCTTCTGGTTGGCGTATTTCAGCTTTCCGAGGTCGAGAATCTTGGCGACGGGCGGATTGGCGTTCGGAGAAATTTCAACGAGATCGAGACCGGCTTCTTCAGCGAGCAGCAATGCTTCGTTTATGGAGACCTCGCCGAGGTTTCCACCATCTACGCCAATAAGCTGAACGCGGGGGACACGGATATCGGTGTTTGAGCGCGGGCCATCCTTGGTGGGCGCCGCTGCCTTGAAAGGTCTGCGAATGGTAGTCGTCTCCTCAAGTTGTTGACATCAGGGGTTCTGCAGGCTCCGCCTATGTCGCGGCGTCGCGGGGCGAGTCAATAGCACGGCGGGAAGAATAAATCACCTGTAGAGCTTGGGATTGAGGGGGTTTGTCCCGATTGCGCGATGCGGCGCTTCCGGTGTCGGCCCACCTGTGCCAAAAGCCGCGTGCCTATTGCAGGATCAACCGATGACTGAATCCGCATTGCCAGCCCCTGGATTCCTCGACGTCGGCGGCACGGCGATCGCCTACCGGAGGATCGACGGCAGAGCGCCCGGCCTTGTCTGGCTCGGCGGCTACCGCTCGGACATGCTGGGCACGAAGGCCGAGACGCTGTCGGCGTGGGCGGCTGCCAACGGACGCGCCTTCCTGCGCTTCGACTATTCGGGACATGGCGAATCCGCAGGCGTCTTCGCGCAAGGCACGATCTCGAAATGGCTCGGCGAAAGCCTTGCTGCGTTCCGCGCCCTGACCTCGGGCCCGCAGGTGCTGGTCGGCTCGTCGATGGGCGCGTGGATCGCCTTGCGGCTTGTCCAGGAACTGCGCAAGGCGGGCGAGGGGAGCCGCATCGCCGGCCTTGTCCTGCTGGCCCCGGCTCCCGACTTCACGGCCGAACTCATCGAACCGGCGCTGACGAGGAAGCAGAAGCGCGATCTGGCCGAGAAGGGATACTTCGAGGAAAAGTCCGACTATTCCCCCGGGCCCAACATCTATACCCGAGCGCTGATCGAGGACGGACGGATGAACCGCGTCATGACCGGGCCGATCGATACCCATTGTCCGGTCCACATCCTGCAGGGCATGGCCGACCCGGATGTGCCGCACGAACACGCGCTCAAGCTCGTCAGCCTGCTGCCGGCCGACGACATGACGCTGTCGCTCATTCCCGGCGGCGACCATCGCCTGTCGCGCCCTGAGGACCTCGCCCTGCTGGTCCGCGCCGTGACGGGCGTGATCGCCCAGTTCGATAACGCGGGACCCTGACCCCGCCGCAAGCCGGCTTGCCTGACGCCTGATCCTGTCGCAAGAAGCCGCGACCCTCCAGTGCCCGGCTTCTTCATGCGACTCTCCATTCCAGTTTCGGCCTTCGTGGCGGCCATCGTCGGCTTTGGCGGCACGCTGGCGATCATCATTGCCGCCTCCGACGCGGTCGGGGCCACGCAGGCCCAGACGGCGAGCGCGGTGACAGCGCTCTGTCTCGCCATGGCGGTCGAGAGCCTCTACCTCTCCTGGCGCACGAAAATGCCTGTTATCAGCGCATGGTCGACGCCGGGCGCCGCACTGGTCGCCGCGTCCAGCGGCTACAGCATCGGCGACGCCGTCGGCGCCTTCATCATCACAGCCATCCTGCTTGTCGCAACCGGCCTGTTCGGGCCGCTGACCCGGCTGATCGCCAGGATTCCCGCTTCAGTGGCCTCGGCCATGCTCGCCGGCATCGTGGTCACCTTCGCCATCAACGCGGTTAAGACGATCCCTGATGACCCCTGGCTGATCCTGCCGCTGATCGCCGCATTCTTTGTGATCCGCCTGTTCAACCCGGCGCTTTCAGTGCTTGCCGTGCTCGTCGGCGGCGGGCTGGCGGCCTTCTTGACGGGGCGGGTCGGCGGGCTGCCGACGCCGGAGCTTTCGACGCTGACGCTGATTGCGCCGGACTTTTCGCTGTCGGCCGCGATCAGCCTCGCGCTACCGCTCTATCTGGTCACCATGGCGTCACAGAACCTGTCCGGCCTCGCCGTGCTGCGCGCCGCGGGCTACCATCCCGCGCCGGGTCCGCTGATTGCCTTCACCGGCTTCATTTCGCTGCTTACGGCGCCTTTCGGCGCGCTGAGCAGCAATCTGGCGGCCATCTCGGCGGCGATCTGCACCGGGCCGGACGCGCATCCGGATCCGGCGGAACGCTGGAAAACCGGCCCGTTCTACGCGCTTTTCTATCTGATTTTCGCGATTTTCGGCGCATCCCTGGTGGCGATCTTCGCCGTCCTGCCGCAAAGCCTGATCGTGCTTGTCGCCGGCCTGGCGCTGTTGTCGCCGCTGGTCAACGCACTCGCCATCGCGCTGAAGGATGACAGCGAGCGCATCGCCGCCACCACGACCTTTGCCGTCACGGCGTCGGGCGTCGCACTGCTCGGCATCGGCTCGGCATTCTGGGGCCTGCTCGCCGGCCTGGCTGTCCTTGGATTGGAATTGTCCAAAAAACGCTAGCAATTTCAAGTCTTTGTCCGGTTGTGCAGGGCATGTTCTTGAATCGCCCGATTCATATTCCCATTTCGATTCAAGCAGTCGAGTTTGACTGCCTCCAACTTAAGGAACGGGAGTTAGATGAACACGACTGCACTGATCCGGCCGGCCTGGACGCCGGCGACCATCGCGCTGATGGTGATCGGCTTCATGGTGTTCTGGCCGCTCGGCCTCGCCATGCTCGCCTACATCATCTGGGGCGACCGGCTTGAAGGTTTCAAGCGCGACGTAAACCGCGCGACGGACGGCGTCTTCGCCGGCTGCCGCAGAAGCGCCGACAAGGCCCAGCGCTGGGGCAATGGCGGCAATTCCACCCGCACCGCAGCCCGCACCGGCAATGTCGCCTTCGATGACTGGCGCGACAAGGAGCTGGAGCGGCTGGCCGAGGAGCGCAAGCGGCTCGACGACATGCTGAGCGAGTTCGACGAATACGCCCGCGAGCTGCGCCGCGCCAAGGACCAGGACGAATTCGACCGCTTCATGTCGAATCGTCACCGGTCCACCGCTCCGGCCACGAAGGACGACGGCGACAAGGATAATCTGCTCGACGATTGAGCAGTTCGGGCGGTTAGCCGCCGCATTCCAAGGCATGAGAAACGGCGCCGCGACCATTCGGCGCCGTTTTTTTTTCGTGGCCTCTGCTTTCTCTATCCAACTGAAAAGAATCGGGTATCGTCTCTACATGCCCATCGCGCTGCTCAAGAGACTGTTGAAGCCTGCCACGAAGAACAGCCGTTCGCTGGTCAAGGAGTGCATGCATGAGGTTGCCGGGCGCACATTGCCGCTCAGGATCGTCGAAGACCATCGCGCAAGGCAGCTTACGCTTCGGATCGATGTCGGCGGGCGGGCGCTTCGCGTCACCATTCCGCCGGGGCTCGCGACCGGCGAGGTCAACCGGTTCCTGAAACGCCAGCAGGACTGGCTGGAGGAGCGGCTTTCAAAGCTTCCCAAGCGTCCGCTGGTGCGCCCCGGTATCAGGATACCGCTGCGGGGTGTTCCGCATATCATCGTTCACGAGCCGGACCGGCGCGGGACCGTCACCGTCGGCAAGAAGGACGACGGCACGCCGGCGCTGTTCGTCCACGGCGACCGCGAACATCTGCCGCGCCGGCTGTCCGATTTCCTGAAGAAGCAGGCCAAGAAGGACATCGAGGCGCTGGTCCTCAAGCACACGACCGCCATCAACAAGCGGGCGAAGTCGGTGCGCTTTCGCGATACGTCGAGCCGCTGGGGTTCCTGCACCTCGGACGGCAAGCTGTCCTTCTCGTGGCGCATCATGATGGCGCCCAAGCCGGTCATCAACTACCTCGTCGCCCATGAGGTCGCGCATCTCAAGCAGATGAACCACGGCCCGAAATTCTGGAAACTCTGCGAGGAGCTTTGCCCCGACACCGAGCGCTGCAAGGACTGGCTGAAGCGCAACGGCAACGCGCTGCAGGCGATCCAGTTCGAGTAGCTCAGTCGGCCTGCAGCCGTCCCGCCATGAAATCGACGAACGCCCGCACCCGTGGGGCGCGATGGTGGCCGGGCGGCATCAGCGCCCAGACGGGGACTGGCTCGGACAGGTGCGCGTCAGCCAGAATTTGGACCAGTAGCCCGTCGCGGACCGATTGTCCGACGAGGAAATCGGCGAGGCGGATGACGCCCTGACCCTTCACGGCCATGCGCAGGAGGATGTCGACGTTGTCGGACGAAAAGTTGCCGGAGACCTGAAGCCGGTTGACGCCGTCGCCAGCCATGAAGGGCCAGACGTTCAAGCGGGCGGGGCTCGACAGGGTCAGGCAGTTGTGGCCGAGCAGGTCGGCGGGTGTTTTCGGCGTCCCGTACTTCTCCAGGTAGGCAGGCGACGCACAGATGATGCGCCTTATGCGGCTGATCTTGCGCGCGACGAGCGCCGAATCGGCAAGTTCGCCGGTTCGCAGCACGACATCGACGTTCTCCGCCATCGGATCGATTATGCGGTCGGAAACAGTCAGATCGACGGATATCTCCGGAAAGCGCGACAGAAATTCCGGAATCTCCCGCTCCGCCATCCTGGACGCGATGGCCGCGCCGGTGTTGACGCGCAGATGCCCCTTGGGTGCGCCGCGCGACGCGGTGACCTCGGCCTCGGCGCTTTCGACGAGCGCCAGGATGTCGCGGGCGCGCGCAAGGTAGATCTCGCCCTCGGCGGTCAGCGCCAGCCGGCGCGTCGTGCGGTTCAGCAGGCGCACGCCCAGCCTGTCCTCCAGGCGCGAGACCCGTTTCGACAGCGCGGAGGGAGCCACCTGCAAATCCTCCGCTGCACGCGCGAAACTGCCGAGATCGACGATCCTCGCGAAAGCGGACATGTCATCTGAGGCAGTCATTCATGATCTCCTGTCATGAATATAGCTTCAAACTAGCTGATTATCTGGGTTGTCGGAACTAATATCTCTGAGCCTCCGAACTGTCCGCTTGGAGAGCAAGATGACCCGTGCCTAATTCGAGAGAGAGATTTTCGGCGACACCGCGCCGCGCACCCAGATCGACTACGACTACCACGGACGGCTTGCGGTGAGTGAGCGGCAGGCCGCGATTGCCGCGTTTCCCGGGCAGGTATGGACGGCGGCGGCCTTCTTGTGGTCTGCGCTGCCTCGACTTCGCCCCGGTTTCGTGCGACTTCGCCCGCATGTCGCTCGACATCAAGATCTGTGGCCTGAAGACCGGTGAAGCGCTTGACGCCGCGCTGTCGGGCGGCGCGTCGCATGTCGGCTTCATCTTCTTTCCAAAAAGTCCGCGAAACATCGCTCCCGACGAGGCCGGCCGCCTGCGGCAGGCCGCACGCGGGCGTGCCAAGGCGGTCGCCGTGAGCGTCGACGCCGACGATGCAGCGCTCGACGCAATCGTCGCAGCCATGGCGCCCGACATGCTGCAACTGCATGGCGACGAAACGCCCGAACGGGTCGCCGCGGTCAAGGCGCGCTACGGCATGCCGGTCATGAAGGCGTTTTCCATTCGCGATGCCGGCGATCTCGCGACGATCGAGCCCTATCGCGGCGTCGCCGACCGCTTCCTGTTCGACGCCAAGCCGCCCAGGGGCGCCGAACTGCCTGGCGGCAACGGGGTGCCGTTCGACTGGCGCGTGCTGGCGGCGCTGCCATCGGGGACGGACTACATGCTGTCTGGCGGCCTCAACGCCGGCAACATCAGCGAGGCATTGCGCCTGGTAAGCCCCTCAGGCATCGACATCTCTTCGGGCGTCGAAACCGCACCGGGCGTCAAGGACGTCGCGCTGATCGAGGCTTTCTTCCGCGCGGTTGGCGAGGCCGCCAAGAAAAGCGCGGCCTGAGCGATCCTGTTGCCATCCTCCCGCGTAAAAGGCTAAGCGAAAGACATATGGCGATGAGCCCGCGCAGGGTCGCCACACAGGAACCGTCATGAACAAGCCGATCGAGCCCAATTCCTTCCGCACCGGACCCAACGAACAGGGCATGTTCGGCATATTCGGCGGACGTTTCGTTGCCGAAACGCTGATGCCGCTGATCCTCGACCTCGAACGGCACTGGAACCACGCCAAGGAAGACCCGGAGTTCAAGGCCGAGGTTGCCGCGCTCAACACGCACTACACCGGCAGGCCGAGCCCGCTCTACTTCGCCGAGCGCCTGACCGAGCATCTGCGCGGGGTTTCCGAAGCAAATGGCCTCGGAGGCGGCGCGAAAATCTACTTCAAGCGCGACGAGTTGAACCACACCGGCTCGCACAAGATCAACAACTGCCTGGGACAGATCCTGCTCGCCAAGCGCATGGGCAAGACCCGCATCATCGCCGAGACCGGCGCCGGCCAGCATGGCGTGGCGGCCGCTACCGTGGCGGCCCGCTTCGGCCTGCCCTGCATCGTCTATATGGGCGCGACCGACGTGCAGCGCCAGGCGCCCAACGTCTTCCGCATGAAGCTGCTCGGCGCCGAGGTGGTGCCGGTCACTTCCGGCCACGGCACGCTGAAGGACGCCATGAACGAAGCTCTTCGGGATTGGGTCACCAATGTCGACGACACCTACTACATGATCGGCACCGCCGCGGGCCCGCACCCATACCCGGAAATCGTCCGCGATCTTCAGTCGGTGATCGGACGGGAGACCAAGGAGCAGATGCTGGAGGCCGAAGGACGCCTGCCCGACCTGCTGGTCGCGGCGGTGGGCGGCGGCTCCAACGCGATCGGCCTGTTCCATCCGTTCCTGGACGACAGTTCGGTCAGGATCGTCGGCGTGGAGGCAGGCGGCAAGGGGCTCGACGGCGAGGAGCATTGCGCGTCCCTGACGGCCGGGTCGCCCGGCGTCCTGCACGGCAACCGCACATACCTGCTGCAGAATTCGGACGGCCAGATCATGGAGGGCCATTCCATCTCGGCCGGTCTCGACTATCCCGGCATCGGGCCTGAGCATTCCTGGCTGAAAGAAGCCAACCGCGTCGAATACGTGCCGATCATGGATTCGGAAGCGCTGGAGGCGTTCCAGCTGCTCACCCGGCTGGAGGGAATCATTCCTGCTCTGGAGCCGGCGCATGCGCTGGCCGAGGTCATCAAGCGGGCGCCCAGCATGGGCAAGGACGAGATCATCGTGATGAACCTGTGCGGTCGCGGCGACAAGGACATCTTCACCGTCGGCAAGATTCTGGGCATGGAGCTCTGAGCATGACCACCCGCATCGATCGCCGTATGGCAAAGCTGAAAGCCGAGGGCCGTCCGGCGCTCGTCACCTATTTCATGGGCGGCGACCCCGACTATGCGACGTCGCTGAAGATCATGAAAACGCTTCCAAAGGCCGGCAGCGACGTCATCGAACTCGGCATGCCCTTCTCCGATCCGATGGCCGACGGCCCGGCGATCCAGGCCGCCGGCCTGCGCGCGCTCAAGGCCGGCCAGACGCTGGTGAAGACGCTCGCCATGGCACGCGACTTCCGCGCCGACGACGACGAAACGCCGATCGTTCTGATGGGCTACTACAACCCTATCTATGTCTATGGCGTCGAGCGGTTTCTCGCTGACGCCAAGGCGTCGGGCATCGACGGGCTGATCGTTGTCGACCTGCCGCCGGAGATGGACGAGGAACTCTGCATTCCGGCGCTCAGGGCCGGCCTCAATTTCATCCGGCTGGCCACCCCGACCACCGACGACAAGCGCCTGCCAAAGGTGCTCGAGAATACGTCGGGCTTCGTCTACTACGTGTCGATGACCGGCATCACCGGCTCGGCGCTGGCCGACACGACGAAGGTCGCGACGGCCGTCAAGCGCATCAAGTCGCACACGGCGCTGCCGGTCTGCGTCGGCTTCGGCGTCAAGACGGCGGAGCAGGCCCGCACCATCGGCGCATCGGCCGACGGCGTGGTGGTCGGCACGGCGATCGTCAACGCGGTCGCCAATGTCATCGATCCCAAGGGTGGGCTGACGGCCGATCCGGTCGAAGCCGTGGCGGCGCTCGTCAGCGGGCTGGCGCAGGGTGTGCGCGGCGCGCGCCTTGCCGCGGCGCAATAGTGTTCCCATCTTCCCCGAAACGGGTTTGCTGAAACATGAACTGGATTACCAACTTCGTCCGCCCGAAGATCAATTCGATGCTCGGACGCCGGGACATGCCCGAAAATCTCTGGATCAAGGATCCCGAGAGCGGCGAGATGGTGTTCCACAAGGACCTCGAGGAAAACCAGTACGTCATCCCCTCGTCGGGCCACCACATGAAGGTTTCCGCCCGTGAGCGGCTGAAATTCTTCTTCGACAACGGTCAATACGATCTGCTGGAGACCCCCAAGGTCTTCATCGACCCGCTCAAATTCCGCGATGAAAAGCGCTACACCGACCGGCTCAAGGAGGCGCGGACCAAGACCGGCATGGAGGATGCGATCCTCAGCGCGGCCGGTTCAGTCGAAGGCCTGCCGATCATCGCGACCGTGCAGGACTTCGCCTTCATGGGCGGCTCGCTCGGCATGGCGGCCGGCGAGGCGATCGTGATTGCCTTCGAGACTGCGCTCATCATGAAGCGCCCGCTCGTGCTGTTCGCGGCTTCCGGCGGCGCGCGCATGCAGGAGGGCATCCTGTCGCTGATGCAGCTTCCGCGCACCACGGTGGGCGTCGACCGCCTGAAGGAAGCCGGGCTACCCTACATCGTGGTCATGACAAACCCGACAACCGGCGGCGTCACCGCGTCCTACGCCATGCTGGGCGACGTCCATATCGCCGAGCCCGGCGCGCTGATCGGCTTCGCCGGCCCGCGCGTCATCGAGCAGACCATCCGCGAAAAGCTCCCCGAGGGCTTCCAGCGCGCGGAATACCTCATGGAGCACGGGATGGTCGACATGGTTGTTTCGCGCCTTGAACTGCGATCCACCATCGCGCGGCTGCTCAAGATCCTGCTCAAGATGCCGATGCCCGCGACGGCAGCCGAGCCAGAGATATTGCCGCCTCCCGCGCTCGCAGCCCCCGACTCGAGGCCGCGCGCGTAACCTGCCGCGACAGGGAGCGCCGCATCCGTTCATTGTGCAGCTTGGCCAGCCGGGACTATTCTGAGCCTGGACGATCCGGCCATTTTTCCGGCGGCTTTCCGGCCATGGGACTTTCATGACAACGCTTCTCGCCGACCGCGAAATCGACCGCCTGATGGCGTTGCACCCGAAGGGCTACGATCTTTCGCTCGACCGCGTGACCCGGCTTCTCGACCGGCTCGGCAATCCGCAGCACCGGCTGCCGCCGGTGATCCATATCGCAGGCACGAACGGCAAGGGTTCGGCGGCGGCATTTTCGCGCGCACTGCTCGAGGAGGCAGGCTACCGCGTCCATGTCCACACCTCGCCGCATCTTGTGAACTGGCACGAGCGCTACCGTCTCGCGGCTGACGGCGGCGGGCGACTGGTCGACGACGAATTGCTGGCCCGGACGATCGCGCGGGTCGCGGACGCCAATCGCGGCGAGACGATCACCGTCTTCGAAATCCTGACCGCGGTGACCTTCCTCCTGTTTTCCGAACATCCAGCCGACGCTGCGATCATCGAGGTCGGGCTCGGCGGCCGCTTCGACGCGACCAATGTCATCGATCACCCAGCGGTTTCGCTGATCATGCCGGTATCGCTCGACCACGAAGCCTATCTCGGCGACCGGGTCGAACTCATCGCGGCGGAGAAGGCCGGCATCATAAAGCGGGGCAGCCCGGTCGTCATCGGCGCACAGGAGACGGAAGGCGCGCAGACCGTGCTCGTCGAGACCGCCGAGCGGCTCGACTGCCCCGTCTTCGTCTACGGCCAGGATTTCCTCGCGTACGAAGAGAACGGGCGCATGGTCTTTCAGGACGAGGATGGCCTTATGGACCTGCCCTCGCCGATCCTGCCGGGACGCCACCAATACGCCAACGCCGCCGCCGCCATCGCGGCCGTGCGGGCCGCCGGTTTCGAGATCGACCACGACGCGGCCGCGCGCGCCATGCGCAGCGTCTCCTGGCCGGGACGCATGCAGCGGCTCCAGAGGGGCAAGCTGGCGGAACTGGCGCCTCCGGATGCCGAGATCTGGCTCGACGGCGGTCACAATCCCGGCGCCGGTCTTGTCGTCGCCGAGGCCATGACGGAGCAGGAGGAAAAGCAGCCGCGGCCGCTGTTTCTCATCTGCGGGATGATCAACACAAAAGACCAGACCGGCTACTTCCGCGCATTCGAGGGCATGGTCCGGCATGTCTACACGGTGCCGGTCAGCCGTTCGGACGCCGGCGTGCCGAACGTCGAACTGGCGATCCGCGCACAGGAAGCCGGCCTTTCAGCCGAGCCCGTCGCCTCGGTCGCCAATGCACTGATGCTGCTGCGCGACACATGGGACGACGAAGAGATCGCTCCGCGAATCCTGATCGGCGGCTCGCTCTATCTCGCCGGCTCGGTGCTTGCCGAGAACGGCACGCCGCCGCAATAGCATATCTCTTGTGCCGGGCGTCGAGCGGCGCGAAAATTTCCCTGACATTGTCGATTGCCGCGATGTTGGCGCGACATAGGCGTGGATCGCAATCATGCGACCACGCAGCACAGGAGATTTACATGCAGTACATGTTGCTCATCCACTTCGACGAAGCGCCTTTCATCGCCGCCACCGACGAACAACGCGAACAGATGACCACGCCCTACATGGCCTACAACGAAGCGCTGAAAAAGGCCGGGGCGATGGTGTCGGGCGAACGCCTGAAGCCGCCAACCATGTCGACGGTCGTCAGGGTACGCGACGACAAGACCGAGGTGCTCGACGGGCCGTTCGCGGATACCAAGGAGCAGCTCGGTGGTTTCTATATCATCGAGGCGCCGGACATGGACGCGGCAATCAAATGGGCAGCGCGCTGCCCGGGCGCCAGCCATGGCACCGTCGAAGTGCGGCCGGTCTGGCAGACGCGCTGAGTGACGGAGCCGTCAACAGCTGTCGAGGCCCGCGCCGCCGCCGAGGCGGTGGCGAGGGCGAGCTACGGCAAGCTCGTCGCCCTGCTCGCCGCCCGCATGCGCGATGTCGCCGGTGCGGAAGACGCCCTGGCGGAGGCCTTTGCCGCTGCGCTCGTGCAATGGCCGGCAAGTGGCGTACCGACGAAGCCAGAGGCCTGGCTGCTGTCGGTTGCGAGGCGAAGGGAGATCGACACGGCGCGGCGGCGGCGCACCGCGTCGGACTCGCGCAAACATGTCGAGTTGCTTGCGGAGGAAGCGGAGGCCCGCATGGGTGACGATATCCCCGACGAGCGGCTCAGGCTGATCTTCGCCTGCGCCCATCCCGCCATCGACCGCGGAGTGCGCGCGCCGCTCATCCTGCAGACGGTGCTCGGAGTCGACGCCGCAGCGATCGCGTCGGCATTTCTCGTCTCGCCGTCCACGATGGCACAGCGCCTCGTGCGGGCGAAAGCGCGCATAAAGGAGGCCGGCATCCCGTTTCGGGTTCCCGAACGCGCCGAACTCGACGAACGCCTGTCGGCGGTGCTGGAAGCGATCTACGCCGCCTATTCAGAAGGCTGGGGCGACCCGGCCGGACTCGACAGCCGGCGCGCGAACCTCGCCGGCGAAGCGATCTGGCTCGGCAGGCTTGTCTCGGCCCTGATGCCGGACGAAGCCGAGGCGCAATCCCTCGTCGCGCTGATGCTGTTCGCGGAGGCGCGCCGCGGCGCGAGGCGCGATCCCGAGGGCGACTATGTGCGCCTCGGCGACCAGGATGCCTCGCTGTGGGATCATCGGATGATCGAAGAAGCAGAAGCACGCCTGATGGCGGCAGGCAGTCTCTCCCGAAGCGACGAAATGGGGCGCTATCAGCTCGAGGCAGCGATACAGGCTGTGCATGCGGCACGCAGGGTCTTGGGTCGAACCGACTGGCCCGCCCTAGTCACGCTCTACGATGCATTGGCGCTTGTCTCGGCGTCGCCTGCGGTTGCGGTCAGCCGCGCAGTGGCTCTCGCGGCAATCGAAGGACCGCTGGTCGCGCTTGGCGAGTTGGACCGCATCGCGCCGGACAAGCGGCTGGCCGACTACCAGCCCTATTGGGCAACCAGGGCCGGGCTGCTCGCCGACCTCGGCGAAACCGACGCGGCGCGCGCCGCATATGACCGCGCCATCGGGCTGGAACGCGATCCGGCGGTGCGCCGCTTCCTCACGGCTCGCCGTGACGCTGCCTGATTCTATTTCAGCTCGATTTCGATGAAGACGTAATCGCCGTCATTGGCGTTGATGACGTCGTGTTCGACGCCTTCCTTGCGGAAGTAGGGCGCGCCCTTCTTCATCTCCGCGAAGCTGTCGCCGTCCTTGGTGGCGATCCTCAGCTTGCCATCCATCATCGGCACGACGACATAGTCGTGGCCATGCCTGTGCCAGCCGGTATTGTCGCCGGGCTGGAAGCGATATTCGGTTACAATCACCCGCTCGTTGTCGATCAGCGTCGTGGCTTTGGCCGATCCCGTCATGGCAGCACCTCCTGTTTGCCTCATTAGTGGAACAAGGCGACCGCGACGGCTACTGCCAGCCTGCCGAAAACTGCGCGCCAACAAAAAACCCGGCGCGAAGGCCGGGTTTTCGGTTCGGAACCGGAAAGAATCAGGCGACGTTGCCGCCAATCCAGTGCGACAGAGCGGTCTTGGGCAGTGCCCCGACCTTGATGTCAGCCACTTCGCCGCCCTTGAAGATCATCAGCGTCGGGATCGAGCGAACGCCAAACTGGGCGGCCAGCTCGGGGTTCTCGTCGATGTTGAGCTTGGTGATCTTCACCTTGCCGGCCAGCTCGTTGGAAATCTCTTCCAGCGACGGGCCGATCATCTTGCAGGGGCCGCACCATTCCGCCCAGAAATCGACGACCACGGGCCCCGAAGCCTCCAGCACATCGCTCTTGAAATTGTTCTTGTCGACCTTGACGGTAGCCATCGGTTGCGCCTTTCGGGAGTTTCGCTTTGCACAATATGTGGTGTTCGACCAAAAGGTCTTCAAGCGCCGTTTGTGTCACGCGCGCGTGAGTCGGGCAAGCGCCTCGTCCAGCGCGTAATCGGGCAAGACCAGCAGGCCGGGGGTCTCGGTGAAGAGCAGGGCCGCGCGCACCGTCCTGCCCGGATAAAGCGGCTCAAGAAGCGCGCGGTAGAGCGCAAGCTGCAGGACATAGGCCGGTGGTACTTCCGCCAGCGAGGCAGGCGGCGGGCGGTTGGTCTTGTAGTCGACGACGAGCACTTCGCTTTCGGTGACCGCGAGGCGGTCGATCTTGCCGGAGACGAGGCGCTTGCGGCCAAGCACCTCCACCTCGCCCATGATCGCCACTTCGGCGCGCGAACCGGACGCGAAGACCGCCCCGAAGCGCCCGTCTTCCAACAGCGCTTCGACCTGGACCCAGGCGACTTCGCGGTCGGCCACGGGCCAATCGGCGGCGGCTCGCCCGAGATAGCGGCGGGCGGCGGCGGCGCGCGCCTCGTGTGGCAGTTCCGGCAGGACCTGCAGCAGCTTGTGGATCGCCGTCCCGCGCTCCGCCGCGAAACCGGGCCCGTCCTCGCCGTCCAGCACCGGCGAACGGGCCGAAACCACGGGCTCCCTGGCGTCTTCTATCAGCAGCGACGCTCCCGACGGCGACAGCGGCTTCGGCAGGTCGTCATCGACGGGCAACGGCTTGAACGAAGGCTGCTCCGTGACCGGCCGCGACGCCCGTTCGGCATCGGGCGCTTCGGCCGCTACCGCCGGCAGCAATTCGCTGCGATAGCGGTACACCGTCTCACCGGTCGCCTCGTGGACGCGCTGTTCGGTCTTGTCGATATCGAGCAGCGCGCGGCTGACGATCGAGTGCCATGTGGCGGCGTTGCGCGCCAGCTTGCCGTGATAGCCGCAGACGATCAGGCGGTCCTCCGCCCGCGTCATCCCGACATAGAGCAGGCGGCGGTATTCGTCGTCCGCGCGATCCTTGACGCGGGATGCCGCCTCCTTGGAGCGGTCGTTGGCGATTTCGGCCGAGGAGCGCCACAGATAGCCCTTGCCGCCTTCCCGAAGTTCGAAAGGCATCAGCCGCGGCATATGCTGTTCGCTGACAGGCGCCGCGCCGCCATCGACCAGGAACACCACCGGCGCCTCCAGCCCCTTGGCGGCGTGGACCGTCATGATGCGCACCTCGTCGCGGCCCTGGTCCATCTCGCGCTTGATCTCGGGGCCGGCGCTCTCCAGCGTCGCGAGAAACGCCTCCAGTCCGGGCAGCCCGGTGCGTTCCTCGGCAAGGCAGAAGCTCAGGAACTCGTCCAGTATGTCGCCGGCTTCGTGGCCAAGCCGGGCGATCATCCTCTTGCGGACGCCGTCCCTGCCGAGGATGCCGGAATAAAACTCGAAGACCGGCTTGAACGCCGCCTCGTTGGCCCAGCGGTCCAGCGCGGCGACAACGCCTGACAGAAGCAGGTCGTCCTGTGCCGCCGCGCGTAGCGATTGGCCGAGCGAACGACGGCCGGGACGCCCGGCCGCCAGTTCGAACAGCATGTCCTCGGTGATCGCGAAGATCGGACCGCGCAGCACGGCGGCGAGCGACAGGTCGTCCTCCGGCTGCAGCAGGAAGCGGCCGAGCGCGGCCAGATCCTGTACCGCGATGTGCGCGGGCAGGCTCAGCCGATCGGCGCCAGCCACCGGCACGCCCTTGCCTTTCAGGCTGCGCGACAGGGCATGCACGAAGCGGTCCCGTTTGCGCACCAGCACCATGATGTCGCCGGGCGCCAGCTTGCGGCCCTTGCCCTCGATGATCTCGCCGTTGTCCAGCCAGTGCTTGATGGTTTTCGCCACCGCCTCGGCCACCACCACGGCGGGCGCCTGCGCATGATCGACAGGCAGCGTCCAGTCGTCCGGTTCGTCGACCGCATCCGTGCCGACCGACGGCCACAGCTCGACATAGCCCGGCTCGTTGTCCCTGATGGCATCGTGCCGCACGGGATTGACGTCGTGCGTGATGCCGCGCCTTGCCTCGTCGCTCGCGAAGACGCGATCGACGGCGTGCAACACGTCGTTGGTGGAGCGGAAGGAGAGCGTCAGGCGCACGCGCTCGAAGCTGGCATTCGCCTCGCGCACGCGCTTGGCGAACTCCAGGCCGGTTTCGTTGAAGGATTCCGGCGAGGCGCCCTGGAACGAATAGATCGACTGCTTCTCGTCGCCGACCGCGAAGATCGTGCGCCGCACATTGTCGCGCGCGCCAAGCCCGGCAAAGAACTCCTCGGCCAGCCGCCGCACGACGCTCCACTGATCCGGGCTCGTATCCTGCGCCTCGTCCAGCAGGATGTGGTCGATGCCCTGGTCCAGCTTGAACTGCACCCAGGCGCCGGCGTCGTCGCGCGCCAAAAGCCGCACGGTTCGCGTGATGAGATCGTTGAAATCGAGGAAGCCACGCCCGGATTTCAGTTGCTCGTAGCGCGCGATCATCCAGTCGGCGATGGTCAGCGCGGCGCGGGTGCCCTCCATCATTCGAAACAGCGCCAGCCTGTCCTGCACCTTCAGGATTGTCTCGACCGCCTGCATATATCGTTCAGCAAGGTCGGGGATCGCACCGTACAGCGCCTTGGTGAAGGCCTTGGCTGGATTGTAGGCGTCGCCGTCCGCCTTCAGGAAGCCATCCGCCAGCAGCTTCAGACGCCTTACCGGATCGCGTTCGCGAAACGCCTCGTCGAGCGGCGGCAGCATGTTCTTGCGGACGCTCTTGGCGTCGGTGAGGATGGCCGTCTGGTGGAATGTCGCGAATACTTCCGGTGGGAAGCCAGGCAGCGGCCACGCGGCCTCGGCGATATCGGCGGCCGTGTCGTGCGGCTCGAAGTCGAATTCCTCGAACAGGGCCTCGTAGCTGCCGGTATCGCCGCCGAGCCGGTCGATGAATTCGCGCAAACCGTCGCGCTTGCCGACGATCTCGCCGAGCAGCGTATCGAGCCCGAACTCGCCGCCGCGCTCTAGCACGGTCGCGAAGGCTTCCGCCAACCCGGCGTCATGCGCCACCGCACCGGTCAGCATCTCGCGCCTGGCTTCGGCGAACAGCAGCGCTTCCCGCTGCGGGTCGAGCATCTCGAAATGCGCGGTGACATTGGCCTCCAGCGGAAACCGGTGCAGCACCGCCTCGCAGAAGGCATGGATGGTCTGGATCTTCAGCCCGCCCGGCGTCTCCAGCGCCTCGGCGAACAGCCTCCGCGCGGCGCGCAGTTTATCGGCGTCCGGCTTCTTCCCTTCCAGTTCCGCTATCCGCGACGCGAGGTCCTCGCCCCTCAGCGTCGTCCATTCCGAGAGGGTCGAAAAGACGCGGTTCGACATGTTGGCGGCGGCGGCGCGCGTGTAGGTCAGGCAGAGTATTTTTGACGGATCGGTGCCCTCGAGCAGCAGCCTGATCACGCGTTGCGCGAGCACATGCGTCTTGCCCGAGCCGGCGTTGGCCGAAACCCAGACCGAGCTGGCCGGATCGGAGGCGATGCCCTGCAGCCGCAGGGTCTCGTCGGGGACGATGCGCTGCCGTCTCATTCGACGGCGTCCACGTCGGGGCCGTCACCACCCGACGACCATTCGAGCACGCGCGCCAGATGATCGTACTCGCCGTTCAGTTCGCCTTCTCGGAATGGCACGGCGCGCGATAGATAGCCGGCTTCAGGATTTCGGTAGTGCAGGAGTAGGCGCTCAAGACGTGACCAGGCTTCTTCCGTGAGATCGTCCGCGCTCTTGGTTTGCCAGCCAAGCGTGAGTATGGATTCGGGCAGCACCTGGCCATTCGATTTCAGCCTGACATAGGCGAGATCGGATGGCTGCAGGGCGCCGAGTTCGCGGAAGGCGCCGCGTTTCAGGAGCGCGCCTTCCAGCGCAAGCTGCGGCGAAAGCAGCGTATGCGCCTGCCCCTTGGTCGGCGACGATCCGGTCTTGAAATCAAGTATGTCCGCCCGCCCGTCGGGAAGCAGGTCCACCCTGTCGGCATAACCCCTCAGGGTCACCCGCGATGCGCCAACTTCCGTCTTCTCCGCCCGCGCCTCGGCGACGCGCCGGTCTACCTGACGCGTATTTTCCCAGACGATGATCTCGCCTGCCAGCATGCGGAACCGCGGCCACCAGACGGCTTCGACATCGGCGGGCAGGGCTGCTTCGGCGAAACACTCGCGGCCCTTGTCCAGCAGGACGCCAATCGCCGACGGGTCGGCGGGATCAACGCCCGAAGCCGCGAAGCGATGCATGATATCATGGAACAGCGTGCCCCGTTCCGCCGCGCCGGGATCGCGCAGCAGCGGGTCGAGCGCCGACAGGTTCAACACGCGCCGCGCGTAGACCGCGTAGGGATCTCGTCGCAATGTCTCGATTTCGGTGACCGAGAAATCCTTCGGCCGGACATCCAGCGGAGGTCTCGGTTCGGGCCGGCGCGCAAAGTCGGCCCGCGGGCCGGCGTCGATGCGCGACGCCCAGTCCAGCAGCTCGGCGCCACGCCCGCGCATCGTTTCCGTGGCTCGGCTGCCGGCAAAGGTCATGAACCTCTGCAGCCAGCGCGAGGCGACGGCAGGGGCTTCGCCAGTGCGCGCCGACCGCGTCAGGATGACGCGTTTGGCGCCCATCGCCATGCCGAAATCGTGCGCCGCCTGGCCGATCCGCCGCTCCGGCGGCTCAAGGTCCAGGCCCGATTTCATTGGTCGCGACATGAAGCGGTCGGCCTCGGCGCGGCGCGGCCAGCTCCCCTCGTTGAGCCCGCCGATCACCAGTGTGTCGACGCTCTGCAGCCGGGCTTCCAGCGCGCCCCAAATGGAGATGCGCCGGTCCGCACCGGCGGCGGGCTTCACCACCTCCGGTCCGATCAGCGCGTGGAGCACGTCGGGCCATTCGCCCGGCGCGAAAGCGACCGTGGCGCTGGCGGCGATCAGACCGCGCAGGAATTCGGCAAGCCTTTCGCCGGCATCGCCCTTGTAGAGTTCGGCGAGGCTGCCGTTTTCGTCACGGCCCAGCGCCTCGAAGGCAAGGACACTCGCCCTGACCGCGTCGGCTATAGCGATAGTGTCCAGGCTTGCGATGCCGGTCAGTGGACCAACCGCCGCGACAAGCCTGCGCAGAACCGTGCGTGCAGCCTCGATGCGTGCTCTATCGAGCCGTGGAAACCAGAAGGGCTGGCGGCGCTGGCCGGCAATGCCGGTCAGCCGCGCCTCGAACAGTGCGTCGAGCGTGGCGATGTCCGGCCGGCCCGTGCCGCCACGCAGGGCAACGAGTTCGACCGTCTCGGCGGCGCGCCTCACCTCGGCACGATCCATGCCGAGTGTCAGCAGCGGATGTTTCAGGAGCGCTACCACGGGCACCGGGTCGCCGGGACGCAGGGCCGTTACGACGAGAAGCCGCAGCAGCACGGCCGACGGCGTGTTCATGAGTGGCGCACCGCCGGAATCGTCGGCCCGCACGCCAAACCGCAGCAATTCGGCGGAGACGCGCCGCGCCAGTTGACGATCGCCGGTGACCAGCGCGGCCTTTCCCGTCGAGCCTTCGACCGCCTGGCGCAGCGCGATGGCGATCGCCACCGCCTCATCGCGCTCGCGCGCGGCCTCGACCAGCGTGACGCCGTCGAGCGCGGCCTCGACGTCGGCCGCGGCGAAAGCCGGCCGGCTTAGCGCCCAGCCATCCGTGGTGTCGGCGGGACGCAGTGCTTCCGACACAAGCCGGTCGCGCAGCCGCGCAGCCTGGTCCGGCGCACCGATCTCCTCGACGTCTGCGCGGCTCACGCCCATCCTGCCGAGCAGCTTCGCCAGCCCGTATTGCGGATGGCCGAGCACCGCGGGTTTCGGCGCCGCCTTGGTCAACACGGTCCAGGAGGCATCGTCCATGTCGCGGTCGAGCCCCGGCAGAACCACCGCGCCGCCCGGCAGTCGCGCGATGGTCGCCAACAGTTCAGCGGTCGCGGGGATGGAGCCGGTCGAGCCGGCTGCGATGACGGGGCCTTCGGGCGGGTTGTTGCGCAGCCGCTCGGCCTCGAGGCGGATCAGCGCGTTGCGATGCGCGGCCGGGTTCGACCAGCCGCGCTCGGCGAGGAAATCCGGCCAGTGTCGCGTCACGATCGACAGGAAATCGAGCGTGACCTGCCACCAGCCCGACAGGTTTTCCGGCGCCAGGCCGGCAAGCCCCGTCCATTCGGACCCTTCGGTCTCGATCTCGTCCATCAGCGCGGCGAGATCGCGCGCCAGCCAGATCGCGTCCGCTGTCGAGGCCGGCACGGTGACCTGTTCCTCGAAGCGCGCGGCGACCTCGGCCGGCAGTCGGCTTTTCCAGAGCTGCACCAGCGGGGCGAGCCAGAGCAGCCGGTCGATCGCGGCGATCGGCGGGGCCAGATCGAGTGCTCCCGCGCCGTCTTCGCCGAAGGCTGCCTCGTCCTCGTCGAATTCGCCAAGCGGCCTGACCGTCGGCAGGATCGCGGAGCCGCCGGCCGACCGTTCGACGAAGATCGCACGCAATTCGCGCGCAGCACGCCGCGTCGGCACGTAGATCGTCGCGGTGGCAAGCTTCAGCGGATCGCCGTCATCGCGGAAGCCAGGCACCAGCCTGCCGGCAAGAAGCGCGTCGGCGAGCGTCGGAAGGAAGGCCGCGCCAGGCGCTATGGTGAAGAGGCGGGGGGCGACAACCCCGGTCATGACGCTCCGACGGCCAGCGCGCGTTCGACCGCTGTCTCGGCGAGAGGGATGGCGTCGGGCGTGCCGACCGTGATCCAGCTCCCCTGCATCCGCATGCCGAAAAGCCTGGCCTTGGCGATCGCATCGTCAAAATAGCGGTTCAGCGACAGCGGACCCCTCGGGGCGTCGGCAAAGATCGCCGGATCGATGATCGCCGCGCCGGCATAGATCAGCCCGCTGGGATCGCCGATGGCGCGGCGTAGCGCGCCATCGGCGTCAATCAGGAAGTCGGTGCTTCCGCTGTGCCCGGTGGCGGAGTCGAGATCTGCGAGCATCAGCAGAATATCCATTTTCGCTGCGTCCCAGGCAAGGGCGAGGCGTTCGAGGTTCGGTTGGCCGCCTGCCGATCTGTCTTGGTCGATCCAGAACGTGTCCGAATTGACGATGTAGAACGGTTCGCCGCCAAATTCGGGCAATGCCTTGACGATGCCGCCCGCCGAATCGAGCAGTCCGTCGCTCTCGTCGGAGATGACGATCCGCGGCGCGCGGCGCGATGCGACGTGGGCAACGATCTGCTCGGGGAAATAGTGGACATTGACC
>Ga0105046_10003292_pt1 | contig 25642 bp, 25 predicted proteins | sample MAT03_FD_78385 | JGI IMG/M metagenome (GOLD analysis project Ga0105046, IMG submission 78385) | Freshwater microbial communities from Lake Fryxell liftoff mats and glacier meltwater in Antarctica - MAT-03 (megahit assembly) | ecosystem: Environmental > Aquatic > Freshwater > Ice > Liftoff...
AAATAGTAAAAACCCATGTGAATATGATGAGTACATTTACAAAGAACGCCACGCAGTTGAATGCTTTTTTTCGAAAATAAAATACTTTAGACGCGTTTTTTCTCGATTTGATAAATCTGCCCGTAACTTTGCTTCTTTTCTTGCATTTGTTGGAGCTTGTATATGGTTACGTTAAAAACTCAACAGAACCTAGGTGAGGTTATATCTATTTTTTATATAATTTCTTGTTTTTTTCTTCATATTCATTAAAAAAATGAGGTTTTTTTATGCATATCTTAGCTTTAACCGTTGCAACGGTATCTAATGTTGTTCTTGGGAGTCTTTGGTATTCCCTTCTTTTTGGAAAAATGTGGCAACAAGCTGAAGGTATTTCAGACGAACAAATCAAAGCTCAAGGCACAACGCCTTATATCTTTGCTTTAGTGTGCTCGTTTCTTTCTGCAGTAGGATTCAATTATTTAGTAATGAATTCAATTTCTTTAGAAAATAATCTTTTTATAGGTTTAATCGTTGGTATTTTAGTGGCAGCATCAATGTGTATTAACTACCAATTCTCAGGCCGTGACAATAAATCATTCTTGATTAACGCAGGATATCATATTGCACGCTTTGTTATATACGCATTAGTTTTCTGGTTTATTAAAAACTAAAAAATTAACCAAATAAAAAAGCCCTTCTGGACTCTTTTTGAGCCTTGAAGGGCTTTTTTATTTCATAATTTCACAATCAAAACAAAATATATGATAATAAAAAATAAATACTATTTATAACACGTGAGAATTTATGCAAATCGTTAAAGAAAAAATTACTCTTGAAGAACTAAAAAAAATGTCAGAGAAAATGTTAGGCAACTTGGTTAAAGCGGTTGTCGATATTGAACAAGAAATTATGGTTATAGATGCAGGCCTTCATGCAGATGAAGAATTTTTATTATTGGAAAATGAATCACACCAAGAACATCTCTGGGGTATCAACATCTTTCCAGAACAATTTGGTAATGAAAATTTTATTGTGTTTGATTCAATGATAAATTTACGACCTCAAGAAGGCAATAGAAGTCGTGGCGTTGATAATCCAATTATTCAAAAAAAAATACGTACTATTGTAAATAAATTGGTGACACTATGATGATACATAAAGATTTAGAACCAAGCAGATGGTTTAAATTTTCTCTTTTTGAACAACTAGCAAATATAGGCACTGATATCGAACGCACTATCCAATGGAAAAAAAATGGAAACTTGCAATATAGTCAAGATGCATTTTGGCGTGCATTAGAACTTTTAGATTTTACCATTGCAGACCCAAAAAATAAAGGGGGAAGCCTTAAAGAACTTTTGCGAATGCGTGAAGTTTTAATTGATTATTTTATATATGACAATGAATATTCTTCCACCGATAAATCTTGGCAAGACTATTTTTATCAATTTAATTATGCGGCAGCAATGCAAAAAGGGAAATAAAAATTAATCTTCTAAGTTCTTTACTAACTCACCCGCTTTATGCCAGGGTATAAGATTTCCTTGTGCACTAGAAAATGACATGCTGCCTCCATACACAACATAGTTATTTTTTTCTGATTGATCTGCTAATTTAGTCCATTTTTGCAATGAATTAAAAAAATGTGGCGTAAATGTTTCTGCTGATTTAATTTCAACAGGAATAAATGATGCGTCTTTATTAATAAGGCAATCAACTTCAATATCACCATTTTTATCCCGCCAAAAATAGCAAGGTGCTTGTGATCCTTGATTAAAATATTGTTTATAAAAATCAGCAATAATCATATTTTCAAAAAGACTGCCATATAACGGGTTCAAGGCTAAACTCTTTTCTGAACTAATTTCTAATACAGAACAGGCAACACCCGTATCATAAAAATAAATTCTAGGCGTTTTTGTTATGCGTTTATTAAAATTATTCCAATGCGGTCGCAATAAAAAAATAATATAACTAGCCTCAAGCACCGCTAACCATTGATGCACGGTCGGCACGCTAATACCACAATTAGCTGCAATGTCAGAATAGTTAAGCAACTGCCCTATTCGCGCAGCACACAGTTTTATACACTTTTGAAAAGTACTCAAATTAGTAACATTTATAAGTTGACGCACATCACGTTCCAAATATGTTTGAATATAAGAAGGATACACTTCTTGCGGCTCAAAAGTATCAATATAAACACGTGGATAACCTCCACGAAATATAGTTTTTTCCGGATGCGCAACTTCAATAAGCTTATTTTTTGTCAGTTCGTGTAATGAAAAAGGTAATAGGGTTAAAATGCCAACCCTGCCGGCCAACGATTCTGTTATAGCTTCATTCATTAAAAAATTTTGTGATCCTGTTAAAACAAAATAACCAGGCCGATTTTTTTCATCAACAATAACTTTTATATACGACAATAATTCTGGAAAATTTTGAAACTCATCAATAATAATACCATGTTCATTTTCATATTTGCGGATTATTCCTTTGGGATCACTTTTAATAAGAGCTAATAGTTCAAGATCATCCAAATTTAAAAATACATGATTTTTAAAGGCATGCTTTGACAACGTTGTCTTGCCCGATTGCCGTGGCCCTAAAAGCGCTATTACAGGAAATTTACTAAATTCCTTAAGTTTTTTTTCTAAATCTCTTTGATAAAAGATCATATTTTATCCCGTATTTCTGCTAATCATCAAGTCCTATTTAAGATTAGCAGAAATCTCAATAAAAAGAGAAGAGAATTTAAAATCCAATTAAAAACACAACGAAAAATTGCCTAAAAAACAATATAACCAAATTGTCATTGCCAAGCCTGCTTTTGATAAGCAGGGCATGGCAACCCAGAATCTTTGATAAATTTGAACTAATTTTATTATTGGATCTATTTTTAGCGATTCACCCCTTTCAAGATGGTGATGGTAGGCTTTCTTGCATACTGACTACCCTATTACCCTTAGGTTATGTTTATGTCCCCTATAGCTCACTTGAAAGTATCATTGAACAAAACAAAGAAAAATATTACCTTGCCTTGCAACGCACGTAACGCTCACTCAAAAAACAGCATCCGGATTATCAATCATGGCTTATCTTCTTTTTACGTTTACTCAAACAAAAAAAGATCATCTTGAACAGAAAATATTACGTGAAAAAATGATAGAGTTGCACATAACACCTCTTTCAGCTCAGATCCTTTCATTACTGAGCGAACTTGGACGCCTTATTATCAGCGAACTTGAGGGTATAACAACTGGCACTAGAAGGCCGTGTTTTAATTGCGCTCGCGCAAAGAGGCTACACTTATGAACTTTTAGTCAATGGCACCTCAACAGACCAAGAACAAGAGCTAATTCAAGTGACCTGGTACACTGACGCTGAACTAAAAAACTTCTTGAAAAAGCAGGTTTTGAAACTATTGAATTTCAAAACGAAACGCTGCGACGCAGTGGGCCATCACGTATTGTGCATCCACGAGCACTCTAGCTTCTTAAAACACAACTTTAATTACTTATAGCACTTAAGTTCTTGTGCAAATAGAAATTGTCTGCTTTTAAATAATATGATATCCTCAAAGGACGTAATTTACCATTTTATAAATAAAGGATCTCACGATGGATTTTAAACAAGAGCTCTTTGGCACTATTAACGATTTTAAACAAAATACCGTCAGCATTAACTGGGAATCTGTTTGGAATGATGAAGAAAAATTTGATGCATTACTTGAAGCACTTGATGCTTTAATTAATAGTGTTGCTCTTCTCTCTAACTTTGACCATTCAAAAAGAGCTGATCTTGTTGCAAAATTAGCAATTGGCCGCGCGCAACTTACTGATTGCTTTGGCGATGAAGATCGTCATAACTACTTTCAAGCAACAACACAAGCACTAGAGCATGCTATGAGAGAAACCATTAATGCTTCAGATTGGTTGAACAAAGCGCAAAATAGCTTTGATGAATATTTGGACTTTGAAGAAACAATCACTGAAGACACAGAAATCACCCGTGATCAAATCGATCATTATCGTCCGGTGATGGCTGCTTTAGCACTTATGAACATTATCACTATTGATCAAGAAGAAGAATGTGATGATGAAGAGTGTGATGACGAGTAATATATAAAAAATAATGGAGGTTATTTTTTTATATCAGCTGTATTTTCCCAATTTCTTTTCATGACCCCTAATTCGCCTACTAATAGACCAGCAGGTGCTAAAATCCTTACCTCTTGCCACACATGATTATAAAAATGTTGTGAAAGAGTGTTTTTATTTCCACCAAATTCAACCTTTTCAATTGCCCTCATTAGATTCATATTTTCATTATTTCGATAAAAATCGTTAACAAAATTATATATTTCGGAATACATAATTATAATTTTTTCTATCACAGGATGAACAAATGCCGCATCCTCAGCATTTTGAGGAATTTTTTCTAACGCATTTAGTACTGATACCTTTTTATTCAATTCCTTAATAATTTCTTTAATCTTTTGAACACCTCGATACACCTTAACAAAATCTTCGATTACTGTTTTTCGATAATCTCCTGCAGAAGTATCTTTTAAAAGGTCATTCTTAAAACCTTCTAATAAATTTTTAAGTTCATTCAATTCTGTTTCTAAAATATCATAATTAAAATGTATCTCTTCTAATGCTTGCCTTAGCGCATCATTAGTCACGTCTTGAAAAGGACCTTCTTTGATTTCAGCTAGCAACTGCGCTTTTTTTTCAAGATCACCAATTATTTCACTTAAAGTATCTAATAGATATTCGGACCCATATTGATGTTTTTTGATCTCATTAATGGCAGGGGCACTATATATAGCTTTGCCATAATGATCTCGTGCAGTTGCTATCTTATCATCAAAGGCAAACTTTTTATTTCCCAAATTTTCATCAATATAATCAAAAACTTTTACAATGTATTTTTGATAAAAATTATTAAGGTTATCGAAGATACTATTTAAATATTTTTTTAATTCATGAGCATCACTAGCCTTAATTTCTTGGATTTGCCCAATTTGCGCTAATGCGTTCTTAAAATCATTTTGATCAAGTACCATCTTATTAATTGATCCCACAATTTCATTAAAATCTGGCGAAATTGCATTTGGGTCATTATTTTTGTTTAAAAAATTAATAAATAAAGGCATTTTTTCTATAATGAATTTCATCTCAACCAACAATTGATTATATGCTTCTTCAATAGATTTTGAATATTGTAGTAAATCTTGATTTTCAAATTGAAGAGAGTTAATCGGTGGAAAAGAAAGTTCTATATTAAATTTTTTTACATTCAACCCCAAAGATGGCTCAATAATACTTGGTTGCAAAGCATTTTCCAAAGCAACTAAATGTTGTTGCAGACTTTCCAATTCTCGACTTAAATCTGCTTTCAAGGGCAAAACAATTCCTAGCATTACCACAAAAAACAATCCACGAAACATTCTCTTCATTTTTTATCCTTATTTTCAAATTTTTAACAATGTAAAGAAATTAAACATCTAAAATCAAGCATATGCAATACGCTCAAAACTGCGACGCTTGTTAATAATAAAGGGAGAAGGCCCAAGGCAGGCTTTCTCCCTTTTATTATTAGTTATTTAAGCAATATAGCTAAAGCGAAGTTGATGTTAATTTTTCTGCGAGATTCCCTACAAAATTCAATTTCATTTATTCTTTAAGCATATCTATTTATGCTGGTTTCAATACTCCAATGTACTAATTTTTTTCTAGATCATTAATTATGTTATTTAACTTAAACCCTAAAAAATTCTCCTCCGATAATAGGTGGGATATTCGTTAACCATAAAGTTACTTTAAATTCTTGTAAAAAAATTCATCCGATTTGACTTATATTGGGTATCATTTCTTGGTAATTTAAAAGATTCATATAATAAAATCCCTCTATGCATATGTGATAACCACAAGAGGGATTTTATTATTTTTCTCTAGTTTTTCAACTATTTAAATTTGCTTTAAAAAATTATATTCCTTAAACGAGCGCTCATACGCAAATCATCATTGATGTCGCGTATTTCATTTAATGCGTTTGACTTCATGATATGGTCTTCAAATTGTTTCGGAGCTTTAGCCATATCAGCCATCGGGGAATATGCACGCTCGACCCCAATTTTAACTTCAGGATAGTTAACCTCAATAAATTCATCTACTTTTTGAATATACCCCAAGAATTCCTGGAATACTCCAAGAATTTTGGTTAAGTAGTCACTAGCAAGCTTTGCGTCTTCCGCTCCTGAATTAGACATAAATAAAGTATTGTTGCCAATCTCGCCTTCAAAGTTTGCAAGCGCATAAAATTCACTTCGAAGATTCTGAAACGATTTTGAAACTGAATTAAGAGTGTCGTTAGCAGCCTTCTTTTTTGCTAATTCTTTAATAAATGCGGGCATTAGATTGGTTGAAATTTTTTCTATTACTTGTTTTGCTTCGGAAAAATTCTTATTAATTTCAGTAAAATATTCTTCATCTACAAATGACGATGAAAATTTAGGAAAATTTAAAGATGAAATATTCGGCATTTTAAGAGTAAATTGTGTGCCAACTTGACCGCCAGTTGTCTGCCCCAGAGGAGTAACTTGATCTCCACCGCGAGCTGCAATCTTGGTAGCTCCCGGGTTCCAATTATTCTTTATCTTTTTAAATCTATCAGCAAAGGTTTTTGATCCTCCCTCATAAACAGAACCACCTTTTTTTAATTTATGCCCTTTAGGTTTTAATTCACGCAAAGCACCTTTATTATAAATTTTATTAGTTACAAAAGCATCTGCAGAATTTAGAACAGTATTATAGGTAAAAAGAAATGAATTAAGATTATAATAATTATTGTTTATTAATGTTTTTGCTGCAGCTGAAAATACTTTAAAATCATGTCTAATTTTTTGTAAAAAACTTCTGACTTCATTAATCGAATTTTCATCATAATTTTCTTGTGGCGATCCAATATTCTTTAATATATTTTCAAGTTCTTCTATCGACAAATCTAACCGCAAACGACTTTCAACAAGGTTAATAAACTCTTGTATTTCTGCATCACGTTCATTTTTTTTTTGTCCATCAGATATTTTTTTAGCTAAATTTAAAAAAATAGTTAAATTTATATTGAATGCGCGCATTCTTTCTTGTACAGCACTATACGATTGCGCAACAGCATTTACCTCATCTTGTAAGAATTGTGGGCTCAAATTTTTGGGAACAACTATTCCTCCAGATAATGCACCCACGACTAAATCTGGTCTGGCCGAAGATGGAGTTCCACCACCTTTTTGTAGAGCATTTTCCAAAATAACTAAATGCCGCTGCAAGCTCACTAATTCTTGCTGTAAATCTGCTTTCAACGGCAAAACAATTTCTACGAGTACCGCAACAAACAATCCACGAAATGGTATCTTCATTTTTCTCCTTTAAAAAATTAAACATTCAAAATCAAGAATAAGCTATGCGTTTAAAGCTGTGACGCATAATAACAAAATACCAAAGGGCTGAAAGTAAAGCGCCCAAATGAGTCAAACAATACATATAAAAACTTACGTTACTTAAGCGCTTAAAAACAAGAGTTGCTTCTTGCAAAAGAGTAATTTTACCCACCAACGAAGAAAAAACTTCTGTGCGTTTTAATAATTTTTTTATCACGTTGAGCGGCGTAATGCTTTGATTGGAACTTTCGTGAATTGCTGATTGTTCGGTTAGCTGCTTGAGTTCAGGGATATATTTTATAGCAATTAAAAGCATTGAACCTAAAAATAAGAACCCTGTTATGGTGATAATGCGCACTGTTAATGGCCAATTGAGGCAAATAAAACGCATAACAAATGATTTATTGTCGCCATCGTAATTCGTTTTAAAACACAAGAGAATCCCAAGGACAACAAGAACAACCATCACTAAAGAAAACCAAAGATGCCAAATATCAAAAACATGCAATATTAACGGTAATGGCAATGCTTCAGATTCTAGATAGCTTTTCATAAAACCAAAAACAATATAATATAACGTTGGCAAAAAACTAAATACCGATAAACCCAATAACAAGGTGCTCATTAAAGCAATAAAATACATAACAATATCCCCTGGGTGAATATCGTGCTTTTTTAATGCTTGCACCATTTTCTCTAACGACAATACTATCATATGACAATCCCCTTATAGTTCTATTCAATTTTTTTCAAAAGCTTTTTCAACATCCTCTCTGCTAAAAACAGCTATTGGCTTATTAAAACAATATTGATAAATCATGCTATAAAAAATTCCCTCTGCCATCAAAACAATAGTAAGCACGAGACCTATGATAAAAAAAATAGCAGCAACACCAATCGCTTCATTCCAAATATAACTCACTATTTTTTCAATGAAATAACAAAAAAAAATCGATGAAATAATAAATAATTCAGTAAATGCAAATGTTGCATAAGCTCCAGATCCGAATGTTTCTTTCATATGATTTTCAGAATCATGTATCGTTTCTTTCAAGGTCATCTGTTCAATAGCAATGAGCGGCACCATTAAGGTAGTTATCTCAGTCCACATATCTGATTTTGCTTGGATTAAAAAATCGGCTATACCATATTCTTGTGATCGTTTTTTTAGAAATTGTTTAAGCGGTGTTTCACCATCTACAATGACAATGGTCATTGCCCAAGCATATTCAACAATAATTTTTAATCGTTTTAAAGAATGAACAATACTTGCAAAAGCTGTCGGATGTTGTGTTGCTGTACCCATTAATAGATAATGCGCCGTGCTCACTTGCATAACCAACATATTGACCATGAGTAAAAAATATAAAGGTGCTATTAAAAAAAGAATAAAAAAACTTAATTCCCACAAAGAAATAAGTGCCCATAATTCGAGCGTATCAGTATTAAAAATATGAATACCGAAACGTAGATAGACGATAAACCAAACAATTAATTCAACCAAAAAAAAAACTAAGAAACTAAAAAGAGGAAATAAAAAAAGAGTAGGCTTTTGCAAACAAAGCGAAAAGCTCTTTTTAAGCAAATGAATTGTGTATGATAATGATTGCAAAATGCCCATACGTCTACTCTCCTTTTTTGTAGATTTAGTATGAGCATAAAAAAATCGTGATAATTAATGCTAGCGTTTGATTAGTTGTCTTTTTTTTCTAAAAACGAAACAACAAATTGGCTCCATGATTCCAATGTTTCACCCAACGCCTTACATTCATGCAACGGCACTAATTGACCACTTTTTAGCTCTTCATTAACGGTGATAGTGCTTGTTGAACCTTTAATTAAGAAAACAAATCCAATATGAACTTGACCAACAGGATTTGAATCATCATTAATCACACCAAGCGGCTCAATGGTAAAATCATCGTGAAAATTCACTTCTTCATGAAATTCACGACGCGCCCACTCAAAAATTGAATTATGTTCCATATCTTCTTCACGGATATGACCACCAATTCCCAAAGTAAACTTATTATGTAGACGCTTTTCGCCTGACACATTCGTACGTTGCATCAAAAAATAATGATCATTATGAGCAAAAATAAGATACGGAATAATTTGCTTATAGGCAGGATCAATTTCCATATTTGAACGTGGCAAAAACTGTTTTTTATTTTGTATTAATGAAAGATAGGCCTCAAAATCTACTTCTTTAAGTCCTGTCCAAGCTGGATTTTCTTGTGAAAAAAGATCATCGCGCTTAACAACTAAGATCATTTCGTCTTGGATGCTTGTGTGTGGTGTAGTAGTTTTTTGAACTTGTGTCATGAGATTCTTACCTATGCAAAATGGTGAACAGTATAATCTTTATAAGTTTGTCATTTTGCTTTGATTAGTGCAAATGCTTTTTCTAATAGATCTTAATCTTCTATATCACTATTTCTATTTTTGGTGTTTTAATTTTTTATTATCTTTGGCCCTATGCGGCCAAGCATAAGGTATTTTGCTTGGCCGCATAGGGCCAAAGATAATAAAAATAAAAAAACTAAAATTTGGGAAATTAAAATAAATCTAATTAAACTTATTTTAGTTAAGATATTTGAAGAATCAAAATACCTTATATGATCTTTTAATGAGGCAATAATCCTGCTTCTTCCATTTTTTCTTTTAATTCTTCAGCAGAAATTGTTGCAACATCACTATCCTGAGGGCCTTCTTGTCGATTCAAATATTCTTCTTGGCATGCACCTTGCGCTAAATAGCCCTTTTGCACCCATTCAGCCATGCCACCTTCGTATGCCAACACATTAACAAATCCTAAATCATGAAGAATGTGCCAAGCTTTATGACTCGCCGTGCAATGATATGACGCACAGTATACAACTATGTGTGTTTCTTTATCACTACTTTCTATATAATTCGCTAAATCATCCAAGGGCACATTTATGGAACCTAAAATATGGCAATCTTTATAATATTGATCTCTCAAAGCATTAATCACCAATAATTTTTGCATATAAATACCCTTTTTTTAAATTCATTTATTATGATTAATACGTAAGCCAAACCTAGTATCTGAGTCAAGTGATATGTGCAAAATCTAAACAAGAGGCCTATTAAGCCGGATACACACACGTTTTATGGCTTGATAGAGGAGTCTACGCTATAAAGATCTTGTTTGCACCATTAATAATAATCACAGAAGATCCCTGGACCCAAAAAATGCCTATAACTTTACGAAACATTCATTATGGCGCCGCACAAAATATTCAAACCTCGTTAGAATTTATAGCCTAAAAAACAGGATTCAACAATTAATTTGCCTATGCTACACTAAAAAAATAGCACGACTAAACAGTCAAAGGATGATCAAAATGAGTTACCCATTTCAAGATGTAGAAAAAAAATGGCAGCAGTATTGGGCCGATCACAAGATTGGAGAAGCAAAACCAACTGGTAGTGGAAAAAAATATTATTGCTTAGACATGTTTCCCTATCCTTCTGGGTCAGGATTACATGTTGGCCATTGGCGTGGTTATGTTTTATCAGACGTTTATGCGCGGATCAAGTCATTACAAGGATACAATGTTCTACATCCCATGGGATGGGATGCCTTTGGCTTGCCAGCTGAAAATGATGCAATCAAAAAGGGTATTCTGCCACAAGTTGGCACGGCAAAAAATATTGCGCATTTCAAAAAGCAGCTACAAGAAGTTGGTGCACTCTATGATTGGTCAAAAGAAATTAACACAACTGATCCTGAGTATTATAAATGGACTCAATGGATCTTTTTGCAAATGTATAAAGCCGGTCTTGCGTATCAATCAAATATGCCAATCAATTGGTGCCCCGTTGACAAAACAGGTCTTGCCAATGAAGAAGTTATTGATGGATGTTGTGAGCGCTGCGGCACCAAAGTTGAGAAAAAACAAATTCCTCAATGGGTGTTGCGCATAACTAACTATGCACAAAAATTACTTGATGGCCTTGATACCCTTGAATGGCCAGAAAAAGTTAAATCAATGCAACGCAATTGGATAGGCAAAAGTGAAGGACTCATTTTTACCGCACCAATAAAAGATATGAATCTCACGTTGCAAACATATTCTGCTCACTTTGAAAGTTGTTTTGCTGATACGTTTGTTGTTATAGCCCCTGATCATCCTTTTTTGAACACACTTTTGGAAGGTGTTTCTAACAAACAAGAAATTCTGGATTTTTGCCAAGAAATCATCAAAAAAAGAGCTGAAACTCAAGAAGTCGGTGAACCTGAAGGAATCTTTACCGGCCGCTACATTATTGATCCTCTTGGTAACGGCGATCTTCCAATTTGGGTGGCCAGCTTTGCTTTAGCAGATTATGGAACCGGTATTGTCAAATGTTCTGCGCATGATGAGCGTGATTTTGCGTTTGCAAAAAAATATAACATTCCTCTCAAAGCAGTGTTGTTGCCAGCGTATGACAATGAACTACAGGAAAAAGTTAAAAAATTTGAAGCATGCTTTCATAACGCACAAGAAGGAATTTTAACGGAACCTGCAGAATTTGCAGGACAAAATGCTGCCGATGCACGTGAAAAAATTGCTGATTATTTAGTTGAAAGAAAATTAGCTGAAAGAAAAACAAATTATAAACTTCGCGATTGGATTTTCTCTCGTCAACGCTATTGGGGCGAGCCTATTCCTCTCATTCATTGCGCTCATTGCGGCATAGTACCCGTGCCAGAAGATCAATTACCCGTCACGTTGCCCGCCGTTGAAGAATATCACCCAACAGGAACGGGTGAATCTCCACTAGCAGCAATTGCTGATTGGGTGAACACACCATGCCCACAATGCGGCGGTGCAGCAAAACGCGAAACAAACACCATGCCACAATGGGCTGGCTCCTGTTGGTATTTCTTGCGTTATCCAAATCCACACTTGCAAACAGAAGCGTTCAGCCTAAAAGATATGCAGTATTGGCTTCCGGTTGACTTGTATGTTGGCGGTGTTGAACATGCAATTTTGCATTTACTCTATGCTCGTTTTTATGTCAAAGTGTTACACGATCTAGGCTTTTTGAAATTTGATGAACCATTCACTCACTTGTTCAATCAGGGAATGGTGAACAAATTCTCAGAGCTTTCTGGCGCTGTTGAAAAAATGTCAAAATCAAAAGGCAATGTTGTTAATCCTGATGAAATTGTACAACAATACGGTTCTGATGTTTTGCGCATGTATATCTTGTTCATGGGCCCGCCAGAGCTTGATTGCGTGTGGCAAGATAACGGTCTTGAAGGGATAAAACGTTTCTTGAATAAATTATGGGATTATTTAGTGCAACCAAGAACCATATTACCTGGTAGTGAATCAGAAACAAAAGAAGTTACTCAACGATTTCATCAATTTTTACAAGCGTGGCAAGAACGTCTTGATCTTTTTAAGCCAAACACAGCACTTTCAGGCGCTATGGAATGGCTTAATGATGCTATTGCACACACTATGCGTTTAAACAAAAGCACTCTGGAACAATTGCTTGTTGCTCTTTCGACAATGGCACCACATTTTAGCAGCGAATTATTAACAAAATTACTTAATAAAAAACTAGAAGAGTGCCAATGGCCAACTTTTAATGCTGCTCTTGCACAAGAAGAAATGGTTATTATTGTGGTGCAAATAAATGGTAAAATGCGTGCTAATCTTACTATTCGACGTGACACGGATCAAAAAGTTGTTGAAGCACAAGTAGAACAATTAGCGTTCAAATGGCTTGAAGGAAAAGACATTAAAAAGATAATTTATGTACAAAATAGATTAGTAAATTTTGTAGTTCAATAAGATTTTTTGTGAGGTGAGTTTTTTTACTCACCTCATTCAACTTATAATACATCGTTTCTTTTTGGATTTTTTTGCCATGGCGACAATAGATATATCAGCAACAATATTATCTTCTGCATCATAAATAATGCCATCACGTAAATAACGTGTGCACTTTTGTGATTCAAGAATATTATAGAGTTGAATGAAAGGGAGTTCATAAGAAGTATTATCATCAAAAAATGTTTTCACTAACTGCTTATTACCATCAAACATCGCTCTTAACTGCCCATCTTCATACACAAGAGGCACTAGTGTTTTTTGTTTATTTGCTTTTGCCATGCGCTCAAAACAAAGTTCTTTATCATCTTGCCAACGTTCTCGAAGCTTTTGTTGCATGCTCATACTCTTAAGAGAGGGACACAATAAAAAAACAATCATTATCATTAATTGTTTCTCATAACTCATGAAATTATCCTTTAAAAAATAGTCTTTTATTTCTATGAAGGGTAAACAAATTCTACATTAAAAAACAATAACATCTTTTTCTTTTTTTTAATAATACAAGATCTACTGATTCTTGCAGATGCTCATGTGCCGCACCCTCAACCGTAATCACTTCTTGTGGTCTTGCTTTTCCAATCTCATCTGCCAACTTAAAATAAAGGCTTAATTTAGCTTCGTCAGACTTGCGTTGACCAGGCCTTTCACCATTTTCAATTGGTAAATAGTCCTCACCTCTAGACGTACCAATGGTAAATTCATCGTCATTATTTTTTAAGTTTTTTTTAAATTCTTTATAAGAAAAAATAAGCTGACCTTCAGGAAAATAGGTTGTAACTTCTTTGGTTTTTAAATCATACGATGCAATTAATTTTTTTTCTTTAAAAACTTTAATTATACCCTCGGCATGCTGATTTTCTGCTATCTTTTTTAACAACCCTTTTTCTAATCCGTGCCAACGTGCACGAAGACGCTCTTGCGATATTTCTTCTTTCTTTAAAAAAATATTTTTTTGTTCTTCCATTGCATTAAGAGAGAGCATAAACAGGAGAAAAAAAAACATCTCGCTTCGTCTCAAAACTATTTTTTTTATTATTTTCATGAACTTCCCCCATCAAATATCTTTATTCCAAAGCCAGAAAACAACAACAACCTTTTTTCTGATTTTTTTCTGGACCATCAACTAAAACATCTTCTTCTCCTGCATCCTGGGTCTCATCACTACTTGGCATAGGTTGTGCAAGTAAACTTTTGAAACTATCAAAGTTATAGATGACTTCAATTCTTTTCTTTTTTTTTTCAGGATCGGGTATTTTAACCGTGACACGCTTGCTGGGGCCACTAAAGCTCCCAATAGTTAATTCTTGTTTTATTTGCCTCACTGAATTATTTGATCGTTCAGCTTCTTCCATACATCGCAAAGCTAATGCAGCTTGGGGAATCCATAATTTTTTTACTGCATCATCTTGCTTCTTTTTAAGCTCTTCTTCATGCATACAAAATAGGTTAAAAAAACTCATAATAAAGCTTATGAGATATAAACAATACATTATTTTTTTTTGCTTTTTCATTATGAACTCATAGGTAATTTAATATAAACAACAAAACCAACAACACTCTTTTTTTCGTTTTTTTAATAAATCATCATCCTCGTTCCTCACATAAAAAACTCGTTTTACACAACCAAGGCTCGTAACTGCTTGCTCGTAGTCTTCATCAACAATCAAAGGTCTTTTTTCTTCTTTTAACTGCGCATCTGCTTGAATAAGCATCTTAAATTCATCGATTGAATGATGTGATAAAGAAGTACACCCATCGATTTTGCGATACGTATATACTTGATCATTGCTTCCATCAACCGTTGCAATTAACCTGCCTTCAGGATCAAATATATTAAAATAAGGAATTTGTGGACTAGCGAGAGTTTCTAGCAGTTCACGCGACACATTCCTCATTTGATTACGAATTAGTTCTTCTTTTTTTTCCATAGAATAGACAGGCATACATAAAAAAGAAATTGAAATAGTTGCACAAATTATGCGCATAAGAATCCCCTTTTTTTAACCCCCTGTTTTGCTCATAAAAATGGGCTCTTGTTTTTTTTGTTATAAAACAACTATACTAGTTTTGACTCTTACAAAGAAAGGTTTTTTATGAATTATGTACCATTTTTAAAAATGCTAACTATTGGCACCATTTGTTTCATTGGCATGGATTTGTTGTGGATTGGTTTTATAATGAATAAACAATACACACATTATTTAGCACCAATTGCACGCCAAACAAATGGCAAATTAACACCTAATTTGATGGCAGGTCTTTTAGTTTGGCTTATTATTGTTGCTGGCATGCTTATTTTTGTAGGGCCAAAAATTGCAGTAAGCTCGCTCTCACAGAGCTTTTTGTGGGGGGCTTTATATGGTTTTATTCTTTATGGCATGTATGATTTAACTAACTTGTCAGTTCTTGCACACTGGCCATTAACAATTACCCTGATTGACATTGCCTGGGGAACATTTGCCAATGGTTTGCTTGGCATGATAATTTGGTTTTTACAAAGAAAGTTATAAAGTATTTTGGTTGGTGCTAAAATACTTTAATTAAAATGGACTTAATATTTTATTAGTAGTTTAATTTTTCTCTATTTCCGTTTTTTTTCTTTATTATCTTTCGGCGTTATGCGGGCAGCACAAAGGTATTGTTTGCCCAATACCTTTGATACAAGGGCACCAACGTTCCGTTGGATTGAATCTCACGCACGAAAACGTGAACGTCTCAATCATTGATGCAGAATGCATCAAGATTTCGAATTCACATCGCTGCTACCGGATTTATTTTATAAATTGTTATAGAACTTTCTCTTTCCCTTTTTCAGGAAATAAAAAACTTTAGGATAACAGGATGGTATGAAGTAGATAATAATCAATCCCAAATCATCGGATAAAATCAAAAATTTCCCCATTAGCAAAACTGGTGGAGGACTTTGAGCATGTAATGATCAAGTTCGACTTTTTTGCGTAAAGAGAGATATATAAGAGATTCTTCTCTTATATGCTCTTGTATCCAATATATTGAGCAAACAATGTATTTGCCTGTCCTCCGAAGCCTCGGCGAAGGAGGATGCTGCCCGCATAGGGCCGAACAATATACGAAATAAAAAAACTTATAAGGTAGAATTAAATTTAATATTAAGACAAAACAACATACCAACCGCGCTCAAGCAACGCTTTCACCCGCAAAAATTCCTCTTTAAATTCAGAATCTAACTCAGATAAACGAACATAAGAATTATTTTGTAAAATCCATGGATCAATGCCACGACTTTTGGACGGCAGCCATACATCATAATGATTCTCATCACCTAACATGACCTTATCCGTATTTTTTAATCGATCCATCAAGTGCTGTATGGTCGGGTCAGTTGAATTTAAAAGAATATTCCATACATCTTCATCGCATGAAAAATGAATGTCATGATCAGATAGCAGACCTATCAATAACGCATATTTCAAAAGTTCGCCCATATACCGATTAATCAAAAGATCATATGCTGAGCCAAAATGAACTTCAGTCAAATGCAAAGGAATAAGCGCCAATTTTTTTGCAAGCTCACTATGAATGAAAAACCAACGACCATCAGCAAAATGCAAATCAGCGAAAATAGCAGAAATGTCTTCTGGTTTTAACAAAAGATCAATGACAGCACCAAACATATTATAATCTAAGCGATCAGCACATAAATTCGGCAAATCTTGCTCCAAGGCGTTAAATCCAGGTTTTTTATGCAAAATATCTTTGATTGAAATACCATGATTTTTTAAAATCGCGGGAATTTCAGTCTGCTGCAAAAACCATTCATGAATATCATCTTGATATGAGCCAGTCAATGAATGATGATCATACACAATCTCACCCGTATGCGAAAAAACAGTATGTGAAACATCATGCAATAACCCAGCAATTTGCTCGTGAAGCGAAGCATTAATTTTACGCAATAAGCAAAAAACGCCGATTGAATGATCATGCCGCGTAAAACATTTTTTGGTACCAATAAAAAAATCTGCACCATATTGATTGATTTTTTTTAATCGTTGCACAGAATGAGATGATAAGAGATCTAATAGAACTGGTTCAGTGATTACAAAGGTACCATACAAAGTGCTGAGAACCTGAGAAGGTTGATGGCACCGCTTGTCATCACGACAGAATGAAGAGAAAGGTATTAGTTTTGAATCTATTTTTTTTGGTATAAACATTATATCTTGTTTTTTCCTTCATTTTGCAAATATTTTTAATAAAAGTAAACAATTTTAATGACATAAGGAGTTTGGTAAATGAAATTATTTTTAGATACAGCACATCTTGATGATATTCGAGCCTGGGCATATATGATTGACGGCGTCACAACTAACCCTTCGCATCTTGCAAAAGAAAATAACGATCCAAAAAAGCAAGTATTAGAAATTTGTTCTGCTATGGCAAAAAAAGATGTAAGCGTAGAAATCACCTACACAGAACCAACGGCAGTTTATCAACAAGCACTGGCACTTGCAAAGCTTGCACCTAATATCGTGGTCAAAATTCCTTGTCATCATGATTATTATCCGGTAATTTCTCAATTAGTTCGTGATGGTGTAAGAATTAATGTCACGTTAGTTTTCACGCTGGTACAATCGCTGTTTATGTGCAAATTAGGAGCCACCTACATCTCTCCTTTCATTGGCAGATGGGATGACATTGACATTGATGGCACTAACCTTCTGTTTGAAATCCGCAGCATGATCGATCAATATGATTATGACACCCAAATTCTTGCCGCTTCCATTCGTCACATTCGCCATTTGCATGAAACCATTCTTGCCGGTGCAGATGTTGCAACCTTGCCCCCTTCAGTGCTTGAAAAATCTTCAAATCATATTTTAACAAAAGAAGGCATGGAACAATTCAACACCGATTGGAATAAACTTGGTTATCCCTCTTTTCCCTAAAAAATTACTATGAACAACACTCAAAAATTATCAGTGCTTTTTGTCACCAATAATTATTCACCCTACTCGGGCGGTGTTGTCAATTCGATTCGCTCTCATGCGCATGAATTGCGCAAACAGGGCCACCGCGTCACTATTGTTACGCTGGACTTTTTGGACCGATATACTGATCGCGAAGATGATGTGGTACGATTATTTTGTCCTTTAAAATTTGAAATGAACACAAACCATATGGCAGTTCCCTGGCAAGCACAGCAACAAATTACCTCGCTCATAAAAACCTTAAACCCCTGCATCGTACACGTTCATCATCCGTTTTTATTAGGAAAAGCTGCCTCTCGCGTGGCACAACGATTAAAGATTCCCGTTGTCTTTACCTATCACACACTCTATGAACATTACGCACATTATGTCCCCTTTATTCCCACAAAACTTACACAACAGATTGTCAAACATATGGTGCACACCTTTTGCAAAAAAATCGACGGCATTATTGCCCCCAGCAGTATTGTGCAAGAGCAGCTTTTTAAAGCAGACATTAAAACACCGATAGCCCGAATTGCCAGTAGCATAGCTGAAGATTTTTTTTTACCTTTGCCGTTACTTTCCAAAAAAATTAATCAACCTTTTCATGTAATAACGGTAAGCCGCTTTGCCAAAGAAAAAAATATTCCTTTTTTAATTGATGTTGTCGCAGAACTTGATCCAACGGCATTTGTTGCAACGTTTATTGGGTATGGCCCCGAAAAAAAAAGATTAGAGAAGTATGCATTCTCACATAAAAAAATTCCACCCCACATGATAACCTTTGTTGAAAAACCTTCAAAGGAACTCCTCATGAGGTCATATTACAATGCCGATCTTTTTATTTTTGCTTCGCAGAGTGAAACGCAGGGGCTCGTTCTTGCAGAAGCTATGTCACAAGGCACCCCCGTTATTGCCCTTCAAGGCCCTGGACAACGTGATCTGATTGAACACGGGAAAAATGGCTATTTAATCTACAATCAACAAGAAATGCAAAACGCCGTGGAACTTTTGCAGCAAAATCCCTTTCTAATTGAACGCTTACAAAAAAACGCTTTTGAAACGGCACAACAATTCACCCCAGAAAAAGTCACTTCTTCTTTAGTACATTTTTATCATGACATTATTAATCAGCATTCATTGAGTAATAAACGCCCTTGTTGATGTTATCTATTAGCATTAAATTGAGAAAATGGTAGTATAAAAGAGATAACTATTAAATCTTACTTATAATTTCTAGAGACAATAATGCAAATAAAATGTAAAACAAAAAAAACTATTTTCTTATTTAAGATCGAATTCACGTTATTTATTATGCTTCTTTGTTCAAATAACCTCGTTTTTGCAACTAAAAAATTGAGAAGCAATCGTAATTCTTTAGCATTAGCGACGACACAAATTCCTGTCAAAACCTTTAATTATGATAGCAAAAAAAGTGAAAATAATACTAATAACTATACAACCCATCAAACATTTGCGCCTTGTGTTAATGAGCAAAAAAAACTTTTTAATGAAACGCAACATGAACAAACGACTCCCTTAACACCTACAAAAGATGTTGTTGCTACTTATGAAGATTCCTTAAAAGAAATGGCAAATTCCTTTGCTCCAAGATTAAAAACAATAATAAGAAAACATTATAAAAAATCATTTAGCCTAACTAAAGAAGAAATAAAAAATTGTAGCTTAGTTACCCTTGAAGAAGATCTCGCACAGAAAGCAACAGCCTTTGTTCCAAAATGGAAAGAATTGCTCACCCAGTGGAAAAAAAATAGGGTGCCCGATTTTTCAAAAGTACTATTACCGCCTACGCATGACAGTAATAGGAAACCTGACGAACAAATAATCACTGAACCATCACCGGAAAGTCAACCCGGAACTCCTCGTACTGATTTTTCTGAAAATTTACGAGATTACGACAAGTACCCTTCTGAAGAAGTAACAAATCACTCTGAAAAAGGTAAGGAAAAAGAAAATGAAGATGATTTCATTGTCGTTGATTCAGAACAAAACAATTCACTCTGGACAAAGGAAGATTTAGCCCAATTACCAGAAATTCCTTTTGGCCAATTTCTAAAAGCTGAACTTGAAGCTCGAAATAAGCAACTTATCACACCTTCAATGCATAAAGAACGAGATTTAAATTTAGTAAATTTAGCTAATATTTCTATGACTAGCTCATTTATTGAAGACCTAACTGAATTAGGTAAAAAAAATACTTCCCAAGTTCGCACCATTGATCTCTCTGGCATTGATGATGAAGAATGGGGTATCATAGATGCTTTACCAGAACCCAAATTCCTAGATTATCATTGGAAATCAAAAATGATTAATGCCGATAAAAAAGAAAATGGCGTTATAGCATTTTTTCTCATTCACGGCACATTTGTTGATCACAATGAATTTGGTAAAGACAATCAAACAAAAATGACTCAAGATTTAGTTAATGCTGCAAAACGTTTAGCGCTTGATAAAAATTGTGCAGTTAAACTTATTTCTTTTCAATGGTCTGGAGAACTAAGCCCATCGAGCAGAAAAGAAGGCGCCAACATTTTAAAACGTTTTTTCACTTCTGATGAAGATTGTATGCAAGCACATATGATAACAGCATTTAGCCACAGTTTTGGCGGTGATGTTCTCTTACAATTTGCTGATTTGCTCAAACCATATAATAAAACATTAGATTGGGCTGTTATGGCAGGAACACCTCTAGGAGAATCGACCAAATTAGAGCCTGTTTCAAAAAAACCAAGGATTATAGAACCTGCAGATTCTGAACAATGTTTCAATATAAAAAAGGTATTTCAATTCTTCTCACGAGGTGACATCACGCAAGCTGCTGGTTCACGTCAAATGACGCTTAATCTATTAAATCCTCTTGGAACCGCTGAACGAAGATTACCTCTACGTATTAATCGTGATTGTGATCGCACAGTCGTAAATTGCCATGTTGAGCATAACGGTGATCTTTGTTCTCACGTCAATATTAAATGGCATGTTGCAGCAGCTTTACACCTTATATTACCTATGATTGAAGATTGTTATCCTTATGCACATGATCTAAATGTGGCAACTTGCAATGACAATAAAGCACATTTACCAATCATAACACTTAGAAATCGTATTTTTTCTTCAAATTGCATAGAAAAAAATAATCGCTCGCTTCTAGCAAGTGAGCTTGGTAAAGAACTCTTTAACAAATTATACAAAAAACCAATCGGAAAACAAAACAATTGGACTGCCACTAAAGCATATTACGAAGTAACTCATGCTGGTTATAGCCAAAATGATCAAGGCCGTGAGGATTTAGCTAAGCTTTTTGAAAATTAACTAAGACGGGCCGTAGAAAATTCTACGGCCCTTTTTTGATCTAGCTCATTCTATGCTTGTATAACGTAATCTGATCCGTCATCATCTGATCCTTCAGAATCATCTGATTGTGGTAAACCATCCAAGTGGATTTCGATTTTTATAATTTGATCTTGTATCTCATTTCTTTGTTCTTGTGTAAGGGTAACATCGTTCAATTGGGCTTCAAGCTGATCTAATCGTGCCGTCAAGCGATCTTCAAGCGTTGACCAATCTTGACTTACATAAAGAGGAGCTAACTCTGTTTCAGTGTAACCTGTTCCATAACCATAATATGGGTAATAGCCATTATAATATTGAGAAATAGCAACTGCTGACAACACGCCTAAGCCAAGCCATAAGCCGCCATAGCCCCAGCCCCAGCCGCCTCCCCAGCCACCGCCACGGTATGCACCACGACGTCCATAGGCACGGCCACGACCGCCTCTACCTGCAAAGCGTCCACGTCCGCCACGGCCTCTTCCACCGCGACCTAATCCGCGGCCTCCACGACCTGCACCGCCGCTACGTCTGACACCACTACCACCAGCACCTGGTCTGCGCCCTGCTCCGCCACGACGCACTCCGCCGCCGCCTGCACCCGTTCTTCTACCTACACCGCCAGCACCTAATCCACTACGACGCCCTCCAACAGCGCCTAGTCGGCTTCTGCGTCCACCAATGCCGCGACTGACACCACGAGGACCAACAGCACTTCTACGAGCTCCGCCAGCAGCAAGGCCACTCCGACGACCGCCAACACCACGATTAACACCGCTTCCACGACTTACTCCACGAGCTCGAGCACCGCCGCCTCTCATGCCACCGCGCATACCACCACTAGCTCTCATTCCTCCACCGCGCATACCACCGCCGCCAGCCCTCATGCCGCCACCGCCACCGCGTCCTCCACCACCGCGACCGCCACCGCCACGAGCGTCAGTAAGCTGTGGTATCACCAACAGCACCATAAGAATAGATAACAGTAATTTTTTCATCATATCCCCCTCATAATTAAATTATCACAACAGCTCCATTTTACGATTTTCAAAAAGATAAAATCAATGATTTATTTCTAAATGCAATTAATAGAGGGTTGTTTTTTTATTAAATTATAGAGTTTTAGCCCTTTGTTGTGCTACAACTGGACTACATAGCATTACTCTAAAAGGGGCTCATATGCATAAAATAGTAGGTATAATAATTTTTTTTATCTTCGACATGCCCATAACCGCTATGAAAAAAAGAGATAAAACAATCACCCCTTCATATTCTCCCTGTAAAAAAAACCATCATATGATATATAACGCTCCGGAATTACTCTTATTATTGAACGTATTTCACCTACCCAACCTAAAAGAATCCAAAGAAAGTATCTTGTTAGGCAACTCTCTAGATAAGGCGATTGCCAATCAGCACGCGCAGATTGCTGATCACCATCTTAAAATACAAAAAGCTCAAAACCATATTCAACAGCTGCGCGACCAATCGTATTGGTATCAATCTCAAGGGAAAGGGTAAAGCCACTATTTTCTTCTTTTAATTATATTTTCAAAATGAAAAAAAAGTGCTATGCTAAATCTATGAAGAAAACTTTTAAAATACATTCACCCTTCATTCCCGCTGGCAGCCAACCTGAAGCAATCAAAAAATTGACTGAGGGACGTCCAGGAATTTCAACCTTGCTGGGTGTAACCGGTTCTGGTAAAACGTTCACCATGGCAAATATAATTGCCAATCAGAATAAACCAGTCCTCATTTTGTCGCCTAATAAAACATTAGCCGCACAATTATACGAGGAATTCTCTCTTTTTTTCCCTGAAAACAAGGTTTGTTATTTTGTAAGTTATTATGATTATTATCAACCTGAATCATATATGCCTGCACAGGATATTTATATTCCTAAAGAAACCAAAGTTAATAGTGAAATTGAACGATTGCGCGTTGAATCAACCGCATCTCTTATTAATAGAAAAGATACTATTGTTATCGCCTCAGTTTCATGTATTTATTCTTTAGGCAATCCAGACGATTACCGCAACTTAGCATTTGCGCTCAGCGTTGGACAAACTATTAAGCGTGCCGACTTACTTAATCAACTCATTTTTATTCAATACCGCAGAAATGATGTTCAACGAGATTCGGGTACATTTGCCGTTATTGGTAACACTATTGAAATCAATTTACCCTATCAAAAAGAAAAATTAAGAATTGAACTCTTTGGCGACACCATCGAAAATCTCCAATGGATTGATAAGCTGAATAATAATGTGATGATGAGTCTTGATAACACGCTCATCTTCCCGGCAAAACATTTTGTCACGACCCAAGAAAAAAAAGATATTGCCACTGAAAGCATCACCAACGAAGTTGAAGCATGGGCACCACAATTACAAAATCCGCTTTATCAAGAGCGTATAAAACAACGCGTTGCTCACGATCTTGAAATGCTCCAAGAAGTTGGGTATTGTTCCGGCATAGAAAATTATTCACGACATTTTGATGGCAGATTGCCGGGAGAAAAACCGGCAAGCTTATTTGATTTCTTTAATGATGAATTCTTGCTCTTTATTGATGAATCGCACATTGCTATTCCGCAACTGCGCGGCATGTATGCAGGAGATAGAGCGCGTAAAAAAGCGCTCATCGATTTTGGGTTCAGATTGCCTTCAGCTTTTGATAACCGCCCGCTTCAGTTTCATGAAATTGAAAGTTACTTTAAAGATGCGATTTTTGTATCGGCAACACCGGGAGAATATGAAATTCAAAAATCTGACCTAATTGTTGAGCAAATTATTCGCCCAACAGGATTATTAGATCCCGTCTTGGAAACACATCCAAGAGCAAATCAAATGAATCATCTTATTGAACAAATTTTGGCAACCAAAGAAAAAGGTTATCGTTCATTAGTGATGGTGCTTACCAAAAAATTAGCTGAAGAATTAGCACATTATCTTGAAGAGAAAAAAATTAAAGTTTGTTATTTGCACAGCGAAATCAAAACACCACAAAGAAGCGAATTGCTGCACAAATTACGCGCTGGCGTTTTTGATTGCTTGGTTGGGGTGAACTTACTGCGTGAGGGAATTGATCTTCCTGAAGTTGCGCTTGTTGCCATTATGGATGCTGATATTGAAAGTTTCTTACGCGATAAACGTTCACTTATTCAGATTATAGGTCGCGCTGCTAGAAACGCAGAATCAATAGTGTGGTTATATTGTGATAAGATCACCCAATCACTCAGAGGTGCTATGGATGAAACACAGCGCAGACGCTCAATGCAAGAAGCATATAATAAAGAACATGGCATTAGTCCAATCAGTGTTAAACGTGAAGTCACCAAAACAATCTCAAACTTCCAAACGGCTATTGCGTTAGCATCAAAGAAAAAATCTAAAAAAGAAGCACCTGAAAAAACATCAATTAACGATCGCATTCAGGAACTTGAAGAACAAATGGTTAAAGCTGCAGAAGCATTTGATTTTGAAACCGCAATTGCATTGCGTGAAGAATGGTTTACGTTAAAAAATAAAAAATAATCGACTAAATTTTTTCTTGTATTTGCACAAGTTCTAAATTTAAAAAATAGGTTAACACGGTCCGTATTATCACTAATGCTCCAAGCATACCAATTTGATAATAATCTGGCGTTATAATTGTCTTTAGAATATCTGCAGCAAGCATAAATTCCACCGCTAAAACAATACTTTTCCCTAATTCAAGGCGCATTTGATCATTACTTATGTTTGGGTTTTTATCAAAAAAACCCACTAGGTATTTTCCAACACACCGTACTGCGCCCAAAGCAATAATAGTCATACCGACTATATTAAGCATATTCATCAAAAACACACTGCTCATCATTAATAAGTCTGCAAACATAACTTTCCTTTTTTTCTAAAAAAATATCTTCTTGCCACCAAAATAGCAATATATTTAAAAATAGTATTCTAATTAACGTGAATTCGATCTAAGAAAAGCTTAACAAAAATAAGATCTGTCGCTAAAATCACTCTAATTAATCACAACAAAAAAAAGAGGGATTAAAATGACAGATCTTA
>Ga0105046_10003296_pt1 | contig 25618 bp, 27 predicted proteins | sample MAT03_FD_78385 | JGI IMG/M metagenome (GOLD analysis project Ga0105046, IMG submission 78385) | Freshwater microbial communities from Lake Fryxell liftoff mats and glacier meltwater in Antarctica - MAT-03 (megahit assembly) | ecosystem: Environmental > Aquatic > Freshwater > Ice > Liftoff...
CCGTGGGCACGGCCCTGCACGTGGAACGAGATGTGGAGGCCCGGGACGTGTACGGCCGGCTGTTGGCGTACATCTACCGCAGTGCCGACGGGTTGTTCGTCAACATGGAGATCATCGGGCAGGGCTACGCACGACCGCTCACGATTCCCCCCAACGTCGCACACGCCAACGAGTTCGTGGTGGCCGCACGCCACGCCGAGGCCACCAACGTCGGCCTGTGGGCTGGCTGCAGCGGATAGCGTTCGCTGCGATGAGCACACTCGCAGACCGCCCTCTCGTCGAACGGCTGGGCTACCCGGCTGACACCAAGCTGGTGATCATCTCGTGCGACGATCTGGGCAGCTGTCACGCCGCCAACGAGGGCGTGTACGACGCACTGCATCACGGCGTGGCCACCTGCGCCAGCCTGATGGTGCCCGCACCGTGGGCCCGCGATGCGGCCAACCGCTATCAGCCGACCGACGACATCGGCGTGCATCTCACGCTCAACTGCGAGCACGAGGCGTACCGCTTCGGCCCCATCACGCACGCTCCGACTCTGCTGTCCGGCGAAGGTGGCTTTCCCCGCAGCGTCGACGATCTCTGGCAACACGCCGACCCGGCGGAGGTGCTGCGCGAATGCCGCGCCCAGATCGAACGCGCCACTGCCTGGGGCATCGACGTCACCCACCTGGCGCCGCATCTCTCGGTCATCACCCTGCGGCCAGAGTTTTTCGACGTGTACCTGGAGCTGGCAGTCGAATTCAAGCTGCCGATTCGACTGCCCTCGACCATCACGGCCGAACAGGCCGGCTTCCCCTTTCGACGCCTGGCCGCCGAAGAGGACGTGCTGTTTCCTGATCACTTCGACCACGACTGGCGTGCGGGTAGCCGCGAGCGCGTCTACGACGCCGTGCGCAACCTGCCTGCCGGTGTGACCGAAATCCACGTGCAGCCGGTCATCGACACCCCCGAGGTGCGCGCCATCACCGACTCGGCACCGCTGTGGATCGACGACCACGAGCTGGTCACCGCCGACGCCACGTTGCGCACCCTGCTCGCCGAGTCGGGTGCAGTCCCGATTGGGTATCGTGCGCTCAGGGACGCGATGCGAGCCGGCTGAGCGCCGCCACTGCCGATCCGTCACGGAAGGCAGCGAACAACGGCCCAGTCGGCCCGGTGTTCTTCAACTTGCCCAGCATGAAGGCAGTTGCGGGTGGCATTGTCGCCTCGGCGACGCCAACGGTGACGACGACCTCCGCGTCGTCGGGCCCCTCGACAGCCTCGTCGTTCTTCGCGAACAACAGCCGGTACTGAATGTGCGTCACAGCATGTCCACTGAACTGCGAATGCCGGCGAAGATGTCGGCCTCCAGCTCACCTTCGGCGGGAGTGCCGACCAGCGAGCGGGCCAGTATCCACTCTTCCCACGGAAAGGTGTCGGCCAGCTGCTCGTCGGTCAGGCCGAACCACCACGGCTCGTCAGGATCGACCTGCGTGGCGTGCGCCCGCAACGCACCGCTGCGCGCCCACAGGTACGCGCCGACATCGATGCGGGTGGTGATGCGATGGTCCTGGCCGGGGCGATCCAGCCAGTCCTGCTTGTATGGCGACTCGCCACGATGCACGATCATTCCCTCGTGGATGGCCATCAGCCGGGCCTTCGACCACACGGTGTAGTACATCTTCGAGGGCTGCCATGGCTCGCCGAATTGGGGGTACCACGCCGGGTCGCCGGCGCGATCGAACGCAGGACCCGAGATGTCGTGCACCTTCAGATGGTCGGGGTGGAGATACCCGCTCTGGTCGTCGCTGTAGGTGATGATCACCTGCGGACGCTCGCGGCGGATGATCTCCACCAAGCGGCCCACCGCTTCGTCCATCGGGGCCATGTGGAAGCTGTCGGGGCGATTGTTGGCCTCGCTGTCGGGCATGCCCGAGTCGCGGTAGCCCAGCATGATGACCTCGTCGAAACCGATGATGTCTGCCGAACGGGCCAGCTCGTGCGGGCGCAACTCGGCAAGCAGCGCCTTCTCTTCCTCGGGCGTCATCTCGTGGAAGGGCTGACCTGGGGCACGCAGCCCTGGGTTTTGCAGGTCGCCTTCCTCGCCGCCGGTGCAGCAGACGAGCACGGTACGTGCACCCTCGGCGTGGTACTTGGCCAACGTTGGGGCGCCCTTCGAGGCTTCGTCGTCGGGGTGGGCATGCAGGGTGAGAACGCAAAGCTGCTGAGAATCCACGTCGGCACGATATCCCCTGCACCCCGGATGGGGATCGCCCCCACGTAAGCTACCCAAGTGCGACGAGTAATACTGATGACCACCTCCTGCCTGCTGCTGATGGCCGTTGGCGGCTGCAAGTCCGATGGCCGGGTGCTGCGTCCGGCCCGCGCCGACCAGAATGCTTCGGTGTCCACCACGGCCACGCCCGTCACCGACGATCCGACATTCGTCGATCCGGAAGCTGACGACAGCACGCTTGCACCCTCCACCCTCGTCCCCCCGGCGGGGGTACTGTTGGCCACGGCCCCGTGGCGTGACGGCGAGGCAATCGACCCTCGCTTCACCTGCGACGGGCTGAATGTGGCCCCTGCGCTGTCGTGGAGCGCCGCACCGGCTGGAACCGTTGAAATTGCCATCACGCTGGTCGATCTTGATGCTCCGCTCTTCACGCACTGGGTCATTGCGGGGCTTTCACCCGCATCCATAGCCCTCGATGAAGACACGGTGCCGATTGGTGCCTACGAAGCGTTGAACGGCGCCGGCGACCTCGGCTACACCGGTCCCTGCCCTCCTGCAGGCAGCACGCACGACTATGCCGTCGCAGTGCACTATCTTGGTGCCGCAACTGGACTGGATGATGGCAGCACAGCCGAGGATTTGGTCGCAGCGATCGAAGCAGCCGAAACTGCCATCGCCGATGTGACTGGAACCTTTAGTCGCGTCTAGCGCTCACCGATAACTGAGATAGTCACTTCGACCTAGTAAGGATGGCGGACATCACCGAGTTGCTCCCTTCGTTGCCGGTGGGCCTGTTTCAGGCCAACCGAGATGGTCGCGTCACCGCGGCCAATGCAGCATTCGGCGCGCTGGTGCAGGTCTCCGCAGGGTCCCCTGTCGGTGCACCACCCTGGGCCAACGCCCATCCCGGCGATCGAGCGTCGGCCGAACTGATGTGGCGTCGAAGCGTCGAAGCAGATGTGAACGTGCAGTTGGAGTTCCGGGTATGGCACGGCGAAGGCCGAATGACCTGGGTGCGCATCGATGCCGAAGCACAGCGAGACAGCATCGGTATGGTCACCGGCTACGCCGGCACTGCCCTCGACCACACGGACAGTGTTGGCCAGCGGGCGCTGCTCGATCGCCTCTCCGGCGTCGTCGGCGCGACTGACGATGCCGTCATCATCCTCGATCGCAACGGCGCCCCGGTGTACACCAACGAGGCAGCTCGCCGGCTGTTCGGCGTAGAGCACGAACTCGATCTCATTCGTGATGCCGCTGCTCGTGGCTTACTACAGGCCATCCGCGACCAGGTGCCGCGTGAGGTCATGTCCAGCAGCCACAGCGCCAAATGGTCCGGTGAGGTTGGATTCCGCGGGCCCGACGGTCTGGAGCGCACGCTCGACATCGACCTGCTGCTCAACCGTTCAGCCGACGGTGTCATCGACTACTGGGGCGGTGTCGCCCGCGACATCACCGCCACCAAACATCTGCAGAGCGAGTTGACTCGCCAAGCAAACCACGACCCCCTCACAGGTCTGCCCAACCGTCTGCTGCTGCTACGCACAGCCGCGGATGCGCTCGACGGCATTCGTGGCAGCCGAAAAAATGTCGCCATTCTGTTCATGGACGTCGACCGGTTGAAGGACGTCAACGACACCGTTGGCCACGAAATCGGCGACGCGCTGCTCACTCAAGTTGCGCATCGCATCGCACATGCCACCCGGCCCTCCGACGTGGTCGCCCGCATCGGTGGCGATGAGTTCGTGGTGCTCTGCGACGGCGGAATCGACGAGCACAGTGCGCTCGATCTTGCCGAGCGCATCCGCAGTTCACTGAGCGGACGCATCATGGTGCACGGCGTCGAGGTCGAGCTGTCGGTCAGCGTCGGCGTCGCCGTCGGCCTGCCAACCCACGTCGATGGCATCAGCGGCCACGAGGCAGCCATCGAACTGCTGCGCAATGCCGACATCGCGATGTACCAGGCCAAGCGTCGCGGAAGGTCGCGCTGCGAGCTGTACACCGAGGTCATGCGTGCCGAGTCGCGGCAGCACAAAGTGCTGTCCACCGAGCTCGAGCAGGCGCTCGCCGGCGGTCAGCTGCGCCTGGCCTACCAGCCCATCATCTCCACGCACAGCGGCCGTGTCGCCGGCGCCGAGGCACTGCTGCGATGGGACCACCCTGAGCAGGGCGCCTTGCTGCCCGCACAGTTCTTGCACCTTGCCGAGGAATCGGGCGCCATCGTTCCCATCGGCGAGTGGGTGATTCGCCAGGCATGCCTCGACACCCGAGCATGGCTCGATGCTGGCTTGGTCGACCGTGGCTTCAGCGTGCACGTGAACATCGCTGCCCGCCAGATGGCGGAAGGCACCTTCGTGGAGCGCGTCCTGGCCACCGTGCGCCAGATGGAGCTGAACCCACATCAGCTGACACTCGACTTCGACGAGAACACACTCAACGATCGCCAGCCCGGCAACCTGCGCGCAATGCAGGCGCTGCGCCGCTTCGGTGTACAGCTGGCCCTCGACAGCTTCGGTACTGGCATCTCGTCGCTCACCGCGCTGCGCTCGTGTGAGGCCGATGTACTCAAGCTCGACGGCACGGTCGCTCGCATGTTGGGTACCAGCGGCGACGACGACCCCATCGTGCGGGCCATCATCCAACTGGCCCATGCACTCGACATGCAGGTCGTGGCCGAATGGGTCACCTCGGCCGACCAGCTGCGCCGCCTGCGCGTCTTGGGCTGCGACCTGGTGCAGGGTCACCTGTTGGGAGAGCCGACGGCCGCCGACGTGTTCGGCGCCCGTACCGCCCGCTCACTGTGAACGACCAATTGACGAACGTGCTGACGTTCGCAGTACTGGGTTTCATGGGCTTCCGGCTTGTCACCGGGCTGCGGCACTCACGCTCGATGGAGGGGCGCTCGATCGTCTCGCAGGTCTGGCAGCGCTTCGGCTGGCGACACGTGTGGCCGGTGCCGCTGGTGCTGACCGTCGTCGTTGCGGCCGCGACCGCGTTGATGCAGATACCCGGGCTGTCGTGGGGTTGGTGGTCGATGCTCGGCGGCACCGGCAATCCGGTCTTCGGCGAGTCGGATGCCACCGTCGGCACCGTCTGGGAGTGGATCATTCCGCTCACCTTCATGTGCCTGCTGCTGCCGGCGCTGCCGCTGTTCGCATACGCCGAGGAGCGGATTTTTCGCGCCGGCGCACAGGGTTGGTCGCGCCCGCGGCGGCTGTTGAAGGTGCTGCAGTTCGGCCTGATCCACGCCATCATCGGCATCCCTCTCGGTGCCGCCCTGGCGCTGTCGCTCGGCGGTGCGCACTTCATGTTGGTCTATCTGCGCGAGTTCCGGCACCACATGAACCAGCATGACGCAACGCTCGAATCCACTGCCGCGCACACGGTCTACAACGGGCTGATCGTGCTGCTGGTCATCATCGCCGTCGGGCTCGACGCAATCCTGTAAGGCACCCGCACCGCGGCCCGGCATGCAGGTCGCGTCGCTAGCCTGTCCGCCGTGTCACTGCCCGTACCGCCCACCACGCCCCGCTGCTATCGCCACCCCGATCGCGAGGCGGGCCGCAGCTGCACTCGCTGCGGCAAGCCGGCCTGCAGCGACTGTCTGGTACAGGCCGCCGTGGGCTCGCACTGCGTGGACTGCGCGAAGGCTGCTCGCCCTGATGTGAAGACACGGGTGCAGCTGGCCAACTCGCGGGTGCTCACCCCCGCCACCTACGTGCTGGTTGGTATCAACGTTCTCGTCTTCCTGTGGATGGTGGTGAGCGACACCGGTGCGCTGGGCGGCAACATCACCGACAAGCACGCAGACCTGGCCCTCAACCGAACCATCGTGCACTACACGCACGAGTGGTATCGCGTGATCACCAGCGGTTTCATTCACTTCGGCCTCATCCACATTGGGTTCAACATGCTGCTGCTGGTGCAGTTGGGAAGGCTCATCGAACGGTCGCTGGGGCCGGTGAAGTTCACCATGCTCTACTTCGCCTGCCTGCTCGGTGGGTCGTTCGGTGTGGTCCTGATGGATGGCACGCGTGTCACCGCCACCGGCGGCGCCTCGGGCGCGGTGTTCGGTTTGATGGGCGCAGCCGCAGTGGGCCTGCACCGTCGCGGCATCAACGTGTTCAGTACCGGCATCGGTACCACGCTGCTGCTCAACCTGGTCTTCACGTTCACCATCAGCGGCGTATCCATCGGCGGCCACCTCGGTGGTGTGCTCACTGGCGCATTGTGCGGCTGGTTCATGCTGGCACCCACATGGACGCCGGCGCAGAAGTGGGTGGGCTACATGACACCCGCAGCGGTCGGCGTGGCGTGCGCGCTCGGGGCGTACTGGGCATGCACGTCGTTACCTGTCTTTACTGGCTGACGCCTCACCGGTTGACCCGCCGACTCGGCATGCGGAGTATGGCTGATGTGGCTCTCCTCCACATCCATGAACCATTCTTCCCGCCGCACGAACAGGTCGTCATCCGTTCGGTCCAGCAGGTTGATCCGCGCGTATCGCGTCAACAGTTCCGCAGGGGAGGGCGGCAGGCCAGCGCAGACTTCCAGCAGGCCGCGTGAGCCGCGATGCGTAACCGCGCGGCACCACGACGGTCTTGAGCGCCGAGAAGAGCGAGGCGACTACCAGCGCCACGCCGGTGATTCCAGCGAGAATGCGCAGCACGACCACCCTCATACTCTGCCACGGCATCGTCGCTGATTCGGGTTCGTCTCGCCCGGTGGCATGGGCCGTCCAATTTGGTGCATGATGGGACCGCAATTGGGAGCGCTGTCAGCGAGACGATCAGAGGGGATCACTGGTGAAGATTTCAGTCACCGTCAACGGAACGGTTCACGAGAGCGATGTCGAGCCACGCACGCTGCTGGTCCACTACATCCGCGAGGCACTTGCCCTCACCGGCACCAACATCGGCTGCGACACGTCGTCGTGCGGCGCATGCAGCATCCACCTCGACGGTGAGGCAGTGAAGAGCTGCACCGTCTTGGCTGTCCAGGCCGACGGCGCGCAGGTCACCACCATCGAGGGCATGGCCATCGATGGGGTGTTGCATCCGATGCAGCAGGCCTTCATGGAGAACCACGGTCTGCAGTGCGGCTACTGCACACCGGGCATGGTGATGGCCGCAACCAGCCTGCTCAAGGAGAACGCGCACCCCTCCGAGGAGGAAGTTCGCATTGGGCTGGAGGGCAACCTGTGCCGCTGCACCGGTTACCACAATATTGTGAAGTCCGTGCTGGCCTGCGCCGCCGGCGACTAGTTCATTCATCCGCATCGAGGTACTGGGGGTACCAAAATGACCGTCATCGACGATCGACCTGCAACCGTGCTGGGGAGCCGGATGCTGCGTCGTGAAGACCCGGCATTGCTCACCGGCGAAGCAAAGTACACGAACGACTTGCACCTGCCCGGTGCGCTGCACCTCGCATTGGCGCGTAGCCCATACGCGCACGCGCGCATCCTCAGCATCGATCTATCGATTGCGCTCGCTGCCCCGGGAGTGGTTGCCGCGTACACGGGAGCCGATCTGGCTGGTCTGTGGGCCGCGCCGATGCCGTGCGCGTGGCCGGTGACTGCGGACATGAAAAACCCTGCGCACTACCCGGTGGCCATTGGCAAGGCTGCCTATGTCGGCGACGCGGTGGCAGTCGTGCTGGCCACCAGCGAGGTCGCCGCCCGCGACGCCATCGAGCTCATCGACGTGCAGTACGAGTCACTGCCCGCAGTGGTCGACCTGGAGGATGCACTCAGCGATCGCGTCATCATTCATGACGAGCTGGGTACCAACAAGAGCTACCAGTGGGACCTCAAGATCGAGGGTCACGAGGGCGCCATCGACGAAGCATTCGCCGCTGCCGCCTACACCGTGAAGGACCGCTACATCCAGCAGCGACTGCTGCCGATGGCGATGGAACCCCGTGCAGTTGCGGCGGTGCCGCAGCCATTCGGCGGCGACATCACGCTGTACTCCAGCACACAAGTGCCGCACATTCTCAAGATCATGAGCGCCATCACGCTGGGCATTCCCGAGCACCAGTTGCGCGTCACCACCCCTGCGGTGGGCGGCGGCTTCGGCAGCAAACTGAATGTCTACGCCGAGGAACTGCTCTGCCTGGCGCTGGCTCGCAAGCACAAGCTGCCCGTGCGTTGGAATGAGGAGCGCGGTGAAAACGCTGTCGCCACCATTCACGGCCGCGGCCAGATCCAAGACATGGAGCTGGCAGCCGACGCCGACGGCAAGATCGTCGCTGTTCGCGTCCGCATCCTTGGCGACATGGGCGCGTACCTGCAGCTGGTCACGCCGGGCATCCCAATCCTTGGCGCGTTCCTGTACGCCGGTGTGTACGACATCCCGATGTACGACTTCAGCTGCACCAGTGTGTTCACCACACTCACTCCCACCGACGCATACCGGGGCGCCGGCCGGCCCGAAGCCACGTACGCCATCGAGCGGGCGGTTGATTCGTTGGCGCACAAGATGGGCATCGACCCGATGGAGTTGCGCCAGCGCAACTTCATCCGCAAGGACCAGTTCCCGTACACCGCCATGACCGGCCTCACCTACGACAGTGGCGACCACCTCGCAGCTGCACAGATGGCTGCCGGCCTGGCCGACTACGAAGGAGTCCGTGCCCGCCAGGCCACCCAGAACGTGCCGGGTGCAACCAAGCGGCTCGGCATCGGCCAGGCGAGCTACTTCGAGATGTGCGGCCTCGCCCCGTCGAGAGTGTTGGCCTCGCTGAACTATTCGGCCGGTGGCTGGGAGGCCGCCACGGTGCGCGTGCTGCCCACCAACAAGATTCAGGTGGTCACGGGCACGGCACCGCACGGGCAGGGCCACGAGACCTCGTGGAGCATGATCGTTGCCGACAAGCTGGGCGTGGCGCCGGAGGACATCGACGTGTTGCACAGCGACACCGCTATCGCCCCGCTGGGTCTCGACACCTACGGCTCGCGTTCGCTGCCGGTCGGCGGCGTGGCGATTGCGATGGCATGCGACAAGGTCATCGACAAGGCGAAGAAGATCGCCGCCCACCAGCTGGAAGCCAACGAGGACGACCTCGAGTTCGCCGGCGGCACCTTCACGGTGAAGGGTTCGCCCGACAAGTCGATGCCGTTGGCCGCGATTGCGTTCGCCGCCTTCACAGCACACGACCTTCCCGACGGCCTCGAGCCGAACCTGGAGGCGCACGTCACGTACGACCCTCCGAACTTCTCGTGGCCATTCGGCACCCACATTTGCACCGTCGAAGTCGACGTCGAGACCGGTCATGTGCAGGTATTGCAGTACGTTGCCGTCGATGACTGCGGCAATCAGGTGAACCCGATGATCGTCGAGGGCCAGGTGCACGGCGGCGTCATCCAGGGGCTCGCGCAGGCGCTGTTCGAAGAGGCCGTATACGACACCGACGGCAACCTGCGCAATGCATCGCTCGCCGAGTACCTGGTCCCCGCCGCCAGCGACGTACCCAGCCTCACACTCGGCCACACCATCACCCCGTCGCCCACCAACCAGCTGGGGGTGAAGGGAATTGGCGAGGCCGGAACCATTGGCGCCGCACCAGCGGTCATCAACGCGATCGTTGACGCACTCAGTGGCCTCGGCGTCAATAATGTTGTCATGCCCGCCAGCCCACAGACTGTGTGGGCGACAATCCAAGCCGCAATCCCGAAGACCCCTTCGAATGGAGACAGCAAGTGATTCCCGCAGCATTCGACTACGTTCGTGCCGGTTCGGCAGCCGAGGCCATCAGCCTCATTGGTCAGCACGGTGAGGACGCGAAGTTCCTCGCTGGCGGCCACAGCCTGCTGCCGCTGATGAAGCTGCGGCTGGCGTCTCCCAGCGTGCTGGTGGACATCGGTCGGGTCAGCGACCTCAGCTACATCCGTGACGCAGGCGACCACATTGCCATTGGTGCGCTCACGCGCCACATGGACGTGGAGACCAGCTCGGTGCTGAAGGAACACGTGCCGCTACTCGCGCACGCAGCCGGTTTCGTGGGCGACCCGCAGGTGCGCCACCGCGGCACGCTGGGCGGCACCATCGCCCACGCCGACCCCGCCAGCGACCTGCCGGCCACCACGCTCGCGCTCGGTGCCACCTATGTGGCGCAAGGCCCCAATGGCACACGCGAGATCGCTGCCGCCGACTTCTACCAGGGCTTCCTGGAGTCGGCGCTCGAGCCCGACGAGATGCTCACCGAGATCCGCGTGCCCAAGATGGGCGGCGCTGGCTGGAGTTTCCAGAAGTTCAATCGTCGTGCGCAGGACTGGGCCATCGTTGGTGTGGCTGCGTGGCGCAGCAACGGCTCGTCTGGCGTGGCACTGGTCAACATGGGCAGCACGCCCATCCTCGCCAACGCCGTGTCGTCGGCGCTCTCTGGCGGTGCTTCCGTGACCGATGCAGCGCAGCTGGCGGCTGACGACGCCGAGCCGCAGGCCGACCTCAACGCGAGCATCGAGTACCGCACGCACTTGGCCAAGGTGCTGGTCCGCCGAGCGCTGGAAGAAGCCAGCAAGTAACGCACACCACCACCGCCAGGGTGCCATGAACACTAGGTGAACGGTCGGTAGCGTAGGCGACCATGTCGACGACGGCCGAGGCACCCACATTCGTGGATCCTTCGACGCGTCTGCCCTTTGGTAGCGCCGCACGGCTGCAGTTGCGTTCGGTCGTGCCGGAGGACGAGTTCCGCGCCGTCCGCTTGGCGTTGATGTTCGAGTTCTTGTTCGTCTACCTGTGGTGGCTGCGGGTTCAAGGCCTGCCCATCGACCGCGTCTCGGTGGCCATCAGCGTCGCTCTCTTCCTGCTGTGCGCGTTCGTGGGCAAGACCTGGCGCACGTGGGGCATCTTGTTGCTCGACTGCGCCTTCTACTGTGTGATGTGGCTCGCGTACGAGCGCACCCGTGGAGCGGCCGACGATGGCGTGTCGGTCTTCGGGCTCCTTCAGATCCCCAAGCAACTGCAGGTCGAATCGGTGCGCAACATCGACCGTGTGATGTTCTTCGACCACGACCCCAACGCTGTCCTGCAGGACGCGTTCTGGGAGAAGACTGTCCGCTGGTACGACGTCGTGGCATCCACCACGTACATGACGCACTTCGTGTTGCCGATCGTGGTGATGGCGGTGCTGTGGGCCATCAGCCATCGCCAATGGGTGCGCTTCATGAAGCGTTTCTCCACACTGCTGGCGCTGGCCTGTCTCATGTTCGTGATCCTCCCCACCGTGCCACCGTGGATGGCGACCAGCCCCAAGTACGGGTACCAACTGTTCGGCGAGTTGCACCGCGACGCCGGTCGTGGGTTTCGACACATCGGCTTCTACGGCTTCGACAGCGACTACAAGATTCAGCTCAGCAACGGCAACGCCTACGCGGCACTGCCGTCGCTGCATTCGTCGTTTGCGCTCATCGTGCCCGCGTTCTTCCTGCCGTGGATTCGCCCGAAGTGGCTCAAGGCGCTCGTGCTGCTGTTCCCCGTGATGATGCTCACTTCGCTGGTGTACCTCGGCGAGCACTGGGTGATCGATGGTCTGGTCGGCTGGGCCATCACTGGCGGCGCCTTCTGGTTCTGGAACCGCCTGGAACGTCGTACGCGCGCGCGCCGCAGCAATCGGGCACGTGAGGCGCTCTCATGATGGACCCGCCCAAGGTGCTGCTCGAGCGGTCGTTCCTGCACGCCGTCGCCGACTCGGCGCACTTCAACCACCAGGTCGCCGTCACCGAGTACCTCGATCTCGTCACGCAGTACGAGGCAGAGGAGATCCTGCTGGTCGCGGTCCACACTCACCTCGGCGAGCTGGTCGGACTCGATCGCAAGCACGTGTTCGCCCCCGTCGATCGTTTGTGGGTTGGCCGACAACATCACCGCGCTGCCGCTCGTTCGCTCGTTGCCGACGACCCCGAGTTCGCGATCACGCTGGTGATGGCGGAACGTCATCGGGTGCGCACCGTCGCCAGCTTCGATCCGCGCTTCTGCGACTACCAGCTCGCTGTCCTGCCCGCAGCCGCCATTGACTAACCTGCAGCCAGTTCACAACCCTTCCCGATAGCCGGTGCACACATGTCGTTCAGCCATGACGACGAATCTTCCAATTTCGACGCGTACCACCTGGATGCGATCGCCGACGCCGACCCGTACCCGTATTGGTACGAAGACGCCGACGAGCCGGACAGCAACCCGACGTTGGTGCGCAGTGAGATCTGCGACCTGTGCGTCGTGGGCGGTGGTTACAACGGGCTGTGGACGGCCATCATCGCCAAGGAGCGCGACCCCAGCCGCGACGTGATCCTGATCGACGCGCACGAGGTCGGTTCTGCCGCCAGTGGCCGCAACGGTGGCTTCATGGAGAGCAGTCTCACCCACGGCGTGGCCAACGGGCAGGAACGCTTCCCCGACGAGCTGCCGCTGCTGGAGGAACTGGGGTTGAAGAACCTCAACGACATCGAGTCGGCCATCAAGCGCTACAACATCGATTGCGATTACGAGCGCACCGGCGTCATTGATATCGCCACCGAGTTTCATTCGCCCAGCTACCTCGACGAGTTGCGCGACGACTACACGCAGCTGCGGTCGCTGGGCCAGAAGGTCGAGTGGCTGGACCGGGAGGCAATGCGCGCGCAGGTCAACTCGCCCACCTACACGGGCGGCCTCTGGCGCAAGGACCGAGCGGCCATCGTCGACCCGGCTCGGCTGGCGTGGGGCTTGAAGAGCGCTGCGATGTCGCTGGGCGTGCGCATCTACGAGTACACCAAGGCCACGTCCATCGAGAAGGACGGCGTGGGAGTACTGGTGACCACGCCGCTGGGCCGCATCCGGGCAGGCAAAGTCGCGCTGGCCACGAATGCGTCCAAGCCGCTACTCAAACGCGTCAGCCACTACATCGCCCCCGTGTACGACTACTGCATGGTCACCGAGCCGCTGTCGAAGCAGCAGCTCGCCGACATTGGGTGGGAGGGCCGCCAAGGCCTCAGCGATATCAGCAACCAGTTCCACTACTACCGGCTCACCGAAGACAACCGCATCCTGTGGGGCGGCTACGACGTCATCTACTACTGGGGTGGCAAGGTCAACTCGGAACTGGAGAGCCGACCCGAGACGTGGGCGAAGCTGAGCAAGCACTTCTTCGATACGTTCCCGCAGCTGGAGGGCCTCAAGTTCACGCACGCATGGGGTGGCGCGATCGATACGTGCAGCCGCTTCTGCGTGTTCTGGGGCAGCGCCATGCAGGGTCGCGTGGCGTACTCGGTGGGCTACACCGGGCTAGGTGTCGCCTCGACCCGCTTCGGTGCCGAGGTCATGCTGGACATGATTGACGGCAAGCGCAGCAGGGCGACCGAGACCGAATTCGTGAAGAGCAAGCCGCTCCCGTTCCCACCCGAACCGTTCCGCTTCATCGGCATCCAAACCACTCGGTATTCCCTGAACCGAGAAGACAAAACCGGCAAGCGCAACCTCTGGCTCAAAGGCCTCGACCGCTTCGGCCTCGGCTTCGACAGCTAGTCGCGCCCACATGACCGCTGCACCGGCCCGGCTACTTCATCGGGCAAGTGGACGAGCTGCGAACCGCTCGACTTGGCGATGAGGCACTACCGTTCACGGTGTGATCACTGTGGATGACCGGGTTGGCTTGCGGCTGGTTCGTGCAGATGGCAGCCAGGTGTTGTTGCCGCTGCCGGCGCTGCGCGATCGGTGCGAGTGCACAGAGTGCCAGCACCCGGGCGGGCAGCGCCTAGTGGACCCTGCTTGCCTGCCCGTCGACCTGCACGCGGAAGTGGTGCACGTCGATAACGACTCTCTGCAGGTGGTGTGGCAGCCGGAGCGACATCACAGCACCTACTCGCTGGCAGCGCTTGCGCTCGCTCCCATCGTGCCGCCCGCTGCGCCGCTGTGGACTGCTGAGGATGCCGACCTACTGGTGAGGGCCGCTCATTGCGACCTGGTCGGCGAGGACACGGAAAGCCAGCGGGAGTTGTTACGTTGGTTGCGTGGTGTGGCGGCCATGGGTTGCGGTGTGATGACCGGTGTACCGATCGAAGATGGCGAGGTGGCACGAGTGGCCGAGCTGTTCGGGTTCGTTCGCCGCACCAACTACGGGCGCTGGTTCGACGTGCGCACCCACGTAGACCCGACCAATCTGGCCAACACCTCGCTGGGCCTTCCCCCGCACACCGACAACCCCTACCGCGACCCGGTGCCCACCATGCAGCTGTTGCATTGCCACCACACCAGTGCGTCCGGCGGGCTCAACGTGCTGGTCGACGGGTGGCGGGTGGCGGACGAGCTGCGTCAGCTCGACCCGGCTGGCTTTCTGCAGTTGGTTGCTCGCTCGGTCACGTTCGCGTACCGGGGCGATGGCGCAGTACTGCGTACCGCAGCCCCACTCATCGAACTGGAGCCCAATGGCACCGTGCGCGCCGTTCGCTCGAACCATCGCTCACTGCAGCAACTGCCAGCTGCCTCGTCCGACACCGAGGCAGAGGAGCTCGCTGACTGGTATCGCGGCTACAGCCTGTTCGCCCGGCTGGTTGCAGACGCGTCGTTTCACATTCAGGTGCAGCTGCAGCCGGGCGATCTGTTCATCGTCGACAACCGCCGTGTGTTGCACGGTCGCACTGCCTACGACTCCAACGGCGGAACACGTCACTTGCAGGGCTGCTACGCCGACATCGACGGGCTGCACAGCACGATCCGTGTGCTGGAAGCCACACTCGACCAACCGGTGGTCGTGCAATGACGATCGTCGACCAGATCATTGCCGTGTTCGACCAGCGCGGTGGCGAGGCGTATCTCGGCGAGAAGGTATCGATGCGCGACCACATGCTGCAGGCCGCGTCCAATGCCGAGCGGTCCGGTGCTTCCAACGAGGTGGTCGTTGCAGCCCTGCTGCATGACATCGGCCATTTGGTCAACGGCGTGGCCGACGAGCAGCGCGGCGACCCGGGAGAGTTGGAGCAGGTCGACTTCGCACATGAGGAGGCCGGCGCTCAGTGGTTGAGCGCAGGGTTCGGCCCAGCGGTCACCGAGCCGGTGCGTTTACACGTGGCCGCCAAGCGGTACCTGTGTGCAGTCGAGCCGACATACTTCGCAGCGCTGTCGCCGGCCTCGGTGCACACGTTGGGTTTGCAGGGTGGCCCGATGGACGCCGGCGAGGTAGTCGCGTTCGCCGCCGGCCCCCACGCCGATGCGGCCGTTGCGCTACGCCGGTTCGACGATGCCGGCAAACGCGAAGGTGACCACACACCCGACCTCGACCACTTCCTGCCGCTACTGCATGCAACATCGACGACTACGCCGCCATCCGAAGTGCTTCGATGAGACGAGCAACGACCCACGCCGGCCGATCGCGCACATCGGTGTAGGTGAAGGTGATCCAGCGCACACCACGCAACGTCAACTCGGTCTGTCGCTGAGCATCGCTTTGAATCTGGCGCCCACTTGCTGCACAGCGCCGAGCTGACAGCGAGCTGCTGCACCTGGGCGAGCGAGACTGCAGAGTGTTGTGCTGAAGCGAGTGCGGCGAGGCCTGCAAATCGAGGATCCATTCGTCGACTCTCGCAAAAGGGGTGTCACAAACCGCCACGTCGCAACCGCTGGCATCGAATGTTGCCCAGGCGTTGAGATTCCGTGCCAGCGCTACGGTCTGCTGAGGACCACTATCGATCGGGCTGGCACGGTCACGATCCGGCCGACTTCTTCGACACTCTCCGCCGTGGACAGCATCGGCTGCCATTCACCCTCCTGCTGCACCTCGAACTGCAGGGGTTCCCACCAGGCGCTGGCCATTACGTAGAGGCCGTTGGCGTGCCAGGCGATGGAACGCGACTCGTGACCCTCGTCGACCTCCGCGCCCACTCCGTAGAACTCGAAGTCCTGCGGCGGATGATCTCTGCGCAGGCTGACCAGCGACTTCACGAATTCGGTGAGCTCGGGCCGCGCGCCGGCCAGCGACCAGTCCACCCAGGTCAGCTCACTGTCAACGTTGTAGGGGTTGTCGTCGCCGTGTTGCGTGCGCGCGAACTCGTCGCCCATCACCCACATCGGCGTGCCGGCCGACAGCAACAGCATCGTGAAGTAGTTCTTCAGCTGCTGCACCCGCAGCTCGGGGCCCGTGTCCCATGAGCGATGGCGGTCGCCGGTGATCAGCGTGAGGTCGTTCAGCGTCAGCCCGTCGTGGGCCGTCAGGAAGTTCACGCTACGCGCTGCGCCGGAGCGGCCGAACAGGTCGGGGCTCCCCTGTACTCGTTGTCGAATCGCGCCCACCAGCGCGGGCTCGCCGCGCAGGAAGCCCCGGACGTCGTCGCGGAAGCGATCGTTCCATTGCAGCCATTCGTCGGGCCACACCTCGGACCCGACCTGATATGACCCCATGTCCCACGGCTCCGCGATCAACGCCACACCACGGGCCGCCGCCCACGTGCTGATCATCCGCACCAGCTCGCCACCGTCACGCGTCAGCAGCGAGGCAAGGTCGAAACGGAAGCCGTCGATACCCAGGTCTGCGTAACGGCCCAACGCTTCCAACACCAGCTCACGCACGTGGGCGTTCCCCGGGTCGATGTCGTTGCCGCACCCGCTGTCGTTGGTGTAGTCACCGTTGGCATGGTGTCGGTAGGCATTCGAATCGTCGAGACCGCTCAGGCTGTAGGTCGGCATTGCCGCATCGCCTTCGCCAGTGTGGTTGAACACGACGTCCAACCACACGTGAATGCCGCGATCGTGAGCGGCGGCGACCAGCTCGGCCAACTCTTCGGCTGCTCGCGCCGGGTCGGTCGCATACGGACGGTGCACGGCACCCCACACCAACGGCATGTACCCCCAGTAGTTGTCGGCGGAGTCGAATGGGTGCACCGGCATCAGCTCGATCACGTTGACGCCCAGTGCGGCCACATGATCGAGGTGCTCGACGCAGCCCAGGAAGGTGCGGCCAAACCCGCGGACGTGCAGCTCGTACACCACGGGATCGGCGACCAGGGCCGCACCCTGCGGGCGACGCAGCCACGGGTCGCGCACGATACTGCGCGGGCCGTCGGGCGTCACCTCCATGTCCAGGCACGACGGGTCGAGCAACTGTGGGCCACCGGCGACCACGATCCAATAGTGGTCGCCGACCACAGCGGGCATTTCCGCCACCCACGCGCCGTCCTCCTGACGTGCCGCGACTGACGAAACCTCTTCTGGGGCATGGTTCGAACGCACGAACACGGTCACCTCGCGAGCCTCCGGGGCATGGATTCGAACGGTGCGAACAGGTTCCATCAAGCACCAGCCTGCCATCCGGCTCTAGCCTGCACCGCAATGGCAACGCAGCCCAACACCCCTGCCGACGTCGCGCATGCGCTCAGCCTGCACGGCTACATCCCCGACGATGGTCTGGCCACCTCTGTGTTCCTCGCGATGACGCTGCGCCGACCGCTGCTGTTGGAGGGAGAGGCCGGCGTCGGCAAGACCGAGGTGGCGAAGGTGCTCAGCCGGTGGACTGGCGGCGAACTGATTCGCCTGCAGTGCTACGAGGGCATCGACGTCACGCAGGCGGTCTACGACTGGGACTACAGCCGCCAGCTGCTACACCTGCGCGCCGCCGAAGCCACCGGCGAGTCACTGGGCCTCACCACCAACGCGCTCGAGCAGCAGCTGTACAACGAACGCTTCCTGCTGAAGCGGGCCCTGCTGCAAGCCATCGACCACGTCGGCGACACTCCGCCCATCTTGCTGATCGACGAGATCGACCGCGCCGACGACGAGTTCGAGGCGTACCTGCTGGAAGTGCTCTCCGAGTATCAGATCACGGTGCCCGAAATCGGCCGCTTCAGCGCTGTTCGACCGCCGCTGGTGGTCCTGACCTCGAATCGCACGCGCGATGTGCACGACGCACTGAAGCGCCGCTGCCTGTACCACTGGGTCGAGCATCCCGACTTCGAGCGCGAAGTGCAAATCGTGCGTATGCGCGTGCCGCAGGCGCTCGATCGCCTGGCTCGTCAGGTGGCCGGCGCGGTGGAAGCACTACGTACGCTCAACCTGTACAAGCCGCCGGGAGTCGCCGAGACCATCGACTGGGCGCAAGCCCTCGCGGCGCTGGGCCGCACCGAACTGGACGAGGAGATCGTGGGCGCCACGCTGGGCGCGGTGCTCAAGTACCGCGAGGATCAGGACCGCACGCGCCGGCACGGCATTGGCAACCTCGTCAAACAAGCCTTCGAGCGCAGCTTCCAATCGTCGTGAGCGACGAACAGTGACTGATCCCACGTTCGAAGCGACGACATCGGCCGAACGAATGGCCGTCACCTTTGGTCGCGTGCTGCGCGGCGCTGGCCTGCGGGTCCCGACCGGCAGCGTGCTCACCTTCGTCGACGCGCTCGGCCAGGTAGGCATCGACGATCGCGACAGCGTCTACTGGGCCGGCATGGCCACCCTGGTGCGCAAGCCGGAGGACTTCGATCTCTACGACCGTTCGTTCGCCGTCTTTTGGTTGTCCGCAGCCAATGCTACGGCGCAACAAGATGCGCCCGAGCCGATCAGCATCACGCTGGCGATTGACGACGACAGCGACGACGGCGGCGACGGGGGCACGGAACCCAACGACGACCCGACGTTGCTTTTGCGCTTCAGTGCTGCCGAAGTGCTGCGCAACAAGGACTTTGCTGCCTACACGAACGACGAGCTGCGGCTGGCGCAGGAGCTCATGTCGCAGCTGCGGTTCATCGGGCCGCCGCGGCGCTCGTTTCGCTACAGCAGCTCGCGCCATGGTCGTCGGCCAGATCTGCCCGCCACCGTACGCGCCTCGCTGCGAGCGGGCGGCGAACCAATTCGACGCCAGTGGCGCGAACCTGGCGAGCGCTTGCGCCGACTCGTCGTGCTGCTCGACATCTCCGGCTCGATGGAGCCCTACGCCCGCGCCATGCTGCGCTTCGTGCACGCCGCGGTGTCTGGGCGCCAGCGAGTAGAGGCCTTTGCCATCGGAACGCGGCTCACACGCATGACCAAGGAGCTGCACAGCCGAGACCCGGACAGTGCGCTGGCGGCCGCAAGTGCGCGCGTGCACGACTGGAGCGGCGGCACACGCCTGGGTGAGTGCCTCAGAGTGTTCAACGACCAGTGGGGAGTGCGCGGTATGGCCCGCGGCGCGATCGTCGTCATCCTCAGCGATGGCTGGGACCGCGGTGATCCGGAGGTGCTCGCCGACCAGATGGAACGACTCCAGCGCATCACGTATCAAACAGTGTGGGTCAACCCGCTGAAGGTCACCCCCGGCTACGCACCGCTCGCGCGGGGAATGGCCGCGGCCTTGCCGTACGTTGATACCTTCGTGGAAGGGCACAGCATGGCGGCCATGCAGGAGTTGGCAACGGTGATCGCATCGGCACCCCCGCGCCGCCAATCGCACTCACCACAGATGGCGACACGATGAGAGAGCTCCTCGACGACATCGACCGCTGGCGCGCCGCCGGCACACGGGTCGCGATTGCGCGCGTGGTGGACATCGAGGGCTCTGGCCCGCGCCTGCCAGGCGCGGCGATGGCCGTCAACGAAGCAGGGGAAGTTGCAGGCAGCGTCAGCGGCGGATGTGTCGAGAGCGCCGTCGTCTCCGAGGCACTGGCCATCCTTCACGGCGAGGCGCCCTCGCGCCTTGTCACCTTCGGCTACAGCGACGACGATGCGTTCGCAGTCGGACTCACCTGCGGCGGAACAATTCGCCTGTTCATCGAAACCCTCGACTGGTGAGGTGATGATGAACAGCGGTATGTACGCAGAGCTGCGCGAACGCATTCGAGCGGACCAACCGGTCGCACTTGTCACCGTCATCGACGGGGCCGGCGTCGGTAGCAAGCTCTTGGTGGCGCCCGATGCCGCACCCGTCGGCTCGCTGGGCAGCGCTGAACTGGACCGCATCGCCGCACGCGATGCACTGGGCGAACTGGAGGCGGGGCGCAGTGGGGTGCGCCACTACGGGCCCAACGGCGAGACCACCCCCGAGGATCTGGTCGATACACCGATCGTCGTCGCGTTCATCGAAAGTTGGGCACCGCCACCGCAGATGTGGATCTTCGGTGCCGTCGACTTCACGGCCGCGCTGGCCAAGGTCGCCAAGGTCCTGGGCTACCGAGTGCTGGTCTGCGACGCCCGCGAGATCTTCGCCACCCGCCGGCGGTTCCCGATGGCCGATGAGATCGTCGTATCGTGGCCAGCGCCTGTGTTTGCCGAGCGCGGGCACACGCTCGCCTCGCGCGATGCCATCTGCATTCTCACTCACGACCCGAAGTTCGATGTGCCCGCCGTGGAGGGCGCACTGGCCACCACGGCGGGCTACATCGGCGTCATGGGCAGTCGCACCACACACGCCAAGCGTCTCGAACGACTTGCCGAAGTCGGCGTGAACCAGCCCGAGCAACTCGCCCGCCTGATGTCACCCGTCGGCCTGGATCTGGGTGCCCGCACGCCCGAGGAGACGGCCATCTCCATCTGTGCGGAGATCATCGCCCGCCGCACCGGCCGGGCCACCCCATCGCTTCGCAACGGAAGCGGCCCGATTCACGGGTAGGTACCCAGCGAGATTCAGCTGGTCGGGTCGCCGAAGCGAGCTGAGTTCGTCCGGCGCTTGGCAACGAACGAGAGTTCGACATTACGGCCGCTGTTGGGTGAGTGGATGATGGCGTTGTCGATGCCGAGATACATCATCACGTGGCCGGGGTAATAGACGAGATCGCCGGCCTGCGCAGTGTCACGGGTGACAACCCGCGTGTTGTTGATCTGCGAGCGGCTCTGGCGGGCCAACGACACACCAGCTTGGGACCAGGCCCAGGAAGTCAGACCCGAGCAATCGAAGCCGACACCAGGGATAGCGGTGTAACCCCGATAGGGGGTGCCAAGCTGCGCAAACGCTGCCATCAACGCCGCTTGGTGTTCCGGGTCGGCTTCGCTCCAAGCGGCCTGCATCGCGACGCGGTCGAGGCCCAAACGTTTGGCGGCTTCTGCGGCTACGCCGTCGCGGGTGTCATCGAACGCGGCCAGGGCTTTCGCGCTGCCCGTCATCGAGTAGGTGGCCAACTGAATCAGCGCTGAGTTGGCGAAGCCGGCAAGTGCATCGGTACCGGTGGCGGCAATCGAAGGGGCCAGGGTGGCGACGGGAGCAGCCGAGACGGTGTCGGGCAACGCAACACACCCGAGGGCGAGTGCTGCGGAAAGAACTGTTGCGTGAAGTCTGTGACGAATCGTCATGGTGAAATGACGGTCCTCTCTCGTGGTCGCACTCACCGGGGTTCCGGAGTGAGTGTTCGTTCGGTCGTGAACGAGGATCTGTCCGCCCCTCTTTCACGGCGAAGGCGCCAAACGAGAGCGCCACACGCGTCATGTTCCGCCGACCAATGACGCACGAATGCCATCGGCTGTTGTAACGAATCGCAATGATAGCGACACCGAATTGCAACAATCAACACGTTTGAAAACTTTTCGTCATGAATCCGTCATATCGAGTATGACCGGTTGTGATCACCCTGCCACTCACGTGACGCCCGCATCCTGAACGACACACTCGTCACGCGTAGACTCCATCCATGCCGTGCGTCGCAGCACTACTCGCCGCCGGGGCGGGAACCCGTTTCGAGGGCAGTGACCACAAACTGCTGGCAACACTCAGGGGTCGTCCAGTCCGGGAGTGGGCGCTGCACCAGGTGCAGGCCGCCGGCTTCGACCATGTCATTGTCGTGACGGGCTCCGCCGACCTGCCGTGGCCGGCCTACGCCGTGGTGCGCCACAACGATGCCTGGGCAACGGGCCAAGCCAGTTCCGTGCAGGTTGCCGTGCAGGCAGCACGCGAGCTGGGAGCGCGCGCCGTCACCATTGGGCTTGCCGACCAGCCGTTCGTCACCGCTGCGGCGTGGCGGGCAGTGGCCGACGCACCTGCCGAGGCCCGAATCGTCGTCGCCACCTACGACGGGGTGCCCGGCCCCAACCCCGTGCGCCTCCATCGGGACGTGTGGCCGCTGCTGCCCACCGCCGGCGACGAAGGCGCCCGCAGACTGATCTGCGCTCATCCAGAGTGGGTCTACCCGGTGGCATGCGTAGGATCGGTAGCCGACATCGACACGCTGGAGGATCTCGACCGATGGAACCATTGATGAACGAGTTCACCGTCCACCGCTCCATCGAGCAGACGTGGACTGTCCTCACCGACGTCGAACGCATCGCCCCCTGCATGAAGGGCGCCGAGCTGCAAGAGATCGAAGGCGACACGTACCGCGGGGTCGTCAAGCTGAAGCTGGGCCCTATTTCCACGCAGTTCAAGGGTCAGGCCCACTTCGTGTCTCGCGACGACGTCAACCACATCGCCGTCCTCAAGGGCGAAGGTCGCGACACCGGCGGCAAGGGCAACGCGGAGGCGCTGATCACGGCCAGCCTTCACGAGGAATCGCCGGGGGTCACCAAGGTGAAGGTGACGTCCGACATCAAGCTCACCGGCAAGGTCGCTCAGTTCGGCCGCCTCGGCGTCATCCGCGACACCAGCGAGAAGCTGATGACCGACTTCGCCCACAACCTCAACACCATGCTCGAATCACAAGGGGATGTGCCGGTTGCGGCCAGCCCGGTTGCCGAGCCTGTCAGTGCGGCCGATGCGGCAGCGCCGGTCGCGGAGGCTGCGCCGGCCGATGCGCCGAAGGCACCGCCGACCGTTCGCAAGATCAACGGCCCGGCAGCAGAGCCGATCGAGCTCAGCGACGTCGCCAACACGGCAATGATGAAGAAGGCACTGCCGTTCGTTGGCGGACTGGTGCTGTTGCTGCTCATCCTGCGCCGTCTGGCCAAGTAGTTCGCAGGCCACCGTGGCCGCCAGTGCTGCCTCCCCCGACGCCGGGCGCGTTGCCGAGTTGCTCGGGCGTGAGCCTGAAAGCCTCTTCGAAGTCGTCGTGCGCCACGCCGACGGCGAACCCGTTGTTCTGCGCAACCATCCGCTGATGTTCAACGGGCGGCCGATGCCCACCCTTTATTGGCTGGCCGGCAAGGACGCGCTTCGACGGGTGAGCCGCCTGGAGGCCGCCGGTGGCGTGCGCGCCGCCGAGGCGGAGATTCCTGCCGATGAGATCGCTGCGGCCCACGCGCGCTACGCCGCTGAGCGCGAGGCGCTGATCCCACCGCAGCACAGCGGGCCACGGCCATCCGGTGGGGTTGCAGGAACGCGCGAGGGCGTCAAGTGTCTGCATGCCCACTACGCCTACCTGCTGGCTGGCGGCGACGACCCGGTCGGCCGTTGGGTCGCACAGCGACTTGCCGCGGAAGACTCCGAATGACCACGCTGCACATCAACCTTGGGCGGCAGTCTTGTGTGTTTCGCGATGACGAATCGGGCGCCGGTTACGTCGTGCCAGTGGGCACCGACACGTTGGCGGGGATGATCGTTGCCGACCCTCCGTTGCCCGAGGAACTGACCAACGCGATCGGGCTGTTCATGGACCACATCGAAGACGTCACCCGAGAGGTACCCAGTTCCACGTTCGCCGACTGCATCGAGGTCTGCGGGCCTGGCATGCAGGCACTGGTGGACACTGAGGTCGGCCACCCGAAAGGGCTGCCGTTCGATGTGTCACGCGGCGCAACCGAAGAGGTGTTCCGAACGCTGGCCACCGAGACCGCACACGACCGGCGCCACAACCCTGGGCTACCTGCCGAGGAAGTACATCATGTCCTCGGCGTGTGCTGCGCACTCGTCGCGACACTGCGGGGCCTACAAGCCAGCACCCTGCGCGTCACTGGCGACGAGGTCGTGGCGTGAGTGTGCGCGGCCACGGGCACCCGTCAATGACGGCGGGCGCGGCCGTGCGCCTCTACGGGCGGCGGGTCATGCTGCGCCCGCTCACCGCCGGCGATTGGCAGCAGTGGAGCGAGGTGCGCCAACGCAACGAACAGTGGCTCACCCCATGGGAGCCGCTACGCCCAGCCAATCTGCTCGACCCCACACGCGACCGTGATGCATTCACCTCACGATGCAACGCACGCGACCGCGACCGCCAGGTGGGAATCGCATACGGCTTCGGCGTCTTCGTCGGTGCCGACTTCGCCGGTGAGATCAACCTCAACGGCGTCGTTCGTGGCGCCCAGCAAGGCGGCACCATCGGCTACTGGATCGACCGCGACAAGGCCGGGCAGCGCTACATCGCCGAAGGCGTCGCGACCTTGCTGCGGTTCTCCTTCGAGCAGCTCCACCTACATCGCCTCGAGATCTGTATTGTGCCGCGCAATCGCAACAGCCGACGGGTGGTCGAGATGCTTGGCCTGCGCGAGGAAGGGATCGCTCAACGATTCCTCGAGATCAACGGCACTTGGGAAGACCACGTCCGCTATGGCATCACGGCCGAGGAATGGGCGGCGCGGCGAGAGGGACTGTCGATCGCCTGGCTGTGAGGCACAGGCGACCGAACAACCCTGTCAGGCTTGTTCAGCGGCGAGGCGCATCTGTTGTGCCTTGGCCTTGCGCACCGTCGAGCGCCGCTTCCAATCTTTGACCTTCCAATGACGGATGGGCTTGGCCATCGCGCTCTTCTTGGCGCGTTCGGCATCGTGGTGGTGAGGCGGGACCCAGGCTCTGCCAGGTTCATGCACCTCGTCGGGCTCGTAGCCCGCACTCACCTGGGCCGCAACGGCATGCAGCTCGCTGTTGATGCGATGCCGCTCGTTGTGGGCGTGGGCCTGTGCATCCATTTTCGGCGGCGGGGCCGCCTCTTGGTTGCGATGGCGCTGGCTCATGGGTACCTCCGTGTTGTTCGGAACGTACTTGCTGTCAGAGCGAACGGTAGACCAACGGCAGGTGGCCAGATAGAGGCTTTTGGTAACAGTTGTGCGCGCTTTCCACGTGTGGCCTTCGCCGGTCCGCAGCTCAGGGCTTCTTGGAGCTGATCTTCGCTTGCAGCGCTGCGATGCGCTCGGCGAACCACGGCTGACGTGTGCTCCACACCTGCGGGACCAGCTCACGGTCGACAGCATCAGGGTGGTTGTCGATGTCGGCCATGTCCTTGATGGTCTTCTTGACCTCGATCAACAATTCCCGCGGCGCTGTGGCAGCGCGGGCAGCCATCTCGTGCGCGGCGGCCAGCAGTTGGTCATCGTCGTAGCAACGGTGCACGAGCCCGACGCGCTCGGCCTCCGCACCGTCCATCACCTCGCCGAACACGACGCCGGCGAACGTGGCCTGCGGGCCGACGATGCGGCGCAGCATCCAGGTGTGGCCGCCGCCCGGGTGGATGCCGATCTGCAAGAAACGAGTGTCGAACTTGGCGCGACGGGCGGCCAACCGCACGTCGCAGCCGAGGGCGAGGTTCATGCCTGCCCCGACCGCTGCGCCGTTGACGGCGGCCAACGTCGGCAGAGGACTACGGGCGATGCGCAAGAAGCCTTCGTAGATGCCGCC
>Ga0105046_10003301_pt1 | contig 25599 bp, 18 predicted proteins | sample MAT03_FD_78385 | JGI IMG/M metagenome (GOLD analysis project Ga0105046, IMG submission 78385) | Freshwater microbial communities from Lake Fryxell liftoff mats and glacier meltwater in Antarctica - MAT-03 (megahit assembly) | ecosystem: Environmental > Aquatic > Freshwater > Ice > Liftoff...
ATGGCCCTCCACCCGTCCGTACTGGCCGAACTGCCCGAAGCTCTCAAGGGGTACAAACTCCTCGAGCGGCTCGGCCGCGGCGGGTTCGGGGAGGTGTGGAAGGTGGAAGCGCCGGGCGGCTTCCTGAAGGCGATGAAGTTCGTGTTCGGCAACCTGGAGGACATCGACGAGGGTGGGCAGCCGGCCGAGCAGGAGTTGAAGGCGCTGCACCGGGTGAAGTCCATTCGCCACCCGTACATCCTGAGCCTGGAACGGTTCGACGTGATCGAAGGGCAGCTCATCATCGTGATGGAGTTGGCCGAGAAGACGCTGTGGGACAAGTTCCGCGAGTGCCGGTTGGCCGGGCAGGTGGGCATCCCCCGCGACGAGTTGATGAGCCTGCTGACTGAGGCGGCCGAAGCCCTCGACCTGATGAACAACTATTACCAGGTGCAGCACCTGGACATCAAACCGCAGAACCTGTTCCTGGTGTTCAACCACGTGAAGGTGGCGGACTTTGGGCTAGCCAAGGCGTTCGAGGGGGCGCGGGCGACGGTGACGGGCGGGGTGACGCCGGTGTACGCCGCCCCGGAGACGTTCGAGGGGTATGTGTCGCGGTACTCGGACCAATACAGCCTCGCCATCGTGTTCCAAGAGTTGCTGACCGGTTGCCGGCCGTTCAACGGGGCGAATACGAAGCAGCTATTGCTTCAGCACTTGCGGGAGTTGCCGGACTTGTCGTCGCTGCCGGCCGCCGACCGGCCCATCATCGGGCGGGCGCTGAGCAAGAACCCGAACGAGCGGTGGCCGACGTGCGCGGAGATGTTGAAGCGGTTGGCGGCGGGCGGAGTGGCCGCGCCCTCGAACAATCCGGATCGCGGCGCGTTACCGCTGCCGGAGTCGGTGCCCACGCCCCGCAAGGCCGAGGCGCTCGCGCCCGCCGGCGCGACCCTGGCGGCGAACGCCTTCCATCGCGATCACGGCTCGTCCGGGTTCCCGGCCCCCACCCGCTTCCCGGCGGCCGCCCCGCGGACACCCATGCCGAGCCTGGTGACGCCCAAACTGGTGACGCCCAAATCGGTCGGCGGCGGGCTGGCCGCGCCCGCGCTCACGCAGTCCCGCCGCGAGGTGATCGAGACTGGGCGAATGGGCCGGATGGGAATCGCCCCGCCGGAGAAGGGCGGGGAGGGCGTCCTGTTCCCGGCGGTGGTCGTGGGTGTGGGGGCGGTCGGCCTGTCGGTGGTGCGGAAGTTGCGCCAACTCATCCTGGACCGGTTCGGATCGGCGGACGCGGTGCCGACGCTGCGGTTCCTCTTCATTGACACGGACGCGGAGACGGTGGAGTCGGCCGGTCAAGGGGATGCGGCGTTCGGCCCGCACGAGGTGTATCACGCCAAGTTGAACCGCCCGGCCCACTACCTCCAGAAAGAGGGGCTGCCGTCCATCGACCCGTGGATGCCGCCCGGACTGCTGTACCAGTTGCCCAAGTCGCCGACCAGCGCCCAGGGGGTGAGGGCGTTCGGCCGGCTGGCCCTGTGCGACCACTACCGGCCGCTCGCCGAGCGGATCCGCGCGGACGTGGAAGGGTTCGTCAACGGCGACCCGCTCGCGGCGGCGGCGAAGGCGACCGGGCTGGGGGTCCGCACCAACCGGCCGCGGGTGTACGTCGTGGCGGGCACCGGCGGCGGCACCGGCGGCGGCATGTTCCTGGACTTGGCGTACTTGATCAAACACGAGTTCCGTCAGGTCGGCTACGCCGCGCCGGAGGCGGTCGCGCTGCTGCTGACGCCGGCCGCCGACAAGCGGACGTCTCAGGGGGCACTGGCCAACACGTTCGCCGCCCTCACCGAGACGTACCACTTCGCGTCCGGCGAGCGGTTCGAGAGCCGGTACGACACGGCCGAGGCCCCGGTCGTCGAAGTCCGCAACCCGTTCAACCGGCTGGCCGTCGTCGATTTGCCGAAGTCGCAGAAGGCGGCCGATCAGGCGCGGGTGGTGGGAGGCGCGGCGCGGGCGCTCTATCTGGACCTGCTGACGCCGGTCGGGCGGGCCGCCGATTACGTCCGCTCGGTCGCCCCGGTGGACCGGTACGCCGGCCCGGTGGCCCAGCCGTTCGGCCTGTACCGCCTCAGTTGGCCGCGGGTCGAACTGCTCGCCGCCCTCACCCGCCGTTTCAGCCAACAGATCCTCCGCCGGTGGACGGACAAGGAGACGACGCACCTGCGGGAGCCGATCCAGGCGTGGCTGGCGGACCAGTGGGCGCGGCTGGAACTGGAACCGGCGCGGCTGATCGGGCGGCTCACGGCGGCCGTCACGGAGCAGTTGCGGGAGAAGCCGGAGGCGGTGTTTGAAGCGGCCGTCGATGCCCTCCGCACGAGCACCCCGGTGGCCGGCAAGTTGGGCGCGCACGCGGCCGCCGGGGCGCTCGATCAGGTCATCAAGTTAGTCGGTAAGCCGACCTGCGAGTCGGGCGAGCCGGGCACCCTGGTGGGGGTGATCGACGCCGCCGCCCGGCTGGTGTTGGCCACCGCCGAGGGGCACCTGGCCACCGTCGCCGTGTCGTTCATCGAACAGCCGCAGTACCGGCTGGCCGGGGCGGAAGAGTCGCTGGCTCAGATCATCACCCGGCTGAACGACGCCATCGAGCGGCTGGACGCCGACAAGCGGTTGCTGGCCCGCGAGGAGGTGGAATCCTTCGCCCGCATGTTCCCGCTCATCGGCGGCCTGAACGCGGGCGGGTTCAGCGTGCTGGGCGGGCGGCGGGCATCCTTGTCGGCGGAACTGTTCGACCTGCTCGGCACCTACCCGAAGAAGCGGTACCGGCTGCTGCTGGTGTCCGCCGCGCTGACGGTGTATCGCGGGCTGTTGGCCAGCATCCCGGAGTGCCTGCGGGAGGTGAACCACTGCCGCCGATACCTGGACGGGGTGGCGACCGCCGCCTCCGCCGGCGAGCCGACGGCCGGCCCGGACGCCGAGCCGGGCGGGTTCATCCTGCCGGTCGGGTGCGCCGACCTGGACGCCGCCGCCGACCAGTTCCTGGCCGCCCTCTCGCCCGAGGAACTGCTCCAGTTCGACCAACAGTTGCAAGAGGCCGTCCGCGAGAAGTTCAACGGGGTGGCGTCCGTCTGCACGAAACCGCGCCGGGGCGAGAAGTTCCCCAAGCTGCTTCACACCGCAGCCCGCGACTTCCTGGAAGCGCGGCTCGAACGGGCCGACCCGGTGGAGGCGCTGGTCCGCTACCGGGGGGACGGGGCGGACGGCCAACAGTTGTTGGCGGACGCGTTCGACCATGCGAAGCCGTCGGTGGAGGTGCCGAAGAACCCGCCGCCGATGGAAGCCACCCTGTTGGCCGCCCCCGCCGGGCCGACCGGCGACCTGCTCCGCCGGCTGGCGGCCGAGGCCAACCCCGGCATCGAGTTCATTCCCGCCGAGTTGACCGACGCCCTCGTCGTGTTGCGGGAGTACCCGCGGCTGCCGCTCGCCGACCTGCCGCAACTCGGCCCGGCCGCCCGCGAGGCGTACCAGGCGCGACTGGCCGCCGGTTCGTGCCCGCACGCCCGCGCCGACATCACCTGGGTGCCGCCCGTCCGCCCCGGTGCCCCGGCCTGACGCCCCGCTCGCCGCTCGTCGTTTCACCCACGCTCGACCCAGGACTCCCCGTTCATGGCCGTTTCCATCCAAACCGACGCCGAGCCGATCCCCGGATACCGGCTGCTCGACCGCCTCGGCAGCGGCGGCTTCGGGGAGGTGTGGCGGTGCGTCGCGCCGGGCGGCATCTACAAGGCCGTCAAGGTGATCCACGGCGACATCCGCCAGACGGAGGACGACGGCCACCGGTTCGCCGAACAGGAGTTGAAGGCGCTCAAGCGGGTGAAGACCGTCCGTCACCCGTATCTGCTCGCGCTCGACCGGTTCGACATCGTGGACGGCCGGCTGATGATCGTCATGGAGTTGGCCGACCGCAACCTGTGGGACCGCTTCCGCGAGTGCCGGGGGCAGGGGCTGCCGGGCATCCCCCGCGAGGAACTGCTCGGCTACATGGGCGAGTGCGCGGAAGTCCTCGACCTGATGAACGGGCACCACTCCCTCCAACACCTGGACATCAAGCCGCAGAACCTGTTCCTGCTTTACAACCACGTCAAAGTGGCGGACTTCGGGCAGGTGAAGGACCTGGAGAAGCACGTCGCCCAGGTGACCGGCGGCATCACCCCCGTGTACGCCGCCCCGGAGACGTTCGACGGGTTCGTGTCGCGGTACTGCGACCAGTACAGTCTGGCCATCGTGTATCAGGAGTTACTCACCGGGCAGCGGCCGTTCGACGGGCAGAGTATGCAGCAGTTGCTGATGCAGCACTTGCAGGCCCCGCCCGATCTGTCGTCGTCCCCACCGGCCGACCGCCCGGCCCTGGCTCGCGCCCTGGCCAAGTCCCCGGACGACCGGTTCCCGACCATCGCGGCGCTGGTGGCCGCGCTGCGCACCGGGTCGGTGGAGCGAGTGGCCGTCTCCGCCACCATCCCCGCGCGGGTGGCGGTCGGAGCGGCCACTGAGTCTGAAGACTGGCGCGATCAGAGCGGCTCTTGCCTGTATCCGCGAGGCGGTGGGTGGAATCCGGCCGAACACGCCGGGGCCGATTCGGGTGACGGAATCGCGGAGGCCGTCGTGAAGACGTACTTCCCGCGACAGCCGGCCGAAGCCACGGTCGCCCCGCACGAACGATCCGCACCGCCGGAGCAACTCGGCGATGGCCCGATCCGCCCGGCCCTCGTCCTCGGCGTCGGGTACACCGGCTTCCGCGTGGTGCAACGACTGCGGCACCGGCTGAGCGAGTTGTACGGCCGCGCCGAGCGGCTGCCCGCCATCCGCGCGTTGTACCTGGACACCGACCCGGAGGCGCTGGACGAAGCCGTCTCGGGGACCAACGGGTTCCCCCTTCCGCCCGACGCCGTCGTCCCCCTGCGGCTGAACCGCTCGGCGCATTACCTGAAGCCCCGGACCAACGGACGGATGCTCATCGAAGGATGGTTCGACCCGCAACTGCTGTACAAGCTGCCGCGGGTGCCGGTGTCGATGGGCGTGCGGTCGCTCGGCCGGCTGGCGTTCTGCGACCACTACCGCGCGACCATGCAGAAGCTGTCGGCGGAGTTGGACGCCGCCCTCGCCCCGGAAGCGGTCGCCGCCACCTGCGGGGTGGCCGGCCAGGCGCTCCGCACCAACTGCCCGCGCGTGTATGTGGTGGCCGGTCTGGGCGGCGGCACCGGCGGCGGCCTGTCCCTCGACCTGGCCTACGCGGTGCGGGCGAAGCTCAAGCGGATCGGGTACGCGAACCCGGACGTGGTGGCCGTCTTCCTCACCCCGGCCGACGCGGCGGGCGACCACCCGACCGACCACGCCCGCGCCAACACCTACGCCACCCTCACCGAGCTGCACCACTACTCCCACCCGGACACCGCGTACATCGCCCACTTCGACGACCGGCACGGGAACATCGTGGACAACGACCCGCCGTTCTCCCGCGTTCACCTGATGCCGGGGTTGCCCTACCGGGCGGACGGCGAACCGGGCGGGGGCGGTGGGGCGTTGCCGTTCCCGACCGTCCGCGGGAGCGGCATCACGACCACCCCGCCGGCCCGCCGTGGCGGGACGCCCACCGGCCGGAGCGGGGCGCACCGCCGGCTGGCGGCCGAGGCGGACAGCGACCCCATCGTGCAGGCGTCCGAGTTCCTCCGCCTCGACCTGTTCACCCTGGTCGGCGTGGCGGCCGACACCGCCGGGCGGCCGCCGCCCGCGCCGGACGTCGTTCGCGCCTTCGGTCTGCGGCGGTTCGGCTGGCCCCGCGCCGCCGTGGTCGGTCGGGTGGCGCGGCTCGTCTCGCCGGTGCTGCTCGGCCATTGGGTGGCCCCGGACCCGGCCCAACTGCGGGCGGTGGTGTCCAAGTGGACGGGCGACGTGTGGCAGCGGTTGGGCCTGAATCCGGATCGCCTGACCGCTCGACTGGGCGGGATCGCCGACACCACTGCCGGAATGCCGATCGACGAGTGGGCGCGACGGATCGCCGAACCGTTCGCGCAGAAAGGGTGGCGGAGCCGGTCCCCCGACCCGGCGCAGGTGGCCCGCGCCACCGACCAGATGACCGCCGCCATCGGCCCGCCGCGCGAGAACTCGGGCCGGCACCCGACCATCCTCGACGACGCGCTGAACGTGGCCGCCGCCGCTGTCGCCACGGCCGTGGTGTCCGAGCTGAGCCGGCTCATCCCGCAACTGCACGACACGCCCGAATTCCGCGTGGCCGGGACCGAAGAGGCGGTGCGACAACTGCTCGTCGCCGTGGACCGCAGCCGGGGCCACCTGGAGCCGCTCGTGGCGAAGTGGGAGGCGTCCGCGTCCGCCGCCTACGACCGTTTGAAACACGCCTCGTTCCTCCAGAAGGGTGTCCGCAAGGCGAATGCGGCGGAAGTGGCCGACGCCTTCCACGCCTACCCGACGGACTGGGTTCAGGTGCTGACCGGTCGGCGGGCGGTGTCCATCTACTCGCACCTGCACGAGATGCTGCTCAGCCGGTTGTCCGAACTGTCCGCCTGTCGCCAGCGGTTGGAGGAGTTGCACGTCCGGCTGCTGGCGGACGCCGAGCGGCCGGCCACCCCCGCCGCCGGGCTGCTGCCGGTCGGCTGCCTGACCGTGGAGGACGCCGCCCGCAAGTTCGCCGAGGTGCTGAACGACGACGACTTGGCCGAGTTGGAACGGCGATTCCAGGCCGGGTTGGAGGAGGCGTTCGGCGGGGTGTTCGAGGCCAGCCTGAACTCGGCCGAGGGGCCGGAAACCGTCCACCGCATCCTCCGCGAGGCCACTTGCGAGTACCTGGACGGGCGGCTCGGCGAGGTGGACTTGGCCGGCATGGTGAAGCAGAAGTTCGGCTCGTCGGCCGGCGTCCGGGAGGAACTCCAACGGATGTACGATCAGTCCGAACCGGCCGCCGTCGGCGGCGGGCCGTGGGCGAAGGCCGAGGTGACGGTGTTCGCCACTCCGCCGGGGGACGGCGGCGCGCCGCTCCGGCAGTTGGCCGGCGGCCAACTGCCGCCGACCGCCGTCGTCACCGAAACGCATGACGAGGTGGTCGTCTACCGTGAGTACCCGAACGTGCCTCTGACCGCCGTCCCGCAACTCGGCCCGGCGTGGGAGACGGCGTACCAGAACTTCCGCGACTTCCTCGACACCACCCCGCACACCCGCGCCGACATCACCCAATGGCTGCCGGTGGACGGGTGACCCCGCCGCGGAGCGGCGGTTTCGGGCGAACGGCGCGGCGTCAGCCCGTCGGTGACAAGTACCGGCGGGCTGACGCCGCGCCGTTCGCCCGGAACCCCATACCCGCCACTCCCTCACGCCCCTTTCGTCCACACCGGCAGGCTCACCCGCTTGGACTCCCGCACGGCCGTCGGGGTGAGGGTGTCCGGCCCCCACGCCACGTCCAGCGGCAGTGTGGCGAAGTCCACCACGCACCCGTCGCGGGTGTAGGTGCTGATGTCGTGCGAGCTGCCCATGAAGATGCACTCGACCGGGCACGGGTCCACGCACAGCGCGCAGAACATGCACTTCGTGTAGTCGATCTTGAACCCCGTAATCACGAACCCCTTCGCCGGCGGGGCCGCCTTCTCCTTGTCGATGTAGATGCAGTCCACCGGGCACGCGCGGGCGCACTTGTCGCACCCGATGCACGCGGTCAGGTCGAACCGGTGGAACCCGCGATACCGGGGCCGCACCGGGATCGGCTTCTCCGGGTACTCGAAATACTGGGTGAACGCCCGCCGCCGGAACGTCTGGGTGAAGTACCACAGGGTGAGGTACAGGCCGTGGGCGATGCTGCCGACGGCCCGCCGCGTGTTGCCGAGCCAACTGACCATGAGACGGTGCCTCCGCACGGGTGAGCGGTTATCCTATCACCCCCGACAACATCTGGAGGAACCGGCATGGCCCTGTGGCTGTTCAAGCAGGAACCCGACTGTTACTCGTACTCGCAGTTGGAGGCGGACGGGCACACCTTTTGGGACGGGGTGAACAACCCCCAGGCGTTGAAGTACCTGCGGACGTGTGCCGCCGGCGACCTCGCGTTCTTTTACCACACCGGCAAGGAAAAGGCCGTCGTCGGGGTGATGGAGGTGAGCGGCCCACCGGTCGTGGACGCCGAAGATTCGTCGGTCGTGGCGGTGCCGGTGAAACCGCTCCGCCGGTTGGCCGAGGCGGTGACGCTGGCCGCCATTAAAGCGGATGACGCCTTCGCCGGCTGGGAGTTGGTGAAGCAAGCGCGGCTGTCGGTCATGCCGGTCCCGCCGGAGTTGTGGGCGAAGGTCGAAGCGCTGGCGGTAACCGTCATGGCGGTGAAGGCCAAGCCCAAGCCGAAGAAGTGACCGGGCCGGTTCGCGTCCGAGGTGGTTTTCGTTTCCCCCACCCCGTGCCCCGGTGGTATCATGCCGGCCGTGGGAGCGCACCCGCTCCCCGTCTCTCCGACACTCGAGGTTCGACATGCTGGAACGCGGACAACTCTCCCGCCGCGGGTTCATGGGCAAATCGCTCACCGCCCTCACCGCCTCCGGGCTGCCCCTGTGGTACGCCCACGAGGTGCACGGGGCCGACGAGGAAACCCGCAAGGCGCAGGGCGCGAAGGGCGGCAAGGGCGGCAAACTGAACATGGGGTTCGTCGGCATCGGCAGCCCGTCCAGCCGGGCGCGGGCCCTGTACGGGGCCGCCCGCCGGTTCCCCGTCGCCAACCCGATGGCCGTGTGCGACGTGGACGGCCGGCACCTGAAGGTGGCCGAGGGCATGTTGAAGAAGGACAAGTTCGAGGCCAAGCCGTACAAGGACTTCCGCGAACTGCTCGGCAACAAGGACATCGACGTGGCGGTCATCGCCACCCCGGACCACTGGCACGCGCTGGTCGTGCTGGAAGCCCTCCGGCAGAAGAAGGACGTGTACTGCGAGAAGCCGCTGACGCTGACCATCGAGGAATCGCTCGCGCTCCAAAAGGCGGTGAAGGCGTCCGGCCAGGTGTTGCAGACCGGTAGTCAGCAGCGCACCGAGATGGGGCAGATGTTCCGGTTCGCCGCCGAGATCGTCCGCAGCGGGCGGTTGGGCAAGATCAAGACCATCGAGTGCCGCATCGGCGGCAACCCGCAGTCGGGGGCCATCCCGGCCGTCGAGACGCCGAAAGAACTGGACTGGGACTTCTGGCAGGGGCCGGCGGCGGCGGTGCCGTACCGCGACAAGGGCGGGAAGACGAACTGCCACTACGAGTTCCGCTGGTGGTACGAGTACAGCGGCGGCAAGATGACCGACTGGGGCGCGCACCACATCGACATCGCGCAGTGGTGCCTGGGCATGGACGGCAGCGGGCCGACCGGCATCGAGGCGGTGGAGGCGGCCAAGCCGTACGACAAGGGCGACGGGTACAACTGCCACCCGACCTTCAAGGTGAAGTACACCTACGCCAACGGCACCGAGGTGTTCGCCATGGACGGGCGGGGGACGGCCGTTCAGGGGCTGGTGAACAAGGACGGCAAGCCGCCGGCGAAGAAGGGCCAGATCGGCGGCAGCGACAACGGGCTGATGATCTTCGGCGAGAAGGGCACCGTCTTCGTCAGCCGGGGGTCGCTGCTGGCGTCGGACCAGAAGATCCTGTCCGAGCCGATCAAGGACATGCCGCAGCTTTACCCGAAGCGGCCGACCGACCACATGGGCAACTTCCTGGACTGCGTGAAGACCCGCGAGGCCCCCATCGCCAACGTGACGGTCGGCGGCGGGTCGGTGATCGTCTGCCACTTGGGGGTGATCGCGCTCAAGTTGGGCCAGGGCACGAAGCTGACGTGGGACCCGGCCAAACACGTCTTCACCGGGTCGAACGCCGACAAGGCGAACGCCCTGCGGGGGTACAAGTACCGCGGCGACTGGAAGCTGGCGTGAGGTGGTGTGGTGAGTGAGTGATCGGGGGCGGCGTGTGGCAACAACGCCTCGCGCCGGCCCTTCGCGCGACTACGCGGCGACCGTCAACTCTTTCGGGTGGAAGGAGCGGAACTCGCGCACCTCCCGCCGCATCCGGTCGATCTCGGCGAGGAACCCGGCGGACGCGACCCGGTAATTGGCCGGGAGCGTCTCGGTCTTCCGCAGGTGCGCGACCTGCTGCTGGAACCAGAGGATGCGGTCGAGTGTCGCCTCGAACTCGGCGTCGGTGTGGGTCATGTCGCTACCGGGATGATTTCGAGGCCACCGTGAAGTCCCGTGACTCACCGGAGCGTTTTCGGTTATGCATCCATCCAATTCTCGAATCGCAACCCCGGAATTCGCTCGAAGTCCTTGCGGTTCGCCGTCAGCAGCAAGGCGTCGTTCGCAATGGCAATGGCCGCCGCCTTGCGGTCCATGACGCCCACCCGCGTCGAACCGGTCGTGGCGAACAACTCCGCCGCGCGGTCATCGAACTCGGCGATGTGAAGCCCGGCGAAGAACTGGAACAGGAGCCGCAGTTGGTGGTACGAGTGGATTTGACGGTCGGGCTTCCGCTCCTTGGCGATGGATGCCAGCCAGCCGCGCATCTGTTCCTCCACGTTGATAATCGTCGCGCCCACCACTTCGCCGAGGGCGAGCGATAGCCGCGCCACGAGTATCGGACGGCGGGCGGCATCGGGCGTTTGCAGGATCGTGAGGTGGTCGGTATCGAGGAGGATCATTCCGTATCCCCCTGGCGGGCCGCTTCGCGATCCGCCTCGCGGATGGCCTTCCCTTCGGCGATCACGTCGGCGAAACCGGGATCGTCGTCGAACAACCCGACGACGGATCGCCAGTCGGCCGGCGGCGCGGCCTGTTTCTTCTCCAGCGCTTCCACTCGTTTGGCGAGTGCTTCCAGGGTCAGTTCGGACATCGGCGGTTCTCTGGACGGTGTTGGTATTCTACCCGACGGTCACTCCGGGTTACTCAACTCTTCCAGAGTGAACGTCGCCCGTCGGCGGACGGTCTCGTTCCGATGTCGGGCGGCCTTCTTCAGCGCGGGGATGGCGGTCCGGCCGACGGCGATGAGGGCGTCGAGGGCGTAATCCCGCACCCGGTCGTGCGGGTCGTCCAGCAGTTTGAGCAGCGTGGGCAGGGCCGGTTCGGCCAGCGGACCCAGTTCGCCGATCGCTTCGACCAGGAATTGCCGGCGGTCGATGCCGAAGCCGCTGATCGCGTCCAGGTGGCCGTGCGCCGCCAGATGCTCGTCGCCGACGCTGTCCCACTTCGGGTTCTCCACCGCCTTACACACCGCCGGCAGGATCGCCGCGGCGTCCGCTCCGATGTCACCGAGGACCGTCGCCACCTGCTCGCGGACCCCGCCGGCCGGGTCGGTCAAGCCCAAGCCCACGGCCGCGCCCCGCTGGGGGCAGGGAATCTTGGCGAAGGCGTCGATCAGCCGCTCGCGGACGGTGGTCGATTCCTCAACACGGAAATGCGCCATCAGGTGCGGCATCGCGTCGGCGGCCACCGGCCCCAACTGGCCGAAGGCGTCCACGATGGCGCGGCGAACGTCCTCCTCCGTCTCGCGGCCGAGGAAGCGGGCGAAGTTGACCGCCTGCGGGCGCATCAGCTCGCCCAGTTTGCCGAGCGATTCGGCCGCGATCCCACGCAACTCGGCGTCATTTTCCGGGGCCAAGCAGCGGGCCAGGGGCGGCAGCACGGCCCCGCCGAGACTCGGGTGCAAGCCGATCCGCCGGGCCACCGCCTTCCGCACTTCGGGCGGGCCGTCACGGAGTTGCCGAACCACGGCCGGGATGAGGTTGGCGTCGTGTTCCGCCAAGCTGGTGACGCCGGCCGCCGCCCCGGCGCGGGCGGACATAATCGGGTCGTTCAGCATCACGTCGGTCAACGGGTCGGTGGCGAGCAGGGCCGCTTCCCCCAGCCGCCCGGTGGTGGCCAGGGCTTTCTCGCGGACGGTCGCGCTCCGGTGGTCGAACAGCGGCAGCAGCGCGGAGAGGCAGTCGCCGGCCCGCGGCCCGACGATGTGAATCAGATCGAGGACGGTTTCCAACTTCGCGCCCCGCTCTTGCGTCAGCAGCGCGGGCAAATACGGGACGGCGGCGGTCGCCAGATCGGGTCGCAACTCCGGTGACTTCTCGAACAGCTTCCCGATCAGCGCGAGCGTCCGCTGGCGAACAAACGCGTGGGGCGACCCGAGTACCGCCACGGCCGCCCGCGCCCCGACCCCGCCGGGTAGGTCGGTGAAAATCTCTTCCAGGTGGTAGACGCTGTATTGGTCGGGCCGTGCGTACGAGGCGATCAGTTCGGCGAGCAACGGCTCGGCCTTCGTGCGGATGCCAGAGACGCCGGCCGTCGCCGCGTCCGCGACCTCCTTATCCGAGTCGGTGACGCCACGTCGGAACGCCTCAATCGCCTCCGACATGACGGCGGCTTCGTCCAGATTTCGCAGCGCCTCGAACGCCAGCCGGCGGAACTCCGGGCTTTCGTCGCGGGTCCACGGGAAGACGGCTTCCTGAAGGGCCGGCTCCGGGTGGTAAAATTCTTTCAGCCCGACGAGGGTGGCCTTCACGACCCGGTCGTCCTCGTCCCGCAACCCGCGCCGGAGGGCCTTCGTCGTACTGGCTTCGTAGCGGGCGATCGCGGGCAACGCTTGCAGCGCGCCGGCCCGCGCCATCGGGGCCGGGTCGCGGGTCAGGTCGAGCAGCTCGTCCACGGCGTCGGCCGCCTCCGTCCCTAACCGCCCGATGGCGAGCGCGGCCGCCCCCCGGACGACGGAGTCCGGATCGGCCAGCGCCTTCCGGAGCGGCTTGAGCAGGTGGGTGGCATCGTCCGGCAGCACATCGCTGAGGGCGCGGGCGGCGGCCCGGCGGACGGGGACCGCCTTGTCCCGTAGGGCGTCGCGGATTTCGTCCGTCGTCGCGCCGATCCGGACCAACCCCGCCACCGCCCGCGCGCGGGTCTGCTCGTCCGGGTCGTCCCGCCGCCTCTGGAGGCGAGCCTTCACCTCGCCGGTCAGGTTCTGCGTCTGCATCAGTTCCGTGGCCAACTCCGCCAGGCCGTACTCCCGCTCCCCGAGTGCGGCGACGACGGCCGCCACCTTCTGGCGCTCCGGCGTGTCGTCCCGCTGGACGAAACTCAGGAGGGCCATCTTGCGGACGCCCAAGTTCCCGTCCTCCTCGGCCGAGCGGATGAGCGCGTGGACGGCGTCGGTCGGCCCGTGGGACTCCCGAAGGGCGATCAGCGCGTACTCGCGGGCGTCCGGGTCCGGGTGCGTCACCGCAGCCCGGTACACCGGAGCAATGGCGTCCCAGTCGTGATCCAAGTTCGGCAGGTTGCGGATCAGCACCTGCCGTGCGTCCCTCGGCGTGGCGGGAGAGCGGACGGTTTCGAGCAACCGCTGGTGCCCGTCCGGCGGGCGGAGGATGAGGCTGTACACCTCCATCACGTTGCCCGGATCACACTTGCGGATGGCGAGCGAGACCGCTTCGGCGGAGGAGTCCGGAAGTCGCGCCAGCCCTTCCAGCCCGGCCGCCGCAAACTCCCGATTCGCGTGGACGGCGGCGCGACGGAAGAACTCCGCCAGGCGTGGCGATTCGACCGTCATCCCGGCGAGACATTCCGCCCGCGAGTGGGTGAGGAGGGGTTCGTCCAAGTCCGGCTGTTCGAGGTCGCGTTCCAACCCCGGCAGCCACTCGGCGAGGACCGCGTCCGCCGCCGGCCCGCGCGCCAGCCGCAGCGCTTGAAAGGCCACATAATTCCTTTCCACGTCCGGGTTTCCGGTCTCCGCCAGGACGCGGGCGATGGCGAGCGGCTCCACCTCGCCGGCGCGAACCAGCAGTTCCAGCCCAACGGCCCTGACATCCTCCGACTCCGCGTCCGCGAACGTTTCGAGTGCCGCGCGGTTTTCCGCTAGCGCGGCCGGGTGTTCGGCGGCGAACTCGCGGGCGAAGTCCGTCCACGAGTACATGGTGCCGATCCGCTCAAGGAGCGGGCCGACGGCCGGCGCGCCGCAGCGGGTGACAAGGCCCTGCAAGGTCTCGACCGCCTCGTATTCGTCGGCGTCATACGCCTCGGCCAGCGCGTCGAGCAACCGGGGGATGGGGTTCTCGGCTTGCGGCCCCATCCAGCCGAACAACTCCCGGTCGCGGACCCATTCGTACCGCACGTCGTCCCGCTCTTGGAGCCAGTCGGAGTACACCAGCCGCGGCAGGTCGGCCTCCGGGTGGGCGGCGATGGCGGCGAGTAGGGCCTGCTCTTCGGGGTTCATCGCGGCACCTGTCGGAGTGAGTGAACGTACAATTCATCGGATACATCCGGTGCCGGGGGCGGACAAGTTTGGCGGACGGGATTTTGGATCAGCCGCCGAACTGCCGGTAGCCGACGTACCCGGCCAGCCCGACGACGAGCACCACCACGGCGACCGCGAGCAGGTTCGTCAGGGCCGCCGCCCGCCGGAATCCGGCATCCCGGTGGAACGCTTCGGGAGTCCACGCGGCGACGTTCGTGGTGGTCAGCAGTTTGGCGAATAGGTCGCGGGCGAAGGCCATCTCACCCGGATTCGACGCCAGCGGGACGGTGACGTAAGCGCCGGCGAACCCCGGCACCCGCCCCGGCAGCGTCACCGCGCGGGCCAGCAACCGCGACAGGTGCTGCCCGCGCGTCCGACACGCATACTGGAACCGACACAGGGCCGCGTTGTCGGCGGTGTCGGCGGACAGATTCCCCGTCACCCGCGCCAGCTTCAGAGCCGACGACGGCAGCAGTTCGCCCAGCACCCATTTCGCCGTGCGGTCGATGCCGGCTTGCACCTGTTCGGCTGGGACCGCCGGACTCATGGGGAAGCCCTTCCCCAACCGCCGGGTGGCCTGACCGACGGAGAACTTCTCGAAGAACGTGGCCCCGCCGGGCACTGCTTCCATCCCGGTGACGAGGGCGACAATCGGGAACCGCACCCGCAGATGGTGTTCGAGCCGCTCGAAGTCGTGCCGGGCGACTTCGCCCCACTGCTGGGCCGTCGCGTCGGAGTCGAGGGCGTTCGCGGGCACGGCCAACAGCGCCCCGCAGGCCGGGTGCGCGGGATGCCGGCCGGCCGACAGTAGCGCGCACAGGTGGGCGATGCGGCCCTCCGCCTCGGCCACCAGCGCGGGGTTTTGCAACACGCTCGCCGGGCCGCCACCGCCGGTCGAAGACCGTCGCTCACGCTTCCGGCTCGGATCGCCGCCGTCGGTCAGTTCTTTAATCCGCTCTTTTTCCGTCGCCGTCAGCGCCCGCCCTTGTTCCCGCGCGGCGCGGATGAGTCGCTGAATTTCGTCCCCCGCCCCGCCGCCGCCGATACTCGCCCCGATGCTTCCGCCCAGGCTCCCACCGCCGCCGCCGATGGACAGGCTGCCGAACCCTGCGCGGATGGACCGGCCGAACCCTATGGACGCCATCACGTTCATGCTGTCCATCGGCGAGCCGAGCGACAGGTCGATGACGGAGCAGAGCGAGTGGGCACCGAGCAGCGACGCGCCCGGCACGGTCAGGAACACCGCATCCCGGTTGCCGAAGATTTGAAGGGACCAATCGGACGGGTTGCCTCCGGCCACCGTCATGCCGTGCGGCATCGCCCGGAAGAGCGGCTCGCACCCGCCCGGCATTTCGCCGAGGACGAGGAACAGCGGGGTGGTTTGCAGGGAAATGCCCTGCGCCCGCAGGGCCGATTGCACCCCTTCCCACGCTTCATCCAAGTCCGGATAGCGAGCCTCCGGGCGGACGGGGGCGAGCGTGTCGCGCAGATACCCGGCGGCCCACAGCAACAGGTACACCAGCAGCGCGACCGTCACGAGCCAGTACGGTTTGAACCAGTCCGGCGACCGCTTCACTTCGACCCACCCGGTCCACCGTTGTACGAGGAAGGCGAACACGAGGACGGCGACAGCCAAAACGACGTGCGCCAGCCAGGCCAGCCCGACCGGGGCGACCGGCTTGGCGAACATCGGCACCACCGCCCCGGCACACCAGCGGGCAATCCCGCCGGCCATCTCGGAGATCGACATTGGAAAAGACCCTCAATGATTTCCGAGCCGGACGCGTGAGCGACGGTGCTTTACTGCCCGTCGCTCACGCTTTTTGGCTCGGATCGACACCGTCGCTCACGCTTCCGGCTCGGATCAACACCATTCACCCCGTCTTGCGGAACAGCAACACCAGCAAAAAGGCCAGGACCGGCACGGCCGCGAGGGCCACCAGCACCAGCCGGCGGACGGCCCCGCGATACGCTTCCTCGCCGCGCAACGGCACCGGGTCTTTCGGGGCGACGGCTTCCGGAATCTGCGGCGGCTCCCGCCCGCCGGCCCGCACCGCCCGCGACCGCGCGGCCGACACCCACTCGCGGAGTTGGTCCGGCGTATGCTCCATCGACCCGCGAAACCCCAGCAGTACGCACCACAGGAACGCCTCGTGCGCGTCGGCACTTTCGGGGATGGCTTCCGCCAGCCGGGCCTGCGTCCAGAAGTTGCCGTAGCGGATGTTCGTGTGGTAGAGGGCCGCTTCCAACTTGGTCTCGTCCCACTCCTTCCACCCGGCGGCGATCAGCACTTCGTCCAGCCAACAGGCGAGGGCGTAGCGGATGCCGAGGAAGTCCGGGCTGGCGTGGTCGGCGTGCGGGTCGTGCCCGGCCGCGCCCCACGGCGGAGCGGTGTTCGCGCCGAGGAGGGCTTTCAACTTCGCCTGCTCCGAGGCGAGATTAAGCCGCGCGCCACTCGTCACCCGGTCCCGTAGGGACAGGCCGGCCAGCAGAACGTCGAACGTGCGGTCGGCCAAGTCGGGGCGCATCCGATCCTCCAGGGTGGCGGGGCATCTTACCGCCCGCCCGCACGGTCGCCAACGACGCGGCGGGTCTGTAACTGTGACGGATACCGTATCGCATTGATCTGTTGCTGTAGCCGGCCTCTGTGAGGCCGGTCGGTCCCGACCTCACAGAGGCCGGCTACACTCAGGAATCAACGCAACTCGGTATGACACCCGAACCTCGGCGACCCCATGACCCCGCAACCGATCCACTGGCACGAAGGGATGTTCCTCCGGCCGCACCACTTCCAGGCGGCGGAGCGGTATGGGCTGCGGGTGGCCGACCAGAACACGCGGTTCGCCCAGTGGCACGCCTGGGGCTACCGGCGGTGCGTCCTCGACGAGGCCGCGCTCGGCGGCTTCCGGCTGGTGGTGCGGGAGCTGGACGCCCGCTTCCGCGACGGCACCATCCTGAGTATGCCGGCCGACGCCCCCCTGCCGGACATCGATTTGAAACCGGCCTTCCAGGGCAAGACCGTCCTCGATGTGTCCCTTGGCATTCCCGTCGTCCGCTCCGGGCAGCCGAGCGTCGGCAGTTCGCCCACCGCTCGCTACACCGCCAGCACCCGCCCCGTGGACGACCAGAACACCGGCTCGAACCCGCGCGCGGTGGCTTTCCGCGCGCCCGTGGTGAAAGTCCTCTTCGGCGATGACGACCGTGCCGGGTACGAAGTGCTGCCGCTGGTCCGCCTGGAAAAGTCCGACCGCCCGGAGGCCACGCCGCAGATCGCCACGGGGTTCATACCGCCGCTGTTGGCGTGCGACTGCTGGCCGGTGTTGCAACACAAGATTTTGCAAGACGTGTTCGCCCGGCTGAACAAGAAGATCGAAGTGGTGGCGAATCAGGTGCGGTCGCGGGGAATCTCGTTCGACTCGCACACCCCCGGCGACGCCCGTCGGATGCACGCCCTGGCGCGGATGAACGAGGGGTATTCGGTCCTCGGCCATCTCGCGTTCGCCAACGGCCTGCACCCGTCGGACGCTTTCCTGGAACTGGTCCGGCTGGTCGGGCAATTGAGCGTGTTCGGGTCCGCCGTGCGCCCGCCGGAACTTCCCCGGTACGATCACGACGACCTGGGCACCGGCTTCTGGGCGGTGAAACGCGCCCTGGACCAACTGCTGAACGAGTTGGACATCGAGCCGGCTTACGAGGAGCGGCCGTTCGTCGGCAGCGGGTCGCAGATGCGGGTGACGCTGGAACCGGCGTGGCTCGAATCCGGCTGGCAGATGTTCCTCGGCGTCAAAGCCGACGTGCCGAAGGAGGAGTGCGTGCGGATGCTCACGCGGCCGGAGCGGTTGGGGCTGAAGATCGGCAGTTCCGACCGCGTGGATACGATTTTCACCAAGGGCCAAGAAGGGTTGCGGTTCACCCACGCGGCGTACCCGCCCCGCGATTTGCCGAGCGGCGACAAGCTGACGTATTTCGAAGTGTCGCGGGAGTCGGCCACCAACGAATGGGCGGCCGTTCAGAAGGCGAAGACGTTAGCAATTCGGCTGTTAGAACGCGACATCGTCGGCAGCATCGACGGGCAGCGGGAACTGGCGTTCAAGACCGGGAACCAGACGAGCGCGTTCGCGTTCACGCTGTATTTGATCCCGTCGGTGAAGTGAGCGACGGCGTTGGTCCGAGCCGGACGCGTGAGCGACGGCGTTGGTCCGAGCCGGACGCGTGAGCGACGGTTCAGCACAACACCGTCGCTGACGCTACCAGATAGAACCGTCCGGCTCGGAAATCGTTACCCGCGCGCGTTCAGCTTCACGTCCGGGCTGTCGGCCACGTTCACCCACACGTGGACGTGCGGGGCACCGCGGAAGTACCACACAAACGCCGGCCCCTCGATCCGCCAGTTGTCGTACACCTTGTCCTCGCCCATGTCGTGATCCTCGAAGAAGCTGAGGACGCACTTGTCCAACCCGCCCTGCGCCTTCAGGCACTCCATCACCTCGTCCCGGTCCTCGGTGCGGAACGGCTCGATCAGCTTGGCCAGCACCTTCGCCAAGTCCTTCTTCACGTCCCCGCTCAGGCCGGCGATGGGCAGGCCCGGCGCTTTCTCGATCTCCTTGCCCCGGAACGCGACGGCCGATTCCTTGGGCGACTTGGCCACGAGCGCTTGCTTGAGTTGCTTGGCGTCCAGCAGCTTGCTCACGCCGTTCGCGGCGACCGCCTGCGGCCAGAACACGTTGCCGTAGTGCTTCGCCGACTCGTCGAACCCCTCGGAGGCGTGGCCGTAGAAGATCGGCCCGCCGAAGGCGACGTGTTTCTCGGAGTTGCCGTCCGCCCGTAGGGTCTGGTGTCGGCCGGTGATGACGCACTCGAACTGGTCGCTGCCGGGGGTGCCGAAGATGGCCAGGGATTGCGTATCGCCCCACTTCTTGCCGCCGCTGTCGTCCTTCAACTGAGTCAGGAACTTGTCGTACCAGTCGGGATTGATGATGCCCTTGAAGATGTCGTGGATGATGCCCGTCTGCTTCTTCGTGTAGAACGGGCTGGTGAACGTCGGCTTGGTAATCATCCAGTTGTTCGAGACGTGCGTGCGGAGCAGCCCGCGGGCGGTGTCCTTGTGGTCCCAGGCGAAGCAGACCTCGGCCTTCTGCTTGTCGGTGAGCGTGTCGAACAGCGCCTTGACGGCGGTCTCGGCGGCGGACTTCGGGGTCGGGGCGGCGACGGCGGTGGGCACGCCGAGCAGCGGCAGGGCGGCAGCCCCGGCGGCGGTGGTGCGGAGGAACTGGCGACGGTCGGTCATGACGGGGTACCTCGGAGAAAGGGACGACGGGGCACCACGACATTACCGCGCGGCACGACCGCCGGGAAACGGAAAACCTGATGAGTGCCGTGTCTCCAGGCGAAACACCGGCAATGTTTCGTTGACGCCACCGGGTGGCAAGCATAGGATTCGCGAAGAATCGCAACTGCTCGCACCCGTCACTCCCACCGCCGGGGTTTGCCGTGAACCGTGTCATCCGCCTGTTACCAGTCGTCTCGCTCTGCGCCGTCGCCCTGTGCCTCGGTTTGACCGGCTGTGGGAACGGCACATCGTCTACCTCCTCCGGCGACCCCAACACGATCAAGATCGTCTCCAGCTTGCCCCGGACCGGCAGCGCGAAAGGCCAGACCGACACCATCGTCAACGGCATCCAGATGGCGTTCGACGAGGTCGGGTACCAAGTCGGGGATTTCAAGATCGTCTACGAAGACCTGGACGACGCCACCGCCGCCCAAGGGGCCTGGACGGCCGAACGGGAGGCCGCCAACGCCGATCAGGCGGTGAAGGACGCGGACACGATGATTTACATCGGGCCGTACAACAGCGGCGCGGCGAAGGTGTCGATCCCGATCCTGAACAAGGCCGGCATCCTGATGATCAGCCCGGCGGTGACGTGGCCGGGAATGACGAAGCCGGGCAAGGGCGACCCCGGCGAGCCGGGCATCTACCAGCCGAGCGGCACGCCGAACTTCACCCGCGTCGTGCCGGCCGACGACATCCAGGCCGCGTTCGGCGCGAAGTGGGCGAAGAAGTTGGGGGTGACGAAGGTCGTCGTCTTGGACGACAACGAGACGTATGGCAAGGGCATCGCCACCCTGTTCAAGGAGAACTGCCGCGAACTCGGCATCAAAGTGATCGGCGGCCAGCAGAGCATCGACCCGCTCCAGCCGAACTTCCGCAACCTGATGGCCCAGATCGCGGGCGGGGAGAAGCCGGACCTCATCTACTTCGGCGGCACGTCGCAGTCGAAAGCGCCGACCATCGCCAAGGACATCCTGGCGGCCGGCCTCCGCGACGTGAAGTTCATGGTGCCCGACGGCTGCTTCGAACTCACCTTCATCCAGCAGGCCGGCGCGGAGACGTTCAAGACGCTCCCGACCTACGTCACCTTCGGCGGTGACCCGCCGGACCGAGCGACCGGCAAGACCAAGGAGTTCGCGGAGAAGTACTTGGCCAAGTACGGCAAGCAGCCGGAAGGGTACGCCATCTACGGGTACGAGGCCGGGAAGGTGGCGATCGAGGCCATCAAGAAGGCCGGCAAGAAGGACCGCGCCGCCATCCTCGCCGCCGGCTTCGGCATCGAGGACTTCGATGGGGCCACCGGCAAGTGGTCGTTCGACAAGAACGGGGACACCACCGCCCGCTCGATGACCGGCAACACCATCGAAAACGGCGCGTTCAAGTACGCGATTCAGTTAAGCGACCTGGAAACCGAATAACCCCGCCCGCAACCACTCGACACCGGCCCAACTCTCCCCCGGCCGGTGTTTTTTGTACTTCGAGGTGCCCCGGTGGGTGTCCCGCTGTTCGCCGAAGCCGCCAACATTTACACCCAGTCGCTCGTCAACGGGCTGACCGCCGGTAGCCTGATCGCGCTCATCGCGCTCGGCTACACGATGGTGTACGGCATCGTCGAGTTGATCAACTTCGCCCACGGCGACGTGTTCATGCTCGGCACCTTCTTCGCCTTCACCGTGCTGGCCGCGCTCGGCATCACCGGGGCGGCTACCGCCACTGCCAGCGGCGGCGCGATCGTGCTCGGCATCGCTCTCATGCTGCTGCTCACGCCGCTCTTCTGCGCGGGGTTGAACTTGGGCATTGACCGGCTGGTGTACAAACCGCTCCGCCGCGCTCCCAAGTTGGCCCCGCTCGTCTCGGCCATCGGTGTGTCCTTCTGCCTGATGAATTTGGGCATGTTCTGGAACGGCATCATGCCGGAGGACGGGAAGAAGGTGCCCTCCGCCAGCGGCCGCAACTTCCCGGCCCTGTTGACGACGCCGGTGGTGCGAGACCGAATGGTCGATGCCGGCCTGTGCGACGAGGTCGGGAACGTGCTGGAAGGGCCGCTGGCGAAGTCCGTCCTCGGCGACTCCGGCGGTTTGCGGTTCACGGTGAAGGACCTGCTCGTCATCCTCGTCACCGTCCCGCTGATGCTGGCACTGACGATGTTCGTGAAGTTCTCGTCCGTCGGGAAGGCGATGCGGGCGACGGCGCAGAACCCGACCGCCGCGCAACTGATGGGCATCAACGTGGACCGGGTGATCGGCCTCACGTTCCTCCTCGGCGGGGCGCTGGCCGGGTTCGGCAGCGTGGTCGCCGCCCTCACGCTGTACACCACCATCGACTACCAACTCGGCTTCCAGCAGGGGTTGTACGCCTTCACGGCAGCGGTGCTGGGCGGCATCGGGAACATCCCCGGCGCGGTCCTCGGCGCGCTGGTCATCGGGTTCGTCCAGTCCTTCGGCAGCGTGCTGGTGGGCGAGAAGTGGACCAGCGCGATGGTGTTCGTCATCCTCATCGTCATGCTGGTGTTCCGGCCGACCGGGCTGCTCGGGTCGCGTACGCGGGAGAAAGTATGACCGCCCTCCGCAAACTGCCCTGGGATCTACTCATCGTCCTCGCGCTAGCCGGGCTGCCGTTCGTGCCCGGCCTGTTCGACTCGGTGGACCGCTTCCTCCGCCTGCCGTTCGGCAGTGAGATGACGACGCTGTTCATCATGGCCGTCCTCGCCCTCGGCCTGCATGTGGTCGTCGGGTACACCGGCGTGCTGCAACTGGGCGTGGCCGCCTTCTTCGGCATCGGCGCGTACGTCACCGGCATTCTCACCGTGCCGTCGCTCCCCTTCCACATGTCGTTCCCCGTGTCCCTGGTGGCGGCCACCTTGTTCGCCGCGTTCGTCGGCCTGCTGTTGGCGGCCCCCACCTTGCGGCTGCGGGGCGATTACCTCGCCCTCGTCACGCTGGGGTTCGGCGAGGTGACGAAGTTCGCCTTGAAAAACATGGAGGCGATCACCAACGGGACGAAGGGGTTGAACCCGATCCCCGCCCCGAAACTGCCGGAGTTCACCGGAGCCACCGGCGATTGGGGCACCGACTTCCGCTACTTCTACTTCCTCACGCTGGGCGTGCTGTTCGTCGTCCTCCTCGTGCTACGCAACCTGGAAAAGTCCCGCCTCGGCCGCGCCTGGATCGCCCTGCGAGAGGACGAACTGGCCGCCACCTGCATGGGGTTGAACACCGGCCGGCTGAAGTTGGCCGCGTTCGGCCTGGGGGCCGGGATCGCCGGGTTGGCCGGCTGCCTGTACGCCACCAAACTGGGCAACACGGCCGACCCGAACGCCTACGGGTTCAACCGCTCCGTCACCATCCTCTGCTGCCTGATCCTCGGCGGGTTGGGGAACCGCACCGGCGTGCTGCTCGGCGTGTTCCTGATCGTCGGGTTCGACAACATCCTCGCCCCGGCGATGGACAAGCGGATGCAGGCGGCGCGGGGGCCGGGGGCCGAGGTGATCGATTACGAGACACTCAGCTTCTGGAAGCTGATGGCGTTCGGGCTGGCCCTCGTCCTCGTGATGCGGTTCCGCCCGGAAGGGCTGCTGCCGTCGTCGCGGGTGAAGCGAGAGTTGCATCCGGACGAGACGCTACCCGAATCCGCCGCCGACCCCGTCACCGGAGCCTGACCCGTGCCGATGCTGGAACTGCGACGGTTGACCATGCGGTTCGGCGGCATCACCGCCGTCAGCGATCTCGACTTGACCGTCGAGCCGGGCCGGATTTTCTCCGTCATCGGCCCGAACGGGGCGGGGAAGACGACCGTCTTCAACGCCGTCACCGGCATCTACCAGCCGACCGGCGGGCGGGTGCTGTTCGACGGCCACTCGGCCGAAAAGCCGTTCACCCTTCGCGTCCTGCTCGTCTGCTTGTTGGTCGGACTGGCGACCGCCGTTCTCGGCTTCCTGGCCGCCGTCGGTGTCGAAGGTCTGTGGAACGCGGCGGTGAAGCGACCCCACGCCGACGGCACCATCCCGTTCGAGGTCGGGCGGGCGGTGTCCGGCGGCGCGGCGTACATCGCCGGGGAACCGGCCGTGGAGAAGCAGCGGCGCGGGTTCCTGTGGCAGGTGACCACCGCCGACGGTCAGCGCGAACTCGCCGTCGCCCCGACCGAAGAAGACGCCGCCGCGATCCGCGACCAGTTCTCGCGGGCGATCCGCGGGGACGCCACCGTCCCGAAGCCCGCCGACGTGGACGCGCGGACGTGGGACGAACAGGTGCCGATGTTGCGGGCCAAGGCGGCCGCCGACCGGCAGGCGATTCTCATCGTCACCGCCGTCACGTTCGTCGTCGGGGTCGGCGGAATGTTCGTCACCTGGCTCCGCTCCCGCCGCTCGGCGGACACCCTCGCGCGGGAAGGCATCGCCCGCACCTTCCAGAACATCCGCCTGTTCCAGAACATGTCGGTTCTCGAGAACATCCTCGTCGGCCGACACCGCTGGTCGGCCGGAAACTGGCTGCTGGCGATCCTCCGCTGGCCCAGTTTCACCCGCCGCGAACGGGAGTGCGAGTCGTCCGCCGTCGAACTGTTGAAGTTCGTCGGTCTCGCCGGTAAGTCCGGACAACTGGCCAAGAACCTTCCCTACGGCGACCAGCGGCGGTTGGAGATCGCGCGGGCGTTGGCCACGCAGCCGAAACTGCTGCTGTTGGACGAACCGGCCGCCGGGATGAACGACTCCGAGACGGCCCAACTCATGGACCTGATTCGCAAGATTCGGGATCGCGGCGTCACCGTGCTGCTGATCGAACACCACATGAGTTTGGTGATGGGCATCTCGGATCGGGTGGCGGTGCTGGACTACGGGGTGAAAATCGCCGAGGGCGCGCCCGCCGAGGTGTCCCGCGACCCGAAGGTGATCGAAGCGTATCTGGGGAAGGACGAGGGATAAGCGAACGGGTTCCCCACAGGTTAACATGCGGACAGCGTATAATTGCCACGTCACCCCGGAATCGGAGGACCACAACCCATGACGGTACAGACGTTTCGCGAACTCCTCAGTCAGCAACCGTTCCGCCCGTTTCGCGTTGTCATGTCCAGCGGCCAATCCTTCGAGGTGCGGCACCCGGAGATGGCGTTGCTGACTCGCACGGCGATGCTGATCGGCACGGGCGAAGAAGATGAAGGGGTGCCGGCTGAATTCCGAATCTGCTCGCTACTCCACGTTACGGCGGTCGAACCGGTCGGGTCCGCCCGATCCGCGGGAGTGGCCTGACCGTCGGTTCGCCCACCAAGTTCGCCGAGGTAGAACCCATGCCCCTGCTGACCGTCACCAAACTCCGCGCCGGGTACGGCGTCATCGACGCCCTGCACGACATCTCCCTGACCGTCGAGGCCGGGGAAATCGTCGCGCTCATCGGGGCGAACGGGGCCGGCAAGTCCACCACCCTGAACACCATCTCCGGACTCGTCCGCATCCGAAGCGGGTCCATTCAGTTCGACGGCCAAGACCTCGCCCGCGTCCCGGCGTACGAGATCGTCAAACTCGGCCTCGCGCAGTCCCCCGAAGGGCGGAAGATTTTCCCCCGGCTGACGGTGTTGGAAAACCTGCAAATGGGCGCGTTCACCCGCCGCGACAAAGCCGGCATCGCCGCCGATATCGAGAAGATGTACGCGACGTTCCCGATCCTGAAGGAACGCAAAGGGCAGGCCGGCGGGCTGCTCTCCGGCGGTCAGCAACAGATGCTGGCAATCGCCCGCGCGCTGATGGCGCGGCCGAAATTGCTCCTTTTGGATGAACCTTCTCTCGGCCTCGCGCCTCAAATCGTCAGCCAGATCTTCTCCGTCATTCGCGACCTGAATGCGCAAGGTGTGTCAATCCTGTTGGTCGAGCAGAACGCCCGCATGGCGCTAAAGGTGGCCCACCGGGGCTACGTTCTGGAAACCGGACGAGTGACGCTCAGCGACAAAGCCGAAGTCGTGATGAACGACCCCCGCGTTCGGGCCGCGTATCTGGGCGAGTGATTCTCGTCGGACAGTCTGA
>Ga0105046_10003303_pt1 | contig 25589 bp, 21 predicted proteins | sample MAT03_FD_78385 | JGI IMG/M metagenome (GOLD analysis project Ga0105046, IMG submission 78385) | Freshwater microbial communities from Lake Fryxell liftoff mats and glacier meltwater in Antarctica - MAT-03 (megahit assembly) | ecosystem: Environmental > Aquatic > Freshwater > Ice > Liftoff...
CTCGGCCTGCATCGCGCGCAGTTTTTCGGCCAAGCCGATTTTCCGCGTTTGCTCGAAGCCGGCGTGAACGGCGCCGTCTGGAGCATCACGGCCAATCCACTTCGACCGACCGAAGATCGCGCAGCCAGTTTTTCGGCTCAGCTCCGCGAACTGAAGGGGCTGTTCGAGGCTGCCACGCCACTGGTCGAATTCGTGCGCGATTTCTCCGAATACCGTGCGGCTCGTGCTCGCGGAGCGCAGGCCGCGTTCGTCGGCGTGCAAGGCGCCAACGCGCTCGACCCCGATCCGGCCCGCTTGGGCGACTTCGCGTCCGAACTCGTCAAAATCTGCCTGCTCCACTTGACCCGTAACCAACTGGGCGCGACCAGCACGTGGTCTGGTTTTGCCACCCGCGACGCGGGCCTGGGCGCACGCGGCCACGAATTCATCGCCGCAATGAACGAGCAGCGCGTGCTGGTCGATCTGGCACACATTCATCCCCGGGCGTTCTGGGAGGCCGTTCGGGCTGCCCACCCCGGCATTCCTCTGCTCGTCAGTCACACGGGCGTGAGCGGCGTGCACGCGCACTGGCGAAACCTCGACGACGCGCAGCTGCGCGCCGTCGCCGCGAGCGGGGGTACCGTGGGCATCATGTACCACTCGGCCTACTTGGGCGACCCATTGTTCGCCGGACGCCTCGCGTCCGTGGCCCGCCACATTCAGCATGCGCTGGGCGTGATCGGGCCCGAGCACGTGTCGCTCGGCAGCGATTGGGATGGCCTGATCTGCACACCGCGCGACATGCCGACGTGCCTCGAGTTGCCGCGCTTGGTGCAAGCACTGCTCGGCCTCGGCATCTCGGAAGAAGCGATCGAAAAAGTGCTGGGACTCAACTTCTTGCGTATTCTCGGCCAGGTCCGCCCGGGAGCCCCCTCGTGACTTCGCGCTGGATCTTGCACGCCGACATGGACGCCTTTTTTGCGTCGGTCGAGCAACGCGACCACCCCGAGCTGCGCGGACAGCCGGTCATCGTCGGTGCCAGTTCGGCGCGTGGCGTCGTGGCTGCGGCATCCTACGAGGCCCGTGTATTCGGTGTGCGTTCGGCCATGCCCGGCTTCCGCGCCAAACAACTCTGCCCGCACGGCCACTTCGTCGGTGGCGACATGAAGAAGTACGCCGCCGTCAGCCGTGAGGTGCACGCCTGCTTCCTCGATTTCACCGATCAGGTCGAACCACTGGCGCTCGACGAGGCATTCCTAGACATCACCGGCAGCGTAGCCTTGCTCGGCGCGCCGCTCGAGATCGGTCGACGCCTCAAGCAGAAGGTCAAAGAGCGCACCGGCCTCAATGTCTCGGTCGGCATTGCCCCAAACAAGTTGGTAGCCAAAATCGCCTGCAGCCGCGGCAAGCCGGACGGCCTGCTACTCGTCGAGCCGGACCAGGTCGAAGCGCTGCTCGCTCCTTTGCCCGTGCGCGCGATGTACGGCATCGGACCCAAGGCCGAAGAGCGCTTGGTCACGCGCGGTATGACGACTTTGGGGCACGTCGTGCGTGCTTCGTCACGCGAGCTTGCGGCAGCGCTGGGCGATCACGCCGAAGCCATTCGCGCACGCGCGCGCGGCGAAGACGACCGACCCGTGGTCACCGAACGTGCCCCGAAATCCATCGGCGAAGAGTCGACGTTCCCCGACGATGTCACGGACGCAGAGCGCATCGCGGGCGCGCTGACCGCCCACGCCGAAGCCGTGGCAGCCCGCGCGCGCCGCGCGGGCTGGGTGGGTCGAACCGTCACCTTGCGCGTCAAATTGTCTCGAAAGAACAAGCTCGGTTCGGGCCCCATCAGCCCCCACGAGCTGTTCCCGAGCCTGACACGCCAGGTGCGCTTGCCCCGACCGAGCGCCGACGGCGCGGAGATCCGCAAGGCCGCGCTGTCACTCTGGCACAAGCTCGCGCTCGGCGAGGCAGTGCGCCTGTTGGGGGTGAGTCTGTCGAATCTCGAAAGCGCGGACAGTGGCTCGCAGCTCGATCTGTTCGCGGAGCGGCCACGTGCCATCGCCCACCAGAAGCCGAGCGAGACGGTGCCGATCAGAGGCACCCGCGGCGAGCAGCTGGGCAAGACGCTCGACGCCATCAGCGAACGTTTCGGCGCCGGGATCGTGCGGCGCGCCGTCGACACGCTCGAAAAGGCTACGGCATCCGATCGCAAGAAGGTCGGCGATCTGGAATGATCAGCCCGGCAGAGCCGTTTTCCGCGCCCGGCGCTCTTCGACCAGGTTGCGCAGTTCGTCGCGTGTCACGCCGAGACGTGCGGCGGTAGTCTGGGCCAACGAGGTCGTCGCGACACCGGGCACGAACTGGTAGGTTGGCCGGTCGTGCTCCGCCAGTTCGACCTGGAGAAAGCACAACGCTTCGCGTTCTTGTTTCGCCAGGCGCTCGGCAAAATCGAGAAAATGGGTGCTGATGAAGACTTGAGGGCGCAGTTCGCCTAGCAAGTCGAGCACCATCTCGAAGATCTCTTCACCTTCGGACGGGTTGGTGCCGGAGCACAGCTCGTCCATGATGATGAGCGAGTCGGAACCGGAGGTCTCGAACACCTTGCGGATTCGCAAGAGTTCCGTGCCGAGTCGCCCTTCCTTCTGATCGGCGCCCGGGCGCTCGATCAAAGACAAGAACAGCTGGTCGACCCAGACCAGGCGCGCCTCGCGAGCCGGCGCGAACGTACCCACCTGACCCAGCAGCTGAGTCGCAGCGACGGCCTGCAGGAACCGGGTCTTTCCGCCGGAATTGGGGCCAGTCAGGATGACAATGGCGCGCGGATCACTTGCGCGGAGGTCGCACGGCACCGCTCCTCCTACCTGGGCGAGTAGCCACGGATTGAACAACCCCAAGATCTCGCGCACAGCGCCACCCGAGAAATCGGGCAAGCAGACCGCTGAACCAGCGCGCTCGCTCGAGCGACGAAAGCCGATGCCCCCGAGGTAGAACTCGAGCTGCAGCGCAACTGCCAGCAAGGTCACGACCTCCTGTTCGAGCGCGACGAACACCTGATCGAGCAGCTGGGCCATCACGTCTTCTTCGCTGAAGCGGTAGCCGCCGAAGAAAGACATCAAGCGCCTCAAGAACCGCGACCCTGGGCCGCGGGCGAACGCGGCGTGGCTCGCTTCTGACACTTTGACGATGTCGAAGCGTCGCAACGTGCCGTCGTAGCCGATCGACAAGTGGCTCTCGAGCACGGCCCGTTGGTCGTCGAAGGCCAAGAGCCGCCGCATGCGCTCGAACTCGGTGCTTTGGTCCAGGGTTTCGGCCCAGATGCCCAGACGCCGGAGGCCCGACGTCGCGCCGACCAGGCTGGTCTGGAGCTCCAGCACGGCCTTCTGAATGGCGAGCAGGATATCGATACGCCGCCGCACCGCCAGAGCGGGGCTGCTCACGCGATCGGAGGCGCACAAAACCAAGCGCAGAGCGCGGAGGGCGACGTAGCAGCGCTCGACGCCGCGCAGCCGGTCCTCGCTCTCGGTCAGTTCGCGAAAAATGCCCTGTCGAAACGCCGTATCGGCGAGCAAGCGCGGCGGAGAACTCAGGAGCTTGCGCTGAAAGGCACGCGCCACGTCGTAGCGTCTGCCGCCAGCGACGACCGGAAAGCAGCTGTCGAGCAGCTCGTCGAGGAACAGATCGTCCTCGAAGGATTCACGACGAACCGCGACCAAGCCCAGATCGGGCGCGACCAAGCCCACGAGCTCGGCTTCATCCGTGCCACGCGCGAAACCGAAGGTCAGGCGCTCGTAGAGTCTTTTTTGCTCGGAAGCGCGAGGTGGATTCGCGCTCGCTCGGGACTCTTCGTGCAGTAGATCCATGCGCCTTTCGAGCGTACCACGCTCGTTGGGAGTTCATACAACCGGGACGCTGCAAGGTTCCCGGAGTCGCTGGCGAATCACATCTCGAGCAGGTTCAGCTCGCGAGCCGGCACCGCACGGACGGGTGGCATCGCCTCCGCGCCGTCATCCTCGTCCTCCAGCTCGAACTCGTCGCGGACGGTCTCCACGATGCTGAGCCGCGAGCCCTTACGGCCTGCGGGCGACAAATCCGCTTCGGTGATCTTGGGCAAACGGCGCTTGCCCACGGGACCCTCGTCCACGTACTCGCGCAGGTTTTCCATGTCGCTCAAGGCCTCGAGCTTGGCCAGGGCCTTGACCTCGACCTGACGAATGCGCTCGCGGGTCAAGTTCATGATCGCGCCCACGTCCTCGAGCGTCGTGCCCCCCCGATCGGCGATGTCGAGAGCACAGGACTCCGAAAGCTCCCACACCTCGAGATCCGGAAAGTTCACCTTGATGGCGCCCGTGCGCGGCGACACGTCGATGTAGAGGTGATGCTTGCAAGAGATGAAGGGACACGGCCGTGGCCCATCGGCGCACTCGGCCCGCGTCTGCGGCTTCCAATAGTCGTTCTCCGGATAGAGCAAGCGACCGATCTCCAGCTCGCGCTTGGTCATGCGCTTCACGCTGATGGTGCGAGCCCGCACGTCGCGCTTGCGGCGAGAACGGCGCTGTTCGCGAGTGATTTCCGACTCGCCTGCCTCACCGACCTCGGCTGCCTCGGCGTCCGCTACATCCATTTCAGCTAGATTTCCTGCCATGTTCTGCCTCTCCACTCTCGACTGACTGCCCCGAAGAAAAAACTCTTGCCCAAAATTGCCGATTGATGCGTGGCTCGGCCCACAGGCTCAGCCAGCCACCTTGACGAGCTGCGTCGGCGTGCGCAGCCGACCTTCGATAGTGCGCAGACGGCCCACCAGATCGCGACTCACGTGCTCGGCTTCCTTGACGTCGCGCGAGAGCAAGCTGGACGCGGGTCCGGTGGAGCGCTCGGCTTGCGCGCCTTCGAGCTTCTCGAAGATTCCACCCAGCGCGTCTTCGAGCTCGTCGAGCTCGCCACGCAGGAACAGGAATTCCTTTCGAATCTGCTCGATGGTGTACTGCTCGGTCATCATCTGACGGATGAGCAGGATCTGGCGCACGACCCGGACCGGGTAGAGCCCACGCGAGCCGCGATGCTTGCCCTTCTCGCCAACACGAACGCTGCGCGGCAACAAGCCGAGCTGGACGTACTTGCGCAGGGTTGCCTCGCTGAGGTGGAGCCCGCTGCGGGTGAAGACGTCCAGGATTTCCTGCGAGCTGAGGCCTTTTTTGCCTCGCTCCTCGATCCCTTTGAGTGTCGCTTCGTCCAGCACGCATTCCCTCTTCCCGCTGGAGGCGGCGCAATCGTGTACGCCCGGGTCTCTCGGGCTGTTCGCCCGGCCCCGCCCTCCCTCTGACCCGCGCGAATATATTCCACTCAGTGGATCAGCGAAAACACTTTCCCAGCCAAATTTTAGGGAGATCACGCAAATGCTCGCATGGAGCTACCGATCGATCATGGTAGGACAGGGTTTGTCATAGACAATGGAATGTCCATGGAGATGATTTCCCGTCCATCGAGTTCGGCCCCCCTCCGCCTGTCGGGCGCAGCCAAGGCCCGGGCCCGTCGGAGCGTTCTGCGACGCGCGCGACCGGCGCCGCGCCGCGACAGTCGCGATTGGAGCGCGAAACACCAAAGCGCGCCGGGTCCGGTGCCGTTCGCCGCAGCCTGGGCTAGCGTGCACTTCGATGAGTCCACCCGAGCCGCGCGCCGTATCGGACTCGGGCCCGCTCCTGGAGGTGCATCGAGACGTGACAGCTGCCGCGATCCGATTGCGGACCACCGAGTGGTCGACCCAACCTGGCAACCCCCAGGTCGAAGCCATCGTAGCCCTGCCTGGTGCTTTTGCTCCTCGCGCCTCGTTTCGCGCGCTTGCTCAGCATCTCGGCCAGCGCTTTCGCCTGATTGCCGTGGACTTTCCGGGTTTCGGCGAAAGCGAGAAGCCCTCCCCGCAGCGCTACCCGTACGGTCCATCCGCGTTCGCCGAGGCCACGATGGACCTGTTGGCAGGGCTCGGGCTGCCGCGCGCACACCTGCTGGGTCACGGCCTGGGCGGAGCGGTCGCCCTGCACCTGAGCGCACGACACCCCGAGCTGGTGCGACGCGTGGCGCTGGTAGCACCGCTCGGGGCGCCCGGCCCACGACCGGCCGCATCGGTTTTCGTAGCGCCGCTTTTGGGCGGTTTGGTCTTTCGGCAGGTGATAGGCCGGCAACTTTTCATCCGCCTCTACCTAAAGAACGTCCAGCCGACCGCGAGCCCCGAGGCCTTGGCTCTAGCCTACGAATCTTTCAATCCTCCAGCCGCGCGTGCCGCCGCGCTCGCGACTTTGCGTGCGGCAGCCGACCGACGCCCCATCATCGCCGATTGCCGCCGCGTGCGCGCACCTGCCCTCATTGTCTGGGGCCGTCAGGATCGCGTGTACGACGTCGAGCGCGGTCGCTTGCTGTCACGCGAGATGCCCCGCGCGGGGTTGGAAATCCTCGAGACCGGCCATGCCGTGCACGAGGAAGCGCCCCAGGTTCTGGCACCCATCCTCGAGCGGTTTTTTTCCGGCCTGCGCGCGGGCGCTCAATAGCCGGGGGCGTCTGTCATTCGACTGGAAAGCCTGCACTCGGCGGATTGACCGAGGGCTTGAGCGTCGCCTTCGCCCGCTCGACTGCGCCGTTGGCGGGGCCGTTGGTCGGTACGGCCTTTCGCGGCGGAACCGAGGTCGGTGGCTCTGTCGGCTTGGCAGCTGGCGCCTTGGGCTGTGCGCCGGTCTGCTCTGGTTTGCGGGTGGGCGGCTCTTCGAGCGGTGCTTCGCTCGTCCCGACGGGCGTTGGAAAGGTCTCGCCACGCGCGGCAGGCGACGCGGTCTCTGGGGCCGGGCCCTCCAAAGGACGCGCAGGGGGCGGCGCCTTGCTCATTTGCCCGAGCACCAGGCCGGCCAGGGTCAATAGAGCTGCCACCCCCACGCACCAGCCGACGATGCGGCCGAGGCGACGACGACGCGCGAGCTGAGCCGCGCCTGGTCCGAGCGTCAGAGCCTCTTGCTCCTCCCAATGCTCCTGATCGAGTGTAGACAGCACCTCCTCTTGAGCGCGGACCGAGGCGTGACCGCCTTCGTAGTGGCCCTCCTCGCCCTGACGAAAGAAGTCGACATCACCCGAATCCGGAGGTTCGCTCGGCAGGCGAGCGGGAGCCTCAGGAGCAAACGGATCCGGCACGGGCGGGGCGGAGTGTGCCTGCGCGGGGACGCTGTGCAGCGGTGAGCTGCGCATCGAGGCAAGAGCCGTCGACGCGCGGCGCTCCGTAACCGCTGCAACCGGGCGACTCGAGACGCGGCGCTCCACGGGTGGCACGATGGGCGTCTCGCCGAGCGGCGCTCCAGCGCGACGTCGGCTGAGCGCCAGCGCCGGGATGTTTTCCTCGGGCGAGGCATGGCCGACCATAGTGGCCGTACCCCAAGGCGAGCGAGGCCGTGGCACTTCGCGCACCGTCTCGGGCAAAGATGCGGGCATTGACGCCGAGAGCGCTGCACTCGCGGGAGCGAGGGGTTCGAGCGACACGGAGCGCGAGGGTGCGAGCTGCGCGACGGCGAGTGCATCGAGAGCCGGCGAGAGCGGCGGGAATTCGTCTGCGGGTCGGGGCGCGGGTGCAACCCCGCGGAACGTGCGAGCCGGTTCGTCGACGAAGTCGGCGGACAGCGAATCGCGACGGCGAACGACCGAAGGCTCGGCCACGGGTGGCCGGCTGGAGGCGCGCCGCGCCGGCGCGGCGGCGTTGCTGAGTGCGTTGGTCGCTTCCCTCAGCCCGAGCAACACACTTCCGGACGAACCCCTGGCCTTTTCCTCGATCCGCTCGGGATCGACCGAGGGGCGTCGGCGGCCTTCGGTCGGTCCGCCGGTGAGCGGCCTTGAATGCGGAGGGTGACTCGATGGAGCAGGACTGCCGCCGGGAACGGCCCGATTGGACGGCGGCTCGGACGGCCGGTCGGCAGCGAATACGTCCTGGTGAGCATCGAAGGACGGCGCGCGGAGCGCTTCGATGCGCGGGATGTCCAATCCCGAGTCTTCGTAGTCCAAGTGGGCGTGGCTACGTTCGGCCAGCGGCGTGGCGCGCACGGAGATGCTGGGCGCAGGCGGCCGCCAGGAATTTTGAGGGTGCGAAGCGGGCGGAGGCGCTTCGGCCAGCGGGATCTTGCCGTCGCTGTCGCGCGCCGGGACGACCGCGTCTTCCGGGTGCGAATCGTGAGCTGCCGCGTCGTAGACGTAGAGCAAACCCTCGAAATAGAGCTTGGTGACGGTCGACAAGGTCGACAGATCTTCGAATGGACTCTCGTCGACCACGTCAAGGAGCGACCGCATCCCGTCGAAGAGTCGCAGGATGCCATTCAGTTCGTCGGGTATCTCGTTGAGCCGTTCGGCCAGTTGTTGCCCGTCGACGCGAAAGACGGTCTCGAGCGCGGGAAGCTGTTCGAGCAGGCGACCCCACTCGTCGACGCGGCGCATGCCCTCCATGAGCAGGCCTTGTGTCGAGGTGAGGATGACCTCGGGCCGCTCGACCGAAATGAAGTCGACGTCGAACGTACCTGCTGTCCAAATCAGGCAGCGGTAGACCGCTTCTTCCCCGACCAAGCGCCCGTGTTCCGCGTCGACGACCTGGCCGTCGCGGAAGTAGATGCTGGCCGTTTGCTCGCGGGAGCTGTGTAGCCGCGCCACGCCGCTCTTGCGTCCCATCTCGAAGGTCTGCAACAGGTCGACGACGCCCATGTCTGCCAGATCGCCGCTCAGATGGGTGCGTCGATTGGTGGCCGAGGTCGTGGCCATGCGCTGGTGCGTGCGTCGCGCCAACAGCAGGTGCACGCGCGCGATCAACTCGCGCACGAAAATCGGCTTGGTCAGGTAGTCTTCGACCCCGAGCTCGAGCCCACGGATCTTGTCCTCGATGCTCTTCTGGCTGGTCAAAAATACGATAGGAGTCCCGGCCAAATCGGGTCGGTCCTTGATGCGTCGCACCAATTCGTAGCCGTCGACACGCGGCAGACGCGTGTCGGTGAGCACGAGGTCCGGCGTCGAGTGCTCCAACTTGAGCAACGCGTCTTGGCCATCGGTCGCCGTCGTGACGCTAAAGCCTGCCTTTTTGAGGCTGACCTCGAGAACACGCACGCTCGCCGGATCCGCGTCGACGAGAAGGAGCTGCTGTTTGGCCACGTGGAGGCAAGCCTTGAGGGCGGCCTCTCTCCTGTCAAGGCCGATGTTGGCTTTGCCCAGCCGGTCCTCGAGGCCGAGTTCAGCCTTGGTGGCGCCCGAGCGCCCCGGCAAACCAGCGCCGCGCGTTCTGCACCCAAGGCAACCGGGCCGCCCAGGGCTGCCTAGCCCCCGAGCGGCGACCTCAGCCCTTTCGGGACATCTGCTGCTTGGCGGCGCGCACGATGGCGCCCGGTACGTTCTTGCTGCGCGCCAGGTTGCGGATGTCGTTGTCGCGCAGGTGGGGCAAGAGGCGCGACGAGAAGGTGAAAGGCGTGCGCGGATTCATGATCAGGTTCAGTTTCACCTGGTAACTTCGCGTCAAATCACGGTTGGTCGCCACCACACGCAGCACGTCGTCGCTGACGGCGCGGCTGGCCGCGATCTGGGCCGCTTCGCTCTCCGTCAGGCGCGGACTCTTCACTGCCGCCTCGGCCACGAGGCGGTTCGTGTCGCGCACGAGCAGCATGCGCGCGGTGGCGTTGCCAAGCGTGGCCGTTCTAATCTTCTGGCTGATGGTCATGTCGGCGATCTGTTGCGCCAATGGCTTGAACTTCTCTTTTATTTCCTCGGCGCCCTCGTCGTCGACGTCCACCACGTCCTCAACGGTCGGATCGAGCGTGAGGCTCTCGGCCATCACGTCCGTCACCAAGAACAGCTCGTCGTCGAAGGTCGGTTCTTCGGTCGGTCCGGGGATGAGTTCGTTGGCGATCGCCTGCGCTGCCAGCCGAAAGGCGGGAAAATCGAGATCCAGCTTGTTGCGCACCGCCAGCTCGATCAGGCGATCGGCGGTCGACATGCGCACGCGTTTGTTCATGTACAGCTTTTCGATCGCCCCGTGGAAGCGCAGCAAGAGCGATTCGTTCGTGGCGATGATTTCGCCGGCAGCTTCGGTCGCCAGCTCGGCTAGACGGCAAAGCATCTCCTCGGTGATCGAGGCCATGCGCAAGAGGCGCGGCAGAATCTCGAGGTCGTTGCCGACGGCGTTGACCAGCGCCGCCAGCACGCCGGGCTGCAGATCGCCTGCCACCGCGCCCTCGAGTAGTGGCCTCGGGAGCGCGCCAAGCGTCGCCAGAGCCTGCGTACGGACCTCGCCGGGGCCCTCTTCGCTCAAGGCGACGAGGACGGCCAAGGCCTCGCCGGGAGCCAAACCCGGTACGACGCCCCTGGCCGCCAGCAGCTTCATGGGCAGCGGAGCGTCGGCTTTGAGAACCCGCGCGGCCTGAGGCGGCAGAAGCTCGACCTGAATTGAACTCACAGGGGCACTCTACACCAGAGCACTCCGTCTACTACTCGCCGCCGAATTTTCTGATGCGCTCCGCCAACTTCGCAGCTCGCACTTGTTCCTGCCGCTCGACCTTGTCCGGGTCGATGACCAGGGCCGTGAGACGCTCGCCCTCTTCCAGCTTTTTCTTGTAGAGCGTCGCCTCGTACTTGGTCTCGAACGAGCCGATTCGCACCCGGTGCCAGAGTCCCCGACCGGGCACGTTGGCCGCCAAGCGAAAGGCCCGGTGTCCGCGACGGCGCAGCTCACCGACGAAGCGCTCGGCATCGTCCTGCTCCTTGAAGCTCGCCACTTGCACGGCGTAGCCGCCGTCTGTCCCAGAGGGGGCCTCGGGGCCTTTGGCCGAAACGGTGGATGCGCGTACTGCGAGCTGCGTGAGTTCGTCCTTGGGCTCGGTCGTAACCGTGGTCGCGCTGAGCAGAGTGCCGGCGGGCAGTGGCACGACGGGCAACTGATCGAGCGCGGGGGGAGGCTCGGTCGGCACGGGCTCGACGGCGCCGGGTTCGATGAGGCGACCATCTTTGTCCTTCACGGCTACGAGCGCAGTCGTGCGCGTATCGGCGTCGCTCAGAAGTTCGGGAAAGCCGAGTTCGGCTGCATCCAGATCGGGCTCGGACGGCTTCTTCTTCGCCTCGGCTTCGGCGACCAAGACGGCCAGCTGATCGACGGGCGCCGTGCGAGGTGGCCCCGAGCGCCCACGCAGGGCGACGGCAGCGACGAGCACGGCGGCCGTACCGGTTGCAGCCAGAAAGAGCGTACCCAGGCGCGAACCTCGGCCACTCGCTCCTTCTTGAATGCGCTCGAGATTGCGCAGGTTCACCGGTGACGAGTTCATGGTGCTAGTGCAGTTAGCCGAGCACGCGCTCTCGGGCCTAGTTTTCTACATCGAGCAGCTCGCCGAGGAAGCGCGTCTTCCACCAGGTCTCGTGCACCTCGCTGTCCGGTACGCTCTCGGCCACGATGCCGCCGCCCGCGTAATAGTGGGCCACCGTGCCGCGCAGGGTCAGCACGCGGATGGCCATCGACAGGCGCAGATGCCCGTCGTGGCCCAGCAGGCCGAGCGCGCCGGTGTAGAGGCCACGGCGCACGGGTTCTAGTTCGGCGATGAGTTCCATGGCTCTTTGCTTGGGTGCGCCGGTAACGCTTCCGCTCGGCATCGTCGCCTCCAGCAGCTCCGTGCGCGTCACGCCCGCTCGCAGCTGGGCCGTCACGGCAGCCTCACGGTGGTGGACCGTCGGATGGGTCACGACGTGTGGCGCCCGGCTGACGTGGACGCTGCCGATTTCGGCGACACGACCCAGATCATTGCGTTCCAGGTCGATGACCATGGTGAGCTCGGCCTGCTCTTTTTCGCTCTGCTCGAGCTCGATCCGCTGCGCGAGGTCGAGGGCGGGCGTGGCGCCTCGAGGCCGGGTGCCCTTGATGGGACGGGTCTCGATGCGACCGTCGGGCGTGACATCCAGAAAGAGCTCCGGCGAGCCGCTCACGACGCCGACTTCCCCGAAGGACAGCGCCAGAGAGAAAGGTGCGCGCCCCGCGAGGCCGAGTGCTTCGAGAAGCTCGATGGGATGGCTCTGGGTCGTGAACTCGAAGCGGCGCGCCAGATTCACCTGGTAGAGCTGCCCAGCATCGATCTGCTCGAGCGCCCGGCGGACGCGCTCGGCATGGGCCTCCCCGGGCTCCGCGGACGCGGCCCAGAAGAGACTCGCGGGAACTCGCGCGGCGGTCGGCGGTTGCGCTAGCAACTCGGCCAAGCGTACGACCGCTCCTTCGTCCTCGCCCTCGACGCGGAGGGCGCCCCGGTCGTGCACGGCGACGGCCGGGTAACGACGCCATTCACAGCGCTCGAGCAACGGGGCGGCGCGCGTGTCGCGGACTCTCGCCCGCTCTGCGCCGCGAAATGCTTCGTAGGGTAGGAGCCCAAGCCACCGCGGCAGTGGGCTCGACCACGCCGTCGGACGCAAATCGGGCTCGGGATCGACTGCCGTCGAGCGCTCACAAGGGAACGCCCCCAAAAACGTGCGCTCGTGATCGCGGGCCAAGAACGCTCCCTCGACCCCGATTAAATGACGCGCCGCGCCGTCGAGCGCGACGGGGCCGAGTGACCGTTGAAACCAGCTCACCTGGATCCCGCTTCTTGGACGATGCCGCGACGCGTCACGACCGCGCGAATGAGAGGAGCAACGGCGCGGGCCCCCGGCCAGATCACCGACTGCTCGACCTTGCCCTCCCCCACGACCTCGGAGCCCTCGCCGACGACGCTGCCCTCCAGCTCGACGCCGTGCGCGACGTTCGCCCCAAAACCGACGAAAGCCTGCACTCCCCGGTCATTGAGCCAGGCGACGTTGCCGTCGAGGTAGCCGGTGAGCGAGCCGACGTCCCAGAACTCACCCGACAACTCGTGGGTGTCGATCCGTCCTCCTTGGTCCAGTAGTGGCAACGCGACGTCACCGATCAAACAGCCTTCGAGTGGCAGTGCGTCGACCAAGACCCGACCGAGCACGGCCATTCCGACATAATCACCGCTCCGCACTTCTTCACCGGAGGTCCGACCTCGCAGCCGTACGACCTGCCCCATGGCCCCGATACCCACCGTGCCCACGCCGACGGGCGCTGGTGTCACGCCCAGCACGAGTCCGTCGGTCGCACGAGCCACGAGCTCGAGCCCCGGCAGACTGCCCGAGATGTCGCCGTTGACGACGAGCAACGGTTCGCCGCCCCAGAGGTGGCGGGCGCCGGCGATGCCACCGGCCGTGCCGCGAATTTCGACCTCGTGTGCCACTCGAATTCTGGCGCCTAAATAGTCGATAGCGCTGGTGATTTTGTCACCATGATAGTGAACGTTCACCACGACGTTGTCTGCTCCGAGTTCGAGCAATTTCTCGAGGGTGCAAACGAGCAACGGCCGGTCGCCGACCGGGACCAAAGGCTTCGGCAGCTCGTCGGTCAGCGGACGCAGGCGCGTGCCGAGGCCTGCTGAGAGCACGAGGGCGGAGAACACGCCCGAAGCAGAGCGCCCGGCAGGGGCGAGAGCAACCCCAAAAACTCGCCCACCCCGCGAACGTCGTGCTAGCGGGAAACCTTCATGGCCGTTCGCCCGCAATCGCTCCTCCCCTTTTTGCTTCTCGGTGCGAGCACCCTGAGCGGCGCTTGCAATACCGGCGCCGTCGGCACCAAGGAGTGTCGGGAGATCGAGTACGTTCGCTGCGAAGCTTCGCCTGCCTGCGAAATCGGAGGCATCGTCACTCCCGACGACGTGGCAGCCTGCAAGCGTTTCTACAAAGGCCAATGCCTGCACGGCATCGCCGGCCCGGTCGGGCCTGCCGCTCAAGCGCAAAAGGATTGCGTGGCTGCGCTGAACGCTGCAGCCGCGTGTGCCCAAGACGACGCCCGCACCGAAGCGTCCACTTGCGCCGATCTGCCGACGAAAATCAGCAAAGACGATCCCGGCATCGAGGAATTCACGAACGTCTGCGACGTGATCGGTCGTCCTTGGGATTTGGCCGTGTGTGATTTCATGTTGCCGAGCACCGGCGAAGGTGGGAGCAAAGGCTGATGCGCGTCGGACTTCGAGTCACCGCTCTTTGCGGCGCTCTGCTGCTCGCCTCCTGTGGCGGCAACGACGGTCCGGCGCAGACCCCCGTTCGTCGCGAGTCCCCCTCCGACGAGATCCTGCGCATCGGCGTCACTTGGACCTCCGACTCGCCCGAGAAGAAGATCTTGTCGCCGCCAAGTCCGATCAGCATGTTCCGCAGCCAGCGCACCAGCACCGTGACGCTGACGGCGACCTCGGCGCACGAAGAATTGGAACTGTCCGAAGACGTCGAGCTGCGGAGCGGGGCCCATGCTTCGTGCAAGACGACTTTCTCGCACGATCTGCAGGTCCGCTACGGTCGCAAGAACGGCGAAGCCGCCGTCGAGTTGATCCGCCCTGCTCTGCGCGCCATGCGCCAATGTGATGCCCCACATCCCGAGCCCGAACTCGCCGAACCCCAGCGCCGCGCGCTGCTCTTGCTCCGTTCGGATCGGCTGATGGTCGTCGAACCGGCCACAGACCAGCGGCAATACATCCCCCTGGCCTACTGAGGGTCGGTGCGGCTTCCCCCGGGGTGCCGCTCTTGCTACGCCCCGGCGCCATGGCTCGCGCGCGTCCAAGCTCCCACCAGTCCCTCCGGACCGGCCGCAACGCGGCGGCAGCTGCGCTCGTGGCGGTCGCCTGCAACAGCACACCCTCCGTGACGGACGGCACGTTGATCGCCACGTCAGTTCTGGTGCAGCCAGCGGACTTCCTGGGCGAGCAGGTTTGCCAAGACGCCGAGGGCGCGGTCCGGCTCTATCAAGCAACGCTGATCGACGTGACGTCGGATCTCGACCAGCCCTTCGCATTGGTGAGCAGCGAAGTTCTCAGCTGCAAAAGTGCTGCCTATTTCGGCTTCGTGACACCCGGTCGGCGCTACACCGCATTCGTCGAGGCCTTCGACACGAGCGGACTTCGCACCCAGAGCCCGGGCGTCCGCGTGGTGGTCGACGCCGACGGAGCCGCGGTTTTTCCCCGCTGGACGACGACCTGCCGCGGCGAAGACGACGTCAGCTACGGCGGCGCGGGAGGCCAAGGTGGCGAAGGCGGGCAGTCGGCTCTCGGAGTCGAGGCCCAGATGAACAGCCGCGTCTATGTGCAGGGGTGTGCGCCGCTGCTCGATAGCGGCGAGATCGGACCGACGGGCATTTCGATCTCGCTCGCCGGCAGCCTGCTCGAGCTGAGCTGCGGCACGGGTTCGGGCCAGATCGAAAGGTTCGTCGTCGAAACCGGTCAGGACGTTCCGCCTCCGAGCGGAGCCGGTGGCCAAGGCGGCGAGGGAGGAAGTGGAGGCGGCGGTTCGACTACGCCCCCAAGCGGCACCCTTTGCAGTCAGACGGCCCGCATCGTCGACCTGGTACCCGGCGTGACGGTGAAGTACCGCGTCGACGCCTACGAGGCCGGCAAGACCGAGCCCACTTATTTCACCATTTGTCGGGCCTTCACCTCGCGTGGCGTCGTCGTTCCTGCCCATTGTGAGCCGCTCGAGCCCATTGCGCCCTGAGGCTGCCCGCCGGCGGCGCGTTTCGTGCTGGCTCCAGCTTGTCGCACCCCGTGTCGCGGTGTAGTTGATCGGAGATGCGCGGCGACACCGCAACGATGCAGCTCACCTTGCCCAAGCCGGGGCCGGTGCTGCGCGTCGTGCTAATTGGGCTGTTCGCCATCTGGCTGTTGTTTGCCGTCGCGCTGAACTGGGGCGGAGCTTCTTCCGACAGCTTCTCCTGGTTCACCGGCAACACGGTCGCGATCGCCCACGGTGAAGTCTGGCGTCTGCTGACGGCGGCCCTGCTGCACATGCCGCAGGGCACAATCAGTCACATCCTCTCCGCTCTGTTCGGTCTGTATTTTTTAGGCGCATCGCTCGAAGAAAGCTTCGGCTCGCGGCGGTTCGCCCGCTTTCTGCTGGCGACGGCCATCCTCTCGTACGGCACCCAGTTCCTGGTGACGCTCGTGCTCGGTCCGAGTCCGAGGCTCGCGCCCGGCGACTACTTTGGGGCCATTCCCGTGGTCGAAGCCATCGCCATCGCCTGGGCATGCTCGTTCCGAGGTCGCACCGTTCGGCTTTTCTTCGTGCTGCCCGTCAGCTCGTCGATGCTCATCCTGTTCGTGGTCGGCACGAGCGTCATGTATCTAATTGCCGGGGCCGTCCCGCCCTCGGGCCATGTCGCCGCTTTTGCCGGCATGGGCTGGGGTTACCTACTGGGCGGCAGCAGCCCCTCACCGCTCCGGAAATTCTACCTCCGTTACCGGCTGGCCCGGCTCGAAGCCGAGGCCAAGACCGATGGCCAAGAGCGCAAGCGCAAAGCCAAAAAGAGCGGACTCCGGGTCATCGAGGGCGGCAAGGACCAAAAAGACGGCAAGGACGACAAGCATCTCTTGCACTGAACGCCGCGGTCGGCTGACCGAAGCGTCGGCCTCCACTCGGCTCGCGAGCCCCACCCTTTCCCCTCCCCTCGTCGCACGCGTCGTGTTAGCCACCTGCCCGAGATGAGATCCCTGATCGATCCCGAGGATGCCGCCCGCGGACTCCGGCGCGTCGCGGGCGAGATCGTCGAATGCCACCGCGGCATCGCCGGCCTCTTGCTGGTCGGGATCCGGCGCGGCGGTTTGCCCGTTGCGGAGCACCTGGCCACCCTGATTGCTGAAACCGAGGGACAGGTGCCGCTCGGCAGCGTCGACATCGCGCTCTACCGAGACGACGCCAGCACCAGCCTGCCAAGTCCAACCATCGGACCGACACGCTTGCCGCTCTCGCTCGAGGGTCGCTCCGTTGTCCTCTGCGACGACGTCTTGTTCACCGGACGGACCATCCGGGCGGCGCTCGATGCTCTGCTCGACTACGGTCGCCCCGCGCGCGTCCAGCTCTGCGTGCTGATCGACCGCGAAGGCCGAGAACTGCCTATCCAGGCCGACTACGTCGTGAAGAAGGTCCAGGTCGAGCGCCACGAGCGCGTGGACGTCCTGGCCAGTTCAGGCAGCTTTTCTGCCGTGGCCGTGCCCTTCGACCATCCGACAACTCCCCCGCCTGCCCCCGAAGGCCCTGCCCCTGGAGGACGGTCATGAAGGATCTTCGCCTTCGCCACTTGCTCGGCATCGAGGGCCTCGGCCGAGAAACGGCCGTGCGGCTCCTCGAAACCGCCGAAACGTTCCTCGAGATCACACGACGCCCGATCCGCAAAGTCCCGACCCTGCGGGGCAAGACGATCCTCAACGTCTTCTTCGAGAACTCGACGCGCACGCGCACCAGCTTCGAACTGGCAGGCAAACGCATGGGCGCCGACGTCGTCAACATCTCGGCCAGCACGTCGAGCACCACCAAAGGCGAAACGCTGCACGACACGATGTCGACGCTGAACGCCATGCATGCGGACGTGGTGGTGATCCGTCACCCGGCTTCGGGCGCGCCGCACATCGTCGCGAATCGCAGCCGCGCGGCTGTGGTCAATGCCGGGGATGGCATGCACGAACACCCGACCCAAGCGTTGCTCGACGCCTTCACCATGCGGCAACACTTCGGGAGCAGCCTGGAGGGCAAGACCGTGGCCATTTGCGGCGATATCCTGCACAGCCGCGTGGCGCGCTCCAACGCTCTGCTCTTGCCAATGCTCGGGGCCAAGGTGCGCTTCGCCGGTCCGCGCACCATGTTGCCGCTGCGCGCCGCCGAGCTCGGCTGGGAAGTGCACGACCGAATCGAGCCCGCGCTCGAAGGCGCGGACGTGGTCATGATGTTGCGTATACAGCTGGAGCGACTGGGTGGCGCGCTGTTCCCCAGCACCCGCGAGTACGGCCGCATCTGGGGCCTGAACCCCAGGCGGCTCGCCCTAGCCAAGCCGGGCGCCCTGGTCATGCATCCCGGTCCGATGAATCGCGGCGTCGAAATCCACGAAGACATCGCCGACGGGCCGCAGTCGGGCGTGCTCGATCAGGTCGAGGCTGGTGTGGCCGTGCGCATGGCGGTCCTTTACCACTGCGCAGCGGACGAAGGCACCGAGCTGAGCTGAGCTGAGCTGAGCTGAGCTGAGCTGAACCGAGCTGAACCGAGCTGAACCGAGCTGAACCGAGCTGAACCGAGCTGAGCTGAACCGAACCGAGTTGAGTTGAGTCTAGCCGAGGTCGCTCGCGGCTCCCGCGAGAGAGCACAGGGCGCAGCCCGATTCAGCCCATCGTCAGATCGATCTGATGCGCGTCCGGGGTGTGCTCGCCCAGGAACAGATCGGCGACCCGTTGGAAACCACCCGGCAAATCGGTGACCAACAGTTCGAGCGAACCTTCCGACGTCTTGGGCGTAGGCGCGATGCGCCCTTCCAAGAGCATCGCGTGCACGAGCCGCGACGTTGCCTCAGCGCTGTCGACGACTGGTACTCGGTGACCTGCTAGCCGCTCCGCCACGCTCTCGACGAGCGGCCGGAGCAACGGATAATGCGTGCAACCGAGTACAATCACGCCCGCGCCTAGGCTCAGCAGCTCGCCTACGTAGCGCTCGACAGCGAGTTCGGGCACTGGACCAGTGAGCCAGCCCTCTTCGACGAGCGGAACCAGCAGGGGCGCTGCCCGACCCAACACTTCGAGTCGGGTGCTCAGCGTACTGACCGCGCGAACGTAGGCGCCGGAATTGATCGTGCCCTGCGTCCCCAGCACGCCGATGCGCGGCGGGGGACCACCCGTGCGGCTCGCCTCGACTTCGGCCGCTTCGACTGCCGCCCGCGCGCCCGGACCTACGACGCCGACGACCTGGATGTCCAGTTCGGCTCGCAAGATGTCGACGGCCACGGCGCTCACGGTGTTGCAGGCGATGACGAGCGCCTTGACGCCTCGCTCGGTCAAAACACCGGCGCAGCCGCGCGCGTAGCGAATCACGGTAGCCGCCGAGCGCGTGCCGTAGGGGACGCGAGCGGTGTCGCCCAGATAGATGATGTCCTCGTGAGGACAGCTCTGGCGCAGGGCATGCACGACCGTGAGCCCACCCAGGCCCGAGTCGAACACCCCGAGCGGCGCGCTCGCGGCTGGCACGCGCTGTGACTCAGCGGTCATCAGATATCTTCGATGCGCAAGAAGCGTGGTGGCCGTTTCTGGAACGGTTCGCGCGACAATTCCGCGAGCGCTTGCTGGAGCGAGCCTTCGCGCGTCTCATGGGTGATGATCAGTACGGAAGCCAGCGATTCCTCGGCCTTGTGGCTCTCCTGCACCATCTGCTCGATGCTCACCCCGTGCTTGCCGAGCGAGGTGGCCAAGATGCCGAGCACTCCCGGTGAATCGGTGACGTCGAAGCGCAAGTAGTAGCGGCTGTAGAGCTCGGCGAGCGACTGAAGCTCACGCTTCTGAGCAAAGATGCCACGCGTCGACAGGCCCTTGTCGCCTTCGATGCGCGAGCGAGCCACGTCGACCAGATCCGCGATTACGCTGACGGCCGTCGGCAGATCGCCGGCGCCACGTCCCACCAGGATGCACGGACCGAGCGCGCGTCCCTTGATGTAGACGCAGTTCAGCACGCCGTCGATGTTCGCCAGCACGCTGCTCTTGGGCACCAGCGTGGGGTGGGTGCGCAGCGAAAGTTCGTGACCCAGGTCGCGCCCGATGGCCAAGTGCTTGATCGTGAACCCAAAGCGCTCGGCGGCCGCGAAATCGACGGCATCAATGGCGGAAATACCTTCGACCGGCGCCGCGTCGACAGAAAGGCGCGAGCCAAACGCCAACATACTGACGACGATCAGCTTCTGCGCGGCATCGAAGCCTTCGACGTCGAGGGTCGGATCGGCTTCCGCATAGCCGAGTTCCTGCGCTTCTTTCAAGGCTTCGGAAAAGCCGATGCCTGCCTGGCGCATGCGCGTGAGGATGTAGTTGCACGTGCCGTTCAAGATACCGTGAATCGACTCGACCGAGTCGCCGGTGAGCGCTTCGCGCAGCGTGCGAACGATGGGGATTCCGCCACCAACCGAGGCCTCGAACGCCAAGTCGACGCCGGCTCTTTGCGCGCGTTCGAGCAGCGCTGGGCCGTGCTTGGCCAATAGAAACTTGTTGGCGGACACGACGGTCAGTCCTTGGTCGATGGCGCGCTCGATCAAGCCCTTGGCCGGGGTCTCGCCGCCAATGACCTCGATGACGACGTCGAGCTCACTGTCGGCGAAGACGCGCTCGGCATCGGTCGTCAGCCATTCGGGCCGGCACTCAGGGACACGATCCTTGGCGAGATCGCGAACCAAGACGTGTGCGACCTCGAGCGGAGCACCGACCTTCTTGGCCAGAGCGATACGATTTTCGTGGAGCAGCTTGAGGACCCCACCGCCGACCGTGCCGGAGCCGAAGAGGGCAATGCGGACGGGGCGAGCCGGACTGTCCGAGGACGAAGGCGTCGAGGCGTTCACCCGGGTCCCTCTAGCCCGGGGCGGTCGGATTTTGAAGCGGCATCCGCGGTTTGTCCGATGTTCGGAAGCGAAAGCGGCACGCCCGGTTGCTCCTGCGCCTGGCGGTAGGCCCACTCCAGCAGGGCGTGCTTGAGCCGCACGCGCGCCACGACGTAGCGCCGGGGAGCATTGCTCATCTCACCTTCCCAGGTGCGGAGCTGCGGCTGGCCGGCGTTCGCCCCAAGCAGGGTGGGCATGCCCGAGAGCGGATCGCGTTCGACGATGAAGAACGAATGAAAATGGAATTTTTGGTCACTGCGCAGGCCGTTGATGAAGACGATGTCGCCCACCTCGTAGCGCTCCCAAGTACGAGCCAAGTTCTGGAAGAACTCGGGGCGCCGCAGCAAGGGCACACGCTCGTCGCCCTCGAGCCAGATCACGTCGAACCACTCGGGCCGTGACGAGGCGAACTCGGCGACGTTTTCGACGCTGCGCGGATTTTCCAGTTCGAAGCTGGCAAAATGCAATGCCCCCTTGCGCCGGACGCGCGCCTCACCGCGCGGCGCCCAGGCCCCGCCCGTTGCCCAATCGAGCGCATCGGTGATGAAATCGATGCACACTTGAGGCAACCGCGGCCGGCCGAAACCGTCGAAGACGTAATATTTGTCGCCGTTGAACTCGTAGGTCGTGTGCCCATGCACGTAGGCATCACGAAAACCGACGCGCAGCTTGCCGTCTTGCTGACCTTCTTCGGTCCGCGGTTCGTCGAACGGCAAGCCGAGCTCGACCATGTGATCGACCGCAGCCAACACAGGGGCAATCAGACGACGGTGGCGCTCGGCGACCAGCCGCGCCGCGAACAATCGGGCTTCGGCGCCGGGCACACTTTGCTCACATTCGAGCCGGGCCGAGCCGTCGGCTTGGGGGCCCAAGATCGCCATGGTTTCCAGGCGTTCCGCCGTCGCGCCATACTGCAGGCGCGCCACCAGGCCTTCGTCCGTCACGCGCTCGACCTGGATGCGGGAGGTGCCGAGTTGTCGCGACAGTGCGCGTAGATCGACGTGGAGCGCACGTTCGGGCACGTCGCCCGACAGAAACACACGGTCGAGCAACAGCAGGCGCGCCTCGCGTGCCGTCTCCCCGCCCTCGAACCAGTAGCGCCCCTCGCGACGTACGGCGACGAGTGTCTCCGAGCCGCGCTGGATAAAGACCCGCGGCTCGCGAAACAGGTGGTCGAGTCGCAGCATCTGCGAGTAGCGGAGCGCCAAGATCGGCCGCTCGGCGTAGAGGTAACCTTCGCGCAAGAACAGCGCGCGGCGAGCCGGAAAATCACCGCGCCATTTGCGCAACGCATCCTGAATCGTGCCCGCCGGATCCTCACTCTGCTCGAGCGCGAGCCGGAAGGCTTCGCCCGTCACGTCCAGCGGAGCGAGCACGGGTCCCCGCAGGAAGTAGACCGGCGTGGCTCGCGCGCGCCCGAGGATTTCCGCCCGTTCCTTCTCGAAGCCCGGTGCCCCCGGAAGTTCGGGACGGGTAAGGAGACGCGCCCGCTCGCTTTCACAGAGATCGGGCTGGTACGCCAGCGGGCCGGAAGACACGCGCGCGGGCCGCGGCTCGGGCTGGACGCGAGGCGCTGGCGACTCACAAGCCGAAAGGAGAAAAACACCTACAAAAAACCACCTCAAGCGTCCCACGGGACCCAAGATAATACTCCCGCGCCCGCCGAATCCCAGGCCCTGCACGGCGCTCCGCGAGTTTGTGCCAAGCCCGGACGCTGCCTACGGTACCAATAAATAAGCTTGAGCACGCTCTTGGGACGCCCCGCCCATGCGCACGTTCTGGGGGTTCATCCCGGCCGGCCCCACCTTCAGCTACTGGGAAGTGAGTGAGATCTGGATCCCAGGCAAAGCGCCTGGTGACGCACTGTTCGAGGAGTACACGCGCTTCACGTTGAACGAAAATAGCGCGACGACGGTGCGTGGCGGTTGGAACCTGCTGCTCCTGCACGACCAACTGTTCTTCGGGCCGGCCGCCGATTTCGTGGCTGCGCCGGGCCGTGACTCGCTGTTGCGACTCGGCGCCAACTTCGCGTTTCAGTTCAACGAGCACCTATCTTTCATGGCCAATTTCACGGTGCCTGTCGTGAGCCCCGACTCGATCGATTGGTTCACACAGAGCTGGGGCGTCGGGCGGTTGACCTACCGCTTTGCGACGGACGAACCCAAGTTCGCCTTTTCTTGACAGCTCGCGCGCTGCGGACCAGTTCTGCCAGGCCATGTCGATGTACACAGCCTCGGTCCCTCAGGTCTCCAAAATGTTGCGCCATCTCGAGTTCTGGCTCGAAAAAGCCGAACAGCACGCAGCAGCCCAAAATTTCGACGTCGGCACCCTATTGGGCGCTCGCCTCGCGCCTGACATGCTGCCGCTCAGCTATCAAATCCAAGCCACCTGCGACAACGCCAAGTTCATCGGTGCACGCCTGGCGGGTCAGGCCCCGCCGCCCCACGCCGACACCGAGCAAACCGTCGCCGAACTGCGCGAACGCATCCGCTGGACACTCGGCTACCTCGAATCCATCACGGCCCAAGACTTCGAAGGCGCGGCCGAGCGGCTCGTGCAACTCGGCTTCCTGCCCGAGGGCAAGCGCATCGTCGGTCACGTCTACCTGAACCAACTCGCCCTGCCCAACTTCTACTTCCACCTCACCACCACCTACGCACTCTTGCGCCAAAGCGGCGTAGACATCGGCAAATCAGACTTCTTGGGCGCGGTGCCGCAGGTGGACGCGAGCTGAACGCGCTTTTCAGGGCGCACCTCCACCCGCGCCACCGCCGTCGGCCGCGCGTGCCCATCCGCCACTGCCGTTGGCTCATCCGGGCGCGCGTGGCACATCCTCGCAATCGACATTTTGCAACTCGAGAAAGTGGTACCAGTAGTGACACCATTTTTGGCGGTCGAGAAAGTTCAGTCCGCGCGATCGAGAAGGCAGAAGGTGGCGACAAACGAGCCCCTGCGCGGCATGGGATCTTCGAAACGTCTTGGAAATGTCAGTTCTTCATACGAGGACGGGCACCGCTCTGCCTCGCCAAGACAGTAGCCGCGTTCGAGGCACCGCCAAGCGAGTTGCCGAAACGCGTGCCTGTCCGGCACTGCTGTTGGCTCATCAAAACGAAAAGGCCCCGTCCTTGCGGAGGGGCCCCTTTTCGATTTTTCGCGGCTTGCGTTCAGTTGGCGGTCGAAGCCGTGCCGGCTTCCTTCCTTGCCACCTCGTCGAGATAGGCTTGCGAAGGCTGAGGCACGCTCTCGAGCGCGGCCTTGAGCACCTCGTCGAGCTTGCTCACGAACACGAACTCGAGCTCGTCGCGGATTTCCTTGGGGACTTCCTCGAGGTCGGCCTTGTTGCGATCGGGAACAATCACGCGCTTGATGCCGGCGCGGTGCGCTGCCAGCGTCTTCTCTTTCAGGCCGCCGATGGGCAGCACCCGACCGCGGAGCGAGATTTCACCCGTCATGGCCACGTCGTGCCGCACGCGGATACCCGTGAGCAGCGAGATGATGGCAGTGAACATGGTGATGCCGGCGCTTGGACCGTCCTTGGGCATGGCGCCCGCGGGGATGTGCACGTGCAAGTCGCTCTTTTCCATGAAGTCGCGGGCCAGGCCGAACTTCTCGGCGTTGGTGCGCACGTAGGACAAAGCGGCATGGGCGCTTTCCTTCATGACGTCGCCCAGCTGGCCGGTGAGCTGCATTTTGCCGGTGCCGTACATCTTGGTGACTTCGATGAACAGGATTTCGCCACCCACGCTCGTCCAAGCCAGGCCCGTGGCCACGCCGGTTTCTTCCGTGCGCTCGGCCACTTCGCTCGTGTACTTGATGGGACCCAAGAACTCGCGGAGGTCGTCCTCGGTCTTGATGGTGCGCTTGGTCAAATCGCCCTCGGCCACCTTGACCGCCACGCCTCGGATGACGCTGGCCACGGTGCGCTCGAGCGAGCGCACACCCGCTTCGCGCGTGTAGTGCTCGATCAGCTCTTCGATCGCTTCGTCGGTGATCACCAGTGTGTCGGCGCTGATCCCATGCTCTTCGAGCTGCTTGGGGATCAAGTGCTGGCGGGCAATCGCTTGCTTCTCGCGCCGCGTGTATCCAGGGATCTCGAGGATTTCCATGCGATCGCGCAAAGGCGGCGGAATGGGATCGGCAACGTTGGCCGTGGCGACGAACATGACGCTCGACAGATCGTAGGGGATCTCGAGGTAATGGTCGGCGAACGTGTTGTTCTGTTCGGGGTCGAGCACCTCGAGCAGGGCTGCGCTCGGGTCACCGCGGAAGTCGTGACCAATCTTGTCGACCTCGTCCATCATGAACACTGGGTTCACGGTACCGGCCTTCTTCATTCCCTGGATGATTTGGCCGGGTAGCGCGCCCACGTAGGTTCTGCGATGGCCGCGAATGGCCGCTTCGTCGTGCACACCGCCAAGCGACACGCGGACGAACTTGCGTCCGAGCGCCTTGGCAATGCTGCGACCGAGCGAGGTCTTGCCGACGCCGGGTGGCCCGAGCAAGCACAAGATCGGTCCCTTCTTGTCCTTCTTCAGCTTGCGGACGGCCAGGTACTCGACGATGCGCTTCTTCACCTTGTCGAGGCCGTAGTGATCTTCGTCGAGCACGCGACGCACCTCGAGGATTTCGAGGTTGTCCTCGGTCGACTCCGACCATGGCACGTCCAAGATCCAGTCGAGGTAGGTGCGCACGACCGTGTATTCGGCCGAGCCGACCTGCATGCTGCGCAGGCGCTTGAGCTGCTTCTTGGCGACGCCGTCGGCCTCGCTCGGCAGGTGGGCCTTGGCCAATCGCTCCTCGAGACCATCGAGGTCGCCCTGATCGCCCTCGTCCTCCCCCAGCTCTTCCTTGATGGCCTTGAGCTGTTGACGCAGTACGTACTCGCGCTGGTTCTTGCCCATCTCCTCTTTGATCTGGGAGTTGATGCGCTCGCGCATCTTGAGGATCTCGAGTTGACGCGTGAGCAAGCGCAGGACCTTGCGGATGCGCTCTTTCACTTCGACCGTCTCGATCAGCTGAGCCTTCTCTTCGACAGGAGCGTCGAGGTTGGCGGCGACCAAGTCGGCCAACGCGCCAGGCGCCTGAATACTATCGATCAAGCTGCCGGCCTCGCGGGGCAGCTCGGGCATCAGCTGAATCACCTGCTTGGCCACGTCACGCA
>Ga0105046_10003305_pt1 | contig 25584 bp, 31 predicted proteins | sample MAT03_FD_78385 | JGI IMG/M metagenome (GOLD analysis project Ga0105046, IMG submission 78385) | Freshwater microbial communities from Lake Fryxell liftoff mats and glacier meltwater in Antarctica - MAT-03 (megahit assembly) | ecosystem: Environmental > Aquatic > Freshwater > Ice > Liftoff...
GCACGGCAAAGAAACGGATACAGCAGTGCTGCGTTACGATCGCGTCGCAATGCTGGAAGCCGTGCTGTCCATCCGAGACCGCCAGCAGCAGTTCATCCGATGGACTATCGTCGCGCTGCTTTTCCTTGCAGGAGTTGTCGTTATCGCCGCCGGAATTTTCGGCTGGTTGTCGTAGTTCTGGTCGTCTTCCTTGGCGTCGCAGGCAAAATTCGATAGCCTTTCCCCAGCCAGTTTCCGGTTTGCACCTGAAGCTGCGGAATCATCGCCAAACGGGGGAGGGACAATTGTGTCAGAAGTACTTGATAGTTTTCAGATCGAATGGCATGGCAACACGGTTGTCGTGACACCCGCTGCAAATGTCGATTCACTCAACTGGGATCTGGTCGAACAGGCGGCTGATCTGGTGATGGAGCCACTTGCCGCACAGGAAGCTCCGATGGTCGTGGTGGACCTGAGTAGAGTTGGCTACTTCGGCTCGGTGTTTCTCGCGTTGTTGCTACGGTGCCACAAGTTCGTCAAGAAAAATGGCGGCGAGCTGGTGCTGTGCGGGGCGAATGAAACGGCACTGGAGCTGCTGCGCATCACGGCCCTCGATACAATCTGGGCGATTTATCCGACGCGCGACGAGGCCATGCAGGCGCTGTTGAGCTAGTGCTTTGTCAGGCTTTAAAAAAGGGGTCAGGAACCAATAGCCAAATGGCCCAGCGGGTGCTCCGCACTATTGGTTCCTGACCCCTTTTTTAAAGCGTCAACCCAAAAATTTAATGTTGACAAAGCACTCGCATCATGAATCCTCCCAAACGTACGCCGCTCAAACATGTCAATGAATCCGAAATGGACGTCATCGAGCATGTTGTCGAGTTGAAGCAGCATTCGGAACTCATCGAGGAAATCAAGCAGACTGCCGACAAACTGCAACGTGATGGTGCGACGCGTGGCGATCTTAAGATCCTGAGCCGCGCGCTGAAAGAACTGCGGTATGCCTTCAAAGTCTTCGCGCCTTATCGTCGGCATCGCAAAGTGACCGTCTTTGGATCGGCTCGGACACAGCCCGATCATCCGTGCTGGAAAGTAGCAGAATCATTCGGACGTCGCATGGCCGAGGAAGACTGGATGGTTGTGACGGGCGCCGGTGGTGGAATCATGGAGGCCGCCCATCGTGGATCCGGTCGCGAAATGGCAATGGGACTCAATATCCTTCTTCCATTCGAACAGGAAGCAAACCCGATAATTGCCGGTGACCCGAAACTTGTCAATTTCAAGTACTTCTTTACACGGAAGCTGTTGTTTGTCAAAGAAGTCCATGCGCTGGTCACATGTCCGGGCGGCTTTGGAACGCTGGACGAAGCATTTGAATCTCTGACGCTCGTGCAGACCGGCAAGCGCGACTTGATGCCGATTGTGCTGCTGGACGAACCTGGTGGGACGTATTGGTCCGCATTCCTGAAATACGTTCGCGACGAACTGCTCGATAACGGCCTGATTTCGCCGGGAGATCTGTCATTGTTCAAAGTCACCGACAGCGTCGAAGACGCGGTTGAAGAAGTGCTGGGCTTTTACAGCGTGTACAACAGTATGCGATTCGTGCGGGATCTGCTGATTCTGCGTCTGCATGTTGAGCCGTCGGATGAATTTTTGGCTCGGCTGAACAACGAATTCCGTGACATCTGCGCAAGCGGAAAAATTGAAAAGGCCCCCGTTCATCGCCTGGAAGTTGACGACGCACATCTTGCCCATTTGCCGCGTCTGAATCTGGTGTTTAATCGCAAAGCCGTCGGTCGTCTGCGGCAGATGGTGGATGTCATTAATTGCGAACTTGAACCCAGGCCTCCCGCGTCGTAGGATGGACATTCATGTCCGTCGCTTGGCCATGAAACGCTGAAGCAAATATTGTGTGCGTCAAGATTCGTCCGGCAGCGGGATACTTACAGGCAAGATTTCGGACATGAATGTCCAGGCTACTATTCTCCATGCATCCCACTTCCATCATTGAATCCATTCAGCCGCAGCTTCCGATCGACCGAACCATCGGGATCGGCTGTGTCGGAGCGGGTTTTATCATGGCCGACTGCCAGCTGGTGGCGTATCGTCAGCATGGACTCAATCCCGTCGCCATCACATCGCGGACGAGGGCCACAGCGTCTGCGGTCGCCGTGCGGCACTGCATTTCGAGTGTCGTCGATTCCGTTGAACAGGTTGTCGCGCATCCGGAGGTTCAGGTTCTGGACATTGCGGTGCCGCCGGATTGTCAGGCAGGAATGATTCGCCGCGCCTTGCGTGCGCCGCACCGACTGCGGGCGATTCTGGCTCAGAAGCCGCTGGGGGTTGATTATCGGGAAGCACGGGAACTCGTGAAGTTGTGCGAAGACGCCGGAATCGTGCTGGCCGTCAACCAGAACATGCGCTTTGATCAGTCGGTACATGCCTGTCACGAGCTGATTGCGGCGGGAACGCTGGGAACACCGGTGCTGGCGACAATCGAGATGCGGGCGATTCCGCACTGGATGCCGTGGCAGGAACGTCAGGGCTGGGTCACGCTGCGGATTATGAGCATTCATCATCTGGATACGTTTCGTTACTGGCTGGGTGAACCGGAACGCGTCTTTGCCAGCGTCACGCCGGATCCGCGAACGGCACAGAAGTTCGCTCATCGTGACGGGATCGCGTTGTACATTCTTGAGTTTCCAGGCGGTGTCCGAGCGTCGTCGTGGGATGACGTCTGGGGTGGTCCGGCGCGCGAAGGAAGTGCTGCTGACATCGGCATCCGCTGGCGTGTCGAGGGTACAGAAGGTATCGCACGAGGCACAATTGGCTGGCCGGGATATCCGGATCGAGTCCCCAGCACGATCGACTATTCGACCGTGCATGATAACGGCGGATGGCATTCGCCGCGCTGGGACAGTGTGTGGTTTCCGGATGCGTTCATCGGGCCGATGGCCGAACTGTTGTGCGCGCTGGAACACAAACGCACGCCGACGATCAACGCACGTGACAATCTGCATACAATGGCTCTGGTCGATGCATGCTACCTGTCGGCCGCCGAACACCGCGCTGTGAGTCCTCAGGAAATCAGGGATGCAGTTGACTGATCCGAAATTTCAGATTCTACATCTGCCGGCTTGCCCAATGGGCCGTGCGTCAGCGTACCGTTCGACCATTGTTGTTTTCTGATTCCGGAATCCAGAAGGAGCATCTCAATGTACGAAGAAAACCCGTATGCTGCCCCCGCTGGGACTGATCAGCCTGATCGGCTCCCTGGTACTGCTGATCCTGGGGCAGCCACCGATCAAAGCCGTTCGTCACGAAAACGGCGTGAAGTTCTGGCTCAAGGGATTCAGGCAGCCGTTCTTTGATCAATTGCGCGTGATGTATGCGGACGCCGGATGAGTCCTGACTGTTTTCTCCTGGTGGTGGATTGGACTGCCTGATCTGCCACTTCGGATGAAACGATTTGTTCTTTACCACGTTGAACTTATTCACAGAAAACATTTCATGGTTCGACTTGATCGTATTTACACGCGGGGCGGTGATGGCGGGATGACCAGCACAGGGGATGGAAAGCGAGTTTCCAAACTCCATGCTCGGATTGTTGCTGGTGGTTCGGTTGATGAAACCAATTGTGCGATCGGTGTGGCGATTTCGGCCGGGACAACGGCAGAAGTCAGCGAAGTCCTGAGAGGCTTACAGCAGTTCCTGTTTGACCTTGGAGCGGATCTATGTGTGCCGCTCCCCGCCGCCGGGCAACCCGACCTGCTGAAGACACGACTGTCGAGCATCGATGCAGAACATCTGGAGCGACTCATCGATCGTTTTACCGAACGTCAGGCACCGCTCAACAGTTTTATCCTGCCAGGCGGCTCACTGGCTGCGGCTCAATTGCATCTCGCACGCAGCGTCTGTCGGCGCGCAGAACTGGATGTGTTGCGAATGCAGGAAGCGGAACCGTTGAATTCTTCCATCGCAATTTGTCTGAACCGGCTTTCAGACCTGCTCTTCGTGCTTGCGCGAGCGGCCAATGACGATGGCAGGAATGATGTCTTGTGGGAACCGCGAAACGCCAACGTATAGAGCGTGCTTCACTGGCTCCGGCCCAGCAAAACAACTCTTCCTTCCCAACGAACCTGTGGTATCATAGAGCCATGACAACAACTATCGACAGCACGGCCTTCAATCGCGGAACAGATCCGATTCTGCAGTTTATTACTGTGGATCAGGCACGGGAGATTGTGGAATTCCGTGGTGATGCCGAATTGCGGCAGAGAATCGACCAACTTGCTGAACGCGCGAATGAAGGCGAACTTACGGCAGAAGAACAGGCCGAGTATGAAGGTTACGTCCACGCGAACAAGTTTGTTGCAATCTTTCAGGCGAAAGCTCGCAAACTGTTGAGCAATTCCGTGTCATGATCGACGCTGCCACAAGACGGCTGGTGCGGGAACGAGCTGGAAATCGTTGCGAGTATTGTGGACTGCATCAGGACCACTCACCGCTTGTGACACTGCAAATCGCACACGTCAATCCTCGAAAACATGGTGGGACCAACACTTTCGAGAATCTTGCTCTGGCGTGCATTGACTGCAATCTTTCAAAGTCCAGTAACATCGCGGGGCGAGATCCGCAGTCGTCCGGCATCATCGCGCTCTTCGACCCGCGACGTGATGCCTGGGCAGATCACTTTCAGTTTGTTGGTGCATTTATTGTCGGCACAACAGCCACTGGCCGCGCTACCATTGCAGTGCTGAACATGAATTCTGACTACCAGCTTGAACTGAGAGCTACGTTGCTCGAAGAGTGAAGTCCGCGGTGTCTGATTTCCTGATATTCAACATCTGAAGGTCTGGAAGATCAGCGATGGCTACCAATGTGGAGTCCGTTATTCGTGGTCCGTATAAGCCAAGCGTTCGGAGTGACTTTAGTTGCGGCAGAATTGTTGCGATGGCATCGGTTACCGCTGTCATATTGAGATCCAGTATTTGCAGTTGAGTAAGACCTTCGACCAACGGGAGTGCTGCGTCCGTGAAAGCCGTTTCCGTAAGTACCAAGTGTTTGAGGTTTGGCAACGCTATCAAACACGGAGCGTCAAGATCACTAAAACGCGGACCCCTGTTGTGCAACTTCCACTCGTCAGCAACGAATGCGTCGAGCGACTGAAAGTGTCTGATTGCGATCTCGGCGTTCATGCGTTGCGTAACGACCGCCATCAGCGGATGGCGGGAGAAGATTTCCGATGACAACACGCCAACGACTACCATTCCGCTGCATGGCGTTGTTACGTCTGCGATTTGATCACCGCTCCGGCTCGGATGGGCAAAGAGACGACAAATACTGCGTTATCACAGCAGAAAACTCTGCGATCCTATCGACAATCCGTGATCCCCTTCGAGACGCATTCAGGGCCACACGTGCGACCTCCGAGCAGTTTGCGGATGTGTCCATCGTTTCCGCAATCAGCGTAGCGATGGGGCGATCATACCAACATGTGAGGGCAAGGTCATCTCGTGAGTAGTCAAGTGCAACAGAACCTCTGACTGGCAGTTTCGTTTTGCAGACGAATACAAAACCCGCCTCAGCAATCGCCGGAGCAATGGCTGACTGCACGTATTTGATCAGAGTGCCTTCGTGCTTGATTGGGTCCGGATCACCTTTGCCACTGTGTATTTGAGCATGCACCTTTCGACAATCACGACAGCGGACTGCAGTTGGGTACCCCGATCCCTTGGCGACTTCGTAGTACCACTTCTGCTGATGAGCGGTCCAGATTTCGCTTTTGCCGCAGTCAATACATGTGAACGGCTGGTCAACATGAAAGAGAAGGGGCGCACCATATGAATTGTTTGGAACCTGCTTTGAGGGATCGGCCATCACTGCGCCGGCAGGCATCGCTCGGTGTTCTACATTGCGTTCTGACTGTCGCCTCGACATCCCTTGACGCTTCTCGCTCACACGACACCTCTCGGCTCACGCTTGGTTCGCTGTTTGCTTTCCGTGCGGGATCACATTGTGGGCGGGAAAGACAACGCATGCGGAAAAATGAGACAGCGGAAATCACAAAGAGCAGGACACACGGAATTGGCGCAGAACACCAATAGCGAGAGTACGTCGCGGTTTGGTTTCGATACCCAATTGTCGATTTGCGAAACCCAAGCATTGTTGCCTCTCCATAGTGATCATCTTTGGGGAATCGCAGTTCCAGGAAGCTCTCGACATTTTCATCCCGGTGGAATTTCGGAAACTCAATTATTCCATGACTTGTCCAACGGCTTCTTGGATCGACGCGGGGATTCAATGTGAGGTATAGCATTGCATACCCTGCTTCAACGCGCGTCTCTTGAAGCGGCTGCGGCAGCGTAAATGTGAAGCTGCTGAAATAAAACAGGCTGCCCAGCCAGATTGATGCGAACACGCCCGTGAGACATGTGGAAATTGCGATCACAATCCACGATCCATAGGTTGTGAATGCAGACGACATACATTGCCAATCTCACGTGGAACGAATTTCTTCAGGTTCGGCTATTTGCATTGACAGCGAACGACTGCCATCACACGGTTGCGGCGAGTGACCATGTTGAGTATGAAAACGCAGCACCGCAACTCGGCGTGCATCGCTTTGTAATGCGTCTCAACGAGAATCGAGGCGTGGCGCTCGTGGACCCAGCCACTGGCTTGCTTGATGCGAAAATGCGCAATCCACACTGAGTAGAATCGCACAAAAATCTGGCTCCAAGGTGAGAATTCGGCTGCCATCGTCCCGTCCAAAGCACGTGTTGAGTTCAATTTTTTTTCGAGCGTCCAATGACTTCAGCAATTTGCTGTGCGTTTGAAGCCACGCCGACGCAACACGAAGTGCATTCTTTTCTTGTATCGCTTTTCCAAGCTTGAGTCCAATGGAGTAATAATCGCTTACGCGCCGTTTGGCACCATACAAGCGTCGCTTTGTGATCTTATTCAATTGATGAATCCGCTCATCATCGCCAATTGCGGAAAAAGTGAAATCAATGAAAGCCAGGTTTAACGAATCTGAGTCCATCGAGAGATCCTGTAACCGGTGTTGGCGGGATTGACGTACCATTTCAATACAGCGTGATCGGCAACGCCGGTTCAACGCTTGGTTCGGCATCTTACTTGCTGCCCCGCCGGACGTGCGCCGGTCTGTACCATGAGTCCCGCGTTGCCAACAGATACCGGAGACTCTGCTTGAGGTTGGCCCGCGCGCCGCCGTTCAGGTACCGAGCCCAATCGGGCCGCTCTTCCCTACGGAACCATGCCAAGTGTGCCAACGCCCACCCGAACATCGGCGGGGTCATGTACTCCGGCTTGAGCAAGTCCGAGTCCGGCCACTTGGTGTACTGACTCTCCCAATTACGCGGCGTGTTGGCCAAGAAGATACCGAGCCCAAATTGAACCACCGTCAGGTCGGTCAGGAGCTCGTTGTCGAACACCTCCGACATGATCCGACTCTCGCCCAGCAGCCGAACGTGGGCCAGTTCGTGGGCAATGGTTCCGACCAAGCCCATGGGGTCATCCAGACCGGACTTGTCGATACTGATGATGAACTTCCGCTCGCCTTCCTCGTACGTGCCGGCTGCGCCGGGCAGGTAGTGTCCGGCGTCGTTGACCAACCAAATCTTGCCGGCATCGGCGACGAACTTGAGGGCGACGAGGTCCGGCACTACGTCCATATATTCACAGACCCGGTCGAGCAACTTGCGGACGGCCATTTTGGACCCGTCATAGGGGTCCGGGAAAAACTCGGGCGTGGGCAGCACGATCGTCCGACCAGAGAATGCACCGTCGTCAAACTCGCTGGCCAGCCACTCCAGCCGCTCCTCCACCCACGCCTTCGCAGCGGAGTCGCACGGACACGATGGTGAGAAAAGCCAGCCGAGCATCGAACACCCGTCTTTCACCAAACGACTGCGGTAACCGATGTTGCCGCGGTTGACTTGCCATGTGAGAAACGGCCGACGGCAACTCGGCTGGATCTTATCGTTATTGTGCGACTTGAGTACAATCAAAAACAGCAGCGCATCGACTTCTTATTGTCAGCGTTGGCTCGCCATCGGATCAGGGAATCGCTTCATCCGCATTATTGACACGGGATTGACTGACATAATGTGACCCAACGACTGAAAACGGCAACCCGAGAATTGCGAATAAGTATTTCGGTCCGATTTGAAGCCAATTCCAATATGCCGCAATGACAACGGGCGGAAACAACAGGGCAACAACGCCGGATGCGGCGGACACCGTACGCGGAAACTTCACACCACGATAAGAAATGAACATTCCGGCGAAAGCGAATGGAATACACACGCAAAGAATGAGGTGTATGACCCCTTCATCCATTTTGCCAAACAGGGCCATTGAGAGAATGAAGCCTGCAATCATCAAGATGATGTGTGCAACTGCCCCGGCGACAACATCGTACGCGAACTGCAAAGCCAACCGCATCAGCGCAGTACCCTTTTTCAGCATAACGAACCGCGATCTATGCGGCTGGCGATCAGCCGGAGGTCAACATCGTGCGTTGCACATTTCCGATTCATGAGTTTCCGGTGACGTATGCGGAATCAATCAGCTTCACTCGGCGGAAGTTGAGAGTTTACCGAGGAGCGAGCGGTATGTCATCTGGATTCCGGACGGTCCAATGGTTCTGCTCGGCGGGCTCGTATCGCCACCGATTCGTACTGTTTGACTTTCAAGGACATACAGATGTTCCGCCACGCATTGGGCGAGCACACCAATAAATCCGACGTTCACTTGCTGGAGGTCTCTCGAGAATCCCTACATAGCCAACCCGTTATGGCAGCCACACAATACCCGCGTACGACAAGTCTGGTTCCGGGAGTTCGCCAGGATCTTCTCCATTGGAAAACATTGCTACCCACTTGGAATATTCGGGAGAATCGCCCTGAAAATGCAGAATTTGGCCATCTGACTGCAACAAACTGGCCCCTTCCTGCAAAACGCCGTTTCGCCGTGCTCGGAATCCGTTCGCCAAGTGGATGATGTGATTCCCAGGCGAGTCGCAGATAATCACGCGAGTGACAGTTCCAGCGGGCAACGGTAGCTCAAAGTCTTTCGCAACAACATAAGCGCGGCGTAGGTCTTGGCGCGGGCCGGAATGCTCACTGTCCGTGTCTTCCAGCAGGCGAACGATATCGTCTCTGGTTAATCGACCACCCCTCTTCGTTTGTTCGGACTCAATCCGAGCGAAGATTTTCCTGAGAGCCTCATCGCAATGAAACCGCTCCGCTGCGTTTCGGGCCGTTCCAATTTCTCCCTGCAACAGGATAAGCCCGTAGCTGCCCAAGGTGAACACTGCGGCCCACGCCAAAACTCTTTGCGTAAATAGATCCCGTATTGGCATTACTCATTCAGTGTCCAGCAAGGCGAGCTGCTTGTACGAAAGAACATTCGTGGCAAAAAGAATTGCGATCTTTGCGGCTGGCGATTTGCCGGACGCACAGATCGCGCGCTGAAATTTTCGGCTTATAGCATAACCAGAACTTCGGCTTTGAACTCCTTGTCGGGCAGCGGCCGTTCACCCGTGCGAGGCAATCCCGGCAAGCTGGAGTCACAAAGCCGGAAAAACGACACTTTCGAATCGAGGTAGGCCAACGGAGCGTCACGGATTATTTCCGCTGCCGCCCCGACGACTTCACAAAGACTTCCGGACGCTCCGCGGACTTCGATCAAGACGGATCTCTCAGATGTTGCTGAACAGCTTCTATATCGCCCATGTTCGAATCATTCGTGCTGCCGTACAGAGTCCAGGCAATCCCCGGTCGAGACGATGCGGCATTCACAAAGCCCGAGGCACCCAGATACTTGTAGCCGGCGAAGGGGTTCACAAATGGTGTCAGGAACGAATGAAACCTTTTGTGATTCCTTTTGTGATTCTGATCTCCCTTCAAAGGGCTCAGAATAAGAGAATCCGCTGTCCGTGAAACCTGCAGCACCTCAGTATGTTCTTGCACATTTTTGTGTTCCTCAACCCGGCTGGAGGCATCATTGATCTCATTCACCGTATAATTCATGATCACAACAGTTCCGTCAGCTCATTCGCGATCGGACTCGTTCCTGCAGTTCCGACAGTTTTGCCCGCAGTTCGATAATGGGCCGACCGTATAACTCCAGATTACTGGAAACGGCATCACCAAGAATCCCTTGAAGCATTTGAATCGCCCCAATGACCTCGCCCTCTTCACGACCTTCTTCACGACCTTCTTCACGACCTTGTTTCAGAGTACTTGACAACATCCAGTCGTAGTCTCGCTGAGCTTTTTCGCGTTGGTCGTGCATTGCTTTGTCTTCTGTTTTGGAAGAAATTGTTTCAAGGCAACCGATCGCCTTTTGAAACGCCAGATCGGGAAACAACTGACGAAGTTCGTCTGCCGAGTAGTTTTGAGCATTCAGAATCAGCCAGGACCACTGTGCCAGAGGCGGGACGTTCGAAATCGTGGTTTCATCGAATGGGAACTTCCGCAATTCTACCGTATGCACCTCGATGGCTCTATCCAATTTTCGACCACTTTCTGCATCCATCATCTGAAATCGATGATGCGCCTGGTCCGAATCCGTAAACAGATTCCCCTTCAGCAGGCAGATCGAGATCGTCGTGTTCAGTTCCTTATAATCGTCACCTTCAGACAACTGATCGCTATACATCTCACTCGCGTAGAGCACCAACCGCTGCAGCAGGCCCGGATGAACTGAAATCTGCATTTCGACATTGAAAATCTGCCCTGCGGAATTCTTCGCTTTCACATCCAAAACGACCAACCTGGCCGTCTCAAATTCCTGGTACGAAAATGGATTCAGAATCGTGACGTCCGTAATTGGCTGCGGCAGATCCAGAATCGCATTCAACAATCCGATTAAAGCAATTGAGTTTTCCGGACTGCCAAACATTTTCTTGAAGGCAAAATCCACATAAGCCTTGATTCCCAATGGCATCACTTCTGAACTCCGCACGGACTCAAAACAATCGTTGCACACCAGCAACGTCATTGTAGCGGTTACGTTCCGCAGAGACGAACCCGCAGGAATGCGTCGTTCAGATTCCACGGAAGGAAGGGTGCCGTTGTCCTGTTGTCCTGTTGTCCTGTTGCAACGACTGCCAGTTGCCGGGCCAGTCCAGTCCCCACTGTTGCTCAAACTTGCCGCTGGTGATCGCTGTCTGCGTCCCGTTGAGCGTGCCCCGTTTTTGATCGGTCAGCCTGTACAGCCCATCATGCGAATCGTATTGGACGATCCGTCCGCGTAGCTGTACTGCACTTTCGGAGAGGTTGATGTGTTCACGCTTTGGGATTCACGGCCCTATTCCCAGGGCTTGTTTTCCAGCGCTTTGTTGGCATCGATCCAGGCCTTCAACTCCAATTGATCTGCCTGCGGAATCCTGGCATTGTTGACCATCAGCGGTACGGCGATCTTGAAAGCAGCGAGACTGCCGGACTCATTCACCGGGACTGATGCCGCCGCGCGGTTCATCATGCCCTGTGGCAGCATCGGCGGTTGCTTTGCCAGACCATTCTTGTCGATGTGGCGATAGGCAAAAAACAAATCCGCTCCGCATTGCTGCCATGCGGGATCGCCGGGGGCTTGATTGAAGAATACGCTGGCTTCCAGCGCGAGGTTGGCGACTTTCCATGCGAGCGGATCAAAATCCACTTTGGCGTCGTAAGCTCCCTGGCCAATTCCAAAGGCCGCGCGGCAACGGACCTGTAACGGACGTTCCCGATCGCCTACGAGCCTGACAAACGTCTGCATGACGTTGGTTTCCCGGCGACCGGTCGATTTGCGAGGCTGCGTCACCTTGAGCAGGGTATCGACCAGAGGCAGTTGATAACCGACTTCGGTGCATGGACGATCAAGCTCTGCTGCGATTGTCTCACTCACGCTGTCCTGTTCCTGGGGAATCACAGACGTGTTGGACAGCACATAACCGATCGCCGCAGCGGCCAAGAGTTTGACTGAATCTGGTTGCTCAGCATCCTTGAGCAAACCAAGCAACGCTGCCATGGATTCGCTGTGATTCTCCGTCAGTCCAGCCGCTGTCTTATTGACGTACAATTCTTTGATGACCTGAATCGCAACGGAGCGGGCATCCAGATTGTTGTCGAACATCTGTTTTGCCACCGCGAGCACCGCATCACAATATTTTTGGCGATACGCCTTCGTTCGCTGCGCGTTTCCAGCCTGGCCACCAGCACCGCGAATTTCGCGGTCCATTTCATTGAACAGATTCTTGACATTATCGGAATCGGCCACAAACGTCGGATCAGTTGCCTGAAACAATCGATACTTCAACACAAGGCTCAGATTTTCAAGATCTGCAGCGCCGTCGGCCCCGGATTGAATGCCGGCTGCCACTGGTCGCCGTAGCTGCAGAAACTTTGCTTCAGGCAATCGTTGCAGCGGATTATTGATTGCACGAATCTTCAAAGTCAGTGCATGCTGATCAATGATCTTCTGCATGCAGTCCTGGTTCGGATTTCCGGGAAGTGGCGGATTTGCTGCCGGGGGAACCTGCGCTGCGGGGGGGACGGCGGCGGCTTCATCGTTCGGGGCAGCGGCAGCAGGCGCAGCGGCCTCGGCAGTTTCCTGCGCCGGGGCGAATCCGTGCCACGAAAGGCACAACGCCAGGACGATCATCGGGTATTGACTGACAGCAACAATACCACTCAGGGTCTGAATGCAGCGGGCAACAACAGGCATAGGCTCACCAAGACAGGAAGACGTCGATGTCTCGTTGGTTTTTCAGAAATTCAAACTAGCAGCATCCTGGAAACGTCAGCAATTTCAAGCTGCAGGTCAGAACACAATTCGAGCCGATCCTGGCCCGCCGACGGTTACCCTCGAACGCCGATTGGCATCTCAGGAACTTCCGGAAAACGGGTTAAGATGACATGTTCTTTGGTTCACGTCCAGAATCAGAACTGCCGGAACGCCACAATTCAACAGTTTCGTGACAGTATCCCGGCATGTTTGGCAATATCGCATAATCGTTCACCATGTTCCAGTTTACCAGAAGCCTATTTCTGCTGCGGTTGCCTGCAGAACCCGCACAACCGGATGTCCGGTCGGGCGGGTCTTCCATCAGCTATCGGGCTCAGTGGTGTCCATGAATCAGGATCACTGAGATCGGTCGAGGTGGAAAATGCCGGTCGGAATGGACATTCACCTCATGCCTCGTCGCTGAAGGATTTTCGCTGCTTCGCAGTTTTCAGCCACGGATTGAAGCTCAGGAACTGTTCGCGCCAATGGTAGTGATCCAGCAGGCCGGTCGTGTCGCGGTTGAGCAGTCGCAATGCTGCATAGAGAGCTTCGATGGTGGCGAGACCCTCGCTGGGGTCCGCGTAGACTTCAGACTTACGAGGATACGCGGTCTGCACGATGGGCAGCGATCGGACTTCGACATGCTGATAAAAAGGTTCCATCCGCGCGGCCAGACGCCAGGTTCCGTCGAGCAACAGGAGTCCGCGACCAGAATCTGCTGCTGACAGAATCGGGCCACCGATCCCCAGTCGCATATAGCCGGTGATGTCGATCGGCACAGGATGCGGAAACGTGCAGAAGACAAAACCGTCCCGGTCGCGCAGGGGTTCCACCGAACACTTGCTGCGTCGTTCGCGCGGATGCACGACGATCACAGTCGGCGGCACACGTGAGTTTGTCGGCACGGAGTTGGTCGGCACGAAGTCTGCGGGCACCGCCATTACTCGTTGCGAATCTTTTCAATTTCCGCATTCAGATCGGCGATCTGTTTCTCCAGACGCGGGATTTCCTGTGGATCATCCGGCTGGTTCCTTGCTGCTTTCAGCAATTCCCGGAGTCGTTGAATTTTGTTCTTTGCCGCATCAGTTTGCTTCTGCTGTTTCTTGTTCAGCGCCATTTGGCTCTAATCCCGTCTCGAGTGTGTAGCGATTCCGCCGAATATTGGCCGAATCTCTGACGTGTGGTGTGCCAGACTGCGGCCAGAGTCGGCAGCTTATCGAAGTTTTGACTTGTTGCGAACAATGCCCGACCATTCCAAACAACTTGTCCGATTACTTTGCAGATCGGTGCTTTCGGGCGGCTTGCAAAAGGCGGTTTTCAGCGGCCCACGAATCGCCACCGAATCCATTCGCCGCGTGGACGTGCGCCCGGTGGAAATCCGCGACGGACGGCGGTTTCAGTTCACGTTGCAGACCGAAACGCAGCAGACTCACCGGAATCTGGATGCCAACGAGGCCGCTGCTGAATTCACGCGACTCTGCCAGGGAGTCTACCGCAACGTCCGGCTGGTGACAGATTCTGCCACCAGCGAAGCCCGTGAATCCGGAAAGGGTGTTTGGTTTCTGAAGACGACGAGGGCTCGGGAGGCGAGCATAAATACGGAAGGAAACTCGTCGGCCCCCGAAGTTGAATCGCACAATCGCGTCCGCAACTATCTGATTCCTGAAGGCGTGCCCTGCCCATTCCTGATGCACACCGGCATCATGTCGCGCGATGGCAGCGTGCGTGCCAATCATTCCCGCAAATTTCGCCAGATCAATCGGTTCCTCGAATTCATTCACGACATTGTTGACGCTCTGCCGTCGGATCGCCCGCTGCGAATTGTGGATTTCGGTTGCGGAAAAAGTTATCTGACGTTTGCCACTCACTATTTATTTTCCAGTATTCTGAAACGCGAATGTCATATCGTTGGACTGGATCGCCGAACCGACGTGATCGAAACCTGTCGGAAGATCGTCGCGAGCCTGTCGTTGCAGAATCTGGAATTTCACGTCGGCGATATCGCGGGATTCCTGTCGCACGATCCGGTTGATCTGATGATCTCGCTGCACGCCTGCAACACGGCCACAGACGATGCCATCGCGCAGGCCATACAATGGGACTGTTCAGCCATTCTTGCCGTGCCGTGTTGCCAGCATGAATTGAACGAAATTCTACCAGAGACGGCCTTGCCACCAATCACAACCTATGGCATCACGAAGGACCGCTTTGCCGCGATCGCGACTGACACAATGCGGGCGTCGCTGCTCACGGCGAGCGGCTATCAGACGCAGGTGATGGAGTTCATTGACATGGAACACACGCCGAAGAATCTGCTCATTCGAGCAATCAGGCGAAAGTCCGGCAGCGGTGGTGCGAAAGCGGCAGGCGATAAAGCACTGAATGATGTTCGACAATTACGTTCGCAGTTGCAGATAGAACCACTGACGCTGGAACGTCGATTGTATGAACTTGGGGTGCTGCCGTCGCCCTCCCGATTTCACAATCGAACGCCTCTACACCCCCCTGAAGCGGGCACCGGGCAGCCTGATGATGCCAGTCAACACGGACACTGCCAGGGATCTGCGTCATGACGAAGACTCTGATCACACTTTGCACGTACAACGAACGTGAGAATATCGCGGAGCTGATTCCGGAACTGCACGCCGTAGCTCCGGAAGCCACAATCCTGATTATCGACGACAACTCACCCGATGGAACCGGTCAGCTGGCCGACGATCTTACCTCCGCTGATTCCCGTGTTCAGGTTTTGCATCGCGCCGGAAAACAGGGACTTGGCACAGCGACTCTGGCGGGTTTTCGATACGCAATCCACAATGGTTTTGAGTTCGTCGTGAACATGGACGCCGATTTCAGTCACAATCCGAAGTACATCCCGGAACTCATCCAGCGTATGTCACAGTGCGATGTCGCGATTGGATCCCGATATGTTCGTGGCGGTGGTGTGGCAGGGTGGACCCGTGTCCGAAAGCTGATGAGTCAGTCGATTAATGCGTGGGCCAGACTGTGCCTTGGTCTGTCGACCCAGGACAACAGCGGCAGTTTTCGATGTTATCGCGTGAGCAAACTCGCGGAGATCGATTGGTCTCTGACGATGGCCAAAGGTTACGCATTTCAGGAAGAAGTGTTGTATCGCTGTCAGCGCGTCAAATGTCGGATGGTGGAGGTTCCGATTATTTTTGAGGATCGTCGATTCGGGACGACAAAGATCAATCTCAGTGAATGCCTGACAGCGGGCTGGGTGATTTTCGCCCTCGGAATTCAACGCCTGTTTCGGTGTCGTGTGAAGATCCTGGAGTAACGTGACTCGATGCCCCAAACCACCGTTGCACGTAATTCAGATCTTCCGTCGTTCACGATTCCGACAACATATCCTTGGGATTTGGCTGACACGCCTTCCTGTGGGCCCTGTCGATCTCAGTTTCAGGCTGCCCTCGAGTTCATCCGTCGTTTCACGATCGAACCTGTATAAGGAGCGTCTGGCTGCATTTTCGCGGCCAAATTCAGGCATTGGACCAGGATTTATCGGGTAACTCACTCCGGTATGCGGGATAGAATCCTTGGGATTTATTAAGCTCCGAACGATTTTCGTGATATTCTTCCAGACCGCCCGTCTTCACTCACCTGTGGAGGCAAGGCACTGGCAATCCGAAAACGCCCATTGCCCAGTGTTGAAGTGACGATGCGGCGTTGTTATAAATCTGCAAACCGAAAAATCCTGTGTCCGGCCCTTCAGGTTCGGACTGTATCTGAAATGTCCCAACTTTGGAGAAATCGAACGTGAGCGATAGTGAGAACGCACCGGAATCAGAAGTGACTCGGGCTCCGGAAGCGCAGCAGACGCAGGAAGTCATTGTGACTGATGTCAATGCCAACGCGGGGTATGCCAATTTCTGTCGAGTGTCCAGCACTCCGGAAGAATTGATTCTGGATCTTGGTCTGAACCCGACGCCATACGCAACAGGCAAGGTTGAAGTGAAAGTGACGCAGCGAATCATCCTGAATCACTACACCGCCAAGCGCCTGTGGAGCGCACTGTCGATGGCTTTGCAACGACATGAGCAGGCATTTGGCGTTCTGGAAACGGACGTTCGCAAGCGCGTGAAACCTCAGCCGATTTCCTAGTAATTCATGGCTCGACTTCGCTAGTGCTTTGTCAACCTTAAATCTTTGGGTTGACGCTTTAAAAAAGGGGTCAGGAACCAATAGTGCGGAGCACCCTCTGAGCCATTTGGCTATTGGTTCCTGACCCCTTTTCTAAAACAAGACAAAGCACTAGAATTGACCAGGGCTTAGCATCATGGCGATGCTAAGCCTTTTTTGCTGGGACAGGCGCTGCAACGACTTTTCCCGGACCACGAGTTTCACTTGAAAACGTCAGCACCATGACAGATCCACCGGCACCAGACAATCCATCGGATGAACCATCAGCAAATGAAGGCCCGCAAAGCCAGGAAATCCGACACTCCCACATCGGCGCATTGGTGCCGACGCATCTGGCCCGCGGAGTCTTTACCACTGGCGCGGTTGTGCTGCAGGGGCAGCATGAATTCATTGTGGACTTTCTGCTCCGAATGCAGCAACCGCAGCAGGTTGTGGCACGCGTTGTGATGCCGCCAGCTGTAGTGAATCAGTTCATTCAGGCACTGCAGGAGAATATCAATCGTTATGAAGACCGCTTCGGTCCGATTCACATGCCTGCCATTCCAAATCAGAATCAGCAGCGCCAGTCGGCTCAGGACCTGTATGAATCGCTGAAGATCAGTGACGATGTGCAGTCCGGCACGTACGCAAATGCGGTGATGATCGGACATTCGCCGACCGAGTTTTCATTCGACTTCATCACGACGTTTTTTCCGCGATCGTCGGTTTCGCAGCGGGTGTTTATGGCATCGGCGAATGCCAGACGACTGCTCGATTCCATGATTCATTCTTTTCAACAGTTCCAACATCGTCTGCGCAATCCGCCTCCACCGCCCGACAACGACACGGATTCCCCCGACTATGGAGCAGGTCCACCGGATTTCAACACGCCCGGAGGCGACTGGCCGCCAGGATTGTAGAACGCTTGGCGCAATTCAGCCGTTCGCCAATGCGGTGGCCATACGGATGGCTTCGATCATGCCCGCAGCATCGGCCGGTGTGGTCGGATTCCATGCGCGATCGAATGCTGTGCCGTGTGTCGGGCTGGTGCGGACGATGGGCAACCCAAGTGTGATATTCACGGCGGAGTCAAAGCCGATCAGCTTCACGGGGATGTGACCCTGATCGTGATACATCGCCACGACACCATCAAATTCGCCGCTCACCGCGCGGCGAATCAGCGTATCAACGGGCAACGGGCCGGTCACCGATTTCACGAATGACGCACAGGCATCAACAGCCGGGCGAATCAGACGTGATTCTTCATCACCAAACAATCCGTTTTCGCCCCCATGCGGATTCAGCGCGCACACCGCAATGGCGCGACGCCCGCAGTGAATGCGTTGCAGGAAATTGTCCATCAGCCGGATCTTTCCCACGATGCCATCGACCGTCAGCATCTGCGGGACACTTTCGATAGATGTGTGCAGCGTGACGTGAGCAATGCTGAGTCCGCACAAGGCAGCGTCGTTTCTTTCGACTGTGTTGCCGGTGGCGAGCGGTACAATCAATCGCCGCCACGCTGTGAGTGCAGATTCCGGCAGATGCAGCATCATGGCAAATTCAGCGACGCCACAGCGTTCGGCCAGAATCTCCGTGTGGCCGGGGAAATCATGCCCGGCAAGATGCAGCGATTCCTTATTCAGCGGGGCGGTGACAATCGCATCGACGGCACATTGTTTCGCCAGTGTGATCGCGGCATCGAGATAGTGGAATGCTGCATCGCCTGCTTCGCGACTGACGCACGAGCGCGGAGCCGCAAGTACGATGTCCGTGAACGGATTGAGACACGGAATCCGACGTTGATCTGCTACGGAGATAATGTCGCCGCGAACAACTGACGGATTCGATTCTGTGAAATTCAGTTCCTGCAACGACGCCGAAATCCCGAAAACCTCAGCCGCCCGACGAAAAATCTCCGGATGGCCAATGACTACCGGATGACAGACCGACGATGTTGCGGGTCGGGCGATCGCGCGCAGAATCACTTCCGGACCGATCCCGGCGATGTCACCGGCAGTGATGGCAATGATTGGTTTCATGGGCGGCATAGTAAGATTTATGTGACTGAACGAGCAATCTACTTTCAGCACGGCATTTTAACGGGTGGAAACCCCTATTGCGCTGCTGCTGCAGTATTGAATTCGTGCCAAAGAAGGTGAATCGAATTATTTTTCTGTAGCTTCCATTCAGCCACCGCAGCATTCTGCGAAACCGTGAACTTCGACCACGGCTCAATCGAGCTGACAACTCAACGTCTGCTCGCCTGAGTCCTGAGCAGCCAATGCTGATTTTGGGCTGAACGTGAAACATGAGAACTGTCTTCGGCTTATGTATCCGTTGTGGCTCGATTGGCTGAGCTGCTCCTTCCCAGGGGAAACGACCGATGGAGTCCGCAAGGATCTTTGTTGGGGGAAATGCCCGAGAGGGAGCACTCTTTGCTTGAAAAGAGGGGTCAGGAACCAATCGCCAAATGGCCCGAAGGGTCCTTCGCACTATCGGTTCCTGACCCCTTTTTTCAACCTGACCCCTTTTTTCAACCACTATTCCACAAACACAAATTCGCTCAGATTGAACAGAAGTCGGCACAACGCAGGAAGTCCATGTTGTTCGGCATAGGCGATTGTCTGCCGACGTTCTTCCGGTGAGGGTGTTCTGCCCGTCAACAGCCGGAAGGCCTCATCTATGCGCGCATCCGTGGATTGTTGATCCGTTTCGAGTCGCGCCGCAAAATGCCGAGCCATGGAAAGTGTGAAGCGATTGTTGAGCAGCGACAGCGCCTGCAGGGCCGTCTGTGTTTCGTGGCGACGGGGTGTACTTTGCGATGAATCTGCACAGTCAAGTGTCGTCATGAACGGGTCAGGTTGCGAACGGACGATAAACCGATAAACACTGCGGCGGTGCGAGCGGACATCTTCCGGATCAAACTTGTTGTATTCGTAATGCGGTGAATGTTCAGGCTTTTCGAGTTCAAACAGATAGAATCCCGGGCCACCCATTTCCGAATTCAGTTGACCGCTCACCGCCAGCATGGAATCCCGGATCTCTTCTGCTTCCAGTCGCCGTCGGTTCATCCGCCACAGAAACTTGTTGTCGGCATCGACAGCTTCTGCCGCAGGATTGTGCATCGAACTCTGACGATAAACGGCGCTGGTGACGATCAGACGATGGAGTTTCCGGAACGACTGTCCATTATCACGAAATTCAACAGCCAGCCAGTCCAGCAGTTCCGGATGACTGGGCAACTGGCCCATGCGCCCAAAGTCGTTCGGTGAATCCACGATCGCGCGACCAAAATGATACTGCCAGACGCGATTCACGATCGACCGCCAGATGAGCGGATGATCGGGCCGCGTCATCCAGCGGGCAAGGGCGGCACGACGATCAGCTTCTGAATGATCGACCGGAAGTTGAAACTGCCACGTGTCGTCAGCATGGAGTGGAATCGTACCAGGTTGAACATCGTCTCGTGGTTGTGTTTCGTTACCTCGATGCAGTACCTTCACAAGCCGTGGCTTACCTTCGGTTGGTCGGAAATTTCCCTGTGTCGCGAAATGGGTCGCCGCCGTGTAGACCATACGACCGAATGGCAGTGCGTTGAGTTCCTGTGTGGCCGTTGCCAGGTGCTGTGTCAGCATTGCTCGCTGAGTTATGCGTTCTTCCGTATTGAGCGTTTCCAGCAGAGCGTCACGAGCCTGCAGAACTTCCGCGAGTGTGCGCGCCGCATCCGGATCCGCAGCGGAAGGCCATATGGCATCTGTGAGATTGGACTTACGCCATCGTTCCGGCGCTTCGATTGAATCCAGAGCCGTCACAGCGGTATTTGCTGCGACGTTGGTACCATCAGCAGCCAGCACATCGAGTTCCGCCAGTGCCAGGATAAAATCGTTCTGACGTGTTGCCAGCTTCGTAGCGACGATCCGAACATACCTGGCCGTCACGCCGCATGGAATCGCGACAGAAGCAATTCCCGGATTGGCGGTGTCAGTGGCGGTCGCATCCAGTACCATATCGGGGGATGCTCCCGCTGCACGTTGCGCTGCTGTCAATCCTTCAATCCTGTAACGCACGGGAAATCCAAACCCGGCACCTATTCCCGCAAAGTCATCGTGGCATGGATGCAGAACAACCGACGACAATTCAAAATCTCGACCAAGGTCAATTTCAACCCATTTTTCAATGTCAGCCGACGCGGCAATCTGGCTGTGATAACCGAATTCCGGCCGTTTCGCAGCAGGTTCTGCCGTCGGACGCAGTGTGTTGATCTGTGCTTCCAGTATCGCGAGGCTGTCACCACCTTCCACCAGGATGGCTGCTTGCAGTTTGGTCAGCTCCTGCTGGGCGGTCGTCGTCTGCACGACGAGCTCCTGCCGGCGCGTTTCCGTCGCAGGATCGGTGTCGTACGGTCGCTCTGCGCGATCAACGGCAGCAAACACGGACTGCAGACTGTAGTAGTGCTGCTGAGTGAACGGATCAAACTTGTGATTGTGGCAACGCGCGCACTGAATGGTGGCACTGCAGAATGTGTTGAGAGCCCCCGTGACCATGTCGTCGCGATCAAGATTGCGGGCGACCATGCCATCCATCTTGCTTTCCGGCACTTCGACGTGGCCAATAAAATCCCACGGGCCTGCGGCGATGAATCCCAGTCCCAGAATCCCGTCGGGCTCACCAGGAAACAACACGTCACCGGCGATCTGTTCCTGCACAAAGCGTGTGTACGGTTTGTCGTCATTGAATGAGCGGATGACGTAATCGCGATACGGCCATGCGTTCGGTCGCAATTTGTCTTTGTCGTAACCGCAGGTGTCGGCATAGCGCACAACATCCAGCCAGTGCCGCGCCCAGCGTTCACCATAGTGCGGAGACGCAAGCAGACGATCGACAACTCGCTCATACGCTTCCGGCGAGGAATCATTCTGGAAAGCGTCGATGTCGTCCGGTGCAGGCGGCAGGCCGGTAAGGTCAAACGTGACCCGACGAATCAGAGTGCGTCGATCCGCTTCAGGAGATGGCTCCAGCGCATGCTCCCGCAGTTTGCTGAGCACGAATGCATCGACCGGCGTGCGAAGCCACTGGCGCGCCGCATCGTCGTCGAATACCGGCGGCTCAATTGGTGCGATCGGGCGCAGCGACCACCAGTCGAAATTATCGACTGCCGGTTCCGTAAGGCGAAAAGCATCCGGCCATCCAGCCCCTTCTGCAATCCATTGTCGCAGCGAAGCAACTTCTTCGTCGGTCAGCGGATCTGCGTCTTTCGGCATCGCCGGAGGGAGGCAGGCGGATCCTGGAACAACGACGTTCAACAACTGACTGTCGTCCGGTCTGCCGGGTTCGACGAAGCCGGAGTCCAGCAGATGTTGCTGAGTCTGCAACGAAAACTCGCCCTTGCGGTCGTTCTCGTTATGGCAACTCAGGCACCGTCGTTCGAGCAACGGAGCAACACGATCAAGGAATACATCATCGGCGTGCGATGAGGCGAACGTTGTGGTCAGAGTGATCATGGCAACCCAGACTGCGACGAGGACCGGATTCATTTTGTGAATCCACATCTCGGGAACGCACATTCCGGGAGGGCGAGGCTCCTGCCGAGCCGTGTCGCCGCCGGATGTCAGCAGCGCGGCACGAGGCTGACACTCCCGGTTGCGAAGCTTCGCGCCGACAAATTCCTGAGGATGAGTGCGATTAAGCCTTCGCATGTTTTGCTCACGGCGAACGAAGCCAGGACGAAATTGCAAGCCATTAACAACGGCTCGGCGTGGGACGTCAGCATAACAGAGATCTGCATTTGTGCCGACCGTTATTCGCTCAAAACAGATGCCTCTGCGGGTTTGAGCCGCAACAGTCTGGCAACGACAACCGTGACCACGATCAGATACGCGGCACTCAGGATCAGTAATGGCCAGAGTAACTGCGGCCACTTGTTGAAGATGCTGTCCGAGAGCCATGACTGGGCGAAACACAAAGGAGCCATCCCGATTCCTGTCGATAGCATTACGTTGCGAATGGGGATGCGGGTAAAACCGGCGGCGTAGGACACCAGATCGGTCGATGTGAGTGGATTGAGCCGGAGCATGACAATCAGCCGACCGCCACGCCGTTCGAGTTCCGTTTGAAGTCGCTCGATCGAATTCGTCGAACCGATGCGCCGCAGCCAGCCTGAACCAAGGCTGCGTGTCAGCCCGCAGGAAATACCTGATCCAATCACATTGCCGGTCAGAGCCAGCAGCCCACCGAGCCATGGACCAAAAATCAATCCACCAGGAGCATACAGCAGCACCCCAGGGATCGGCGCGACGATCACTTCGATGGTGACGAACAGAACGTAGACTGCAGGAGCCCAGAATCCGGCCTCGCGGAAAAACTGCTGCAGGCACGCCACACGTTCAGTGCCCGTGATGTCAGATCGTACCAGTTGAAACGCAATGCCGTCCGACAGCCAGGATCCGGCAAAGCCAACAATTAACAGCGCCAGCACCAGCCACGGAAGCATGCGGATTTTCAGGAAAGACATAGTGGATCAGGCTCGACGGGCCGAAAAACGGGACGATTAAGAAATCGAATTGTAGCATTGTCGATGCTTTGGTTGTCAGCCGACGCAAATTGGTTACAGCGTGCTTGATTTGGAACGACACTTGTCGCAGACTGTCCGGAAGTGTGTTCTGAAACCAAAAAACTGTGAACCGCAAGGCGCTAGTCGCTGGTAATTAGCCTGCAAAAACCGGCGGGTAGCCCAATGGTCCTCGATTTGCGATTAAAGTAGCTGTCACTCTCTGAGTGACGAATGCCAAAGGCCGCGTTTGGCGGCCTGCCTCACTCGGAGAGTGAGGTCTACTATGTGAAATCGAGTGCCTTCGGCTAGCGCCTTGCCGCTCGCAAGAACTGCGGGAATCAGGCAGACTCCCAGGCTCTGAATCGGATTCCTGGGCACGTTCAATGAAGCGCACAATGCGGTGAATCTCTGCGAGCGGGCAGGACATATGGCAACTGATTACATGTTCATCTGCGTTGGTGCGGTCGTTTGGTTCTTCGGAATCGCGATGGTGTCGTGGCACATCTATCGTCGGCGCAGGTTCTTGAGCGATGCAGGGATCTCCCCGACGGAACTCAAGTTTCTGGAGCAGCAGTATCGCCGTCGCATGCAAACCTCGGCGCTCACAATTACGCTTGGGGCGCTGATTTCGATGTGCGACTACCTTCCGCAGTTCAAAACCTCACCAGGATTTGCCGCCACATACGTCATGGGCCTGCTGTTACTTTCCATGTGGCTGGTTCTTCTGGCCCTGGGAGATGCAGTTGCCAGCCGCGTTCATTTGAGCCAGTCATTGCGGAAGAATCGCCTGACTCGCCAAGCGCTGCAGGAGGCGATCAACGAGCTGCGACAGACGCAGGCCGATGCTGTGAAAACGGCGGACGAACGCAGGATGATTTTGCCACGGGATGGTTGATTCTGAGATCGGCAACGAAATGCTGAACGCGCGAAGCGAAGAATGCTGAGATGACAAACCCGGTTTCACGTGGGCAGACCGTGTTGCGGTCAGCGCCACGCAAGACACAGCCGCAGGAAACGAAGTCAGCATTGGCATCATCGATCAGAAACCATTGGCTTTCGTCAGGAGCCTGCTGACTCGCGGTCTCGACCCGAATAAGACTCGATCAAGACACGGGCCGCAAAGGCAGCTCAAACGTGCCGCAACGTGCTCAATGTCAGCGCGCAGGGTGGATGGCTCTGGCTCAAGTGAAGCACGAAAGGCAACGATCGGTCAACGAAGAGATTGACCACGAATAGCCTCAAAGCTATATTCACTGAATGTGGGACGTGGCAACAACCGATGACTTTGACGACTGGTTTGAGCAGCTGGATGATTCTGCCAAGACGACCTGCATCTTGCTGCAATCCGGGCACGAAAAAAGAAGGAGGGTAAGTAATGGCCAAGTCATTTGACGCTCTGGTGGCTCGCACCACCGGCAAGAAAGTTCAGACTGCCGCCAGGAAACGGGCTGAGCAGCTTCTGGGAGGGATGCTCTTGTCTGAGCTTCGGCAGCTAACGGGTCGGAAGCAAAAAGAAGTTGCTGAATCGCTGGGAATCAAACAGCCCAGCTTTGCCAGGATGGAACGTCAGGAAGATATTCAGGTCATGACGCTGCGGAAAGTGGTTCAGGCACTGGGTGGCGAGCTTGAACTGTTGGTCAGGCTTCCAACGGGTGTGGTGCGTCTTACGCAGTTCGGCGGCAAAAAACGCATTGGAAAACGCACCAGCGGCGAAAGCGATCTGCAGTTCTCGTAATCAACGAAGCACCGTCACAACCTGCCGACGGCCTGGTGGTGTCGTCGTGGCGAAACATACAAACACGGAGCGGCAATGTCATCGACTGTGCGGGCTGTAGAAATCCCACTTTCAATGTCAATATCTCAGGCCGGGCCGGTAGTTTATCGCCGTGAAGATTATGTCGGTGCATTCCGCCATTTGGTTATCCTGGCAGTTGACTTTCTTGTCATTCTCTTTTTTGTATTTCCCCTGAGTTTGCTTCCTGCAGTTTTTCTGCCTTCGCTGTCTGCCGAATTCGATTCTTTCTACATAATCGTTCCCCTTGTCCTGACATGGCTCTATCTCGCCGTCCTGAAGCCATCCCGATTCCGCTCGCCGGGTTATTGGGTCA
>Ga0105046_10003306_pt1 | contig 25579 bp, 25 predicted proteins | sample MAT03_FD_78385 | JGI IMG/M metagenome (GOLD analysis project Ga0105046, IMG submission 78385) | Freshwater microbial communities from Lake Fryxell liftoff mats and glacier meltwater in Antarctica - MAT-03 (megahit assembly) | ecosystem: Environmental > Aquatic > Freshwater > Ice > Liftoff...
CCCCTCGCGCCATGAATTGACGGTACATCCTGATCATCCTTATATTGCCACTTTAGCCATGCGGGGTTTCAAATAGCGATTGGCCCTTATTCGTGGTAATAAAACCTGCCCTCCGTTATCTTCAGCACGTCGCCTGCGTTGCCTTTCATCTCGCCTTCAAAGGTGGCCTCCACCACATCGGGAGCGGTGGACGCTTTGGTCAGGTTGACTTTCATGGTGAACCCCATCATGCTGCCGTAGATGTAATTTTCGGGCGAGACATTCGCCAGTTGCGCGACACTGAAATCAGGATTTCCGTCCTGGAATTGAAAGATGCCCGGTCCGGTGGTATTGTAAATATTGATGTTGAACAGCTGCTCGCTTTTGTTTTTCGGGCCCTTGCTGCCTGAAATCATGACCACCCGATTGTGGCCTTTCGGATGAAATGCGCCGAAAATGCTGTGGTCGGCCTTCCATTCCACGCCGTTGATTTTCATGGACAAAGCGTTTTCGGCAGCCGGTTTGTTGGCCTCAGTTGCCGCATTTGCGACGTTGCCGGATTGGTCTGATTTATTGCCGCAGGCAATCAGCAAGAGGCATAAAATAGCGGAAGAAAAGAGTGAACGATACATGAGCATGGTATTAAAAGGATGATTCAGGTGGTTGTTTTTAGATTTTTTCATAGGTATAAGCGATGGACACACTCGAGTAGATGGACGATAAATTATTGGGATACACCAACAGGTTCATGGTACCAATTTCGCTCGAAGTTTCAATAAAATAGACCAATTCATCGAGTTGCAGCGCCGTTTTCACCTGCTCGGCATGGCTGCCGGTCAGTGTCAACTTTCCTTTGTTGATATTCATTCCAATGAGTTCTTCCACGTTCAATTTCCAATTTGACTCTGCCGGCGAGATGCCCGCTTCCGAGGCCCGCATGACGCCATTGTCTAAAAACTTCCAGAAAAGCATATTGCCATTTTTCTTGTATTCGTCGAGGATAAAAACCTCTTCTCCATTGAGTTTGACGCCTTTAATGGTGTAATAAATGAGTTGCCATTTGCCGATGAGCGAGGTGGATTCGGGCGCGGGGCTATCGTTTTTTCCTTTTTGACAGGCACCCACGGTGCAGAAGAGCAGCAGGGCGAAAATGAGTTTATATGTCATAGTGCAGTATTTTTCTGTAATTTTACGGGCACCCGGCGGGAGGGCCACGCGGTTTCTAAGGAATGGTGAAAAATGGCGGTTGAATGGGGAGAAGTGCGGGGTGCGATGGAAGGCGGATAAAACGGATGGACGCGGGTTTTTAGAGCGTGGCAAAAAGCCCCCGCTGACGGTGCGTTTCTCACCATTCATTAGAAAAAATAACTGCGCCCTCACCTCCCCGCTTTCTTTGCCATAAATTTTCAGGTTACGGATCAGATGTTTTCAGGTTGGACATGGCGCTTGGCTTGGGTGCTCTTCGTCTATGTCGGCACGTCCACTGCGGCGCAGCAACCCGCTCTGGATTCCCTACTGCTTATTTTGAAAGAACTCCCCACCACCACCGACACCGCCAAGCTCCATCGGCAGATGCAAATCAACCGGCACATCAGCAACATCTACAGCACCCAGAAAGAGTATGGTAAAAGCCGTCTGTATGCCCGTGCGGCCCTGCGCCTGGCCACCCAAACCCACGCCAGGGCCAGGCCCTGAACATCATCGCCTTCGCCTACAATTTCGAGGGATATTACCCCGAAGGGCTCGACACGTTTCTACTAACCTACCGCCAATGGGAAGGACTGCGTGACACCGGCAAGATGGCCCATACCGCCACCAGCATTTCCAACATCTATGGCGAAATGGCGGGCCATATAGACCTGGAGTTAAAATATGCACGGCTTTGCATGGACCTGACGGAGCGGGCCAATCGGTTGCATAGATTGTGTGCCTGCACCCACCTCGTCGGCGACATTTTTGACAAAATGGGCCGCCCCGACAGCGCCGCTTTTTACCTGCGACGCAGTTTGCAGTTGTTGGAAAAAAAACCCGACTTGCCGGGCCTCGCCACCCTCTACCTGAGCATGGCGCGCACCGAAGAGCGTCAGAAAAATTATGCGCAGGAACTCGCCTGGCTGCGCAAAGCCCAGCAGACCCAGCAGTAGTATCCACAGGGCGTAGCGGACCCCGAACGCGCCAACACCGCCCTGAGCCTGGGCAATTGCTACCTCCACCTCGGCGACCCGGCGGCGGCAACGCTCCACCTCAAGCAGGTGCAAACCATGCTGCCCAACCTCGCCGACCTCGCTTACCACGACCGCCTTTACGAACACCTCAGCCGCCTCGCCGAACTGCAAAACCGCCCCGGAGACGCGCTGCGCTACTTTCGGCTGCACATCGCCGCCAAATACCTCCAGAAATTCAGCAGCCTGCTGCGCCTCGTGCTGGAAAACAGCCGCTCCGAAAAAATTACCCTTGCCCGCGACCTGGAAGCCCTGCAACTCTACGTAGACATTGAGGCCTTGCGCTTCAAGGAAAAACTGCGCTTCTCGTTGGAAGTAGCCCCCGACATAGACCCCACCTTCCTGCAAATACCGGGCATGCTCATCCAGCCCCATGTCGAGAATGCTATCTGGCACGGCCTGATGCACCGCCAGACAGGTGGCCACCAAACGGTAGATTTTGTTTAACGCGGGCTGTTTAACGCGCCATGCCAAGGCTGTTAAAGAATCCCTAAATCCATGCCGCTAAACAGCCTTGCCCGACCTTTCGGCGTTTATGCAAGCGATACGGGCAACTTGCCCGGTTTCCTTCAACCATTCACTAAAACTGCGCATTTCGCGCCATTCGCATGATCAAAAAATCACTCTTTCTCGTGGCTGCCCTGCTGAGCGCCCAATTGGCGTTCGCACAGTTTGGCAAGGCCTTTGACAAAGCCAAGGATGCCGTTAAAAAAGGCATCCCAAGCGATTTAAGCCAGGAAGAAGCCGGCAATGGTCTCAAAGAAGCCCTCAACGCTGGCATCGGCGAAGCGGTTGATTTTCTCTCGACCAAAGACGGCTACTTCAAAAGTCCCTATAAAATTCTCCTCCCGGAAGAAGCCCAGAAAGTGGTGGGCAAACTCAAATCGGTACCCGGTTTCGGAAATGTGGAAGCCGATCTCACCGAGCGCATGAACCGCGCCGCTGAAGACGCAGCGCAAAAAGCGAAACCGATTTTCGTCGCCGCTATTAAAGGCCTGACCTTTCAGGATGCCATGAACATCCTGACCGGAAATGCGGATGCGGCCACCCGTTACCTGCAAAAAACCACCTACGACCCGCTGTACGGCGAATTCAAGCCGATTATCCAGGCGTCCCTCGATAAAGTGAACGCCCGCACGTACTGGCATGATGCCGTGACAGCCTACAACAAAATCCCGCTGGTCACTAAAACAAATCCTGAACTTGACGATCACGTGGCCAAAATGGCTTTGCAAGGCATGTTCAGCCTGGTGGAGCAGAAAGAAAAAAGCATTCGTTCGGATGTGGGCCAGCGCAAGACCGAGTTGTTGAGAAAAGTGTTTGCGAAGCAGGATAAAAAGTAGGTTAGTAGTAGGTTTAGAGGGATTAGGAAAAGGTTTAGCGACAGATTCATATCCAATGCCCGGTATCTGCCTGACGTTTGTGTTGTTGAGACAAATGCTTCAGGATGGATGTAAAGATTATAGCCATCACGGCCTCCAGGCCTAACAGGATAACCGTATCCAACTGATTGAGCAACAAGGCCGTGGCGATAAAAATAATATTGACTATAATTAACACCGCCGTCGCTTTCATGTGGGTCATACCCGTATCGAGCAACAGGTGATGAATGTGGTTTCGGTCCGGATGAAAAGGCGAACGGCCTTGAGCGATTCGCCGTACAAAAACACGCAGGGTATCGTACAGCGGCAGAATCAGCACGCTCACGGCAATCGCCGGCGCGGCCCCGAAGGAAAGGCCGGAATTATTCGGAACCTTGTGGTTCATTTCGATAAATTCAATCGCCATAATGGCGCACACGGTTCCGATCATCATCGAGCCGGTGTCGCCCATGAATATTTTAGCGGGGGTAAAATTATATTTTAAAAAGGCCACGATGGCGCCGGCGAGCGAAAAAGCCACTACAGCCAATGCGGGCGAATTGACCGCCATAAACCAGGCGCCCCAGATCAGGCACGCCAGCATTCCAACGCTTCCGGCCAGCCCGTTGATGCCGTCGATGAGGTTAAAAGCATTGATAATGCCCACAATAACCACAATAGACAATACAAATGCGGTAATTTCCGGTATTTCGAACACCCCGAACACCCCGTAAAAACTGGTAATTCTAACATCGGCTTTGTAAGCAAGGATGATCGCAACCAACAACTGGCCGGCAAATTTTTTGGTCGGCGATATCGGCAACAGATCGTCCAGGACCCCCAACAAAAAAATGAGCACAAAGGCAGCGAGAATGTACTGCAAAACGCCGAAACTGGCCAGTGGCGTCCAAAGTACGATGGCGCAGATGGTGCCGGCAAAAATAGCGACACCCCCCAACGAAGGCGTCGGCTCATTATGAGCGCTTCGTTCATTGGGCCGGTCGTACAGCCTTCGTTCCTTTCCCACCCGGATTATGATCGGAATAATGGTAAAAGTTAATGTAAAGGCTGTAATAAAGCCAAGTATAAGGGCGTACATATCAGGACCTCGGTTAACGCGTAGAAGGCAGTATTTCTATGCCGGTAAAAGGCCTCGATAAAACCATTTCTGAGCGTAATGTTATTCAAAAAACGTACAAAAATATGAATTAACTCATCGGTCTGAAACGTTACTTTTATGTCAGCGAAGTGTCGGAATATGGTATTCGTAAAACATAAAATCTGGTCCGGCGTTTTTTCACGTTAAATACCCTTTGCACAATGCATAAGTCCTTCTTAAGCTGGCAGTTCTCTTTATCCTTTTTTTTGCTCCCGGCAGCCGGGCTTTTCGCCCAGAAACCCTTCCCGCTTCGTACGGATACCTTGCCTACCGGCGCCTGGGCGCGCCGGGAAGTGGCGAAAGGCGATACTATTTTCGAGATGTCCCTGCGCCCTGTACGCATTGTAAACCCCAGGAAGTTCAAAGGCCTCGATGAACAAGCACAGTATAACCGCCTGAAATACGCTGCGAAAAAAGTGTACCCCTATGCATTAGAGGCCATCAGCTTGTACGAAGATATTCAGGATGAAACGCAGGACATGAGTAAGCGCAAGCGCAAACGTTTTATCCGGCAGGAACACAAAGAGTTAAAAGAAGACCTGAACGATCAAATGAAAAACCTCTCCAAAACACAGGGGAAGGTACTCATAAAAATGATCGAAAAGGAGCTTGGAAGGCCTTTTTACGACATTATTCGCGAAACCAGGGGCAGCATGACGGCCGTTTATTGGCATAACCTCAGCAAATTATACGGCTACGACCTCAAAGAAGGGTATCAACTCAATGCCGACCCCATGCTGGATGAAATTTTCCTCGATTATGATTTTGGCGACCCCTATCGCTGGTATCAGTAGTAAATTGAAGAATTGAGGAGTTGAGGAATTTAGCTTGTTAGTACTCCACAAAATACATGGCGATTTCCCCCTTGTTCTTGGCGGCGAGTTTTCCGCGGTAGGCGCACTCGAACTGGTGTCGCACCAGTTGGTAGGTCGTTTCCGAGATGTTGATCTTGGCCGGCTCGCCCCCTTGCTCCAGCCGGGCGGCTATATTCACGGTATCTCCCCAGATATCGTAGGCAAACTTATGGCTGCCCACAATACCCGCCACCACCGGCCCGGTGTGGATGCCGACACGCATTTCAAAAACGGGTTTCCCTTCAGCCTGCTTGTGTACCATCAGTGCGCCTAAGCGACGCTGCATTTCAATGGCGGCGCTCACCATGTCGGTCGCATGCGTGTTGTTGGGCGTGGGAAGGCCGCCGGCACACATATAAGAGTCGCCGATGGTTTTGATTTTTTCCAAACCGAACTGTTCCATCACCGCATCGAACATACGGAAACACTCGTCTAATTCGGTGATGAGCGCTTCCGGCGTCACCAATTCCGCGATCGTCGTAAAACCCTTGAAGTCGGTAAACAGCACGGTAACGGACTCATAGCGCACAGGTTTTACCGTTCCGTATTGTTTCAACTCTTCCGCAGTCATGGCCGGCAGGATGTTCGCAAGCAAACTGTCAGCGCGTTCGCGTTCGCGTTTGATGACCTCGTTTTGCGAAGCCAGTTCTCGATTAACCCTGGCGCGCAGGCGGCTGCGGTTGTAGAGCAACGCAGCAAGCAAGGCCAATGCAATGGCGCCGCCGATCAGAGCAAAACCGATGATCCGGGAACGACTGATTTGGGTATCCCGGATTTCAATATCGTGTTTTTGCTGGTCCATCAACTGCTGGCGCCGGCTTTCGTTAAAAACGATCTCTTTGTGCTCGAAGTCGCGGGTTTGGTTTTCGTCGAGGAGTTTGTAGCGCAACTCGTCATATAAAACCCGGTATTCGTAGGCTTTTTTATACTCGCCAAGCACTCCGTATATTTTGGCAAAATCCTTATAACCTCTTTGCCGGTATTTCTGGTCCCCGATGGTATCGGCTATGCCGAAATACCGTTCCACGTAGCGGAGCGACTCCCGGTATTGTTGCTGGCCGTATAATACGTCGCCGATGGTATTGTAGGTTTCCATTAAACCAGGCTGGTCGTTCATCTCCTTCCGGATACGCAGGGATTCGCGCAGGTAGAACATTCCTTTTTCAAACTGTTTCAGGTGTTTTAACGCGTCGCCGAGGTTGTTGTAAATCGCGGCCATTCCGGATTGATCGTTCATCACTTTGCGGATATCCAGGGCGCGCATGTAATAAGGAATTGCCATTTCGGTGCGGGTTGTATCCAGTTCATCCAGCACATTGGCCAGGTCGACGAGCGCATCGGCGATATCTGTGGAGTCGCCCAGTTGCTCGCGGGTATTCAAGGCTCGTTCGTACCAGCGCCGGGCTTCTCCGAACAGGTCCATTTCGAACCGAATATGGCCCATCAGGGTATAGGCGCGGGCCATTCCGGTGGTATCGCCTTGTTCTTCCATGTACTGGCGGTACTCGTTCAGATGGCCATAGGCCTCCGGATAAATGCCCATTTCCTCTAAAGCAACGGCTATATTGGAATGCGCGCGCGCCGCTCCTGCAGCGTCTTTGAGTTGTTGGCAAATGCGCAGGTTCTCCCGTTGAAATTCCAAGGCCCGGTCAAAATCGCCCAGGTTTTGATATGCCTTGCCGATATTACTGTTTGCCTTGGCCACGCCGCGTTCATCCCCGAGGGCCTGCCTCAAATCAAGGGCTTTTTTGTAATATTCGATGGCTTTGCGAAAGTTGTCGCGCACTTCTTCCACCGTGCCCAGGCCGTTCCAGGCATTGGCTTCGCCGGCGCGGTACCCGAACTTTTGCGCCAGGCTAACAGCCTCCCGCAGCCGTGCCTCCGCTTCATCCGGATGCTCGAAGGCGATGTCCCAGGCAAGGTCGTACAGGAGGCTCACCCGGTGCGTATCCTGCGGCGCAGTGGCAAGCACCCCGGCAAGGGAGTCGGCGAGCGACTGTGCGGATAACACAAGCGGCGCAAAAAAGACAATTGCGAGCGAATAGAATATGCGGGTAAAAGACTGCAAAACCGAAGTGCTTTTCAGGGCAAAGTAAGGAATTGATTCGGGATTTATTAAATCTTGTATTTGACGGTCTCCGGTGCAGCCTGCGACAAGGGCGCTTCGGGCGCTTTGCCTTCCCGTACACTTTCAAATACTTCCGCTTCAACATCGGCCGCTGTGACGACTTCGAACAAAGGAGATTTATGATCGAACCAGCTCAATAATTGCTCTACCGCAATAGACGGCTCGGCGCCTTCTTCATATTTTTCCAGATCGGCCAGACCCAGCATGTCGGCTCCGATGTACTGGCCGAGCTGGAAGTATGATTCCCATTGAATTTCATCGAAGAACTGGTCGCTGGTGGATTCGTGCGGAAAATCCGGATGGTAGATTTTATACTTGTAGGTGCCGTATTTAAGCGGGTCTTCATCTTCGTTGAGTATGGGTTTGCCGGCCGGAGCCATGACGGAGGATTTCACATAAACGAAGGTGCCCACTTTACGCGGTTTATTCAGGTTTGGAAACGAACCCAACTCACTTTCACCAGGCGGGTCGAAATCGGTTGCTTTTTGGTCGTCCCACCATTGATAAATATCGGCAACGGCGTAGCGTTGTTTGGAATATACCTGCGAAGGGCGGGGGCGGATCAGGTCTTCGGGTTGCTGGTCGTCGCGGAAACGGATTTCGAGGCCCAGTTCGTTTCGTGCCCGGATGATCAGGTTGTTCAAATCGGCAAACTTATACTGGCCATCCTCCCCGGCATCAAATGCGACAATAAGGCGGCAGCCCCGGCGCAGTAACTCATATACGCCCAGGTTTTCGATGTGCCCGCCATCGGAGATGTTGATCATTTTGTTGCCCAGGCCGATCCGACCCAGCAATTCTTTGAAAAAATAGATCGGCCACCACACGATCGCGTACGATTTTTCCAGGATGATCGGATTGGAAATCCAAAAACCGAGCCGGGCATTGAACAAGGTCATCAGCACGCTCAGCATTTTATTGGAATACATGCCCATGCCGGGGTTCATGGCCGCAGCGGAAACAGTGACGGCCGCAGGCAGGGTCATGCGGCGGTAATCCCAGTATTGATTGGTCGGCACGTAGCAAGTGAGCTTCGAGCCGCAAAACAAAGGGCTCAGCAGAAAATAATCGCTGGCTTTGGAGCCTTTGAATTTGTCATTTCCGCCCGGGTTTTGCAGGTTCAGGCAAGTGTTGATCAGCGGGTAGGGCGCAATGTAATCCTCCCGTTTATCAGACTGAACGTTGAACATGTCTTTCAGCGGCATGTTTTTGAATCCCCCGGAAAAACGCAGGAACAGGTCGGCCAGCTGCTTTCGGTAAAAGCGGTGAAAACTAATGGCGTTGGGGTTGGTGAAAAAACCCAGGATGAACAGGAGGATGGCATTAATGCCGTAATCGAGCAATTCGTCGTTGGTAGGGCGATCGCCGGGGTTGATACCGGATAAAAATTTCCACCCGAACAGGCAAAAACCGGCCAGGGCCAGCCACATTTCCCCCCGGTTGAAATATTTGGAAACCCCGAGGTTGAACAACAGGGCGATATTGGCGGCAAAGTGGGCCAGCAACAACCCACCTATCACCAGCAAGGCCCACCACTCCAGATTTTGGTTCAGGAAGGAAGTCGTTTCTGCGACCGGATTGCCGGTAAGGCCTATCACTATTTTGTACATATAGTAGCCGATGCCGATCACAATCAGCGGACTGATCAGGCTCATCAACCAGCTGACGGCGAAAGCCACTGCCAGTAGCAGGCCGTTTGCGTTTTTTACATAACCCTGTCCCGGTATCAGGTATTCCCCGTGCTTGCGCATCGCATCGATCTGCTCGCCAGTAAACATTTGTTTGAAATCGCCCTTTGTTTTGGCCGTTCCCTGCACATAGGCATGGGTATAGCCGCCGCCTGAAACGGTGCTCAGGTAATCGGATTTTTCCAGGATTCCAAATTTGTTCAGGGTCTTCAAAAAACCCAGGTTGATGGTTGCTGAGCGGATTCCGCCGCCCGACAGGGCCACGCCGAACCAGTTTTCACGTTCGGGCGTTCCGTGTTCCGTACCGAGTTTTTCCCGGCGCTGGCGGAGTTGCTCTTTTTCTTTGGCGACAACGTCTTTGAATAAAATTGACATATTCGAAATGGGTTAGGGGATGACAGGGTGAAACTTGGCGGATGATGGCGCTAAGGTGGCACAAAAAACAATTTTCGCTCTACCTTGCAGCTAAATTAGTTTTAGTTTGATATAGTCGGTATATAAACCCCCTAAACCCCCTAAACCTTCAACCTCAATTCTGTATGCAAGTCGTCATATTCGGTAAACAATACAAGGAAAAAGACCTGCCTTTCGTGCAGGAATTATTCAACGTGCTTCTGGAGGAGGGCATTACAGCCTACGTGTATGCGCCGTATTTGGAGGATTTGGAAGGCCAGGTTAAATTTCCCGGTCCCTACGCGCCCTTTGAAGGATACCTGGATTTCCGGGTGCATCGCATCGATTTTGTCATTGTTTTGGGCGGCGACGGCACCATGTTGAACGCTGTTACGCTGGTGCGCAATGCCGACGTCCCGGTGCTGGGAATTAACCTGGGGCGTATGGGCTTTTTGGCCAGCGTGGAAAAAAAACACATTCGCGACTCCATCCAGAAACTCAAACGGGGGCAATACCTGATCCAAGAACGGGTCATGTTGTACCTGGAAAGCAATCCGCCCCTGTTTGGCGAAATTCCCTTCGCGCTCAACGATTGTACCCTGCTCAAACGCGACACTTCGTCCATGATCACGGTACATACGTTCGTGAACGGAGATTACCTGAATTCCTACTGGGCCGATGGCGTCATCATCGCCACCCCCACGGGCAGCACAGGGTATTCGCTGAGCTGCGGCGGGCCGGTAATCTTCCCTGATTCCGGCAATTTTGTGATTACCCCGGTTGCGCCGCACAACCTCAATGTCCGGCCAATCGTGCTCTCCGACGAATCGGTCATTTCCTTCGAGATCGAAGGGCGGGGCGACAACTTTATCTGCACGCTCGACTCCCGCTTCGAACTCATTCATGCGGATCACCAACTGGCCGTGCGGAAAAATGAATTTCCGGTTAGGCTCGTGCAGTTGCAGGATATTACCTTTTTGAACACGATCCGGGAGAAATTAGCCTGGGGCTCGGATATCCGAAATTGAGACGCACAAAATATTATTCTGAATTTGCTTGATTAAGTGTGTATTGGTAACATAAAATGTCGTACCTTTGCGCATTATTTTCATAAGAGCAGGATTATTGTGAATTGAGATGTTTGTCCGTCCTGGATTTTTGAGCAAAGAGTGGCGTCCAATGATTTGATTATCAAGCCTTTTAAGCACTCATCGCTCGCCACTCGTCACGTCCCCCCGGCTCATACCAATTTCTCTCCATGAGTTTATTTAAAGAATTGGGCATTCAGGAAGATCTCCTGAAAGGAATCACCACTATGGGATTCGAAACGCCCACCCCCGTACAGGAACTGGTTATCCCGGTAGCCCTGGAAACGGACGAAGACATTATTGCCCTGGCCCACACCGGCACGGGTAAAACCGCCGCTTTCGGCCTGCCGCTCCTGCAACGCATCAGCCCCGGCGAACGGGGCGTTCAGGCGCTCATCATTTGCCCTACCCGCGAACTTTGTGTACAAGTAGCCGGCGACCTGGAAAACTACTCCCAGTTTGCCCACCAATACAAAGTCGTGGCCGTATACGGTGGCGCCAGCATCGAGACGCAGATCCGCCAGATCAAAGCTGGCGCCCAGATCATCGTCGCCACGCCGGGCCGCCTGATGGACCTGATCACCCGCAAAGCCGTACGCCTCGATACCGTGCAACGGGTGGTGCTCGACGAAGCCGATGAAATGCTCAACATGGGCTTTAAAGAGGCACTCGATTTCATCCTCAGCGCCGCAAGTGAACGCCAGTCTATCTGGTTGTTTTCGGCTACCATGCCCGATGAAGTGCGCACCATCTCCAAAAACTACATGAACAACCCGCGCGAACTCAGCACGGGCAAGCGCAACCAGAGCAACGAAAACATTGAGCACCAGTACTTCGTGTGCCGGGCCGACGACCGTTTCGCCACCCTGAAGCGGGTGGTGGATGCCAACCCGGGTATTTACGCCCTGATTTTCGTTCGTACCCGCGTGGAAGCAAAAGAAGTGGCCGAACAGATGATCCGCGACGGCTATAACTCCGACGCCCTGCATGGTGATCTGGCCCAATCCGACCGCGACCGGGTGATGCAACGTTTCCGCGAAGGCAACCTCCAGTTGCTCGTGGCCACCGACGTAGCGGCACGCGGCCTCGACGTGTCGAACATCAGCCACGTAATCAATTACGGATTGCCCGATGAAATTGAAATTTACCTCCACCGCAGCGGCCGTACCGGACGCGCCGGCAAAACGGGCGTTTCCATCAGCATAGTGACGCCGAAATACGAGGAGAAAATATTCCAGATCGAGCGGAAGACCAAAGCGCAAATGACCAAAATGCCCATTCCGACGGGCTACGAAGTGTGCGAACGCCAGTTGTTTCACATCGTACAAGGGATTCATACGCAGGAAGTGCAACAGTCGGAAATAGAACCGTTTCTGCCGCGTATTTACGAAGAACTCAAAGACCTGAGCAAAGAAGACCTCATCATACGATTTGCCAGCGTGGAATTCAACCGCTTCCTGTCTTATTACCGAAATGCGCCCGATATCAATGTGTATCCGAAAGGCGATAAACGCGCCGTTCGGCCGGCCAGCGCAGTCAGCGGCCCTTCCAATGGCCAGTATACGCGCCTGTTTGTGAATGTCGGAGAAATGGACGGCGTGACGAAAAAAGATTTCATCAAATTGCTGTCCCGTTCTTTCGGCCTGCCAAGCACCGCTATCGGACATATCGACCTCAGCAAGTCCTACATGCATTTCGACATCGATGGCGCGTTTGCCACAGTTGTCCGCCAGGGGCTGGCCGAATTTACGATCAATGGTCGCCGGCTCCGCGTGGATGATGCCTCCACCCGCAAGGACAAACCCAGCCGCGAAGACAAGGTCTTCGACAAATGGGAAAAGAAAGGACCGAAGAAAAAGAAATACTAAAATTAGCGATGGGCAGTGCAGTAGGCACGGCGCACTGCTACTGCCTGGCTGCCAACTGTACCTGTTCCCATAATTCCGACTCATTTCCCGGGCGGAAACCCTTGTGTTGCCAGACAAGACGCCCTTTCGGGTCGAATACAAAAACTTGTGGCAGGCCGTTCAGTCCGCCTGGCATGATGTCTTTAAAGGCTCTTTCGCGGTCCCAATAGACCGGAAAGGGCCATTTTTTTTCGCGGACCATCTCGCCGACGCGACGAAAACGCACCTGGTAATCCATCGACATGGCCACCAGATTAAAATCCGTTTGTTTTTTCCAGGCTTCAAAATTTTGGGCGTAGGCTTCGAATTCGGCATGACATGGCATACAGGTGGTCAGCCAAAATGCGATCACAGTAGGTTTGCCGGTTTTGAACACATCCGCAGATTGTACGGGCATGCTGTCGGGTGTAAAGAGCCGGAGATTGAAGGGGAATGTTACCGTGGGCTGCTCCGTTTGCTGGGCTATGGCTGCCAGCGACAAGGAGAGGCTACAAACGAGTAAAAAGTTTGATTTCATAACAAATGTTGAAGTGCGGCACAAAGAACGGGCAGGTCTAAACTTTTAACAACCCTGCAGGTGACGCAACCGGGTATTTAACGTCCCATTAACGGTTTGAAAGAAAACGGTCGTGCGTTTATCCCTTTCTGCGGCTTTTTTTGTGTCTTTGCACCGGATTTCCGCCTGTTCTCTTCAAACGCTTCTCCTGTGACGTCGACCGCCAAAAAGACTGTCGAATACACCGATTCTGAATTGATTGCATTGTACCTGCTGGAGCAGGATGCCATGTACTTCACCAAGTTATACCGCCGGTATGCCGGTAAAGTATTCGCCAAATGTATTTCCATGCTGGCGGATGAAGGCTTGGCCCGCGATGCGACACAGGACATTTTTATAAAAATTATGCTGAACCTTTCAAAATTCAGCGAACAATCCTCTTTCTCGACCTGGATTTATTCGATTACCTATAATTATTGCATCGACCTGATCCGGAAAAAGAAAAAAATGCCTTTGTTATTTACCGAGGACGTTGGTAAAATCAGTTCGGAAACGAATGTGGAGATACCGGACAGCGTCGTATTGGAAATGAAGCAGGAACGGCTCGAGAAAGTGCTCGAACTACTGCCTGCGGGCGACCGGGCCATCCTCATGATGAAATACATCGACGACCTTTCCATCAAAGAAATTGGAGATATTTTAGGCAAAACCGAAAGCGCCATTAAAATGCAGATTATGCGGGCTAAACATAAGTCCCAGAGCATTCACAACGAATTGTTTGCACACGATCCGATTGAAGTATAAAAAATGCAATGGCTTTAAGCGAAATGGCTGCTTCCATACCCCGAAATCAACCCTTCTAAACCCTTATAAACCCCTCTAAACCAATAATCAAATTGTTTCATCCCAATTCCTGTACGCTATGGGTAACAATTTACAAAAAATATTTGAAGAACGGGAGGCTATGCTGCCACCCGAACTTGAAACCCGTATTTCCCAGCACCTAGGGGCCTTTTCCGTATTTGGCAATGTCGTCGAACTTTTTATGCCCAATGCGCTGCAAACGGTGGTTCGGCTCATAGGCGGTGAGGAATTGCCCTGTCTGCATGGCAAGAGGCAGGCCCGACACGAACCTGAATGGCGTACGCCGCCGAAACCGGGAGGACCCATTTATCCAGATACAAAATAATCTTTGATGTATAAGTTATTACTCTTCTTCTTCCAACCGGATACCTCGCCAGCTCAACCAACGTTGCCGCCCAGCCTGACCAACGGACCAACCGGAGAGCTTTTTCGCCAGTTTTCGGCTTTTTTTCCAAAATTGGTCGGCGCCCTGATCATTCTGCTGTTCGGCTGGATCGTGGCCCGGATTGCCCGAAAAATCATAGCCAAAGTGCTGTCTAAACTCGGCGTAGATCGTTTTGCCGACATGCTCAACGACATCGACGTAGTGCAACGCAGCGGTGTACAGATCCGTATATCTTCGGTATTGGCCAATATCGTTTATTATGTCCTGATGCTGATTTTTGTGATTGCCGCCACCGATGCCATGGGCGTGCGGGCTATTACCCAATTGGTAACCGATGCGCTCAATTATCTTCCGGCCCTCTTTTCGGCAGCCGTCGTATTTTTGTTTGGCCTTTTTTTAGCCGATATGATCCGCAACGCCGTTCAAACCGTGTGCCTTTCGATCGGTATTCCATCGGCTAAGATGATCGCTTCGGCGGTCTTTTATTTTCTCTTCCTGACGGTGGCCGTCAGCGCCCTGGCCCAGGCAAAGATCAACACCGATTTTATTTCCGCCAACCTCACCGTCATCATCGGCGCCGTGGCCCTGGCTTTTTCCTTTGGGTACGGTTTTGCCTCGCGCGACCTGATGGCCAGCTACTTAGCCGGCCATTACAATAAGAATAAAGTGCGCGTAGGCGACGATGTGCGTATCATCGGGGTGCGGGGCAAAGTGGTTACCATCGATGCGACGTCTATGGTGCTGCAAACCCCGGAACGCGCCATCATTATCCCTTTGTCAAAACTCACCGCTGAAAAAATTGAAATATTTTATCCCGAAGGCCAGCAGGAAAACCTGCTGGAAGAAGGGACCTAATCCGGTATTGATTCACTAAACCTGTCATATTCATGAAATCAAGTATTACCCTTTTAGCATTTGTTTTTTGCCTTCAAGTTTATGCTTCCGCGCAGGAAGCCAATGATGTGCGTTTGAAAGAAATCAGTACCATGCCTGCCACAGATAGCCTTGGATGGAATTTCGGCGGCGGCCTCGGCCTCGATCTGGCCGGGATGGGTATCCTCAATCCACGCGTCGGATCCGGCGGCAGCCGCCTCGGGCTGGGCGGCCTGAGCACTTTGTTCGCCAACCGCAAGGCCGATAAGTGGTTCTGGAACAATTCGTTCTCGCTCCAGATTTCTGCACAACGCCTCGGCAAAACCAAACCGTCCCAACCCACGGGTTTCCAAAAAAACTTGGACGTCGTCCAGATCAACTCCCGCTACGGGTACCAGCTTGGGTCGGATAAATGGTTTTTCGCCGTCGACGGCACCGCCCGTACCCTGCTGCTGAAAACCTACGCCAGCAATTATCTCTCTCCGATCAACGCGGAGGATGTGGTTGTCTCCAAGTTTCTGGCGCCCTTGCAGGCAACGGTTTCGCCCGGGATCGATTACAAACCCAATCCACACTTGTCGGTGTTTTACTCGCCCTGCGGCATTCAGTACATTCTGGTCAACGATAAAACGATTGCCGACCGCAATATTTTCGGCAACGAGCGCGGCCAAAATTATTTCCTGGGGCTCGGCTCCGAGTTAAAAGTCGCCTATACCAACAAGTATTACGGCGACCGGCTGTCGGTTACCAGCGGCCTGCGCTTTTTCTCCAACTACCTGAAAGAGCCGCAAAATATCGACGTGCTGTTCAACAATACCTTCAGCATCATGATCTTCAAAGGCCTTTCGCTCGATCTGGTCGGAGAATACCTGTACGACCACGATGTATTGGTGATCAAAGACGTCAATGGCGACCAAATTTATAATGTTCAGTTCGATGCAGCCGGCATGGTGGACCCCACGAAAAGTGATGACCGCCTGGGACACGGCGGGCAGATCACTGGCGGGTTTTTCCTTAAATACAGCAGGATATTTTGAGTTAGGGTTTAGAAGGGGTTTAGAGGGTTTAGAAGGGGTTTAGAGGGTTTAGGGCGGTAAAGTTTGATATCGAGTTTCGTTGCCAATGTGATGCCCCTATCAGCGGAGACAAAGCAAGCCTTTCGCTCTATAGTTCTTTGATCCACTAATTGAGTAAACTAAATTTCCTTTATTATTCTTTTCTCCAAACCAAGGGCCGGTGTCCTGTTGAGCGCAGCGAATCCCGAATTAATTCGGGATAAAGAGGCCTCTATGTGCCTCCAATCAGAGCAAGTATCCAGATGTTTCGCTGCGCTCAACATGACACGCTGCGTTTGGGATGAGAAAGAATATACGAAGTTTGTTAGTCAAAGAACTCTAAACCCTCTAAACCCCTCTAAACCCTCTAAACCCCTTCTAAACCCTCTAAACCCCTGCTAAACAATATCCCTCCATGCGTATCTTAATGGTTTGTCTCGGCAATATCTGCCGCAGCCCCTTAGCCGAAGGGATTATGAAACACCATATCGGGCAACACGGCCTCGATTGGGAGGTCGACAGCGCCGGCACGGGCAACTGGCACGTGGGCAACCGGCCCGATGTGCGTTCCATCGCCGTTGCGCGGCAATACGGCATCGATATCAGCGGACAGCGTGGACGGCAGTTCCAGGCGGCTGATTTTGAACGATTTGATAAAATTTTCGTCATGGATGCGCAAAATTTGCGCGATGTGCTGCTGCTAGCCCGCACCGATGAACACCGGGCCAAAGTGGCGCTCATTCTGGACCAAATCCATCCGGGGCAAAACCGGGGCGTACCCGATCCGTATTATGATGACAATGGATTTGAGGCGGTCTTTACGATGTTAAAAGACGCATGTGGCGCTTTTGTGGAGCAGCAATCCGGATCAAAACTTTAAGGTCATTACGCTTTACGCTCCTCTTTGTCCGATAATTTAACGGCACTTTGCCCCTCTGGAATTTTCAAGTCCGCGAGAGAGAGCAATTCCAATCCGCCGCCATGTTGCAATAACTCCGTCAGTCGGCAGCAATGGTCGAAAAAGTCTTGGGCATCTTCCTGCTTTACGCGTTTACCCGGTTTGTAGGCGATCATATAATAGTTGCAGCCTTCCAGATGAGCCGGCGGCCGGGCGCTCAGGAACTCCCGGAGTTCCGGGCCGAATTTGCTGCGGATCAAATCGTCCAACTCGCCGGTGAGTCGGAATTTTTCTGAAAAATCCGGGTGCTCCTGGAAATTAATGTCCTTGTCGACGTTCAGGGCAGTCATTAACTTATGCCACCAGTTTTCGGGTTTCAGGCAAAAATCGGGTAGGTCCCATTTTTTATCGTCAGCAAAAAAAACAGTTTGCGCCACGATCCGGGCGCTTTTTCCTGTAGAAATAACGTAGGTATAATCGAACAGGTACACGTCTGTATCGCCCACCTTCCCCCGCATCACATTGCTGATTTTGCCTTTCCTGCCCCAGCCGCTTCTTTCCCGGTGAAAGAGATCGAATTTTTGCAACTGGCGGGCCAATCCAAGCATATCCTGTTCCTGAAAAACCAACCCGTTTTGCCGGGCCAGATCAGCCATTTCCACTTGGCGCAGTGCCGCGTATTTACGCCGGCTCCAAATAATGCCGGCGACCAGCCCGGCTATGGCAATACAAAAGGTTGCAAGGCCAAAAAAGACAGAAGTGTCAAACAGTAACATTGGCGAGTAAATTTGTTGCTAAGGTAAGCAATCGCTTTGGATGGCAAATATAGCTGATATCCGAATGGCCCGGTGTCAACCGTTCGTCCAGCAATCTGAACATATTTGAACACCTTTTGAGCTTGCCACTGAACAAAGGCCTGCCCTACTTTTGTCCCATCAAAAAAGAAAAACAACGACAAGTATGGAAATCACAACCGAAAACATCCCTCCTGAAAAAACGCACCTGGTTGTTGCGCTCCCTTTTTTCGGCCAATCATGAATGGGCCATGCGCAAAGGGCTCGAAAGCCTGGAGATGGAATTGCGCCGGCTTCGGGGCGGGCAGCAGGTGCTGCCGCCCAAGCCTATGTTTCCACATAATATTTTGAATAACAATATTTTGTAAATATAATTTCGGGTTTTTCCTAAAACCCTAAACTTTTCCCGCGCCACAGTCTTGTAGTAAGATGGCATTTATTGCCATCCGGAACATCAGGTCTGCGAATTATTCGCATGGCCTTACAAACAGCGCATCCTATGTGGCACGAAGAAAAAAACAGATTGCAAGCCTCGTTTAAATTTCAAAACTTTTCAGAAGCGTTTGCTTTTATGACCGAAGTGGCCTTACATATAGAAAAAATGGAACATCATCCTACCTGGACCAACACGTATAACACGGTTGATATCCAGTTAACGACACACAGTGCGGGCAACACTGTCACGGACAAGGACCGCGCAGTGGCCGATGTGATCACGAGGGTTTATGAAAAATATCAAAAATGAGCGCCTTTTGCCGCTTGCCTTTTGCTGAAAATATCTAAAAATCAGAACCTGTTCTCCGTAGAATAAATGCCCTGCTGTATCTTCGCCCCGCCTTTAACTGTTTAAAATCAAGATACACATGCAGGAAGTTGGATTGAAAAACCCCTTAGCCACCCTGGAACCGCTTGGCCTGAAAGGCATAAAAGCCGCCTACTGGAACCTCACGCCGGAAGAACTCGTTGAACATTCCATCGCCAAAGGCATGGGAAAACTGGCCGATAGCGGCGCTTTGGTGATCCATACCGGCGAATTCACCGGCCGCTCTCCGGAAGACCGTTTTATCGTCAAGGACAGCGTGTCGGTCAATAAAGTGTTTTGGGGTAAGGTCAACATCCCATTCGATCCCAAGAAGTTCGATTTGTTATGGCGAAAAGCCTGTTCGTATGTCCGCAAAAAAGACGTGTACGTACGCGATGTAGCCGCTTGCGCCAGCGCCGATCCGCTGTATCACCTGCGTATCCGGGTGATCACGGAGTTGCCGTGGAGCAGTCAGTTTGCCGGCAATATGTTCCTGCGCCCGTCAAAAGAAGATATGCTCACGTTCGAGCCGCACTGGACTGTGCTTTGTGTGCCCGGCCTCAAAGCCGATCCTGCCAAAGACGACACGCGTCAGCACAATTTTGCCATCGTCAATTTCAAAAAAAAGAAACTGCTGATCGGCGGAACGGGTTATACCGGGGAGATTAAAAAAGGAATTTTTTCGGTCATCAATTTTGTGCTCCCTACCCGCGCCAAAGACGCGCTGCCCATGCACTGCTCTGCTAATGTGGGTAAAAATGGCGATATCGCTTTGTTTTTCGGCTTGTCGGGCACCGGTAAAACCACCCTAAGCGCCGACCCGAACCGCCCGCTCATCGGCGACGACGAGCACGCCTGGGCGGAATCGGAAGTGTTTAATTTCGAAGGCGGCTGTTATGCCAAAACCATCGATCTCACCGAAGAAAAAGAACCGGATATCTTCCGGGCGATCCGGCACGGCGCCATTCTGGAAAACACGCCTTTCTTTCCCGGCACCCGCACCGTCAACTTTGCCGACCGCAGTATTACAGAAAACACGCGGGTGTCGTATCCGATCCATTATATTGGGAATGCCGTTTCGCCGAGCCATGCCATCGGCAATCCGAAGAACATTTTCTTCCTTACCTGCGACGCCTGCGGCGTGCTGCCGCCGATAAGCAAACTGACACCCGAACAGGCGATGTACCACTTTGTGAGCGGCTACACGGCAAAAGTTGCCGGTACGGAAGTCGGTATCAAAGAACCGAAACTGGCTTTTTCCGCCTGTTTCGGGGCTCCTTTCCTGCCCCTGCACCCGGCGAAATATGCCGATTTACTGGGTAAAAAACTGCGCAAAAGCAAAGCCAATGTATGGCTGATCAACACCGGCTGGAGCGGTGGCCCGTATGGCGTAGGCAGCCGGATCAAATTGTCGTACACACGCGCCATGATCACGGCTGCGCTGAACGGCGCGCTGGATAACGTGGCCTTTAACCAACACGACGTATTCGGTGTGTTCATGCCGGTTGAATGCCCGGGTGTGCCCTCCGAACTGCTCAGCCCGCGCAATACCTGGGTAGATAAAAAGGCCTACGACGATAAAGCGCAATATTTAGCCGGCGAGTTCGTCAAGAATTTTGCAAAATATGCCGACGAAACGAAGGCGGAAATTCTGGCAGCGGCGCCGAAAGTGCTTAAAAAAGTTTAGAAGGTTCAGGAGGTTTAGAGGGTTTAGAGCGGCAAATGCTTGGTATGAGGCTGCGCTGCCGGTACAAAACCTCAAGCAGCAGCGCCCAATATCAAATATTACCGCTCTAAACCTCCTAAACCCTCTAAACATCCTAAACCCTCTAAGCCAACGAATTAACCATTCACCAACCATCACAAAAATGAGTTTAGTCGCAGTCGGAACTGTAGCGTTCGACGATATTGAAACCCCATCGGGGCGCGCGAAGATGGTCGTAGGGGGCGCTTGCACCTATATTTCCCTGGCGGCATCGTATTTTGTCAGGCCCGTTCGTATCGTGTCCGTCGTAGGAGATGATTTTCCCGCATCAATGCTGGATTATATGAAAAGCCGGGGTATCGACCTCGAAGGCGTGCAGATCAAAAAAGGAGAAAAATCTTTTTTTTGGGCAGGAAAATACCACCGCGACCTGAATACGCGCGACACCCTGGATACCCAGTTGAACGTGCTGGCCAGCTTTGATCCGGTACTGCCCGACAGTTACCGGAACCCCGAGGTGTTGATGCTTGGCAACCTCACCCCGGCCATTCAGCTCCGCGTGCTGGAACAACTGAGCAGCCAGCCGAAACTGATCGTGTTAGACACCATGAATTTCTGGATGGATTCGGCCCTGGATGATCTGAAAAAGGTTTTGCAAAAAGTAGACGTGCTGACGATCAACGACGAAGAAGCACGTCAGTTATCGGGCGAACATTCCCTGCTGAATGCGGCAAAAGTCATTCATGCCATGGGGCCGAAATACCTGGTTATTAAAAAAGGCGAACACGGCGCGCTGTTGTTTCACAACGGTCTGATGTTTTATGCACCCGCGCTGCCCTTAGCCGAAGTGGTTGATCCCACCGGCGCCGGCGACAGCTTTGCCGGCGGCTTTACTGGCTGGCTGGCTAAAACAGGGGATTATTCGTTTGATAATTTGAAAGTTGCCGTCATTTACGGTTCGGCCATGGCCTCTTTTTGCGTGGAACAATTCAGCATCGAACGCCTGAAGGGCCTGGATACCGGTATCATCCGTGAACGGGTGCAACAATTTGCCGATTTGGTGGATTTTAAACTTACGGTTTAGAGGGTTTATCGCTCTAAACCCCCTAAACTTCCTAAACCTCCTAAACCTTGTAAATAACTAAACGCTCAAGATATGTTCGACGATCTCCTTGGTAACCTGCAAAAACAGCAGGCAGAAATGCAGCAAAAATTAGCCGGTATATTCGTGGAAGCGGAAGCCGGCGACGACGCGGTCACGGTGAAAGCCGCCGCGGATATGCACATTGAAAACATAAAAATAGACCCGGCCAAAGTGGATATCAACGACCGCGAACAACTGGAAGACCTCTTAGTGGTGGCCGTCAACCGGGCCCTCGATCTGGCCCGCGCCAAAGCCGCTGCCGAAACGGGCAAACTATTTGAAGGTATGATGCCTGGCGGCATGGACCAGTTTTTGAAACCGTAACGTATGCCGTTCCTTAGTGCCGCTGCCCGTATACTTTTACCGGGCGGAAAGCGTTTATTTTTCCTAAAATTCGATATTCCGCATGCGTTTATGTACTCTTTTATGTTGCTTGTTTTCTACCTGGGCCGCTTCGGCCCAAAGCAGTTCCGACAAACTGGAAGCCTATTTTTCATTCGATAACTACTGCAAAGCCATCGACGACAGCGGTAATGGCTCCAGCGGGGTGCTGGTGAACGATCTTGCCTGCATTTGTGGGATACGCGATTCTGCCCTCCGTTTCGACGGGATGAACGACGCGCTTTACTTAGTCGGACCATTGGCCGACGTATTCACCACCAGCGATTTTACGGTGAGTTTTTACATGAAACCCCCTGATAATCAAACGCAGGGCGGATCGCAGCTGGTGATGTCCAAACAAAGCGGATGCAACCTCAACCGGACGTTTTGGGTGCGTTATGCCGCGAAATTTCAAAAAATATCAGCCACGATCAGCGAAAACGACAGCCTTGTCGTCACCGTACAGGCGGCGCTGGATAACGCTCCCTGCTGGCAGTTAATTACCATTACCCGCAGCAACACGCGCTTTTCCATTTACGTAAACGGCGTTTTAAAGGAGACCAAAACCTCGCCCGTGCGGATCGATTTGACTTCCACCGCTACGCTCAAAGTAGGCGAGCCGGTGTGCCCCCTCGACCAACCCTATAAAGGCGAATTTGACGAGTTGCGCTTTCACAGCAAAGCCCTGAACGAAGATGAAATCGCCCGTTACAACCTGCGGGCCGACCGGATACTGAACAATGATACCCTGATTTACCTGGGGAATTCCTTCCAGGTCAATACCTCGCAGATTTGCGGTCCGGATTATTTCTGGCAGCCTTCTGCCGGCGTTTCCAACACAACGATCTCCAATCCGCAGATCACCCCACTGGTTCCGACGCTTTATACCGTTGATATTGTGTACGATGGAGGCGGGTGCATCGCGCACGACAGCATTTTTGTCAACGTGATCGACCCCGATACGCTGGATTGCAATGTGATCTTCATTCCGAATGCGTTCACGCCGGGCGCTTCTGCGGGTCGAAACGATGTGTTCGGAATAAGCAATCCTTTCGCCATCACCGATTTTATTTCCTTCGAGATATTCGACCGCTGGGGGGGTAGGGTTTTTAACGCCGCCACGCCTTTCGAAACCTGGGATGGAAACTTGCAGGGACAGCCCGCCAATCCCGGCGTTTTCCTGTATCGTCTGCGCTATAACTGCAATGGAGTGGAGAAAGTAAGGGCAGGAAATCTGACCCTGCTTCGGTAGCGACCGAGCCTGACAGGCGCTTGGGCAGGCACAAAAAAATAGCCCGGGACGCGTTAGCCCCGGGCCTTTTTCACTAAACCGTTTCTATTGTATGAAGCTACAATACAATTACCAAACGCGTGCCAAAAAGAAAAAATTTCCGAAAATGAGGAAAAAATAATTTTTTTCTGTTTAGAAAGAAAGGTTTAGAGGGTTTAGAAAGTTTAGAGCAGCGCTGCCCTAAACCCTCTAAACCTTTTTTTCTAAACCCTCTAAACCTTTCTTTCTAAACCCTCTAAACCTTTCTTTCTAAACCTTTCCAAAAAAAGAAAACCCCGTTAAATATTTCTACTTAACAGGGACAAAACAAAAAACAAACACTATGAATAAATACTAAGTCAAGGGAGTGGGTTAAACGGGGATATGCGCAAGGGCAACAAAATTACGCAAAAACAAATAACAGGCAAGTTACGAGGGCAAAAGTAATGCTATTTCGCTTGCTTTCCGATAGGCTTTGTTTTTACAAGTACCATCATTTGCTCAAACCGGACGTTTTTTTACCGGAAGCCCCACGCGTTTGCCTGAATTTTCTGAAAAATCTACCTTGAACCGGAGAACTTTGCCGCAATTTTGCAGTTTAGTGCCACAGGTTCGCCGCCGGAGTTACTTACAAAAAATATACCAGTATGCGAAATTTCATCATAATTGCCATCCTGTTTTCGGGCGTTTTCTTCCTGATCGCCGCCTGTGGATCGTCTGGCAACCAGCTTGCACATAAAGCCGCAGCCAGCGCCGTTACAAGCGGCAAGCCCGACGGCATGGCCATTTTTCGGCAGTATTGCGTGGTATGCCACGGGGCCGACGGGAAAATGGGCCTGAACGGGGCTAAGGATTTGTCTGTGAGTATCCTGACGCCTGAAGAGCGTATCAACATCGTCACCAACGGGAAAAAGTTGATGACGCCGTTTAACGAGGTGCTTTCCCCGGAAGAAATTCAAGCCGTAGCAGAGTACACCCTGACGCTGAAAAAGTAAACCATGCCACAAGATTCGCTGATTTTAGTGACCGGAGGCACCGGTTTGCTCGGCTCCTGCCTGATCCGTATGCTGCTGCCCAAAGGCTACCGGGTGCGCGCGCTTCGTCGTCCCGACAGCCCGATGGACCTCCTGGGCGATGCCGCCTCCCGTATCGACTGGGTGGAAGGCGATGTGACGGACATCGTGGCGCTCGAAGACGCTTTCAAGGGCGTCACCCACGTTTTTCACTGCGCCGCCATGGTGTCTTTTCATCCCCGCGACGTCGACCGGATGATGCAGGTCAACGTGGAAGGTACGGCGAACCTGGTCAATCTGGCCCTGGAAACCGGCGTACAGAAATTCATCTATGTCAGCAGCATTGCCGCCCTGGGTCGTACGAAAGAGCGCCCGAACTTAGACGAATCCGCCAAGTGGGTACAAAGCAAGGCCAACAGCAAATACGCCCTCAGCAAATACCTCGGCGAGCAGGAAGTGTGGCGCGGCCAGGTGGAAGGTTTGCCGGTAGCCGTCGTAAACCCATCTATTATTCTGGGGAGCGGTTTCTGGAACCTGGGCTCGGCGCGCTTTTTCAAACAGATCGACGAGGGCCTGAAATTCGTGCCGGTCGGCAATTCCGGTTTCGTCGACGTGCGCGACGTGGCGGGTTTTATGGTCCGATTGATGGAAAGCGACGTTACCGGCCAACGGTACATCCTGAATGCGGAAAACATTCCTTTTCGCGCGTTTTTCAAGTTGGTGGCCGCTTCCCTGGATAAAAAGCCGCCGCCGATTACGGTTACGCCGCTGCTGGCCGAGATTGCCTGGCGGGTGGAATGGCTCAAGGAAAAATTATTGGGCGCAGAGCCGATGGTGACGAAAGAGAGTGCGCGCAGCAGCGTGTCGAGTTATTATTACGCTAATGATAAATCGCGCTCGGTGTACGGGTTTACGTACCGGCCGCTGGAAGAGAGTATACGGGAGATCGGGGCGCAGTTTTTGGAGGCGAAGAAGGATGGAAGCACAATACGGGTGCTGCCGGTTTAAGGTTAGTATAACCAGTTACCTAATATTTTAACATTTTAACCCGGCCGGCAACCATCCCATACGCATCGTACAGCACCGCCCAATAGAGTCCGGAAGGCATTTTTCCCATATC
>Ga0105046_10003307_pt1 | contig 25578 bp, 18 predicted proteins | sample MAT03_FD_78385 | JGI IMG/M metagenome (GOLD analysis project Ga0105046, IMG submission 78385) | Freshwater microbial communities from Lake Fryxell liftoff mats and glacier meltwater in Antarctica - MAT-03 (megahit assembly) | ecosystem: Environmental > Aquatic > Freshwater > Ice > Liftoff...
CTCAAATAAGTGTCAAAGTCGATACGTATCTGATGTCAGGGACGCGACTGGTGTGGGTGATTTACCCAGAGCGCCGGATCGTCTCGGTCTATTACAGGCAGTTGGACGGCACGACGATTTATCGTAGCTTGAACGACAAGGATACGTTGTCGGACGATGATGTGCTGCCAAGTTTTAGCGTCGCTATTGGCGTGATTTTCACCGCGCCGTCGAAAGCATAGCGGGCATCACCCAATTTCTTCATGAGTTTGTTGTCATTCATCCGTAGAGCATCACCCCAACTTGCCTGTTTTGCGCTATAGTTAGAAACGCCGCGCCTAATGAGGAGGGTTTGCTATGTCGAGCGCCCGATCTGCCCCTGAGCCTGCCCCCCGGTCAGGTAATAATGCCAACTGGGTCTTCGTCGCCACCATCGTCGTAATTTTATTGATTGCGATGTGGACGATTCGCAGTATCTTGTTGTTGATTTTCGCCGCCATCGTCTTGGTCATTTTGTTCACCATTCCGATGCGCTGGTTCATGCGCCTGAAAATGCCGTTTCGCGGCAGAATTTTGACCATCAGCCGAGGGTGGTCGCTCATCCTGACGTTGCTATTAGCGGCGGTAGTGGTGATCGCGGTAGCATTGCCGCTGCTGGCGATGTTGATCGACCAGTTCGCCACGTTGTTCAATACCATATTGCCCACCGGCGTTGACCGTGTTTTGACGTGGTGGGACGGCGGGCGGGTGATGAACACCATCCCGTTTTTGGAAAATGTCGATTTGATCTCGATTCTGGGTGAACCGGTCACAGCCACCTATGTTTTGGGGACAGCAGGGCTGGGCATTTTTAATATCCCAAACTGGTGGAGCGACCCCGCGACTGCGCGCAGCATCGTCTTGGTGGTGGATTCTGCCCGCCAACTTTTGATTGATTCCAACACCCTCCAGCAAATCACGACACAAGTCTTGAGCGCGCTCGGCACTGTCGGCGAATCGATCATCCCGATTTTGGGCGGGGCGGCCAATGTGCTGCTCAATGGCTTGATCGTCCTCTTCATCAGCCTCTATCTTCTCGCCGAGCCACAGCGTTATATTGACCGAATCGTGCTGTATACCCCGATGTCGTACCGCCCCCGGATGCGGATTATCCTAGACCGGATGGACGGAGCGATTCGAGCGTGGTTGCGCGTGACGGGCGTCTCGATGTTAGCGGCGGGTCTGATGACCGGCATTTTATTGGGGCTGCTGGGGATCGAACAATGGGCGGCGTTGGGGACGCTGGCCGGGGTGGGATCGTTCATCCCCAACTTCGGCACGCTATTGGCGCTCATCCCAGCGATCTTGGTCGGCGCGGTTCAAGCCCCCGACAAGGTGTTGTTGATTGTGGGGATTGTTTATGGCGTGACGTTTGTGCAAAGCCAGATTCTTTCGCCGATCCTCGCCAATGAGGACATGAAGATGCCGCCGGTGCTGATTCTGCTCGGCCAAATCGTGTTCGGCATCTTCTTCGGCTTTTTGGGCATCATGTTCGCCGTCCCCATCACCGCGATTTTGCTGGTCTTGTTGGACGAGGCGTATGTCAAAGATGTATTGGGCGATAAACGCTCTATCCCCGACGAAAAAGTTGTCGGGTAGCGAGTCAGAGGAAAATAATGGGACAACTGAACCCGGATTTACTGTCAAAAGACCTGAATGACGCGATGAATTTGGCTGCCACGGTGGTGATCCAAAACCGTGTGCCGAACCTGACGCCAGAACTGGTGCTGATGGCGCTGGTCAAGCAGTCAAACACCGCCGCCGCCCGTCTGCTGGACGCTTTGAGCGCCTCACGCGGGTTTCAAAAACGCAATCTGGAGCGTCAGGTCGAATTGGCGATTGAGTCGCGTCGTGACCCGTCCGGCAACCTCGATTTCCTCGCCAAAGGCGGGGTGGTCGTGCCGATGTCGCGCCAGACCATCATCCTCTTGGATGACGCCCTGAGCGTGGCGCGCACGACCAACGAGGTGCGCGTTGATACCGACCACGCGCTGCAAGTGTTGGCCGAGGGCAGTATGTCTACCAGCGGCATCTTGCGCCAACTGGGGGTGACGCCGAAGGCGATTGCCGATGCGCGAGCCAATGGGCAGGTCGTCCGCAAAGACAGCGCCGCCCGCGATATTGTGGCTGAGGCCAAACAGGGGACGTTGCGCCCGGTCTATTTCCGCGAGGGATTGCTGCGCGAAATCACCAATGTGCTGTCGCAGCGCGTCAGCCGCCACGTCATCCTCTTGGGGCCGGACGGGGTGGGCAAGCGCACGCTGGGCTACAGCCTCGGCCTCTTAATGGGGGAGGGCAAAGGCCCAGTTGGCTTGACCAGTTTGGTGTCATTGGATGAGACCGCGCTGCTGGATAACGATTTACAGGCCGTGCGGGCGGGCTTAGCGAAAGCGGCGGGCGGGATTTTGTTCGTGCCACACATCCACCGTTTTTTCGGCGGCGCGGGCAAGGCGGAATTCGTGAAAGGCGGCGCACAGGCGCTGCAAAAGGCGTTTTTGGCCTCCGACCCTGTGATTATCGGGACGACCACTGAGGTCGAATATCAGACACGATTACTGGGCGTGAACGCGCTGGCGGAAAATGCTCAGGTCGTGCGCGTGCCAGAACCGTCCAACGATGAAGCCCTCGCCATGCTGATGATTAGTAAGCCCAAGTTTGAGGCCGATTACGGGTTGGTCATCAAAGACGAGGCGGTCAAAATTGCCGTCACGCTGGCGAAACGGTATATGATCACCAATCCGCTGCCGCGTAGCGCCGAATATCTGCTGCACCGCACGGCGGCGATGGTCAATATGAGCAAGCAGAGCAACGTCGCTTTGAACCCGGAGTTGGTCGATACCACGCTCGACGCCGAGGACGTGACGTTAGCGGCGTCGCAGGCGACGGGCGTGCCGGTCAACAAATTGGGCGAAGATGAGCGCGTGCGCTATGCCAGCATGGTCGAACACATCCAAGAGCGCGTGATTGGGCAAGACCAAGCGGTCATCGCGGTCAGCCGTGCGATTAAGACCGCCCGCGTCGGCTTGAAAGACCCCAAGCGCCCGATTGGGGCGTTTTTGTTCCTCGGCCCGACCGGCGTCGGCAAGTCGGAATTGGCGAAGGCGCTGGCCGAATTCATGTTCGGTAGCGAGAACGATATGCTACCGCTGGATATGTCGGAATTCAAAGACGAGAGCAGCCTGAATCGCCTATTGGGGTCGCCGTCCGGTTATGTGGACAGCGAGGCGGGCGGACAACTGACCGAGCGCGTCAAGAAGCAACCGTATCTGTTGGTGCTGTTTGACGAGGTGGAGAAATCACACCCCAAAATTGTCGATATTTTGCTACAGGTGATTGAAGAAGGCCGCCTGACGGACGGGCGTGGGCAGACGGTCAGCTTCAGTGAGACGGTGATTATCCTGACCAGCAACCTCGGCAGTCGTGAACTGGCCGTCCCCGTCATCACCGACGCGATACGCGACGCGGCCATGGATGAGGTGCGCGAATACTTCCGACCAGAGTTCCTCAATCGTCTGGATGAAGTGGTCATGTTTAACGCGCTGGACGCGACGGCCATTGAGAAAATCTTGCGGATGTCGCTCAAGAAGGAGAGCAAGCTGGCCGCAGACCGTGCCTTGACTCTGACCTTCACCGACGCCGCTGTCATCGTCATGTTGGGGCAGTACGACGAGCCAGAATACGGCGCTCGTCCGCTACGTCGCATCATCCAACGGGCGGTGCGCGAGCCATTGGCCGACTTTCTGCTCAAGTCTAACCCGCCCGCCGGGACGGAAATTAAGGTGGATGGCGCGGGGGATGCCCTGATTTTCTCACTGTTGAAAGACGGTCAGGAAGTCCAGATTTTGTAGGGGCGACCCACGAGCCGCCCACATCCCAATCATATTTAGTAGGGCGACCCACGGGTCGCCCAGCAAAACCGAGGTTCAATGGTATCTGTTCGGCAAGCGATTTTGGATGATTCCACTGCGATTAGCGCCTTATTTCAGGCGCGCATCCCGGTGTGGCAACGGTTGTCGCCCGACGGCGGGGTCGAGACGGTGGCCTATGACAACCTGACCGTGTATGAGCGTTGGACGCACGGCGGCCCGTGGATGAGCCTCGAGACGGCGGCGATTGCGCTTTCACGCCTACTACACGGGGTTGGGCTGGCAGTAGTCGCTGAAGATGACGGGCGGATTGTCGGTTATCTGGAAGCTTATCCGGGGTATGAGCCTGCCCCGTTTGGCGCACATCTGCACCTCGCGCACGTCATCACCCATCCCGACGACGCCGACTCGGGCGCGGTGGCCGATGCGCTGCTGCTACGGGCGTCAGAAATGGCCGTGCATCTGGCCGACAAGCGGCTGACGGTCTCACTGGCGGCGGACACAGGCGATGACGCGCAATTTTACCGTGAGCGTGGGTTCGCGCCGCTGACCTCGGTTCGGCGCTACTTGATGCCCGCCAAGGCCGGTCAGGGGTTTTATCAGGTCGGCGAACACACCAGCAGCGGGGTCGGTCAAATCGAGGGCTGGCAAATGCCCGCCGGGCGGATTGAATCGGCGTCGATGCTGTGGGAGTCGGTCTGGGTGTCGATTTGGGAGGTCATCCCGCAGCTGTCTGAGCGCGGGATTCAGCGCGTCAAGCTGGTGGCGTCGGGTCAAGAAATGTTGTTGTGCGTGCAGCCTGTCCCGCACGACCCGCGCACGCTAGATGTCTGGGCATGGTCGGCGCGCCCGATGACCGGCGTCTTGCTGACGGCGATTCGCGATTGGGCGCACCGTCAGAAATATCGGGCAGTGCGGATGGTGGTTGATGAGACCACCGCCAAATTATTGGGCGCTGACGCCGAGGGCGACCCGTTCAGCCGTTCAATTTGGGCGCGGCGTGTATAATAAGATATTCAGAGTACAGAGGTATGTGACGATGGTCGCTCCAAACCCCATCCAAGCGATGCCACCCGCGACTAAGATAACGGTGGAGGAATTTGACATCTACGCCGAACAGCCCGAAAACGCGGATAGGGCTTTGGAATTTATTGCGGGTGAGGTGTATGAAAAAGTACCGTCTAATGCTTATGCTTCCAAAATTTCCATGCGTATCGGGTATCTGATTCAAAAACATCTTGCGGAAATTGGGCAATTCGATGACCATGTAACCGGCGAAGCGGGCGGTTATAAGGTCTACGGCTGGCGGCTTGCGCCGGATGTGGCCTATTTATCCGCTGCCAAACAGCCGGAACTTGACCGCCTCGGCTATAACAATCTCCCGCCCGAATTGGCCGTTGAGGTCGATTATCCGTCAACCAAAGAGTCGGCTACGATGTTGGGGCGCAAACTTTGGGCGTATGCGTCAGCGGGGACGGCGGTCTGGATTGTCTATCCAGAGACGCAAACCATCGAAGTCTATGAGCCGTGGCGAGATTCGGTTATCCTAGACATCAACGCCACGTTAGAGGGTGGAGATGTGCTACCGGGTTTCAATGTTCCGGTCAAATCAATCTTCCCCACCGTGAAACAGACACAGGATGCACAATAACCCCCATGATTGGCAAAACAACCCGTTTCGTCCGTAAGGGCGTGCGGATATTGAGAGACCGCCTGCGTGAGCAAGGCGTTAAGACCACCGTGATATGGGCTTATGGCCGAGGGATTGCAAAAGTGACCGGGATTCCACCACTTCGATTCAGCCAAGTGACCGAACACTTGTATGTTGGGCCGCAGTATGACGAGAAAGGCAAGACACATCTCGAATCACACGGCATCACGGCGAGTGTTAACCTACGGATTGAGTTCGACGACGCCGAATTTGGGCTGTCGCTGATGCACTATTGCCATCTGCCGACGATTGATGACGACGCACCCACCCAAGACCATTTACACAAGGGCGTGGTCTTCATCCGCGAGCATATCAGCGCGGGCAATAAGGTCTATATCCACTGCGCCGGGGGGATTGGCCGTGCGCCGACGATGGCCGCCGCTTATCTGGTGGCGACGGGGTGCAGCGTCAACGAGGCACTGACCGCTATCCGCGCCGTGCGCCCGTTTATCAGCCCAACATCGGCTCAACTGCGGGCGCTGCATGAGTTTGAGGCGACGCACCGCCGCAGCGAGTAGGGTTGCCTGTGGACTGGTTGACCCGATTATTTGCCAAACCCGCGCCGATAGTGATCGTCAGCGGGTTGCCACGTTCCGGCACGTCGCTGATGATGCAGATGCTGGGGGCGGGCGGCTTGCCATTGCTGATTGATTCGCACCGTCAGCCCGACGATAGCAACCCACGCGGTTATTATGAATACGCGCTGGTAAAACGGATGCACATCGGCGAAACGGCTTGGTTATCTACGGCGGCGGGGCGCGGAGTCAAAATTGTGTCGGCGCTGCTGATGGCGCTGCCGCCCAATATTCCCGCACAGGTGATTTTTATGCAGCGCGACCTCGATGAGGTGGTGCGCTCGCAACGGGCGATGTTGGAGCGTATGAGCAAGCCGACTCAGCATCTTGACCTTGACAGTTTACGCGATGAATATGCCGCGCACCTCAACGCTGTGCGCGCATGGATGCGGACGCGCCAAAATTTGACATGGCTGGATGTCGATTACGTCGGGTTGGTTTGTGCGCCAGAGCAGCACACGCCAAAAGTGGCGGCTTTTTTGGGCGGCAAACTGGATTCAGCAGCGATGGCGGCGGCGGTAGAGCCATCGCTCTACCGCGAACGGGCGTAGTTCCTTGATTCATCTCCCCAAAAATCGTAACTACTCAGCCATCATTTCTTCCCTCAATATGATGATGTAGAGCGTCATATTGGCTGAGACGTATGGGAATTCTTCCTTCAGATGATTGGGCTGATCACCGGTCAAAACCTCGTTTTCCCCTCAAATAGGGGCTGGGTAGTTACTAATTTAGAAAGTAAGCGCAAGGATAAGAAATATCCTCCCGCTTACTTTCCATCTATGGTGGGTGATAACCACCTTCGCCCCATCGTTTACGCGCTATCACGATGCTGGGTCGGTTCATCTTGAGGCGTTCGACAGTTACACGCCCAGTCGAGGTTATCCCGCGTATTTGAGTGGCTTGAATTGTCCATTCAAAATGGTCAGACCAGCGTTGAGTACGCGGATTAAATAGGGCAAAAATTTCACCTGTTTGGGCATCAGTCACAGAGATGACGGCTCGTTTGTGATTGTTACAATTCCAGCACGCCAGACATAAATTGTCTATGTACTCGCCATTATCAGGGTTGATGTGATCGACTTGCATGGTCTGGCCGATATTAAGCTCGCTCGTCTGGCAATATTCACAGCACCCATTAGCTCTCTGATAGACCTGCTGGCGCAGTGCCTCCCATGCCGTATCAGCCATGATTGGGCTTAAAATCTTGTTGAGTAAAGGCATACCCACGCCCACGGAGCAAGGCAGATGCCTCGGCTTTGCGGAGCATCAATCGGTCTGCGCGTTCGACCAATACAGAAAGTTCGTCGGATTCTGCGTTGGTGATGTCTCGCCGTGTGTTTTTATCCATTAGCGCCGACGCCCGCGCTTGAGCATCATCCGGCATCTGTTCACGGGCAATCGTCCACAACGCATCATCGGACAGATGATGTAGCGCATCAAGTTCCGCTTGTTCTTCCGGGGGGAGGGCTGGAATGGGTGCAAACAGCGTTTTGAGATGCGCTAATAAAATCTGCTCCACCGGCTGGTGAGTCGATTCCGCGAGTTGGTATGCGCGTTCAGAAATGTCATGTGGGATGGTCAATAAAATGGGGTCAGACATGCTTAGACCTCGTATGCCTCTATTCCCTAATCATACCCCAAGTTCCCGACACAGCATGAAAAATCTAGACCGCTTTATCAGAACGCGGGTCGAGGGCGTCGCGTAGCCCGTCGCCGAGGAAGTTAATCCCCATCACCGTCAGCAGAATTAACAGGCCGGGCGCGACCCACAGCCACGGCGCTTGCTCAAAGAATTTGCGCGCACCTTCTAAAATATTGCCCCATGTCGCCGTCGGAGCGCCCACCCCAACCCCCAAGAAGCTGATATACGACTCCGCTAAGATGGCGTTGCCGACCCCCAACGTCGCGCTGACGACGAGCGGCGCGACGATGTTGGGCAAGATGTGCGACAAGATAATGTGGTAATCGGGCGCGCCCAACGCCCGCGCCGCGATGATGAACTCGGTCTCTTTCAGGCTGAGGACGAGCGAGCGCACGATGCGCGCCAACCCCATCCAACTGGTCAGGCCGATGATGATGATAATCACGACCACGCTCCCGCTGAAGGTGCGCCCGATGAATTGAATCTGCGGGACTCTGCCGCCGAAAATGTTGGAAATCAGCAGCAAAAACAGCAGGGTTGGGATACTGAGCATGGCCTCGGTCAGGCGCATCAGCACCACATCAATCCAACCGCCGAAATAGCCGGTGACGACCCCGACCAGCGTGCCAATCCCCACCGAGACAACCATCGCCAACAAGCCAATCATCAGCGAAATTTGGCCGCCATAAACCGTGCGAGCGAAGATGTCACGCCCGATGTTGTCCGTCCCCATGATATGGTCGGCGGACGGGGGCAGCAGTCGTAGTTTGGTGTTGTTAAAATTGGCGTAGGCCTCGTCAAATAACAGCGAGCCGAAGATGACGTAAACCACCATGAACCCCAGCAAGATCGCGCCGACCACCGCGCCGCGATGTTTTAGAAAACGTTTTAAGGCGCGGTTTGAGCCTTTGGCATAGCCTTCCTCGTTACCCAGCAAGCGGACAGGTCTATTCGATGCAGACATAATAATCGGTTCGCCCTCTGGGTTAACTGTAACGGATACGCGGGTCTAGCACGGTATACAGGACATCGACCAATAATTGCGCCAGCACGACGCCAACCGCAATCAACATCAAAATGCCCATGAGTACCGGATAATCAGACCGCGTGAGTGAGTTGATGAACAGATAGCCCATGCCCGGCCACGCGAAAATCGTCTCGGTCACGACAGCGCCGCCCAACAGGAACGGCAAATCGAGTCCGACGAGCGTAATCAAGGGCAGCGCGGCGTTTTTGAAGGCGTGGACGAACAGCGTGCGGCGTTCAGTGATGCCTTTGCTGCGGGCGGTACGGATATAGTCGCTGTTGATGACTTCCAACATGGTCGAACGGATATAGCGGCTATAACCGGCGATGCTGATCAATGAGAGCGTCAGGACGGGCAGAACCATGTGCCAGACCACTTGTTCGAACGTTCGACCAATGGCCGGGTCAAAGATGCCGCTGGTCGGGAAATATGGCAAGCCCGCCCGCCGTAAACCAATCGACAGCAGATAAATCAGGCTGTAAGCCATGATGAAGACTGGGACGGAATACAACACGAAAGAGATGGCAGTGAACAATTGATCAAACAAAGAATATTTACGGACGGCGGAAAAAATGCCCACTGCCAGCGATACCGCGAGGATTAAGACCTCGGCAGTGCCGGTCAGTAGCAAGGTGTCAGGGATGCGCCCGCCAATCATTTCTAGCACCGGCTGACGGCTGACATACGAGGTGCCGAAATCGCCGCGCAGCACGCCACGACGCGGCCCGGTGCGCCCGGTTTCGGGATCAATGACCACCCAGTCGTTGCCGATCAGCCAGTACAGATATTGGGTGGTGATGGGTTGGTCGAGTCCCAATTGGCGGGACAAGCGTTCGCGGTCTGCGGCGCGGGTGGGCTGACGCCCGCCCATCGTCGCCAGCGGGTCGCCGGTGGCTTGCATTAGCGCAAACAGGACAAAGCTGATGATGAACAGCAGCGGGATGGATTGTAGCAATCGTCGGATGATATATCGCGCCATGAGAATTAAGACTCCGTGATGGAAGTCCCCCTCGCCCCGTTTGCGAGAGAGAGGGGGATTTTAGGGTGAGAGGGGATTAGCCCGCTACGTCCCAGTTCTGGACATCCCAGAACGGGTTGACGCCGTTCAGCTTGGCGTTAACCAAGTTTGTGCCGGTGATCCACACGTCGGCGTCGTGCCAAATGCCGATCCAGATGGCGGCGTCCAGCAACTTGGCGTCGATGTCGTGGAACAGGGCGATACGCGCCTCAAAATCGGTGGTGACGGATTGCTCAATTAGCAGCGCGTCCAATTCGGGGTCGCAATAGTAGGTGCTGTTGTTGCCGACGGGGTTCTCATCACTCGGGATTTCGCTGCACAGGAAGCGTGAGGTGTCCGGGTCGGGGAAGGCTGCCGGGGCGGTAGACAGCTCGGCGATGTCGTAATCACCTGTGCTGACCGGGCCGCCTTCAGCATAACCGGCAAAGAATTGGTCGGACGGGTAATTCACCAGTTCCGTGCCGATGCCGACAGCCGCCAACTGCTGTTGAGCGATGGCTTGCAAGTCAACGCGGATGCCACGGGTGTTGGTGGCGAAACGCAAAACCAACTCAACGCCGTCTTTGTCGCGTGTGCCATCACTGTTGCTGTCCACCCAACCGGCTTCGTCCAAAAGCGCGCCAGCGGCGGTTTGGTCAAAGGCATACGGGCTGAGGTTCGGGTTGGCGTAGGGGGTGTTTTCCCAGAAGCTGTGCGGGGTGAAGGTCGCGCCGTAGTTCAAATCGGTGTTGAAGGCGTCGCGGTCAAAGGACATGGCGACGGCCTGACGGACGCGCACATCGGTCATGGCGGGGTGGGCGCGCTCGGCACTGGTGTTCAAGTACCAGCCTTCGTTGTAGCCCGATGGGATGACTTCGACCTTGAGGCCGGCCTCTTCGAGGGCGGGGACATCACTGAAGGCCACGAATGTGCCGAGGTCGCTGTCGCCATTGAGCAAGCCAGCGACATAGGCCACTTCATCGGGGACAAAAGTCACGACCAGCGTGTCAATGATGGGTTGGCCGAGAACGTAGCTGGGGTTGGCTTGGAAGCGCATGAAACTGCCGACTTCCCACGTCTCAAACACATACGGGCCGCTGCTGACGGTGGGGTTACGGTTGAAGTCGGACGTGTCCAACGACCCATCGGCGTCATAAATCGGGCGCAGGACGTGTTCTGGTAAAACCGTGCTGAACAAGCTCAACCACGGGGCATACGGCTCGCTGAAGGTGATGACCACGGTGGTGGCATCCGGCGCTTCGACGCTGACCATACGGTCATACGGGCTGCGGCTACCGACGGCGTTACCATCAGCCATAATCATGTCATAGGTGAACAAGAAGTCCGCCGAGTCGAGGGCGTCGCCATCCGACCATGTGAGGCCTTCCTTCAGCATGAGCGTGAAGACCGTGCCGTCGGCGTTGATGCCGCCGTTGTCTAGGTTCGGCATTTCGCTGACCAACACCGGGATCGGGCTGAGGGCGTTATCAAACGCCCATGCCCCCGCGAGGTACAGTTGGTAAGTGTAGCCGCCAAAGGTCATGCTCGTATACAGCGGGCTAAGGGTGTCTGGCTCTTGCGGCCACGACACGGTGGCGGACTTGCCTTGTGCTTGCGCGGGGGCGGCCAAAACCGCTACCAGTGCCAGCATCATCAAAACGGTACGAAAGAAACGCATCGATTTTCGCTCCTAAAACTCTGATCAATCCGGCTGCAAGTAATTCTTGCACGCCGTAGCCATCAACTATAGCGCACCATCAAACAGATGCAACATGACTGACACGTTCCTGACAGCCGGATATTTGCAAAAAGCACAACTTCGACAGATGATTAGAGTAGCATTCCAGAGCGCCCATAAAGGAGCAGCCCAATGTCTGTTCGTGTCAAACTGTTAGTTTGTACAATCTTTACACTTTTGTTTGTGCAAAATGCACAAGCCGGTCAACGTGACGGATTAGCACTATCCCCCAACTGTAGCGGATTCGCCAGTTACGGCGGAACGATCCGTCTGGATCGAGATAATACCGGCGCGGGGCGCGAGGCCTTTTCGATTAGCGCGGTGGATGGGGACGGCACGGTCTTGTATCAAGGGCCAGTCGAGTCGTTCTTGGTGGGCGGCGCGGTAGACTTCCCCACCGGCTATAAGATTGACTTCACCAGCGCGCCTAGCAGCAACCCGATTGTGGTCAGGGTCATCAGCGCTGAAGGTAACGGCTTGCGCGCCCAGACCATTTACAGCGGGGCGGGGCGCTGTGCGGGTCTGCCGACGGTGGATCAAACCGTGATTTCGGGTGTGACGACGGCCAGCTTGCCAATCAACACCGTTCCGCCCCTCAGCAATAATACCGATAGCGAGCTGCGTGGTGAGGCGGGCATCCTAATCGTCAACACCGCTTTCTTGAATCTCCGCAGCGGGGACGGTCCAGAATATACGATTGTTGGGCGGGTGGCGGGCGGCGCGAAACTGATTCCGCTGGGTCATAATGTCGATTTCTCGTGGTGGTATGTCGAGGCTGGCGACATCATCGGTTGGACGCTGGCCGAGTTGGTCATCCCACGCGGCGATTTCACCAATGTCCCAGAGGTCGAGCCGGTGGGCGTGATTGGGCTGCCGCGCTTCTTCTTATTCAGCGACCAAAATCTGCTGACGCTGGCCGACAAGTTTTCTGCGCCGGTTTGCGAATTGACCGGTAATCTGGAATATGAAGTGACCGCCAAGAACAGCGGCGGCACATTCTTCTACATCAACGCGGGCTGCAAAGACGGCAGCACTGCACAAGGCTGGATTCCGGGCGATTTTGGCGGGTTACGGAATCCGGGCGACTTGAGGTTGCCGGTCAAGTAACCTCAGTTGAAAGTCCCTTCTCTTCAGGAGCGGGGACTTTCGTCCCAACCTTTCTAAATGATAACAATGTCACAAATGATGCTGTATTTGGGGGAATTCCTGTTTAATAGTTGGCATTTAGAAATTCTTAGCGTAAGATATACATTAACAAAGACATAGCCAGTTGACACATTTAGAGGAACGTCTGATGTCGCAGCATCCTACTCACACCTTAGAACAATTAAGCGAGATTCTGGACGCACTCCCTGATTACGTCTATCTGGTAGAAGTCGAGACGACGCGCCTGCTGTATGCCAATCAAGCTTATAAGTCACTGATGGCGCGGGGCGGGTTCAGCGAGCTGGTTGGAAAAAGCTTGTTTGACTTATATCCACCTGATTTAACCGAGATATTTGCAGCACAAAATCGGCAAGTAGCCGCTACCGGTCAGACTCTGCATATCCTCGAAACGGTTATACCGCATATCGGCGTCGTCCACGCTGATACCTATAAGATGCCGCTGTATGCGACGGACGGAGCGATCTATGCCGTCTTAGGGATATCGCGAGACATGACAGAACTGGAGCAAATACGCCAGAGTTTGGCGCGTCGCACCGATGAACTTGAGCAAACCAATCAATTCCTCATCGCGTCCGGCGGTTTTTTGCAAAGCGTCTTAGACAGCCAACCCTCCTCCATCGTAGTCATTCACACTGATGGGTCGATTCGCGTCGTTAATGCGCGCTGGCGGGAGTCTGCCGTGCAATATCAACTGGTGCAAACCGGCGGTAGTGGCTTAGGCCTCAATTATTTTTCATTATGTCGGGAAATTATCGGCGGTGACGAAGTGCTGGCGGCGGAACTCGAACGCGGCTTACGGGCGCTGTTGGACGGGACGATTCCAGAATTTATATTTGAATTCAAACCGTTAAGGGACTACGGAAAGCCGACATGGCTGGAAATCCGAGCGTCGCGTTTCACGAGTACGAACGCCGCACACGCGGTTGTCGCGCATACCGACATCACCACGCGCAAGACGTCAGAACTCCACACCGCAGACGCGCTGCGCCAAGAGAAGGAACTTGGTGATGTGAAATCGCGCTTTTTGTCATTGGTCGCGCACGAGTTTCGCACCCCTATTACCATCATCCAATCGTCGTTGGAAATGGTGCTATATTATGGCGATTCGATGACTCCTGATCGGCAGGCATCCCAGTTTCAGAAGGTGTCTGGACAGTTGAAGCGATTGACGAATTTAATTGATGAAATCAGCTTTTTATATCGAATTCAAAGCAACGTGCTTAAGGTGCAACGCTCGCCGGTAGCGATTGTGCCGTATCTAGAGCAGGTGATTGGCGAGGTCGAGTTGGTGTATGGGCGCGAGGGGAATGTCACGCTGGTCACAGGCGGATTGAGTTACGAGGTGACTCTTTTATCCGATGACATGCTGTTGCATCAGATTTTCTTCAACCTAATTTCCAATGCTGTCAAATATTCCGCGCCAGAGACGCTGGTGACAGTGTTGGTTGGGCGCGACGAGCAATCGTTGGCAGTCACGGTGGCTGACCGTGGCATCGGCATTTTGCCAGAAGATATCAAGCGGCTGTTCGAGCCGTTCTATCGCGGCGGCAATGTCGAGCAACGTATCGGAACGGGTTTGGGCTTGAGCATCGTTGACCACTCGGTACGCGCCCTCGGCGGTAGCGTGACGGTCAACAGTCATCTGGATGAGGGGACGACTTTTACGGTCAGCTTACCCTTGTAAAGGCGGTTCTCGAACCGCCCGCTGTTTTCGGCATGTTACGCCTGTGCGGGCAGGATCAGGGTCAAAGTTGAGCCGCGTCCCGGCTGACTGGTGATGTCGAATGCGCCGCCCATGCCGTTAGCGCGGGAGGCCATGTTCCCTAGGCCGCTGCCGCGTTGCACGGTGTCAGGGTCAAAACCGCGGCCGTTGTCCGAGATTTCGAGGACGATGCCGCGCCCGTCTTCCTCTAGAGTCAGGTAAACCTCTGTTGCCCCGGCGTGACGGGCGACATTGGAGAGCAATTCGCGCCCGATTTGGACGAGGGCATGAACCAGTGGCTCGCTCAGGCCGCGAAAGGTCGGGGCGATATCGCTGACGAGGCGGGCTGTGCCGATGGAACGGAAATTTTCGGTCAGTTCGCGGAATTGCTCTTGCAGGCTGACGGTATAATTGACGTTGAGATGTAAGTCGCGAATATAGCGGCGCAAGTCGTCAATCACGCGATTGAGGTCTACCGCTGCGCCCAACAGTTGAGCAGATAATTCCGGCGAAGCGTCACCTGTGATGCGGGCGATGTCGAGCTTGATGCCGATGGCGTAAATTTGTTGGATAATGCCGTCGTGCAGTTCCATCGCGATCCGGTCACGCTCCTCGATGATCGCCAATTTGCGGAGCGAATCAGACAGGCGAGCGTTTTCGATGGCGATGGCGGCGTGACCGGCCAGCAGCATGATGATTTGCTCGTCGTCGGCGGTGAAGGGTTTGTTATCCTCGCGATCACACAAATACAAGTTGCCGAGGTGGATGCCTTTTGAGATGACTGGCACGCCCAAAAATGAGCGCATGTCGGGGTGATGGGCTGGGAATCCGACTGAGCGTGAGTCCGTCTGCATATTTTCAAGTCGGATGGGGGCGGCGTTGGTTAGCAGCGCGCCCAATAACCCGCGCCCAATCGGGAGGTGATCCATCCGTGCGATATCTTGTTCAGACATCCCGTAAGTTAAGAACTGCGCCAGACCGCCTTTGCCATCTGGCACGCCGAGGGCCGCGTAGCGCGCACTGACCAAGCGCGCAGCGATCTCCGCGATGCGCCGCAGCACGCGGTCTAGGCTAAGTTCGGCGGTGAGGGTGGCGACAGCTTCGCTGAGAGCATCAATACGCGAGTAATGAGACATAACTTCTTTGAGTACCTTACTCATTAAATCAAATGACATCATCGTAGCTACTCATGTTACACTAGCCAATTGTTTTTTGTAGGAGGATTGGCATGGCGCAGATTCGAGTCTTGGTGGTTGACGACCATGAAGTGGTGCGGATGGGCGTGAAGGCTATGCTGCACCAAAACACCAGTATCGCAGTAATTGCCGAGGCCGCCAACGGTGAGCAGGCCGTCAAAGAAGCCTTGCGCGTCCACCCGGATGTGGTCGTGATGGACATTCGGATGCCGGGGATGAACGGCGTTGATGCTTGCCGCCAAATCACTGATCAGCTCCCGAATACCAAAGTCGTGATGTTGACCTCGTTTGCCGAGGATGATTTGTTGTTCGCAGCGATTCGGGCAGGAGCAGCCGGCTATGTACTGAAGCGGATTGGCAACGATGACCTCGTGAAGACGGTGTTGGCGGTTGCCAGCGGCGAATCAACGCTCGATCCGGCCATGATTGCGACGGTTTTCCGTGAAGTGGCGCAACATGAGAAATCGAAAGAAGCCTCGGCTTTCAATGGGCTGTCAGCACAGGAAATGCGCGTGCTGTCTTTGATTTCTGATGGGATGACAAACCGGGAAATCGCCGGGAAATTATTTCTCGGTGAGGGGACTGTGCGTAATTATGTCAGCAGTATTTTAGGGAAATTGGACTTGTCAAACCGCGCAGAGGCTGCCGCCTATGCGGTACAGCACCACGTCAAGGATTTTGTCAACTTTGAGTCGTAGAAGTGGGTGAGTCCCCAAGTCCTGAGATATAAACGGTGAGCAGCGTTTGAAGACCTCTAGCGACTCAGGATTCACGACTCAGGACTTGTGAAAGGGGAACTGCGTCACGCATGGGGCGGCACGACCAAGACAGGGCAGGGCGCTTTGGGCAGCACATCGGCGGCCACGCTGCCGAGGATGGCACGGGTGATGCCGGTGCGCCCGTGGGTCGCCATGACAATCAGGTCAGCTTGCCGTTCCCGTGCCGTCTTGATGATGATCTCAACCACACTGCCGGGTTCGACTTGTGAGGTGACGATGCGCTCTTCTGTCGCAATCCGACCCGCTACACGGTCAAGGTATTCATGTTGGATGTGGATAGCGCGGGGATCGTAAGCGTGGCGGGGATCAGAGGCCAGCGGGATAGGGTCGCCCATGACACCGGCAACCGCAAGCGTCGCTGCCCAATCCTCTTCCATCACCGACAAAAGGTGAATCCGCGCATCCACATCGGCTGCATGGAGCGCAACCTTCAAAGCCGTCTCAGCGAGATCTGAGCCGTCCAGCGTGACCAAGATATTTTTGAAGCCCATGATGTTTTCCTCCACGAACTAATCATGTCGAGCTTATTTGTAGCATAACGCTAAGGACAGGGCGTGTCGCCTGATGGATGTCACCCCGATTAGGTGATGGAGGTCATAGGCGGTAAAACACGCCCACCTCAGAAGTTTTGTAGGGGCGACGCTTGCGCGCCCAATTTATTCCCCATCAAGCATCCCCTACAAAATCCCCTTCGCAAGGTTTTTGCCCTAAAAACGCATCATACTTATTCTATAAATGAGATATTATCCCACGCTTGACCTACGATGTTTTCAAAACAACACTTTCGACTTAAAATGGAAGTACAATCTATAAAACAAGACTAAAGTGTCAACGACTTACACAGATTTTTTGGTCTACTATACAAGAATATCAAACTGGTTTACGATCCTGAGTCTCACATATTTAAGGAAACATCGCATGAGAAATACAACAGTTACAATTTTACCCAACACCACCTTACATAGACAGAGCAACACATTTTTATTGTATGTAAATTGTTATAATTTTCCGTCTCAAATCTATATAAACTTGCAGATTTATCGGAGGTATGTTATGATGCCAATTCTGTCTCTTTTTTCAAGGTGTATACACCTAAGAATGAGAGAACTATGAAAAAACGAAAATAACACTGTAACAACTCAGGTGCAGTTTTACAGACCAGTCAGCACCAAACAACCTCTAAAACCGCAATGTCATTTCGATATTTTCAGTCAACTCTATGAAGGAGTAAGTATCATGGGTCGTCGCCCAAAAGATCCAAATGCAGGTCCAGTCGTTAAGCCAGTAAAACAACGTCGCGCCAGACTCGGGAGCGGAACCGCTTCAGCTCAAGGTAATCGTTATACACCGTCACAATCATATACCGATGCTGTCCCTTCTACCGATTGGTCTTTGCGCGACTGGATTCGTGAATCCGGTGGTCCGACCATTAAGCAGCTCATCATTCACGCGAATTCGGTTTGGCCGTTAGAAAAAGAGTGGCCTGAAAAAACCGTCTATTCGTGGGTTTCAAGAGGAATTCCTAGTCGAGATGATGCACTTAGAATAGTCTCAGCCCTTAAATTAGCAGCGGCTTCGCGGTCTAGAACGCTGTTCCAAGGATTAAGATTATTCGATCACGCAGAAACGTTCCTCTTTAGCCGTTCTTGCCTTGATGCGTTTAGGCCGCCCTCGTTCGCAGAACTACGCCAAATGATCGGTTCTGATTCGATCCAGAGTGATGGGTTATACGATACTCGCATCCTAGATCGGCTCACCCCGCCGCCGCCCGCACAGTTGTACGGACGCGACCTTGACGTGATTAGACTGTTGACCGAGATCGAGTCCTATCCGCTCACCATTCTGCATGGTGATGCCGGTATCGGCAAGACCGCCTTGATGTGGTCAACCGCACAAGAAGCGCGTTCGCCGAGATATGGCATGGTCAAGGAATATGATTGGGTGACAATCAACGCGCAAACCCCGGTAGGCGATGCGATCTGGCAGACGCGCACGCTGCGGAACATCGCTGCTCGCTTTAAGTGGTGGGAAGCCGTTGGGATGTCTGAGGGTGAATTGGGCAAAGCCGTCGCCAAGCGCCTCAAGCAAGAAAACTTCCTGATTATTTTTGACCAAGTGGACAGCGCAGCGCAGGTTGACCAGTTGGTCGCTTGGCTCAAGACGATGCTGCCCGAAGGTCAAAATTCTGAGGGTGGACGCGCCGTGATCGTCTCACGTCAAATCCCGCCCGCCGATTGGCACGCCCTACATTTGCCCCCGATCAAAGGCGAACGGGTGCGCGATTTGTGGGCCTCATTTGAGGCGATTGCCGCCAAGAAAGAGCGTAAAATTGAGGCTCCTGTACGCGATTTGATTTTGAAAGTCGCGGCTGGCAACCCATCTATCGTAAAACTCGGCGCAACCTATGCGATGGTCGCCCCGGCCTCAGCTTCGGTGGTTTCGGTCTTCAACAGCGTGGCCGGTCAGTCGGTAGACAAGCAAATTGCTGAACTCGTCTATCAACTCACCTTCAAACTGCCTAGCATGACCAAATGGTTGGCGATTGCAGCGGCACGCACTGGTTTTGATCTGACCGATGACTCACTGTTTGAGTTGTGGGATACCCGCAGCGAGACCGGCAGCGTTGAGGAATTCCAAGCCGCCCGCGATGCCCTGATTGAACACGCTATACTGACGCCGATGCGCCATCGCCGCGAGACCTATGTCATGGCTCCGACGGTGCGCGAATTGCTGATGAACGAGCGCCTCTAAACCACACGCATATACGGCATTATATACGGACGAACATGGTGAGCCATGTTCGTCCCTCGTAATACTTGATGAACCACGGAATGATTTCTGTGGTTTATTTGATTTAGGTTGGGTCTAGTTTTTAAGAGGATTTCATGAGACGCATATCCCTGTTTTTTCTGGTGATTTTATCGGTCTTGGGGGGCGCGGCGCTGACGATGGCGCAAGATGCCCCCTTTGTTTTGAATGGGCAGCAATATGATATCGGTCAGCCGACGCTGCGCGACGTGTTCATTGACCCGCTGAATGGGGATGATGACAACGACGGCAGCAGCGCCAGCCCGTGGCGCACACTCGACCATGCGTGGATTCAACTGCCGATGGGCGAGACCTTGACCGAGGGCGTGCGAATGATTTTGCGTCCGGGGGTCTTCACGCCGGAAATGACGCCCAATTACTGGGAGTCGCGCTATGGGACATACGACGCCCCGATCATCATCACCAGCGAGGCGGGCGCGGCCAGCGTGACGCTGCCGACGGTCAATATCTTTGATGTGACCTATCTGTATCTGATGGATTTGACCATCGCTGGCGAAACCGATAATGTGTTTCACTGCGAACGCTGTGACCATCTGCTCTTGCGCGGGATGGTCGTGCGCGGCGCTGACCCCGAAACATACGCCTCCAAAGAGGCGGTCAAGGTCAACCAGAGTCAGTGGGTATTCATCGAAAACAGCGACATCAGCGGCGCGTGGGATAATGCTGTTGATATGGTGGCGGTGCAGCACGGTCATCTCTTGGACAACCAATTGCACAACGCTGGTGACTGGTGCGCGTATGTGAAGGGCGGAAGTTTTGACTGGCGGATTGAGCGCAACCGGATGTTCGACTGCGGGACAGGGGGTTTCACGGCGGGGCAAGGCACGGGCTTCGAGTTCATGGTCGCGCCGTGGCTGCATTACGAGGCCTATAACGTGGTGGTCGTCAATAATCTTATCTACGACATTGATGGGGGGGCCTTTGGGGTCAACGGCGGTTATAACGTGCTGTTCGCCTATAACACGGCTTACCGCGTGGGCGCACGCAGCCATCTCATCGAGGTCGGCCACGGTATCCGATCTTGCGACGGCGATTCGATGGGGTGCGCCGCGCATCTCGCGGCAGGAGGCTGGGGGCCGGCGGCGTTTGGAGTCGAAGAATTCACGCCGAGTCAGCACGTCTATCTGATCAATAACGTGATTTTCAACCCGCCGGGCTACCAGAGTCAGTGGCAGCAATTCGCCATCTCTGGGGAGCGCACGTCGGAAATTGGGTCGAACATCCCATCTCCAGCGCGGGTTGATACCGACCTCGTGATCGCCGGAAACCTGATTTTTAACGGCTCGACACAACATCCGCTAGGGATTGAGGATGGCGGCGCGTGCGAGACCGCTAATCCGACCTGTAACATCGACCAACTGCGCCGCGATAACGGCATCAACACGCTTGTGCCGGAGTTGACCGACCCGGCCAACGGGGATTTTCGGCTACGGGCGGGCGTAACATTCACGGCGGCGAGTATCCCTGATTTTGTTTGGGATTTGCCTTTCGCAGACGTGCCAACCGGTCAAGGCAGGGTCACGATTGACCGTGATTACAACGGCGTGGCGCGTTCGGCGGACGATTTGCCGGGGGCGCTGATTTCCCCATCTGACGTGGCGATTGACCTATCCGCACCGTTGGACGACTCGTCTGTGACGGGAGATAATGGCGACGGTGAGACGGTCAGCATCAGCGGGGCGTTGCCGACGCCCGGCGCGCTCATCTCCGCACCGAGCCGTTTACCGGCGGGCGCGCTGGCGCTGATAACACTGGGCGACAGTTTGACTCAAGGCGATGGGGATGACCGCGGAGTAGGCTATCCGGGTCGGCTGATCGGCATGATTGAAGACTTGCGTCCGGGGTCTACACTGCTCAATCTCGGCCAGAGCGGGTGGTCAAGTGACGCGCTCATCACCGGCGATCAAGGGCTTGAGGGTCAATTGGCGCGGGCGCTGGCGGGGGTTCAAGCGGCTCAGGCGGCGGGGCAACTCCCAGTAGTTTTGATCTGGATTGGCAGTAATGACTTGTGGTACGCCTACGACTACGGGCCGACGCCGATGACCGCCCAAGCCGAGGCCGATGATTTGCTACGCTATGCAGCGAATCTTGACCGCATCATCGGTGATTTGACCGAGGCGGGCGCGCTGGTCGGGGTGGCGCTGTTGGATGATCAGAGTCAGCGCCCCGTCGCGCTGGCGGGCATCGCTTTCCCCAGCACCCCGCCGGAAGAACTGACCATGATGAGCGCGCATATCGGGCGGTATAACGCGATGCTGACGCAATTGGCCGGGTCGTATGGCGCGCTGGTGGTCGATTTCTATACTACGACGATTTTCACCGACGCGGCCACCTTAGCGGACGACGGCAATCACCCCAACGGCACGGGCTATGACGTGATCGCGGCGCGCTGGTTTGAGGTTTTAGCGCCGCTACTGCACCCCTAAATCAACCTCACCCAACCCCTCTCCATTGTGGAGGAGGGGTTGAGGAATGAGCTTATTTTTCGGTAACGGTGGCTGTGCGCGGCTTGAGAATACTGCTTTGCGACGCCAGCGTGATAATCGACGGGCCGAGTTTGCGCTGGACGATGTGGAATCCGATGGCCTGCAAAACGCCGTACAACAGCGATGAAGCGCCTAATACTCCGAATAGCACGATTTGCGCGACGCTGGCATTCCCGAAAGGCGGGTTAGGGAAACTGCCGGCAATCGCCAAATAGGTGGCGAATCCGCCGATGAAGCCCGCCTGATAATTGGCGATCAATAGCACCCAAATACCTTTGTGCTTACGGGTGTCGAGCCATAACCATTTCAAGGTCTGCGCGGTGATCATCAGCGGGATATAGAGCAAGAACAGCGCAAAACTGATATTCAAAGCCCCAAGATTGGCTTCAATGCCTGTGAAGAAGCTGAAGACCGGGATGACAATCGGAATATACAGCAGTCGTAGCAGCCACGGACGTCGTTGAAAGCGTCGGGCGGGGGTTGGGAAGCGCAAGATGAAGTGGATGACGACGGCGAGAAATGCCATATAGAAAATTTGTGCCATCGCGATATTGACATGAATCGTGCCAGTGGCGGCCAGCGCCAAACCTTGCAGCAGCATCAGCCCCGCGAAAAACTGACCGTTCGGCTCATCACCCCAGCGCCGCAAGACCCAGATGGCCGCCAGTATTGAGACGATGGCCGGGATGCCCAACACGGTCATTTCATATAGGCTTTGGACATTGCGGTCTAGGTTGATGGTGATGTCTAGTATCTCATCGCCGCGTGTGACGCGCCGCGTGATACGATCTCCCAACTGCGGTTGCCAATTGACGCCGTACATCGAGCGTTTAATCGAGTTGACGGTGTAGTTGGCGTTTTCGTCGCGCCGGTCTGTTTCGATGTCAGCGACCATCTTATCGCCGACTCGAATCCCCGCGATGTCTGAGGGGCTGCCCGGAAATACCCCGTTGACGATTCGCAACGGCTCACCCGCTTCACGCGGGCGGATTTCGAGGCCATCCGTGACGAAATCGGGCGTGGCGTTCAAAAATCCCCGATAAAAACCTGACCACATCATCAGCATGACGACGATAGCCAGCGCGACCAAGCCCCACATGAAGCCGCGCAGCGTGATGCGCGCCATGCGCAGCGCCTCGGCTTGGGCGGGATCAACGATGGTGATGACGCGCTCACGGCGGCGCTCCGGGGTCAGCGCGTCGGTCAGCGCGCCGATGAATTCACGGGCTGTCGGGTAGCGTTCAGCCGGAGCTTGTATCAGCGCCTTCGCAAAAACAGAGTCGGCCTTTTTGCCGTGTGTGGCGCTCATGTATTCGCTGAAGGGCGTCGGGGGGCGATGTATCCGTTCGATAAAAATGTTGGGATTGCCGTCCTCTTCATAGGGCAGATGGCCGGATAGAATCTGATAAGCGATGGTGGCAAAGGCGTATAGGTCAGCGGCGGCGTTGGCTTTTTCGCCCAGCAATTGCTCTGGCGACATATAGGTTGGCGTGCCACTGACGGTGCTTTCCATGGGCGCGCCACTGCCGGTCACCGGGCTAGACGCGGCGGCCAATTCGACTAGTTTGGCGAGGCCGAAATCGACGATGACCGCTTGGCCGTGGTCGGTGAACATGATATTGGCGGGTTTGAGGTCACGGTGAATCACGCCGCGCTCGTGAGCATAATCTAGCCCGGCGGCGACTTGTTCGAGGATGTCGAACGCCTCATGCAGCGGCAGCGCACGCCCATTTAGGCGGTGTTGGAGCGTTTGCCCCGGCAGAAATTCCATTGCCATGTAGGTCGTGGCGCGTTGATTGAACGAGGCCGTCCCAAACTCATACACCGTGACGATATTCGGGTGGCGCAGCCGGGCGATGGTGCGCGCTTCGCCCATGAAGGCCGCTTCTGATTTCTGGTCATTGACCAACACCTCGTGCAGTATCTTGAGCGCGACGCGGCGGTCTAGGAACGGCTGATGACCTTCATAAACGACTCCAAACGCGCCGGAGCCAACTTGTGAAATGATGCGATATGCGCCAAGTGTATCCATAAGTACCTAATAACCACCCGATTAGAGAGCGTTATGTCGATGAAACCTAGTATAACATAAGGATCCTTTTTTTACCTTAACATCGTTATTTCCTGTATGAACGTAACTACTCAGCCCTCATTTCTTCCCTCAATTTGATGATGTAGAGCATCAGATTGGCCGAGGCGTGTGGGAACTCTTCCCTCAGATGATTGGGCTGAGTACCGGTCAAAACCTCGTTTTCCCCTCAAATAGGGGCTGAGTAGTTACGTATGAACTATGAATCCTTCAATAGAATTAACGATCATTAAGACCTGATGGAGGTTATCAAGTGTATAATTAGTCTTAATTAAAGATGAGATTTGGTCACCTCTCTAATGGTTAAACTCAGCACGATCCGTTCGCTTTACGTTTCCGCTCTTCTCGTGATCGGCATGACGATCTTCGTCGCCTATCTGATTGTCGAATTGAATTTATATGCACACGATAAGGCGACGGGCATTTGGCTGACGATCACCCCGCCCTCGGACGCACACCTCATCATTGAGCGCACGGTGGCTTTTGCGTCGGTGCAGTTGCTGGTCGCCTTAATATTGGTGTGGGCGTTCATCTTCCGCCCGATGGGGGGAATGATTCAGCGTAAATCTGAGTCCTTGCAAGCTGAACTCGTCCAACGTCATGAGGCCGAGAAATCGCTCCGAGAGATGCACGATGAATTGGATCGTTTTTTTATGTTGTCATTAGATTTGCTGTGCATCGCCGATACCGACGGCTATTTTCACCGCTTGAATGCCGAGTGGGAATTCACACTCGGCTACCCGATTGAGGAATTGAAAGGGCATCGTTTTTTGGACTTTGTTCACCCAGACGATTTACAAGCCTCGTTGGGAGCGCTTTCGGCGCTCAACACCCAAAAACCTGTGCTGAATTTCATCAACCGCTACCGACACAAAGACGGCAGCTATCGGTTTATCGAGTGGCGCTCCCAGCCATACGGCAAGTTCATTTATAGCGCCGCTCGCGACGTCACCAAATTACAATCGGTGGCCGAAATCGCCCAGACCATCGGCCAATTGATCGATAACCAAGACGATCTGTTGCAAGCGGTGGCAGACCAAACCAAGTCGCAATTCAAGCTCTATCACGCCCAAATCTATCTTTACAACGAGTCTACTCATCAATTGGTACTGACGGCCGGTGCAGGTGACGTTGGCCGTCAAATGGCCGCGCGAAAGCACGCAATCGCGGCGGATCACGAGTCCTCCATCGTGGCTCGCACTTTCCGAAACGCCCAAGGCCTCATCGTCAACGACGTGAGCGAGTCGCCTAACTTCTTGCCTAATCCACTGCTGCCGGACACGCGCTCAGAAATGGCCGTCCCGCTGATGGCCGCCGGGCGCCTCATCGGCGTCCTCGACGTACAATCAGACCGCCTAGACCGCTTCAGCGATGGGGATATCAACGTCACGACCACCTTTGCCGGTCAAATCGCGGTGGCGTTACAAAACGCTCGCGCCTTTGAGATCGTCAAATCCCGCGAAGTGGAAATCCGCGACGCCCTCAAGCAAGTCAGTGATGTGCGTTACGCGCTCGACCAATCGGCCCTCGTTGCCGTCACCGACCAGCGCGGCATCATCGAATACGTCAATGACCGTTTCTGTGAAATCTCCAAGTACAGCCGCGAAGAACTGTTGGGGCAAGATCACCGTATCGTCAACAGCACCTACCATGCCAAAGACTTCATCCGCAACCTGTGGGTGACGATTGCCAATGGTAAGGTTTTCCGCGCTGAGATCAAAAACCGTGCCAAAGATGGTTCATTCTACTGGGTCGA
>Ga0105046_10003309_pt1 | contig 25569 bp, 29 predicted proteins | sample MAT03_FD_78385 | JGI IMG/M metagenome (GOLD analysis project Ga0105046, IMG submission 78385) | Freshwater microbial communities from Lake Fryxell liftoff mats and glacier meltwater in Antarctica - MAT-03 (megahit assembly) | ecosystem: Environmental > Aquatic > Freshwater > Ice > Liftoff...
GGATCTCAAAAAATCTGACCCCTTGTAGATAGCGCCATGAGCTATCTACTTCGTTGACAGCTTTTCTGATCTCTACAAAAAATCTTCTGAATCTGAGCTACTTATAACTTTTTCAACACAGCCGATATTCGGGAGGTTTTATGAAAAAAGCTGTTTTTAGTTTAGTTGCTACGCATGATCAAGCCAATCGCTTGGTCGATCATATTGTTTCTGCAGGATTTGGACGAGCAGATATTTCCGTTCTTTATCCCGAACGCAAACAAGAGATGTCACAAGGGGACCTCAGAGACCCCTCTTTAGAATGTGTGGGAACGAAAGGAAGTCTCACAACCGAGATGCACTCCAAAGCTCCTGAAGGAGCCACTACAGGCGCTTTAGCGGGAGGTTTGATTGGAGGCTCTTTAGGTTTATTGGCAGGGATTGGCGCTTTAGCGATTCCAGGCTTTGGGGCTTTTGTGGCAGCGGGTCCTCTGATGGCCGCGCTGATTGGTTCTGGCATCGGTGGAGGCATCGGCCTTTTTATCGGCGCTTTAGCCGGTTGGGGCATTCCCGAATATGAAGCGAAAAAATTAGAAGCCGGCGTTCAACCAGGCCAAACTTTAGTCAGCGTTCATACGGAGAGTGGGGAAGAAGCCGACCGTGCAAAAGACATTTTTAAACAGGAAGGAGCGAAAGACATCTCCTGCACCTGTGAAAAAACAACCACCTAAAAGGTTGTCTGATTTGTTCAGGATTGATCTTCACTCCTGAACGAAATGCTTGCTGCTGTACCCAAAGTGTTCTACGCTTAACGCGATATGTTTAAACCAAGCTTACAAGCGATTATTCGGTCCATTATAGGGGTCATCCACGTTAAACGGGGGTGCGGACCGATGTAAGAATGGGCTCACATCAAGGGTTCTAAAGAGACCGCACTCTCGCAAGAGGTGCGGTCTTTTTTTTGTTACATACGCATGAAGGAAAAAAATGAAAATAAATGGGGTCGTTTGGAGTTCAGGGTTTGCCATGTTTTTTGGATCAGGCAACTTAGTTTTTCCTTTGGCTGTCGGTTTAGACAGCGGAGGGTACACGGGCATGGCCTCTTTGGGGATTCTACTGACCGGTGTCCTCGTCCCTTTTTTAGGGGTATTTAGGCATGTTGATGTATGCAGGAGATTTTCAACAATTTTTTAGTACGTTGGGAAAAAGAGGTATTTTTTTATTCGCTTTGGTAAGTCTCGCTTTAATGGGACCTTTTGGAGTGTTGGCACGCTGCATTACAGTAGCACATGGAGCGGTGACATTGCTTTTTCCCGGATTGTCTCTTGTGTGGGTCAACGCTTTTCTTTGCTATGTGATTTTTGTATTGACACTGAATAAAAATCAGATTGTCACTTTATTAGGTACAGTCTTAACCCCGTTTCTATTGGTGTCGATTGTCGCCATTGGTGGGGGGGATGGTTCTCTTCCACAGCCCCTGTGGTTTCGGGTGAAGCCTGGAGTGCTTTTACACAGGGATTTTTTACGGGTTACCAAACCATGGATCTTTTGGCGGCCTTTTTATTCTCCCAATTTGTGATTGCGCATCTAAAGCAATGCTTGGGAAGAGATCAAAAGGGGATGTTCAAAATATTTGTGCAAGCCTCGGTTGTAGGAACGGCGCTGTTGGGAGGAGTTTACATGATTTTGGTCACCTTGGGATGGAGGTATAATGCTCTGCTTCAAGGGGTTCCCCCTCAAGAGATGTTAGGACAGGTAGCGCTTACTCCACTGGGATCAATGGCAGCGCCTTGTTTAGTGGTCGCGATTGTTTTTGCCTGTCTCACAACAGCAATCATTTTGGCCTCTCTTTTTGCGGAATTTATACAAAAAGAGATCTTTCCCTCGAAAGGACATTACCCGGCCGCGCTGGTGTTAACGCTACTCATTGGATTTGGAGTCTCCAGTTTGGAGTTTGGGGGGATCGCCCGCTTATTAGGGCCCATCCTGGAAACAGCCTATCCCGCCTTGGTTGTCTTGACACTCGTGAACCTTGTGCGAAAAAGAGGGGTGGTTTTATCAAATTCCCTTGAAACCTGAGGGTGAATCGCGTATGATCTGGCCATCTATGTTAGGGACGCTCACCGAGAAAATGCAGGGACTTCTTGCCAAAATGGCAGGAAAGAAAAAGCTGACGGAAGACAACATCGACGAAGCGGTAGGGGAAGTCCGGACGGCTCTCCTCGAGGCAGACGTGAATTATGGGGTCGCAAAGGCCTTGGTGAAACGGGTTAAGGAGAAAGCAGTTGGCGATGAGCTGATGCGTTCTGTGACACCTGGTCAACAATTCATTAAGATTGTTCACGATGAACTCGTGGCCTTGATGGGTGGAAGTGAAGAGAGCTTAAAACTCACGTCGAAACCGGCAGTGATTTTGGTATGTGGTCTTCAAGGCTCGGGAAAGACTACCTTTTGCGCGAAGCTGGCTCGCTTGTTGAAGAAAAAAGTATTGGTAGCCGCATGTGATTTGCAACGGCCCGCAGCAGTTGTGCAGCTTCAGATGTTGTGCCAGAAGATTCAAGTGCCGGTGTTTACCCTACCGGAAGAAAAGGATCCGCTGGTGGTGGCCAAGCGAGCTTTGCAAGAAGCCAACGGCTACGAAGTGTTGATTGTCGACACGGCTGGGCGGCTCCACGTGGACGAAGAGTTGATGGAGCAACTCGCCAGTATCAAAAAGGCGTTAAAACCTGATGAAGTGCTTTTCGTGGCGAATGCGGCCACGGGACAAGATGCGGTACAAGTTGTCCAGGCTTTCAATAGTCGGGTAGAAATTACTGGCTCTGTGCTGACGATGCTGGATGGGAATACCCGCGGTGGGGCGGCGATTTCGATCCGCGAAGTGACGGGGAAACCCTTAAAATTTGAAGGGGTGGGAGAAAAGATCGAGGATGTGCAGGTCTTTAACCCTAAGTCGATGGCTGACAGAATATTAGGAATGGGCGACACGATTAACCTCGTGAAAAAAGCCCAAGAGCACATCGATGAAAAAGAAGCGAAACGGATGGAAGAGAAACTCCGGAGCGCGACTTTCACGTATGGCGATTTTTTAAGCCAGATGCAGATGTTCAAAAAGATGGGACCCCTCAAGTCCTTATTGGGCATGTTGCCAGGCGCAAGCGCTATTAAAGATATGCAGATTGATGATCGCGAATTTTTTAAAATCGAGGCGATTATTCAATCGATGACCCGGCAAGAACGAGACGAAGAGATCGAACTATCCCCCTCCCGCAGGCAACGGATTGCACGTGGGAGTGGCACAAAAATAGACGATGTTAATAAACTAGTTAAGATGTTTAAACAAGCGAAGCAGTTTTTTAAGAACATGCCGAGTATGAAACAAATGGAAAAGATGATGGGAGGATTCTCATGGCGCTAAAAATCAGGTTGCGGCAACAGGGACGGAAAAACCGGCCTTTTTATCGTGTTGTCGTCGCCGACGTCCGCTCACCGCGTGATGGTAAATATATTGAAGAGCTTGGTTGGTACAACCCCTTCGAATCAGAACAAGAAAAAATGGTTAAAGTGGATGCTGAGCGGATTACACATTGGCTGGATCTGGGAGCTGAATGGTCGGAAGTTGTGGAAGCGCTTGTTGCAAAAGCCGCTCCAGCTGTTGTGCAAAGGCATACCGCAAAACGAGTTGAGCGTCGCCAAAAAGTACATGCAAAGCGAAAAGCTCAGAAAAAAGCAGCTGCTTAATTGTCTTTGCGCCGTTACACGATCCTCTCCCTTTTTCCCGGGTATTTTACCGGACCATTAGAGGAGAGCATTATTGGACAGGCGCGAAGCAAAGGGTTGCTAGAGTTTCAACAGGTTGACATCCGCGCCTTCGCTGAAAACAAATGGCGGCGTGTTGATGATCGCCCTTATGGGGGCGGACCTGGAATGGTGCTCGAACCGGGACCGGTACTACGCGCTCTACGGAGCGTAAAAAAGCCGGGTACCCGTGTGATTTACTTAAGCCCGCAAGGACCTCTACTGACGGCCAAAAAAGCGCGTGAGATAGCTGAAATCACTGATCTTGTTCTCCTTGCAGGACATTATGAGGGGATTGACGAGCGGGCTTTAAAAGAGGTCGATGAAGAGCTGAGTGTCGGAGACTACGTTCTCACGAATGGATGTTTAGCCGCTCTCGTTCTAATCGATTCTGTTATCCGTTTTGTGCCTGGCGTGATCGGGCATGAGGCGGCGGCTGACCAAGACTCATTTGAAAATGGGTTGTTGGATTGCCCCCATTACACGCGCCCCGAAGAGTTCGAAGGGGAACGCGTTCCTCCGGTCTTATTGAGCGGAGATCATGAAAAAATTGCCGCATGGCGCCGTCAGGCCGCCCTTGAGAAAACGGCACGTGTGAGGCCTGACTTATACCGCAATTGGAAGGAGAATCAATCATGAGAGACGCTCTGATCTCGAAGATCGAAAGCAAGCAGCTCAAACAAAATCCTGGAAATTTCAACGTGGGCGATACTATTCGTGTGCACACACGTATTATTGAAGGGGATAAAGAGCGGATCCAGATCTTTACCGGAACCGTGATAGGCCGCAAAGGGAAAGGGATTTCAGAAACCTTTACTGTTCATCGCGTCGCATTTGGCGAAGGGATGGAGCGGGTATTCGTTCTTCATAGCCCACGGATTGCTAAAATCGAAGTCACTAAAGAAGGGCATGTCCGGAGAGCGAAATTGAATTACCTCAAAGGGACTTCTGGAAAAGCCGCTAAGGTGAAAGGAAAAGTCAAACGGCGCACAGAAGAAGTGGCCGAAACTGAATCGGCTCTTGAAGCTTAAGCGATAACGGGTGTTAGAGTTCGAGACCGCTCTCTGGCGGAAAGGACACCGGCTCGTAGCAGGAATTGATGAAGCAGGACGTGGACCTCTTGCAGGTCCCGTGGTTGCAGCTGCCTGCATGATTCCCGAAGGATTCGTTTTAAAAGGAATCAACGATAGCAAGCAACTCACGGCGGATGAGCGGGAATATTGGTACACCATTTTAACGGGCGATCCCCATATTCAGTGGGCAGTCGGATTTGTCGAATCGGACGAAATTGACCGGATTAATATTTACCAAGCGACCTTACTTGCGATGCGTTATGCTGTAGAAGGGCTGTCTACCAAACCTGATGCGTTATTGGTGGATGGAATGCCCTTTCAATTTGGAGAGATTCCAGCCCAGAAAGTGATCAAAGGGGATACCCTTTCGCAAGCGATCGCTGCGGCTTCGGTTTTAGCGAAAGTGTCGCGGGATCGGAAAATGGTGGAATGGGAACTCCGCTATCCCGGATACGGTTTTGGCCAACACAAAGGATATGGAACACCCCAGCATCTCCAAGCTCTCCAACGATTAGGGCCCACACCGATTCACCGTCGCTCTTTTTCCCCCGTACGTGAGGAACTCCCATGCGAAGTATGACGGGTTATGGGCGTGGCTATGCCGAAAGCCCTTTGGGTGCGATTACGGTGGATTTACAAAGTGTCAACCGCAAACACCTCGAAATCAATGCGCAGCTCGATTCTTCCCTTGTTCCTTTTGAAGGGGACATCCGACGTCAAGTGGCGCAAGCGGTGCAAAGAGGATCTGTGACGGTCAAGGTGAGAGCCCGTTTCCCCAAAATGGCCACCACTAAGGTAGAAGTCAATATACCATTGGCAGTGGCTTATTCCGAAGCGTGGACCCGTTTAAGCGCAGCCCTTCACAAACCCGTCCTCTTCAATGTACAGGAGATTGTCGGATTTGAAGGTGTATTAGAAGTCGAACCCGTGCCCATTGATGAAGCGGCCACCCAGGCACTCCTTTTTCAAGCCTTAGAGCAAGCTTTAGAAGCCTTTCAAGCGATGCGTCGCAAAGAAGGACGTTTCTTGGAAACCGATTTTCTCGCCCGTTTGGAAAGAATGGAAGGAGCCGCCCAACAGATCGAAGCGCAATCACAAGGCGTGACCGATCGTTACCGGGACAAGCTGATGGAAAGACTCAAAAGTCTGGGATTAGGTGCTCCGGAAGAGGATGAGCGTGTTCTCCGCGAAATTGCCCTTTTTGCTGAAAAGTGTGATATCACAGAAGAATTAACACGGTTGCAATCCCATCTTAACCAAGCCAAGAGCCTGGTGCAAAGCGATGCACCTATAGGGAAAATGTTTGAGTTTTTATTGCAGGAGGTTTTGCGAGAGACCAATACGATTGGCTCTAAAGCCAATGATTTAATGGTCACGCGAGCCGTGCTTGAGATGAAAACGTGGAGTGAACAAATGCGAGAACAGATTCAAAATGTCGAATAAGTTCTTATCTGGGAGAAAAAAGGGGAAGCTATTTATTATGAGCGCCCCGGCCGGAACGGGAAAAACGACGCTCATGGAGCGGCTTTCCCAAGAATTCGATGCAGTGGTCCAAAGTCTCTCTTGTACGACACGACCTCCTCGTGAAGGAGAACTGGAAGGCATCCACTACCATTTCCTCACGCAGGGCAAGTTTGAGGAAAAAGTACGGAAAGGGAAATTTCTTGAACATGTGAATCTCTATGGTTTCCGTTATGGAACATCCCGCAAGTGGGTCGAAGAACGGTTGAACCGCGGACAACATGTGTTTTTAGTGATTGACACGCAAGGAGGCCTCTTGTTAAAGGGGCATGTGGAGGCGGTGTGGATCTTTGTAAAGCCTCCTTCGTTAACCGCTCTCGAATCGCGTTTGCGCAGACGTGATACCGAAACGGAAGAGAAGTTACAAGAGCGGCTCCGTTGGGCAGAAAAAGAGTTAAAGGAAGGGGAGTCATATCCCTATCAAATTATCAACGAGGATCTCGATACAGCTTACGCTGTGCTTCGTTCCATCCTCATTGCTGAAGATCATAAGGAGACTTAAAACATATGGCGATAAAGAAAAATCTGACAAATGAGAAAATCAAAGAGCGTTTTGACAATCCATTTAAGATGGTCAATTACGCAATTGAGCTGGCGGGTCAACTTGTCAGAACAGGACGCGGTCCCCGAGTTAAAATTGACAATCAAAATCCGGCCGTCCAAGTGATCGCCGAAATTAGCGAAGGACGTGACTTTCTGATTGATCTTGCCGATGATGATTTACAACTTGATGTGGATCTCTTTGAAAAAGAAGCGCCCGCCCCCGTGTTGATCATCGGAGAAGAAGAGCCTGTTAAGGGACGTAAAACCGCAACAGAGAGCAACGAGGAGTAAACATCGATGGCTCGCGAAGAGGTTCTCTTCTTTGCGTTGGGTGTTTTAGGAACGTTTCTTCTCCTATTTGCCTCTTTTTGGCTCACCCATCGTGTCAAGAATCGCAAACCTCCTCCTTGCCCTTATACGGGGGAACCTCTCCGCTATGCGAGTGATATTCCTTTAGAATCCAAAAGGAAAATTGCCCGTTTTATGCTCTCCCTCAGAAGTTATGAAAACCGGATCTTTGCTTTCCGTGCAGCCGCATTATCACGAGCTACGGGACGCATTTTTCCCCGCGCCGTCAATCTATTGGGTCTCATCCATGTGGATTGGAATTTTATCCAACGTCGTTATCCAGGCCTTTATGTGTCGTGGGGGTCACTCTCTGATTTGCAAAAACGAGATATTCGAAAGGTTCACGATAGTTTGGAACATTTTCAGACCTATTATTCGTCTCCCCATCCCGCTCCTCGCGCCATTGAACCGGGTTTCGCGTATTTGAAACCAGGTCCTTTATATGTGGATTTAGAGAGTAAGGTTCTTGTCGGCTGGATCTCTATTCCCGACACACCTTTTGAAGTGCTAGTGGTCCAAAAACCCATTCAATTTATAACGATCACGATTCCCCAAGAGAAATCCTATGCCTGAAAAACGTTTGATCACAGCCGCTCTTCCTTACGCCAATGGTCCTCTCCATTTTGGGCATATTGCAGGGGCTTATTTGCCAGCAGATTGCTACGCCCGCTTTGAGCGGATGATTGGTCACGATGTCTTGTTTGTTTCAGGTTCTGATGAATATGGAATCGCGATTACATTAAGTGCTGAGTTGGCAGGAAGAACTCCTCAAGAACAAGTGGATCACTTTCACGTCATCAACCGCACCCTTTTTGAAAAGTTGGCGATGTCGTTTGATCACTATTCGCGAACAACGTGTGCGGCTCACCCCGCTCCGGTCAAACAGTTTTTTCTTGAGCTTTTAGCGAATGGCTTCATTGAAGAAAAGATCACCGATCAACTCTATTCGGAAGCGGATCAGAAATTTCTCGCCGATCGTTATGTGGTTGGCACCTGTCCCAAATGTGGTTTTGCCAATGCCCGTGGAGATGAGTGTCCCTCGTGTGGAGCTAGCTATGATGCGACTGATCTTAAAAACCCCCGTTCTAAACTCACAAATGCGCTTTTAATTCACCGGGCGACCAAACACTGGTTTTTGATGTTAGATAAGCTGCAGCCGCAGCTATTGGATTGGTTAGGTCCGAAAAATTGGAAACCCACTGTCATTAACTTCCTGAAAGGATATATGGAAGAGCTTCATCCGCGAGCCATTACCCGTGATATGACGTGGGGAATTCCTGTCCCGCTGCCTGATGCAGATGGGAAAGTGTTGTATGTTTGGTTCGATGCTCCTATTGGTTATATCTCCTCGGCAATCGAATGGGCCGCTCAAATAGGACAGCCCGAGCGTTGGAAAGAGTATTGGATGGATCCCAAAACACGGCTCGTCCATTTTATTGGCAAAGATAATATTCCCTTCCACGGGGCTATTTTCCCTGCCATGGTGATGGGGCAAAACCTGCCTTATAAATTGGTGGATGAACTACCGGCTAATGAGTTTTTAAAGCTGGAAGGGCGTCAGTTTAGCAAGTCTGATAACTGGACGATTGACCTGGAAGACTTTTTAACCCGCTATAGCGCGGATCAAATCCGGTATACCTTAGCCGCAAATGCACCTGAAACCGCAGATGCGGAATTCACCTGGAAGGATTTTCAGGCCCGTTGCAACGGAGAACTTTCGGGAAAACTCGGTAACTTGGTGAATCGCGTGCTCACCTTTGCCAAAAGTCATGCAAATGGGCAAGTTCCTCCGCGGAAACTCGAACCTGTGGATGAAACTTTTTTGGCGGAAGTGGCCGATTTAGCGGAGCAGGCGTATGAAGCGTATAGCACGTTTCGGCTGCGTAAAGCGTCCCAAACCCTCATGGAACTTGCCGCGGCTGGGAATGTCTACTTCGATAAGAAAAAGCCGTGGAGCGCGGCTAAAAACCCTTCGCAACGGGAAGCCATGCTGACGACCATTGCCTGTTGTTTGGAATGTATTCGCACTCTCGCCATCGTAGGAGCCCCGATTATACCTGACACATGTGTCAAAATAGGACGCTTTTTGGGACATGAGACACCGTTGACAAAGTGGGAGTTGGCGCCATTATCCGTGGGACAAACGCTTGGAGAACCGTCCCTTTTATTTCTTAAAATTGAAGATACACAGATTGCGCAAGAAGTGGCGAAACTAGGCGCGAAACCGATGGAAGTCACAGTGGGAAATCTGGCATACGACGATTTTGCCAAAGTCGAATTGCGGGTAGGAGTCATTCTAGAAGCCGAAGCCGTTCCGAAAAGCAATAAGCTTCTCAAGCTCAAAGTCGATATGGGGACCGAACGACGCCAAATTGTTTCAGGAATCAAAGGGGCTTACACACCTGAGTCCGTGATTGGAAGGCATGTAGTGGTGGTCACCAATTTGAAACCAGCCACATTGATGGGATTGGAAAGCCAAGGAATGATCTTAGCAGGAGGGGTCGGAGCGCATTTACGCGTGGTGCAAGTGGAAGATCTTCCACCGGGTACCGTGATCAGTTAAACCCCGGCTCCTACTCCCCGTGCAGGTTGATGTACCAGCTCGTTGATGCTGGTGAAGGCAGCAGGCTCGACAAGCATTGGGGCTAATTTGTTGTAATAATTGGCCGCTTTTTTCGGGAGTTTGGGCGTGTTGTAACTCATCGCAAAACGGATAAGTCCGATAGCTGCCACCAATAGGCTGAGAATGGTAATGATGGGTCCCGAAAAAACCAACACCGAAGTAAAGAAGGTACCTAAGGTCGCGAGGATCAGAATGGAAATGATTTGCGTGTTCATCAGAATACTACCGACGGCATTCCATCTCGACAGCGTATTAATGGTCGCACGTGCCTTCCACTTGTCTAATTTTCCTAAAGCGTATTGCTGATAAAACTGCCGAGATTGTTCTCCTCGCTGACCTTCGTGCACTTTGTTAGCAATGTGCGTTAGTAGGCGTAAATGAGCCGCTAATTTACCTTGTAAACGACTGACATTCGCATTTTCAGTAGCCAAAAGTTTTTTGTGTGTCACATGATGCCGTCTTTCGAAAAAGGTGGTTCCTCGAGGAAATTGTGTTAAACCGATTCTTAAACACTCACGGTAATAGAGCGCACTCTCTAATTCGTACTTTAATCGGGCTGTTTTTTTAGCCAAATCAGTGCGTTCTAAGACTAATGGGGTAGGACATGTAGGGCCTATTCCGGCTTCTTGAGAATAATATTCGACAAACTTAATAATCGTTTTGGTTTTAGGAATCTTAACTTGGCCAATGCGTAGCCTTCCGTTCACGACAGCAGCATTTGGGTCCCTTTCCTCAGCTGGAGGAATGGGGTTGCCTAGTTGATCTACAAGCGTGTAAGTAGGAATACATGTTTGTTTTTCATGGACACCTTGAGCCAATTTGTAAAGCTTGAGGCTATGATTAAAAATCCCCAACCCGGTTCGGATGACCATGAGTGAGAAGACAGTAGGATTGAACGGAAGGAAGGTCAAATAATGGAGAATAGGAATGTGTCCAAGTCCGGCTTTTAGCTGCCCGTAAGTCGTGATGCCCCACATCACTCCCAATTTAAAAATCTGAAGCGTTTTGATGAATAGATTGAGGACGGCAAAAGCGGTTTTGCTCCAGGTGTCGCTCGGATCTGGGTTGATGAGTTCATTCACCACGTTAGGAATGGTGAAGACCGTTAATGTCACATCGACACCCGTCAGAAAGGTCAGGGGCTGTTCGAGTCTCGACTTGGCCTGTTCGAAATAATACATCGTCGCGCGTATGACACTCATGGTCATCTGCAAGACGCTATCTGCGGGTTCTACATCTCCTGTTAAAGCGCGAATCCCGCGCACGGTTTGCATGATAGATGTTTTGATATAGCCGCGTATAACGGGGATATTCCATCTGACGGGGGGAACTTGTTCAGCCACATAAGCATCAGGAAGAGCCAATGCGCGAAAGGTATCGATAGCTGGGAGGACGACACAGCATTCGGTGCCGGGAAGCGGGTACTGATATCGAAGGGGACCCACCATTTTGGCTCCTTGTGATATTAGGCGTCTTAATTAAGTATTTTAACTAAAATCTAATAAAAAAACAATAAAACAAGTAAATAATGTGTAAAAAAAGAGAAACCGATCAAATAAATGATCGGCTTTTAAAACCAACAACTTACGAAACGTTAAACGTCTTGACCTAGAGCACGCATTTCACGGATCACAGTGGCCAGCCCTTTTTTTTCGATAGTACGAAGGGCAGCAGCGCTTAGGCGGAGGGTCACAAAACGGTTTTCTTCAGTGAACCAAAGCCGTTTTTTGGCTAGGTTAGGGCGAAAACGACGTTTGGTTTTCCCAGTGACCTTGAGACCAATTCCTTTTTTCTTCTTAGCGATTCCGCGGATAGCGTATTTATATCCTCTAACTACTTTTCGGCCTGTAACTTGGCAAACCTTCGACATGACAATGACTCCAAATTGATGAAAAAGATCATATCAAAATGGCTATTTAAGAGGAAGCCACTTTTCGTTGATGTTAAAGCGTTTGTTGATGTGCTTTTTACGTTCCGCTGCCACAAGTTGCTCATCAGAAACCTGTGGGAGCTTCTTCTGCAGCTCTTTTTTAAACGCTTCGATGCGGGAACGGACGGCTTTAAGCAGTTTCCACTCTTCGGGAGTTAAGGTATTGGGGTCCTGAATGAATTTTTTAAAATCCCCTCGTTTATACCCTGCTTGACTGGCAAAAAAAGGGTCTTTTTTCACAAGCTTCTTGTAATCAAGATCTAAGGTTTGAACAAAGGCTTTACGAAGCTCTAAATTGGGCATTTTCTCGCCAGAAAAGACCGCTTTGGAGGCGATTTCTAGCAAATGTTCGATAGCCAAGCGTTTAAGACCTTCATCTAATTGAGCTTCAACTTTAGTAAAATTCGTCTTAGGCATAATTTGAATTATAGCACATATGGATGAAATCAGCGCTAACGTTGTGGTAATTGGATCAGGTCCTTCGGGGCAGAAAGCAGCCATCCAAGCTGCCAAACTCAACCAGAAAGTTATGGTCATCGAAAAGGATTTTGACCCAGGGGGAAACTGCCTCTATAACGGGACGATTCCTTCTAAAACACTCCGCGAAGCTATTATTGATCTCACGGGTTTCTATGAACGTAATTTCTATGGGCAAAACCGTTACCGGCGAGAAGATATTTCCATTAAAGACCTCAATAATCGACTCAATCAAGTGATTGACGAAGAAAGGAGCATGGTCTATCGGCAATTTAAGAAAAATGGCGTTCAATTGGTAACAGGCTCTGCTCGATTTGAAAGCGATAAAACTTTAATTGTAGTTGATCACGAATACCGGCTTAAGTATCAGATCAGAGCCGAAAAATTTATCATTGCTACCGGCTCTAAACCGCGGAATCCGAATAACATTCCCTTTGATAGTGAAGTCATTCTCGATTCTACCCGCCTCCTCAAAATCGATAGGGTTCCCAAAACGATGCTAGTCCTTGGAGGAGGTATTATTGGGTCAGAGTATGCCAGCTATTTTGCAGCTCTTGGTACCGAAGTGACGATTATCGATAAGCGCGACCATATTTTACCCTTGCTTGACAATGAAATTGGGGTCCTTCTGCAAACAGCTTTGACTGATATTGGGTTGAAATTCAAAGGAAATAAAGAGCCTGTCGACATTAAACGCGTGGAGGACCACGCGGTGGTCACTTTTACGGATGGCACAGTTTTAGAAGCCGATTGTCTTCTCTATGCATTGGGCCGACAAGCCAATGTGGATGGATTACGGATTGAAAATGCAGGCTTCTTTCTGAATGAACGGGGCTACATCCCTGTCAACGCCCTCTTTCAAACACTTAAGCCCAATATCTACGCCGTTGGAGATGTCATTGGAGGCCCTTCATTGGCCTCCACAAGTATGGAACAAGGACGTTTAGCGGCTCGTCATGCGTGTGGAATGGAGACGCACCACTTTCCCACTTTTTATCCGATTGGCATCTATACCATTCCTGAAATCTCGTCCTGCGGCTTTACCGAAGAGGATTTACGTCAGCGGGGATTTCACTACGAAGTAGGACGGGCTTATTATTATGAAATAGCGCGCAGTCATATTGAGGGAAGTAATGTGGGGATGTTTAAAATCCTATTCCACGCAGAGACCCTAGAAATTTTAGGAGTCCATGTGATTGGGCGGGGAGCCACAGAAGTGATTCATATTGGACAGCTCGCCACCAATTTTAATGCCAAGCTCGACTACTTTGTGGATCAAATTTTTAACTATCCCACTTTCGCTGAGGGATATCGAGTTGCTGCTTTAAACGGTCTTAATAAAATTAAATTTATAAAGTAATTGCTTTTTAAGTAGTTTTAGCATAGAATAGTCTTATGCTAAAACTTATTTTCACTCTTCTTTTTGTTTCTCAACTCAGTGCTGAGACCCCTTTTATGATGCAAATTGCGGAAAAGGTGATCAGCCAAGATTTTTCAACCGTATGGCCTGGTTTAAGCCTAAAAGAATGCCCCACCATTTTAATCACTGGGGAAGGGGTGTACGCTTTCCAATTTAAAGGGCTTCCCCCTGGACCACGCGCTTCTGGTTTTGAGAGAATGAAAATGAGTCCCCATTTTAATTGGAATGGCGAAGATGCTTTTCTTTTCAACCTCGCCCCTCTCGATCCGCGCGATGCGCTCCACATCTTTGTCCACGAACGGTTTCACAGGTATCAATCCGATCATTTTAAAAAGTTTGAACCTCCCGTAGGCGATTATTGTGATACGCAAGACCCTGCGAATCTGATTTTGAGCCAACTGGAAGAAAAACTCCTCGTTCAATTTTTGAGAACAGGTTCTACTGAAATCTTAAAAGATTACGTGGCACTCCACCAAGAGCGTGTGCGTTTGCTTGATCCCTCCAGCATCGAATGGGAAAATTTCCAGCAACGTACTGAAGGACTTGCCGATTATGTCGCCAATCAAACGTTTGGGGATAACAATTGGGTGCTAGATCGGATGGAAGAGCAGGTGAAAGAACGCAACATCATGGAGCGGCTGGTCAAATGGCGCCACTACACAGTTGGAGCAACGCTCGGGATTGCCCTTGACACACTGCAAGTCAAGGGGTGGAAAGAGCGCGTCGAACAAGGAACGAGTTTAGAAGATGAACTCGAAGCTGCGCTCCCCATTTCAGATGCAAATGCACGTGTAGCGCGCCTTAAAAACCAATTTCGATTTGAACAACTTCGTACCCAATGTGTCAAAGAATTGTCCGATTATGAAAACGACATCGCGGCTCTTTTTGACAAACACATGAAAAATGCGGGTATCACCGTCAAATTACAACTTCCGTCACAAGGCGGAGTAAGTGGGGGAGGGCGTTCCCGCAAGATTCTTACGCTTATGAACGGCCACATTCTTACTACCGAAGATACGTCCAATTCCGAATCAGCTGACCAAAAATGGTCCTTTCAAACGCAAAGCCTTCCTTTGATTATTCAAAACAAAAAAGGGGAGCGGGAATTTAAGCTGGAATCCACTATCCGGCTTCATGTTGATGGTCAATCCCAATCGATGGCCGGCCTTCACGACCGATCTTTTCACACTCTCTCTTGGACAGGCACGACCACGACCTTCACGACTTCCCTTCCTGGACATCTCCAATTTCAAAACGACACTTTGTCCATTCAGTTCGATTAATCCACGAGAGCGAGGTCAGCACCTCGTTCGCGTTAAACACTGTTGAAGAAGTTTAAACGTTCATCTTCAGAATTTTGTGATTTTAAAAATTCGCCCTCCTCTCTTCCTTTTTTAGGTCCTATATCGAGAGCGTCTCTCTTGTCTTTTGGAATCAAACCTATTATTCTATTCAAAAACTTTCGAGGTTGTGATGTTGCAGATTTTACTTTTGACAATAGGGATGACATTGAGCGTACAAGAAAATGAGGACACTTTTTATGCTCTCTCTTCATTGCGCTATCATATAGAAAATCCAGACGGGATTTCCTTTCAAGAGGATGAAGTCACAACACTTTGGGAAGAAGTTTGGGAAGCTGATCCAGTGGTCGCCAAAGCCTATTTTGACTATTCTGAGGGAGATTTTGAACGTGCGGAAGTGCTTTTAAAAGGAGTTTGGACAAGACTTCGGAAACAAACAGCGATGCCAGATGCGGACGTTTTGAGCCGAAAGGTCGATCATAAAATGAAACGGTACCTCATTCCAGCTACCCACCCTTTGAAAGGGACACTCGACGCGATTTTTGGAGCCTCTCGTGTCACGCAAAGTGATGAGGCAATTCACAATGCAGGCTTTGTTGTTTTAGCTCTCAGCCACACCTCCTACCTCCGCATTTGTTACCACCCTGCTATGGGAGGGTTCATCTTTAAACTTCCTTTAGATAACGAAATGCGACTCAAAAAAGGGCGTCCTGCAACGGAATGGTTAATGGACCGTTGCGAAGGAGCCAGAAATATTGAGCAGTTAATTCAGAGGAAAAAACTGGTCTATTTTACAGTTCCGCGTAAGTGGTTGTACCTCCTTCCCCAAAAACCCGCTCCTATTCTTCTTCCGCATCAAAAACCGCAGCAAGTGATTCTGATTGCCGACGATATGCGTATTGTAAGCGGAGCTGAGTCGATTGCCGCCTGGAAGACGAAAATCACCCACAGTCATTTAAAAGAGCTCTTTTGCATCTTAAGTCATGGTTACGCCTCGGCCTATGTGGGACCCAATATTCCCTACACCCACTCAGGTCAATTTGCCTGTGTCGATACGGAATATGTGAAGCGGAAAATTGACTATAAGCAGGTCAACAAGTTCCTCTCCCCAGAGATGAGCGCTTATTGGGATAAACTTGTCCGCAAAGGTGGCAAAGTCTAGAAACCTTCAAGATTTTTGGAATCTTTTGTGTATTTTTCTATCACTTGTTTCACTTCCTTTAGAAGGAAAGGAAGTGATTCATGAATCGTTTTCCAAACCACATCGTGATCAACGTGAAAATAAGCATGAATGAGGCGATTACGCATTCCTATCATTTGCTTCCACGGAAGTTTGGGATAACGACATTAAATGACCTGAGCATGGGCGATTACGTCGTCACGGAAATGGGGGCTCAGATCGTATGGAGTTTTTAAATCCACCTGTCTTCCTACAAGATCAAAAAGAGTAGGCGTGTTTTCTTTATCAAATTTGACGAGAATATCCACATCACTCGTAGATTTAAAATGAGAAGTAAGAATGGATCCGAAAAGTGCCAAAAAAAATATGATATTTTTGGCAAAAATTCTGAATTTTATTTTCATTGATTGTAGGGGGAAAATTTTGCATTAATCCTCACTATGCATTATTAAGATGGCCTCAATCTAAGGCGTCATTCAAGAAAAAATGTGATTTAAGGTTATTTAATCGAATTTGAGGTGGGACATAAACTCTTGACGAAGGAGGGGATCAGAGTGAAATTGGCCGCGAAGAGTGTGAGTGAGGGTGAGGCTTTGGGTATTCTCGACGCCACGGGCAATCACACAATAGTGTTGCGCTTCGAGAGAAACGGCGACGTCAGGAATTTCGAGAATAAGACTTAAGGCATCGGCGATTTGAGCGGTGAGACGTTCTTGGAGTTGCGGACGAGCGGCGAAGTAACGGACGAGACGGGGGATTTTGGAGAGACCGAGAAGTTTGGATTGGGGAACATAAGCCACGTGCGCGAAGCCGACGAAAGGGACAAAATGATGTTCACAAAAACTGGTGAAGTGCACTTTAGTGTGGATGGTGTGAGAGCCACTCGGATGATGCATATCTTCTTCAAGAAGAGTCATGGAGGGGAAATTTTCAGGTTTAAGACCTGCGAAAATTTCTCGAATATACATCCGTGCCACACGATTGGGAGTTTTAGCGAGAGAGGGATCGGTCAGATCTAGCCCTAATGTTTCCATAATCGCGCGAAAATGAATCGCGATTGTTTCTTCTTTTTCCTCATCCGTGAGAGAAGCCATTTGCATGGCTACCGGATTCATCGTTTTTTCTCCAAATATTCTTCTAAGGACCCGCCATACACTTGCATTTTTTGATCATCAAACGCGATGATTTTATTGCAGGCATTGCCAATCAAATCGCGGTCATGGCTAATCACAATCACAGTGCCTTTGTATTCATTGAGGCCCCATGTTAAAGCGGAAACAGCTTCCAAATCGAGGTGATTGTTTGGCTCATCGAGGATCAAGGTGTTGTGATTGGTGAGCATGATCGACGCAAGAAGAAGCCTAGCGGTTTCTCCTCCCGAAAGGGTGGCTACGGGTTTAAAGGCGTCATCGCCACCAAAAAGAAGTTTACCGAGGGCGCTCCGGACTTCTTGATCGTAGATACCGCTTCGACGCGCTTTTAACCAATCGAAGACGTTTTCCTTAGTCTCCTTAGATACCGCTTCTGCGTGATTTTGAGGGAAATAACTCGGAAGTACATGATGGCCAAATTCGACGTGTCCCGCGTCGGGTGGTAACACCCCCGCCAACATTTTGAGAAGAGTGGTTTTTCCACGACCATTGTTGCCGATAATCCCGATTTTATCTCCCCGTATGACTTCCAAACTGAAATCTTTGATGACCTGTTTGCCATCGAATGATTTACTCAGTTTATTGGCTTTGAGGATAATTTGGCCGGGAGCTTTTTCGGTGGGAATGAAGCGAATGTAGGGGCGTTGAATATTACTTTTTTTACTTTCCATCGGCTGGAGCTTGTCGATCTCTTTCACCCGGGATTGCACCTGGCTCGCGCGTGTACCGGCTCCGAAGCGGGCGACAAATTCTTTCAACTGGGCAATTTTTTCGAGTTTGTTTTTGTTCTCTTGTTCCGCACGATCTCGCACAGCTGTTTTGGTTTCGACCATCTGATCGTAATTACCTGGATAGGTGATGATGGTTTCGTAATCAATGTCGGCCACATGGGTCGCGACGGTGTTCAAGAAGTGGCGGTCGTGGCTGATGACGATCAAGGTCCCTTTATAATTGAAAAGGAACTCTTCTAACCAACCGATCGAACTTAAGTCGAGGTGGTTAGTCGGTTCATCGAGTAAGAGGGCATCGGGAGAGCCAAAAAGCGCTTGGCAGAGTAAGACACGGAATTGAGAATCGGTGGGGATTTCGTGCATCTTCTTAACGAAGAAGGTATGCGAGATGCCCATGCCGGAGAGGAGTTCTTCGGCATTCGATTCGGCGCTATAACCATCTTCTTCGGCAATAATCCCTTCGAGATCGCCCAATTGCATGCCGATATCATCGGTCATTTCTACCTCGTAAAGGCGATCTCGCTCTTGCATTGCCTTCCAGAGGCGGCTATTGCCCATGATGACGGCATCGCGCACGCCATAGTCGTGGAACGCTTCAATATTTTGACGCAAAATGCCTACTTTTGTCGGCAGTGTGACGGTTCCGGATGTGGGCTCTTCCATCCCCATGATAATCCGCATGAGGGTCGACTTGCCGCTTCCGTTCGGACCCGTTAGCGCATATCGTTTGCCAGGGCTAAATGTGATGCAAACTTTTTCAAAGAGTGTTCTTCCGCCGAAGGAGATGGAAATGTCATCGAGAGTAATCATATGGGGAGAAGCATACGCGATGGGCGTTTAAATTTCGACGGCTCTTGGATGAGAGGCTTCGTAAACTTCTTTTTTGAGTTTAGTAGAAACGTGGGTGTAAATCGTGGTAGTGGTCAAAGCGGAGTGGCCCAACAGCACCTGGATGGTTTTGAGATCCATGCCATTTTCTAACCAGTGGGTGGCAATCGTATGGCGAATGGTATGAGGAGTAATGGTAGCAGATAGGCCACTTTGCACGAGATATTTACGGAATTTTCGATCGACCGAGCGAGGAGAAAGGCGTGTTCCGTCTCGGTTAAGAAAAAGAGCCGTTTTATCCCGTTCAATCCGATCAGGATGGAGCACATAGCGTTGAATCCATCCTGCCGCATTGGGAGTGATGGGGATGATGCGTTCTTTTCTTCCCTTCCCTTTTAAGCGCATGAGAAGTGACGCGAAATCGATGTCTTCTCGATTGATTGCGACCAATTCACTGACGCGAAGCCCTGAGCTATAGAGAAGTTCCATTATGACCCGGTCGCGAAAACCGGTCCACACGTGCAAGTCAGGTTGATCAAACAACGTTTGCACATGTGCATATTGCACAGAAGGAGGAATCTTTTTTTCGAGTTTAGGATGCTCTAAATCCTCTGTTGGATTGATTTCCAGCCATTTTTTTTGCAAACAGAAGTGATACATCGAACGGATAGAAGAGAGGCGTCTGGCTATAGTCCGTTTCTGGATATCATGTTCGGCGAGCCAGGCTAAATAGCGACGGATCGTTTTCCGATCAATCATTCCAATCTCCCGATCTTCGGCTAAAAATCCTTTGAGGGACTCGAGATCCATTCCATAATTGCGTACCGTATGTGGAGAGGCATTACGTACGTGGGTTAAATGATCCAAGAACGCGGCCTTGGCTTCTGAAAGCTTCATAAGATGGCAGTGTAGCGGAACTATTTTTTCTTAGGGAAGGGAAAGACTTTGAGATCTTCGGCGGCAAAGGAATTGGGGAACAATTGACGGGCTTCCTCTTCCATCGAAGAAACTAACTGATAACGAGCCGAAAAATGGGTCAGGATCAGTTGTTCCACATGCGCTTCACGCGCAATTTCGGCGGCTTGAAGGGCGGTGAGATGATAATGGTCGTGCGCGAGTTCCGCATGTTCGTGAAGATACGTGCTTTCACAGAGGAGAATGCGGGCATTTCGGGCCAGATCAACAGCTGCCTGGCATTTCCGCGTGTCGATCACAATCGCAATACTTTCCCCGGGCTGTATCCAGCTCACTTCTTTGAGTGGAATCGTTTTTCCTCCGATCACTAATGCCCCTTTTTCTTGGAGTTCTTTCACCAAGGGACCACCAATGCCAGCTGCTTGCAGTTTGGTCCGGTCAAATTTGCGCTGACTCCGTTCTGTGACTCTCCATCCTACATTATCCACTCCGTGATCTAGGAAGAGGGCTTCGATCTGGAATTGATCGGTCTCATCCACCAAACCTTCTTCATAGACAGGATGCTCGATGACCTGAATATTCTCATGGTAAATTGTCCCATAACGGAGACGATCAAAGTACTTTTTTCCACTTGCGGGGTAATAGCAGTGAATAGGATGCGTCACTTTATCGAGATTCAAACGCATTAAAAAAGAACCGAGCCCCAAACAGTGATCGCCATGAAAGTGAGAGACAAAAATCCGGTTGACGCATGTGGGAGCCACATTCGCGAAGATGAACTGTCTTTGGGTTCCTTCTCCAGGATCAAAAAGGTGCCCTTCATCTCCCCAACGAAATAAATAAGCGCCATGGTTCCGAAAACGGGTCGGTTGTTGACTGGAACATCCTAAGATAATGAGATCACGTACACTCATGAAGCAATCACTATATCAGGAGGGTCGATTAATAGGGAGAGCTTGACGTCTTTCCATGTCGATCCGCAGTTTGTTCATGGCTTCTAAGATTTCAGGGACATAGAGCTGTCGAATTTCGATCAAGACGAGATCGGCAATATCGAGTAGTGTTTGAAAAACCAGTCGCACGGCCAAGTCCTTCCTGTTTTGCAGGATTTCTTCGACGATCACTGTCTTAGCGCGCTCGGGAATACCTTTAGACTCGTCCCAGAGTGTGGAAAGGTCATCATTCAAGTCGACCAATCGATGGCGGATCGTATTCAAGGGAGAAGAAGAACGTTGTAGGGCTGGCACCATGAGTGCCACTAATTTAAGGAAGGGAGAAGAGAGCATGTGTGTGGCCCATTTTGCGAAGCTTTCGGGAATATAATCTAGTCCTACGAGGGCCAATGAAGTGAGGAACAGGGGGTTTTTATGGAAGTGACGTTTTCCTTTGCCATAATCGGGGTTGGAAAACTCACTGAGAGATAAAGCCAATTTTTCTAAAAAATTCCAGAGTAAAAGGGCGTAAGGGTCTTGCGTGTCTAATTTTCGGGTTTGAAAAGCGTTTCTAACTGTTTCGAGACTGTTTTGACAATGGGGAATGATAATGTCATGACAAAAACTAGAGGCATTGTGAAGTCCATGACGTGTATAGGCACAACCCTTCCGTTTATCGTAGAGGTCTCTGCGTAAGGCTTCGAGCATATTTGTAGGGTGGGGCAAATATTGTGTGAGGAAGGAAAAATAAGCGGCTTGAAACTCCGCTTCTTTAGAAGAGCCCACTAAAGATTTTCCCCAAATTAAACCTACATTTTGCATGAGAAGGCAAAAAGCCTCTTGTAGGTCGAGTCTTCTTTCGACAGGAGGAGGAAGAAGAGCCAGTAGGTGAGGACGAAGGGATGAAATAAAATCATCCACTAATACCATTTTACCGTTCACTCCTGCCAAAAATTGGATGACTTTAGGGCTAGGATCTGTTTCGGGAGATTCTCGGATGGTTTGTACAAGCATGTCAGTAATATGATCGAGGACCTTTAGCAACTGCTCCCTTTTTGGACCTTTGTCTTGATGAGGGCATCTTTCCACAAATTGCACAAAAGTATCGACGGGAAGTTGACAGGCATGTGCTTTTTGCGCCACGTAATCTTTTAAATAGAGATGGGCGTGAGGGGAGTTACGTGCCCCCAGATACTGTCGACTAAAGCGTTCAAGGGGGGGAGCAAGAAGATAATTCCATTTGGCTAAAGCTGGATCTTTACTTTTTAAATAAGTCTCCAGATCTTCGCGAAGGTGGGGCGTCTGTTCAAGGAGTCGTTGTTTCACTGAATCTTGAAGCACCTGTTCGAGTGCTTCTAAAGAGCTTGCTCGAGGATCCACATACGCCTGCCGCAGAAGGTCATCATGTCCTCCATTCCACACCATTAATTTCTGGCATAAATCATAGAAGGCGGGGTTAGGAAGTAGAGTAAAAGTTTCCGAAATGTGTTGCAAAAACCAGACACGTTGGTCAATCAAGGGCCACTCTTCATCTGAACAAGAGAGTAATTTTCCAGGAAAAGTCGGTTCAGAAGAGAGTTTTAGGACGCAACGCAGGAATTCAGCCGGTGCTCCACACCACTCAAGTCTTTGGGTCAGTTTGTAAGCGAGACGCACTTCCACTTCCCATTCAGGATTAAAATGGGGGCTTTGTTTGATCTCTTCTCTAAGAAAAGGAGGGCCTAACCAAGAGAGTTTTTTGAGTTCTCTCCATTGCGCAATCACCTCGCAACGTGGAGGATAGCCATCGATATGCTCAATACCGCTGAAAGAGCCTGCCGCTGCATCATCTAAACTACGAATCAAATCGATCAGCTCCGTGGCCTCTTTATTGGGAAATTGTAAAAAGCGATGCAGATTAATTTCGACCCTAGAATCGAGACGTTGTAGGTGTTCGAGAATAGCATGTCTTAATCCAGTTTCCATTTGTGCGACGCGGTTTCTAAAGAAAGTGGCTTCATAGAGATTCTGATGTATGAGATTCTGAAAATACCGACGCGTTACCTCGTAAAGACAGGCCAGGGCACGCAGCCAAAGAGGGGCAAATTTTTGAAGATAGAGGGCATACAAATGCGGACGTTGAGAATAAAAGGCACACGCTGCGTATAATTGATTTCGATTAATATGAAGCGTCATAGTAGCTTAGACTATATCTAACTTTTATTTATAAAAACAGAGGTTTTACCTGCTAAAACACCAAATAAGGCCCCCGCCACGTGAGCGGTATTGGCAATACGAGGTGTAAAAGATTGATTTAAAAAAATTTCTGTAAAGAAGGAGACCGTTTGTAAGGCTAAAAGGCCTCCGATAAAAAGCCAGATGACTTGGAAAGTGATCGGTTGGAGCTGATACCCTTCCCAAGGTGCGATTTTTTGACGTTGCCAAATGTAGGTCAGGAAAGTCGCAATCACACCTGAAAATCCGATAAAATTGGGCCCCGACATGAGGTATTGCGCGGTGTTAGAAAAAACGGCGGCCAAAGCGACCAATGCCAGATAACGAATAGGACCCGCACGGAGTTCGATTTGCCTTCCCAGGATGTACAGCCACATCATATTGAAGAGAATATGGAGGATGTCAGCATGCAGAAAGATAGGAGTGATCAAACGCCAAACTTCCCCTTCGCGGATTTTTTCAAAAAGAGGCGCTTCCCATTTCGAGTCTCCTCCTTGTAAATAGGTGACAAGCGGTGTGTAAATCCCTTGCCAAAAAGGGGTGTCCATAAATTGTTGTAGGGCTCTTTGTCCATTTAGAGGAAGCTGTTGGGCATGATCAAGTTTTTCCATGCCATAGGTATCTACAAGTTCGGAGAGAAGCGCATACGCTTTAGGAAAATCGTACAGAAGCGTTTGGTTCAAGGGGCTCATCATCAGGCTCCCAAAAGGGGGAGCGGAACCTTCAAAATGAGGGGTCGTGAAAAGTGTTACGATGAAACAAAAAATGCAGATCAGAATCAAAAAGGAGTTTAGACTTGCTTGAGTTTTGTTTGGCATGGCGAGGGTGACTGATGTAAGAGGGGTGTAAGGTAACGGAGCGGCTTGCACCTTATGCATTATCTCTTCGGCTTGGGTGAATTGTTCTTCTTCCAAAATCCAAAAACGGTATTGGGGAATGCCGTATTCCACGCTGCCCCAATCTTGGGTTGTCGCTGTTTCGCTTTGAAAACCGATGTGGGCTTTTTCAAAAGCTGTCGCCAGCGCTTCAGCGCGAGCGGGATCGTCTAATGTCGTGAGGAGGCGCATGCCGTCTCCACCGCAACAATTTTTTTAATGAGGGCTGAGGTAGCAAGACCCGGGATCCGATCGACCAGATGAAGACGCCCTCCATAACGAAGTACAGTTTCGGCTTCCACACAGTTGGCGCCATATTCTACTCCGGTCACATGGACGTCGGGCTGAATGGCGGCGAGAAGAGTCCGTGGATCGGTTTCTTCAAACCAGGTCACATAATCGACACAAGCGAGAGCGGCTAGCATTTCGAGACGATAAATGAGGGGAATATAAGGACGATCTATATTTTTATAAGCTTTGATAGAGGTATCGGAATTGAGAGCGACGATCAAGCAGTCGCCTTGCTTTTTTGCTTCGGTCAAGATGTAAAGATGACCCGCATGTAATAAATCGAATGAGCCATTGAGAGTTACAATCGTCTGTCCATTTGAGCGGATAGCTAGGACCTTAGCTGCAAGATGGAAGGGATCGACAATCTTATCGGGGAAAAGCGATTGCATGAACCTCATCATAATGGGCGACGAAATGGACGGAAACCCCTTTTTTGATATAGGAGGGGAGCTCGGCATAATCGCGCTCATTTTCTTTCGGGAAAATCAAATGTTTGAGGCCTGAACGTTTAGCGGCCACGAGTTTTTCTTTGAGGCCGCCAATAGGCAAAATTTTGCCTGTGAGAGTGATTTCACCTGTCATACCCAGATCATTCAGAACAGGTTTACCCATTAGGAGGGAGAGAAGAGAAGTGACCATGGTGATGCCAGCTGAAGGACCATCTTTCGGTGTCGCTCCTTCCGGGATGTGAATATGGACTTCCGACTTTTTAAAGAAGGGGCGTTCAGGTGCATAAGAGGGAAGAACACTTTGGACAAAACTCCATGCGATCAACGCCGATTCTTTCATCACTTCACCGGCTTGACCTGTGAGCTTCATCAAGGTTTTGTCAGCGGGGACTCGTAAGGTTTCGACATAGAGGGTAGCCCCTCCAAGAGCTGTCCAAGCCAGGCCCGTGCACACTCCCACAGGAGTTGTTTCGTAAATCCGATCACTGGTGAAAATCGGTTTGCCCAAATACTTGGTCAGGGTATTTTCTGTGATTTTAAAAGAAGCGTCGCTTTTGTTTTTCTCAACGATTTCGAGTGCAATTTTGCGAAGCACTTTTTTAATCAAGTTTTCGAGGTTGCGCACACCAGCTTCTCGAGCATGTCCGTTGATCATGGAGTTGACAGCTGCATCTGTCCATTCGATGTCCGTATTATGAAGACCCATGGAGGCCGTGTTTTGGGGAATCAGAAATTTTTTGGCAATTTCGAGCTTCTCTTCCATGATATAACCCGAGAGTCGCAAAATTTCCATACGATCTTTGAGAGGCTCGGGGATCGTATCGAGCACGTTCGCCGTGACAATAAAGAGAATGTTGGAAAGATCCACCCGCACATCTAAATAGTGATCGAGAAATTCTTTGTTTTGTTCAGGGTCGAGCACTTCTAAAAGAGCAGAGGCCGGGTCTCCATGATAGCTTGAGACCATTTTGTCGATCTCATCGAGCATGATGA
>Ga0105046_10003315_pt1 | contig 25554 bp, 19 predicted proteins | sample MAT03_FD_78385 | JGI IMG/M metagenome (GOLD analysis project Ga0105046, IMG submission 78385) | Freshwater microbial communities from Lake Fryxell liftoff mats and glacier meltwater in Antarctica - MAT-03 (megahit assembly) | ecosystem: Environmental > Aquatic > Freshwater > Ice > Liftoff...
AATTTAGCCCAGACTCAAAGACAATGGAACACGGATGACTCGGATGACACGGATTTGCGCGGATCAAAGGCAGATGATTCAATGGATCTAATCCGTGTGAATCCGCTCGATCCGCGTCATCCGCGTTCCATTGTCTTTTCAGACCATCCTAAATCATCGCGGCAAACGAAGAAATAAAACGGCTAGTAGTACGAAGAACACAAAGAAATCAAAAAACAGAGATCTTGAAAGGTCGAGCCATAACGACACGCCGAAGAATTCCAAACAGCAGATCATGAAAGCGCGAAATCACGAAGCCGGGAAAAATGGTCAACTGCATTCACTTTCGTGTTTTCGTACTTTCGCGCTTTCGTGATCATCTTTTGTTGCTGCTAGGTTGAAACGGCTGATATGCCTTGAATACTCGGGCTCAGCCGTTCTCCTTTTCGTCGCTGATATTCCACGTCGTCGATTCGCTGGAACTTGACTCGATCGCCGATGCGGATTGGGAAGTAGTGATCCTCCACATTCACGAGTTCCAGCGGCGTGCGGCCGATGATGTTCCAGCCGCCGGGTCTTGCGAGGGGATAGATGCCGGTCTGTTTGGCCGTCAGCCCGACGCTTCCAGGTTCCACCCGTAGCCTGGGAGAAGGCAATCGCGGTACGCCCTTCAGTTCACGGGGCAAATACCCCAGGTAGGGAAAACCGGGGCTGAAGCCGATGGCGTAGACGGTGTATTCCAGTGACGTGTGCAATTCGATGACGCGGTCCTGAGTCAGTCCGCGATCTTCCGCAACTCGGGCTAGATCGAGTTGCATCTCGTAACAGCAGGGAATTTGGTGGAGTCGGCCAAGGGTTGCCGGGCCTTTTTTGTGCGAGATTTTCCCCAGTTGCTTCCGAACGGCTGCCAATCCGATCCGTTCGGGATCGAAGAATATGCCGACGGAGGCATAGGCGGGGACAACATCCAGGAGCCAATCGAATTGGGCACTTCGGACCGCGTCGGCAAAATCAAGCGCAGCAGCCTCGTCCGGCAAGTATGCGAGGAAGGCAGTATCACCCAGAGGTTTCAGTTCGACCCGTGTCATTCGCATAGATTTAGGCAACCGACCGCCAAGAGACTACTTGCATCGATTCGTGGCGACGAGATTCCGATCTTGTCGTTCAGTTGCTAAGGCGATCGGCAGATTCGATTTTACCATTTAGGGCGTCATGGAGGCGAGCGTCGAGGCGTAAGCCCGACGTGGACTTGCGAACTCCCAAGTTGAGGCGCCACCACGTCGAGCTTACGCCTCGACGCTGGGTGGAGTCTCCCTGGTGCGCTTGTTATTTGCCGATTATTGTTAGTTCCCAGCTTCGGCAATCAGGAGTCGGACATCCAAGTTGGTCTCGCAGGACGCTTCAGCCCCGTTTACGGGGCTTTCTGCGTAGCGGCGAAGGCCCGCCGTTTACGGCGGGTTTGCAATGGTCCGGAATATCGGGAGCCCCGTTCACGGGGCTTCTCGCGGTTCCGCTTGAGCGTTCGACCAGGATTTGATGCATTTCTGCCATACTTAACGGCAAGTCCGTTGGCTGAAGCCGAACCGCGAGAAGCCCCGTAAACGGGGCTACAAATGAAATGGCTTTTCGCAATAACCCGCCGTGAACGGCGGGCCTGCACCGCTGCGCGGAAAGCCCCGTGAACGGGGCTAGAGAGCGATTATTTAAACCCCTCATGCAGACTCCCAGGTATTTGGTCGAGAAACCGACCCCTTCGGCGAACAGTGCGCGCACCAGCGAGATTAGGCGAGCGGCAGATTCAAAATTACCCATTTAGGGTGTCATGGACCAGGCGAGCGTCGAGGCGTAAGCCCGACGTGGACTCGCGTACTCCCAACTTCGGGCGCTACCACGTCGGGCTTACGCCTCGACGCTCGCCTGGCCGCTGCCTGGGTAAATTTGTTCCTGCCGCTCGCCTTACGCCTCGACGCTCGCCTGGCCGCCGCCTGGGTAAATTTGTTCCTGCCGCTCGCCTAAAGATCGGAATTTTTGGCCAAAGAGGTTCTCCTGACCTTGCAATGTGTTCAATTGTTCACTATAATACATTTGGAAGAGAGTGGCGGGCTTACAAAGGAGGTAGCCAGCTCTGTACCGAGGCAACTGGTTACAACACAAGATAAAAGATGTTAGGCCAAGGCGAATGCACCTTCCCTCTCTTTAAGTAAGAGGCAAAGCTTGCCATTCGGCCAACTTCACCCGGAGGTGTCCCAAAATGTCCCAAAATGTCCCATCCAGCAAAAAATTGTTACGTGCCCTTCGGTTCTACGCCTTGGTTGCAACGTGGCGTTCGATTTTCCTGCCAAGCGACTCACGAAGTAACGTGCTGCATCGTACACTGAAATGGCATCTTCCTCATCGGCGTCTTCACAGCGATGGACCCGGATCTCCTGGGCTATTTACTGGATCGCTACCTGCCCGCATTGGTACTGTATGCGCGGCAATGGTGTCGCACGCCCGAAGATGTCGTTCAGGAAACATTCATCAAGCTCGCTCGACAAACCGAACCGCCGCACCATCCCGTTGCCTGGTTGTACCGGGCCGTTCGCAATCGTGCGATCAGTCAGTTGCGATCGGAACGCCGACGGCAAAACCACGAGGGGCATGTCGCTGCGAAGGCTTCGCTCTGGTTCACCCCGTCCGAGGATTCCTCGGCCCTGGATGCTCAAGCCGCGACCGAAGCGTTGTCGCTGTTGTCCCTGGAACAGCGAGAGATTATCGTGGCCCATCTTTGGGGTGGGCTGACGTTCGAGCAAATTGCGGAAATCACGGGCAGTTCGGCGGCCACATGTTGGCGGCGCTACGCCGCCGGCCTGGCCACGCTTCGTAACACAATGGGTGTACCATGTCCGATCGGAAAGACGATCTGAATCCTGCTTCCGACCTGGCCCCGTTCGCGGACGCCTTGCAAAAGCTGGCCCCTCAGCCGAGCCACTTGAGCCGCGATGCGCTGCTGTTTGAAGCAGGCAAGGCCGCCGGTCAATCCAAAATACCCGCGTGGGCCTGGCCGACGGCGACCGGCACGTTCGCGGCAGTTTCACTGGTTCTGACGGCATTTCTGGTTTCGCCACAGACCGCGCTCCAGCCCGTGACCCGCGTCGAAATGGTTTACATTCCGGTCGAACATCCTCCCGCACAACCGACGCCTGTCCCCGATGAGAAGCCTGTGCCGAAGGCGAAGCCCAAGCCACACTCGGACGAAGCAACCAGTTTCGCCCGAGCTTTACAGAGGCGTCGCGACGTGTTTCGTTGGGGCGTGGACATGTTGCCGGAGTCGAAGTCTGGCAGCGGAGGCCCGTCGCCAGACATGACCGCCCGCGAGGTGACGCACTGGTTGAATTTACCGCCGGGCACTTTCGCACTCCCCGCCCATCAGCCGCCGAAGAAAAAAGAGGAGAACGCGGAATGAAGCGACTATCCTTACTCTCGTTCCTCCTTACGTCTTCGGCGTTTGCACAAGGCGAACCGAAGACGGAGGATACACAGACCTTCGCGTTGAAACTACGAGCCGTGGGTCCGCCGGTGCCGTCGTTTCGTTACGAGTTAGTCCCTTCGTTTCGCAACCAGACCTCGAACAATGGTGCCCTGCTTCAGCACCGAGCGTTGCATTTTCTGGCCGACACGCGCGCGTCGGGCAAAAAAGTGGCTGAAAATTTCGAGCGGTTCTCGAAGGCCTTGAAACTGCCGCTGAATGAATTTCCGGTCGATGAGATTCGGAATTTTCTCGAGTCATACAAGGCGGTCTTCCGGGAAATGGAGGCGGCCGCGCGCTGCGATCGGTGTGAATGGGGCATTGACGAGCGTATCGCGTCGGATGGTATTAGTATTCTGCTTCCGGATGCACAAAAGATGCGGGAGTTATCGTTCCTCCTGGCTCTCCGATGCAGGCTGCACGCGGCGGAGGGCCGCGTTGCCCCGGCAATCAAAGACCTCGAAACCGGATTTGCTCTGGCCCGACATGCATCGTCGGGAGGGACACTCATTCACTTTCTAATCGGTGTGGCCATCGTCAACCAGTGTTTTGCGAGCCTGGAATATGTTTTGCAAATGCCCGATTGCCCCAATCTCTTTTGGTCCCTTTCCGCGTTGCCTCGGCCCCTGCTCGATTTCAAAAAGGGGATCGAAGGAGAGATGCGTTCGCTGGAAGGGATGATTCCCGTGCCGAAGGACGTTGATAAGGGCGTGCTGAGCGAGGAAGCGGCTCTCGTTGCGCTGGATCGTTTCTGGTCCGACCTGGTGAAATTCTCGGAAAACCCTCTCCCGAAGGCAGGCACCGATTCGCGAATGACGATGGCGTTCTTTCTGACCATGGAGCATCCCCGCTCTCGGGCTTCACTCCTCTCGGCAGGAAAGGCTGAAGCAGAAATAAATTCCATGCCGGCCGCCCAAATCGTTTTGCTGGATGCACTCAATAAGTTTCGAACGGCCCGCGATGAGTCTTACGTTTGGTTCAATCTGCCGTATTCCGAGGCCAAGGAAGGCATGAAGAAGTTCTCGAATGACGAGAGATTTGCTCGTGAAGGGCTCTTCGATTACTTGCGATTAGTCGTTCGCTTGATGCTGCCACCCGCCTATCGAATTTTTGACTCGCAGTATCGAGTCGAACGCCGCATTGCCTCGCTGCGAACGATCGAGGCCGTTCGGCTTCATGCCGCGAAGAATGACGGAAAGCCGCCCGCCAAGCTGAGTGATATTTCTTTGGTGCCTGTTCCGATCGATCCGGTGACGAATCGTCCGTTCGAGTATTTCGTCGAAGGAAACCAGTTCACGCTGGTCGTTCCGCCGCTGCCGGGAAGAAAGCCCGACCTTAGCGGCGACAACTGGAAGTACGTGATTACACTCGTGAAGTAGCCGCGTTCGCCGGAACGTGGGATGCCGCTCGTCTAAACTCGATGAAGAAATCAGGACTCTCATGCGACGACTCTCCCTCATCGCCATTCTGCTTGCCGTCCCGGCATTCGCACAACCGACGGAATCCATCGGCAAGATCGTCTCGCCGTTTATTGACGAACACACTCTCGTCGTCGTTCGAGCAGATGTGACCGGAGTGGACCTGGGCTCCATTCTGAAGCTTGCGTCGATGGTGATGGGCGAGGATGCCGGGGAGTTGGCGAATGCCGTTAAAGCCTGGGTCAAGGATTTCGCGGCCAGCGGCGGCAAGACAGTCTTGCTAACTTATGGGGCGGGGGACTATCCACATTTTCCCTGTTTGATTGTCCCCGCAACGGAGTCGAATCGCAAGCCGCTCGGGGAGAAACTGGTTGCTGCGTTCGATGCTCTCGGCAAGGAAGGCGAGGCAATCACCCTGCACGGTTGCGTCTGCGTCGGAACCAAGGATGCCCTTGCCGTATTGAAAGCTCGCAAGGCGGTGGAGCGTCCGGAACTCCTGGCTGCACTCGACGTCGGCAGGGACGGTGTGGCACAGGTGGCCTTTGCCATGAGTGCGGAGGCCAAGAAGATCCACGAGCAAGTTTCGCCAACTTTGCCAGCCGAACTGGGTGGCGGCCGCATTCAAAAAATCACACGCGGCCTAAAGTGGGTCTCGCTGAGTATTGGGACCGGGTCCAAGATGCCGGCGAAACTGATGACCGAAGCCGCGAGTCCGCAGGCTGCCCAGGACTTGAAGGGTTTCGATTTACTTGCTCTACAAACACTAATCTCTCAACTTCTGCGAATCGAAGGCGAGTCCGATGCCGGCTTCGACAAGCGGATGAAGGCCCTCCTCAATGTTCGGGATACCGCCATCGAGGGATCACGACTCGCAACCCAATGGGATTTGGCGACCACGCTACTCGAAGCTCTCAAGGTTCCCGAAAGTGCTCCGGCCGAGCGTGTCCGAAGTGCAAACAATTTGAAGCAACTCATGCTAGCGCTGCACAACTATCACGACGTTCATGGCCGATTCCCAACCGACAGTCGCGACAAGGATGGCAAGCCGCTGCTCAGTTGGCGCGTGCTCATCCTGCCGTACATCGAGCAGGATTCGCTGTACAAAGAGTTTCGCTTAAACGAAGCATGGGACAGCGGGCACAACAAAAAACTTGTGGCCCAGATGCCGAAGACCCTACGCAGCCCGAGGCAAGCCGCCGCCTTGAAAGACCGCACGACCTATTTGGCTCCACTGGGGAAGGGCTTCATTTGGGATGATCCAAAGGGACTCAAAATCACGGAGATCGCGGATGGCACATCGAACACGATCGCCCTGGTCGAAGCCGACGATGAGCGTGCAGTGATCTGGTCCAAGCCGGAAGACATCAGCATCGACGTGAAGAATCCTTTCGCTGGCCTGCTCGGCCACTATGTCGAAGGTGTTCAAACCGCCTTCGCAGATGGCTCGGTTCGATTCATCAGGAAGAGTATCGATCCGAAGATGATCTGGGCGATGTTCACGCGTGATGGCGGGGAAGTCATCAAGGAATAAGGAAAGGACCAAGCCGACTTCAGTGACAACGAGAGTTCATTGCTTGTGTATCCCACGGAAGGCCGTTACCAGTTCCTGATAGACGCCGAGACGCTATTCGGTGCGTGAACCCTTTGAATTTCCCGTTATGTTAGGATCCGCGCACGAATAACCTGCCGAATAGACCGGCCCTCCTGGTTCAGTCCGCAGATTCGCATTGCCTGATTTGAGCGGAGGCCGAAGCGAAGCGAGGCGAAGTTACATGTGGTCGGCGGATACGGGGCCGAAACGGCGGTGCCTCGCTTCGCTTCGGCCTCCGCCGTTTCGGACCCTGCATTTCGGTAATTTATTGTTGCGCGAGGCCTTGGCGGGCGTACTCGCACTCAATTAGACGTGACCACGATGAAGCAGCCGCTGGGGTTTGCTTCCACCACGCTCCAGACTTCTTGAAGTCGCGGGGACCGGTAGGTCGTCCAGGCGAAGCAGGATAATGCCAAAGCTTGTGCGACGATCTCGAAACACAAGGTCGTCGAAGTCTTTGTCGGAGGTGAGAATCAGCCGCTGATCGGATTCGGCAAATGTCAGCCAACGTCTATCCGGATCGCCAATGCCGACCTCCGATGCCGAGATGGCATCGTGGCCCGTCGCGCGTAACCATGTCAGCACGCTTAGGGGAACATTCTCGTCGATGAGGATTCGCATCCACTGTGCCCGCGACTACGCATCCATCGTCAATACGTCGGCTGCATAGCGCATCGCGGCGCGGATGTGTTCCGGCTTGAGGTGTGGAAACTCGGCCAGCAGTTCGTCTTGAGTAGTTCCCGCACCCAAGGCTTTCAACACGAGTTCCACGGTCAGCCGCGTTCCCTTGAACACGGGCTTGCCCAGCATGACATCGCTGTGCTCTTCGATGTAGTTGTCCCAGTGAAACTTTGCCATGAGGCAAGTCTGCTTCCGCACGTTCCGAGTACTTTCGGCAATATTGTACAGCACCAACAGGTTGAACCAACACGACGAATCCGCACCTCGCTCGGCGAGTGAGTATCGCCCATCCGGATTCGCGGTCCGACCCCTTTGACTCAACCTCGCTGCTGCCAGCCCGATTTATGGGGCTTCCCGCGAAGCGGTAATAGGCCCGCCGTTTACGGCGGGTTTCGCTTGAATAAATGTAGCGAGGGCGGGTACGTCTGATCTAACGACCTATGTCGCTATGTTTATTCAAGATCTCTGGAGCGGCCGACCAATATCACGCAGCGCCGGGATGGTTCTTGCAACGGTGTCTCGCTCGCGGATGCGAGCGGCACTAAACAGCCTTCCGAGGTCGGGTTCGGGCAGCCCTCCGACGAGCCGACTGTATACGTTCGTCCCGTGAAGCATTTCGAGAAGTGTGAGGAACGAGAGAATTTGCAGCAGAATTCGCTTGTGCCGACGGAGACTTCGCGGATAATTGTCTCAGAAGTCTGCGTGCGAAGAGTTGAAAGCCCATAGACCCAGCCGAGCAGTTTAGCTCAACCGGAATCTATGCTGCCTGCTCCGCGTGGCACGTCCCCGGAGCACAGCAAGGCCCACCGCGCGGAGCAGGCAGCATAGATTCTTTTGCGTTTTCGGCCGCAGTGGCGGCTGAGGCACAGGTGAATACTACCGTCCGTGGGCCGTCTAAGAGTATGGTGGAAGACTTGGCTTTTCCACCCACTTGGTCAAAACTACGAGGAGGGATACCGATGCGTTGGAGCTTGTTCCTGGTCCCGCTGCTGATGGTTGGCATGGCTTTCGCTCAAGAGCCAGCCGGGCGGCCCAAGGAGCCAATTTTGATCGTCAAGCCCGAGGCGTTCAAGACCCTGGTGAACCCGGCCTGCTCGCACTGCGTCGATGAGGCCAATCGGCGTTCAACCGAGCTGCGCGATGACGATCGGGTGCTGTCGTGGATTCGCGGCTACTCCGATGGCGGGGCCATTCCCTACCGCTTCTTCCTCAACCCGTACCGGGTCATCAGCGACAGCTACGGCGTCTTCGTCTACGATCCCGACGCCGGCTTCGCGCGGGGGTTCGCTCCCTCCTACGATTTCAGCTTTCATGGGTGGCGGAATGGCGTCATGGTCATGAAGCACAAAGACGGTACGCTGTACTCCTGCTTGACGGGCGTCGCCTTCGACGGCCCGAAAAAGGGAAACAGACTGGAGCCGGTGCCGACCGTGGTGAGCGACTGGGGCTTTTGGCTGAAGCGCTACCCCGGCGGCGTGGCCTATAAGATGTTCGAGAAGTACCAGCCGACCGAGTTGCCTAGTGGATTGCGCGAAGAATCCCGCAAGAGCCGGGGCCCGGTGGACAAGCGGTTGACGGAGGAGACTCTGGTCCTCGGCGTGGTCCTGGGCAAGCAAGCCAGGGTCTATCCCCAGGAACTGTTGGCCAAGCAGGGCGTCATCGCGGACGAACTCGACGGCGAGCCGGTCGTGCTGCTGTGGGAGCCAGCCACTAAGACGGCAGCGGCGTACAAGCCGGTTGCCCACCCGCCGCGGAAGTTCAAAGGACCGCGCCCGGACAAAACCGGCGTCTCTCCGCCCGACGCGGGCACGCCGATTCCGCCAGACGCCGCAGCCCTCCCGGCGCGGAAGCTGACCTTGCAGCTTGCCGACAAGTCGGCCCGTGCCCCCTTCATCGACAAGGAGACGGGGTCGCGCTGGGACATTGCGGGACGGGCGGTCGAGGGCGAGTTGAAGGGCTGGACCCTGACCTGGCTGGACGGCGTCCAGGTCAAGTGGTTCGCCTGGGCGGCCGAATATCCACAGACGTCCATTTACAAAGCCAAGGAGTGATCGCCATGCAGACCGAACCCAGAACGACTGTCCGGCCCGCACTGCTCATGGTGTTCGTACTTGTCGGCTGGCTCCATTCCGGTGCGGCGCGGGCGGACTCCGGTACGGATCGAAAGCCGTTCGAGGCGGTAATCGTCGAGCTGAAGGCCGTTGATGACGAGAAAGTCGCTGCCTGGAAGAAGGAGGGCTTCCGTGCCATTGTGCTCGTGGTTGATGAGCACCATGAGGCCGCCGTCTTGAAGAAGGCGGCCAATGCGGTCGCCGCCGGTTCACTGGATCTGTACTACTGGATCGAGATTGGCCGTAACCCGGCCATGGCGAAAGAGCACCCGCAATGGATGGCATCGCTCGGCGGACATCATGACGACTGGCGCAAGCGTTTCCCTGACGTGCGCAAACTTCAAGAAGGGGAAGTGGCGAAGGTCTGGCCGTGGGTGCCGATTGGCTACCGCGAGGCCTTTGATGCTCACCTGGCGAAGGTGACCCTGTTGATCGAGAAGATTCCGGCCGGGTATCGCGGCCTGTTGCTCAATGATCTGCAGGGTGGACCTTCCTCATGCGGCTGCGGCAACTTGCAGTGCCGCTGGGCCATGGATTATGGCGGCGCTTCGACCGCCACCAAGCTGGGCGGCGCGGATACCGCGGCCAAGTTCGTGGCCGCAGTCCGCAAGCTCGCCAAGGATAAGGAAGTGATCCCCGTCTGGACTACCGAGTGTGGGCATGAGGATCTATCCCCGGAACGCCAGCGCCCGAAGGGCGGCTGGAGCACTGGTTACTGCGGCAGCGTGGATTGTTTTGGCACCTGTACCAAGAAATTCACCGAGCAATGGACGGCGTTGCTGGAAGGACAGCGCGGCCCAGTTGGCGTCTTGGCCTTGCACAAGGAGTTCCAGCGCGACCGCAAAGAGTACGGCGACTCCGCCGATTGGATTTCTCATGTCGTGAACTATCTCGATAAGGTCAAGCCGGTGGTGAGCCGAGAGCGCACCTGGCTGGTGGTGCAAGGCTACGACTTGTCTGCCGAGGTGGAGGCAGCCGCTCGACGCGCGGCCGGCAAGACTGGGGCCGGGGCAGTGCTGGTTGCCCGAGCCCGGTTGGACCAGTCCTACGAGCCACGCATTGTGAAGGAGATGGACGAGTTCGAGTCGTTCCCTGCCGACAAGATCAAGTGGCAGGAGGGGCCGCCGTCCCTGCCGAAGGGGGTCATGATCGCTGTCCTGGAAGGCGACCCGACCAAAGAAGGGCCGTTCGTCTTCCGGCTCAAGCTGCCGGATGGCTACCGCGTGCCACCGCACACGCATCCCAAGACCGAACGGATCACAGTCTTGGCCGGCACTTTTAACGTCGGCATGGGGGACAAGTTTGACGAGAAGGCAGGGAAAGCGATGACCGCGGGAACCTACGGCCACTGGTCAGCCGGCATGAAGCACTTCGTGTGGGCCAAAGGCGAGACCATCTTGCAATATCACGGCTCAGGGCCGTGGACGATCCAGTATGTCAACCCCGAGGACGACCCCCGCAAGCAGAAGAAGTAGTGGGGTCGTCGTCGGAGACACGCAAGAGCGCCGAACCGTCTTATGTCCTCAACTTGAATAAATGTAGCGAGGGCGGGTACCTCTGATCGAACGATGTATGTCGCTGTGTTTATTCAACCTCTCTTGAGCGGCCGACCAATATCACGCAGCACCGGGATCGTTCTTGAAACGGTGTCACGTTCGAATCGAGCGTCTCCAAACAGTCCCGACACGCCGGGTTCGAGTCTCTTCACCTTCCGACGAAACCTCTATGTGCCGGACAGCGATCACCCAAAGTAGCCCGCACACTCCGAGCTTGTGAAAAAATGCTCACGCAAAGGCGCTAAGGCGCAAAGCGATACTACAAACACGGCATTTCTTGGGTTTTTCTTTGCGTCTTCGCGGCTTTGCGTGAGCTGGTTTTGTTTTCTTCACAGGCTCTCCGTGTGCGAGCAGCCAATGTTGAGCGACTATCCGCACAGTGCAAGGATTTTGTGAGCATGGGCCTCCAGGGCCTGTACCTTACGAGAACTGCTTGAAAACAAGCGTTTTCCCAGGTGTCCGAATCGGCAGGCCTGGAGGCCCACCGCCACAGTTCGATTCTCGCGTAAGCTCTCCGCGTCGAGATGGTTCATGGGGCGAGGCGGCGAGCTATCCACTCAAGCCAGTTGCAGGCAACTTTCCCATCCTCCGATACCGCCCACCCACGACCAGCAACGTCAAACCCCACGAGACGCCGAACACCGCCGGGGCCCACGGCGAACCATCGAGGTGCGTCATGAACGGGGCGGCGATGCAATAGAGCAGGCCGATCACGTAGCAGCCGCCCCAGATGCTGCCGCCCATGGCGAACCAGGCCAGGCCGCTAAGAGCCATGCCGGCCCCGTACATTTGCAGGTGCCCCTGACCTTGCGACGACGTGACCCAGTAGATCGACGAGAACGCAATCAGGTAGCCGAGCCAGATGGCGAACAACAAACGTTGGAGCGGATTCGTGGGAAAGAACGACGTGCCGAAGCGGAACTTCCAAAGCCAGACGCCGAACAACACGAAGAAGGAACAACGTGGGATCCAGAACGCCACTTTCTCGGGAACGTCGATCGCCAGCAGAACCGACGTCGTCGTGTGGACCAGGAAAATCAGGAGGCCCAGCAGCATCAATCCGTTGCCCCAACGGCCGAGTTTCGCATCGTGCTGGCTACGGCCAATCTCGCGCTGTAGGCGTTCGAGAATGTTCACGCTGCGTGCGATGATCGGTTCGCCGTCGCGATATCGGCGTAAGTCCTCGCCCAGATCGGCTGCGCTCTGATAACGCAAAGTCGATTCCTTCTCCAGACACTTCAGAACGATCTTCTCCAGGTCGGCGTCAATGCTGCGATTGAGAATTCGCGGCGGCAGCGGTTCCTGTTCTAGCACCTGCCGCATCGTTTCCACGGGGGTGGCCGCCAGGAACGGCGGTCGGCCCGTGAGGCACTCGTACAAGATCGCCCCTAGCGCCCACACGTCCGCGGCTGGGCCGACTTCCTTCGTTCGCCCATCGGCCTGCTCCGGGGCCATGTAACTGGGCGTGCCCATGATCGCCCCGGTCTGCGTGTGGCTCCCTTCGCCGCTCGAGGTTTTGGCGATGCCGAAGTCCGTGACCTTCGGCGTGCCGTCGGCAGTCATGAGGACGTTCTGCGGCTTCAGATCGCGATGAACGATGCCCGCTTGATGCACGGCGGTCATGGCTCGTGTCAGGTTCTGCACCAGTGCTGCGGCCTCATGGGCCGGCAGCGGCTTTCCATCGAGTTTCTTCGACAAATTGCCGCTCGGGCAGTATTCGAGCGTGTAGAACGGCTGACCGTCGTGCTCGTCGATTTCGTAGACCTGGACGATGTTGACGTGCTGCAATTGCCCGACCGCCTCGGCTTCCGCTCGAAATCGCTGCATGACTGTTGGACCGCCTCGTCCAGTGAGCACCATCTTCAGTGCCACGATTCGGTTCAGCGATTTCTGGCGTGCCTTAAAGACGACCCCCATACCGCCGCGGCCGAGTTCTTCGAGCAGTTCGTAGCCGGGCACTTCGCCCGACCCCGCCGCCAAACCGGCGGGCGAGTATAGATCGGTGACGGTGTTAACGGATACAGTTTCGTCGTTGGGCATGGCGAGATTAGCTTATCGGCCAAACGCGCTCTCGCCGTTAAAGGGTCGAACTCGAATAACGAATGACTAGGACGGCTATCGCACTCACTCGAGCCATTGCATGGGAACTGCTGATTCGCCCACGTTCCCACTGGACCAGAAGTGGCCCTTCCGCATCGCACTCGCTGCCTGGTTGACGATCGGCGTTGGAGCCTGGTTTCTTGTTGATGGCATGGGTCGGCCCGGGCAGGTTGTTCTCGCTGGACTCTGGCTGGTCGGTCTCGCTATGCTTTTGCGGCAATTTCTCCTTTCGCTATTCGGGCCTGTCTTGGCTTATGAAGTGCTCCGTGTCGGCCGCAAGAGCCGGCAGATCTGGTTTCGACTGGCCTATGCGATCGTGCTCGCATTCTTGTTTTGCTGGATCTATTTCGCGTGGGTGTCCTTTCGTGGTTCTGGCCAGGTGCAACCGAGAGATCTCTCAAGGTTGGCCGAGACGTATTTCGGCGTCTACATGGTTGTCCAGTTTATCCTCGTCTGCGTGCTGACGCCGGCGTCGGTTGCCGGTGCCGTTGCCGAGGAAAAAGAACGCCGGACGCTCGAGTTTCTCCTTGCAACCGATCTCCGCGACCGCGAGATTCTGTTCGGCAAGCTGGCCACGCGTGTCGGAAGCTTGCTGCTATTTCTCGCGGCCGGCTTGCCAATTCTGACCCTCATGCAGTTCTTCGGCGGCATCGACCCCGATCAGGTCATTGCCGGGTTTGCCGCCACCGTGCTGGTCGTACTCAGCCTGGCGGCCCTCGGCATGGCCGCGTCGGTCCTGTCGCGGAAGGCGCGTGATGCAATCGCGCTAACGTACCTGGCTGCCGTTGCCTATGTGATCCTCTCGTTTCTGATTTACGCGCTGGCCGTCGTTCCCGCACTCAAGTGGGATTTCGAGGTTCTAGGCTTTACGATTTCGTCCGAAGACGCCGCCTACCCGTTTGTGGCGGGCAATCCGTTCTTCATGGTCCCCTACGTCCTGGAGATGCGCGGCGGCCGATCGACTGATCTTTTCACGCCGCTGATGCACTTCACTGCGTTTCACCTTTGCTTCATTGCGATCTTTCTCGCCTGGGCGGGATTGCATTTGCGCTCCATTGCCCTGGCACAAACCTTCGGCAGCATTCGCCGATCCATCTTTCGGCGACTCGTACCATCGCGAAGGGAAAAGGACTCGCCCGCTCCGCGACGCCGAGCACCACGCAGAAAATCCACTCGCCCCGAAGTGGGCTCGGCACCCATCTTGTGGAAGGAAGTTTTCGTTGATGCCGGCTTGCGGATGGGAGCATTCGGAAAGGTCGTGGTCATTGGCCTCGTGGGGCTTTCATTCGTACCGATCGCGTTCATCTTTTGGTTCGCCTTCATCGATTATTCGAGTTGGCGACACCAGGGTGATTGGTGGTCGATCGAACGTTGGGAGCAGTTTGGCGAAGGGATGAACGTGTACCTGCGTGGAGCAGGTGCTGTGGCCACATCGCTCGTGTTCTTGGCCGTCGCTGTCCGGGGCGCAGGCGTAATCTCCGGAGAACGCGACCGGCACACGCTGGATGTCTTGCTCACGACGCCGCTCAACGCCCCAACAATTGTCTGGGGGAAATGGTGGGGCTGCATTCTCGGCATGCGCTGGGCTTGGGCCTGGATCTTCTCCTTGTGGGTGCTAACCCTGGCGGCGGGGGGAGTTCATCCGATCATGTTTCCGGCAGCCGTCGTCAGTATTGCGATTTATGCCAGCGGCTTCGCCTGGATTGGCATTTTTTGTTCCGTGCAAATGCGCTCGACACTGCGGGCCACGATGGCCGCAATCCTGATGAGCATCTTCTTCGGCGGCGGCTACTTCCTGATATTCGTGGTGTGCTGCGTGCTCCCGCTATCGTTTGACCGTGGCCCGGGTCGCGAGATGGACGTCTTTGTCGATTTGCTGTGCGGGTTCTCCCCGCCCGTCAATCTTGGCTGGCTGCCGGTCCACGAACTTGAAGATCGGGAACTGAAACTCGTCAGTCGCGACATTCCGTACCCGCCGTTTTGGATTCTAGGCCTGATTGCCTGGGGCGTGTTCTCGTTCGTGCTATCGCGAGTGAGCATCGAAAAATTTCGTCGGCTCGCGAACCGCCTGCCAATGGTCCCCGAAGGGTCAGTGCGTTTGGCGAAAGGCCCCCCGCCGCTGCCGCGAGTTTGACCTCGACGTTGGTGCTCGTTTCGGCGTATGATACTTGTATCCCACCTACCTAACTTGATCCAACTTATGCCATCCAAAAGACCCCTTTATATTTGCCTGGCTGTATTGTTTTCAGCCCCGCTCCTTCACGCCGACGTGTCCTCCATCGACCGCATGAAGAAGGATCTCTACTTCCTCGCGAGCGAGGAATGCGAGGGCCGCGGCTTGAAGACGGAGGGCATTCAGAAGGCGGCCGCGTATATCGCCGCTGAGTTCAAGGCGGCGGGATTGAAGCCGGCCTTCAAGGACGATTCTTACTTCCAGCCATTCGGCGTCAAGGAAAGCTTTATCGAGGCCGGGCCGCACAAACTGTTGATGACCGGGCCCGATGGCAAGCAAGTCGATGCCGCATTCTTGAAAACGTTCACTGTGTCCGGTCTCAGCGGCAAGGGAACGATCGGCGGCGGGCTGGTATTCGCGGGTTTCGGCATCACGAGCAACAAGTACGACGACTACAAGGACGTCAATGTCAAGAATCAGGTCGTTATCGTTCTTCGCCAGTTTCCGAAAGCACGGGCGAAGAAGGATGGCTTGTTTACAAATGAGGAATCGCGCAAGCATTCACCGCTCATCGAAAAAATCAACTTGGCCGCAAAGAACGGAGCAGCGGCAGTGATCTTCGTAAACGACAAGGAGATGGCGGGAAAGGACGACCCGCTCATGGACTTCAGCTATGCCAGCGAGGACGGCAAGATCGGTTCGATCCCGGTCGTTCACGCGAAACGAGCCATCGTCGATCAGGCTCTGGCCGCGAGTGGCCAATCGCTCGACAAGATTGAAGCCGCGATCGATGGCGACCTCAAACCCCGGAGCTCCGCCGTCGCGGGTTGGTCGGCAAACTTACAGACGGCGGTCGGCGTACGTGAAATCATCACCAAGAACGTTGTCGGCGTTCTCGAAGGGACGGGCTCGCTTCGCGAAGAGACTGTTGTGATCGGTGCCCACTACGATCATCTTGGCCGTGGCGAACGCGGCACGAAGGAACTCGGCAGCAATGCGATTCACTACGGTGCGGATGATAACGGTTCGGGCACGACCGCCCTTCTGGAACTCGCCCGGCGCTTTGCGTCTCGCAACAAGGATCGCCAGGGTCGCCGCATCGTCTTTGTTGCCTTCTCCGGTGAGGAGAGAGGCCTGTTAGGTTCGCTGCACTATTGCGATAAACCGGCATTCGCCATGAAGGACACCGTAGCCATGTTGAACATGGACATGCTCGGTCGCCTCAGGCCCGACGACAAGTCCAAGAAAGACCGCATCACCATCGGCGGTGTTGGCTCGGCAAAGAATTTTGAAAAGCTGCTCGATGATGCGAACGTCAAGCCCGGCTTTCACCTCGACAAGGTCAAGAGCGGCACCGGACCGAGCGATCACACGTCGTTCTACCTGGCCAAGGTTCCGGTCTACTTCTTCTACACCGGCGATCACCCTGAATACCACACGCCGAAGGACAAGCCGGAGACGATCAACTTTGAAGGCATTCTGAAAGTCGCGAACATGGTCGACGAACTCACGACCACGATCTCGATCACAAAGGATCGCCCGGAGTACGTGGCTGGCGTCGGCGGCTCAATGTCCGGCGCGCCGAGTGGCCCGAAGCTGGGCCTCATGCCTCGTTACGACGATGCCGAGACGAAAGGCATGGAAGTTAGCGGCGTGATTCCCGGCGGTGCCGCCGAGGCCGCAGGCGTGAAAAAAGGGGACCGTATCCTCGCCATCGGCGGCAAGCCGGTTAAGAACGTGCAGGACTACATGAAGGTAATGTCCGGCCTGAAACGCGGCGAGGAAGTGGAACTCACGATCGAGCGCGAGGAGAAGACTTTGAAGGTGAAGGCGACACCGAAGTAATCAGTGGCGAGCCGATTGGCGAGCCGAGCGGCGTAAGCCGCCGGGTGAAGTCACCGTCACTTCACCCGGCGGCTTACGCTGCTAGGCTCGCCAAACTCACTTCTTCAACGACACGCACACAATTTCCTTGTCGTTCCGTGCAAACACGCAGCCATCGGCGAAGGCCGGGTGGCTCCACACCACCTGCCGGCCGAACGCAGTCGTCGTCTTATCGATTAGCTTCGCCCGGCTGATCTCTTCGTAACCCTTGGGCGAAAGCTTGGCGATAATCAGTGCGCCGTTCTCGGTGAAGAGGAAGAAGCGATCGCCATTCTTGACGATGAACGCGGTGCCAGCATTGGCTGGTTTGCCGTCAAATGGCACATCGGACTCCCACAGCCGTTCGCCCGTGTCCATCTTGATGCAACGCAGATGGCCGGTCTGGTCCACGCCGTACATGTGTCCGTCTTCCACGAACGGAGTCATGCTGATCGGATAGATCCCGTTTGTTTTCTTTCCACGCCAGAGTTCCGTGGCCTCGGGCTTGTCGGCCACGAGTTTCATCATGACGCCATTCGCCCCTTCGCCGGCGACGTAAAGAAGATTTCCATCCTTTCGTGGTGTCATGATCGACATCTTGTATGCGGCCTGAACCAGCACGGACCAGTGTTTCTTGCCCGTCTCCGGATCGAGTGAGTTGAGCGAGGTCGCATGCCAGATCAGCAGTTGGCGAGTTCCGCCCGCTTCGATGATCGTCGGCGGGCAGTAGCCTGGCTCATCGGCCGTGAGCGACTTCCAAAGTTCCTTGCCTGTGTCCTTGTCGAACGCGACCGCACAACTTCCTTCGCCACCAACGACGCAGAGGAGTTTGTTGCCATCGACGAGCGGATGACTCGCATGACCCCAAATGGAAGTCTTCGACCCGTAATCCTTCTTGAAATCCTTGGTCCAGACCATCGTGCCCTTGGCCGCATCCAGGCAAGTCAGGTTTCCTTCGGTGCCCAAAAAGTAGACTTTGCCGCCAGAAACCGTCGGTGTGCAGCGTGGCCCCATCGGATAAGAAACAGTGTATTTGCAGTCGTATTCGTACTTCCAGATTGGCTCGCCCGTTTTGGCGTTGAGACAATGAACGCGCTCCTTGCCTGTGAAGTTTGTGCGATCGTAAACCTCCTTGGCGACATCGCCATCGGTCAGATAGTCGGCCACGTAGACCTTGCCATCTGCCACAGCGGGACCGGTGAAGCCTCCAGAAATCTTGGCACGCCAAAGAACCTTAGGCCCACCATCCGGAAACTTCTCAAGAATGCCAGTCTCACGCCAGATGCTGTCTCGCTTGGGCCCAAGCCATTGCGGCCAGTCGTCGGCGCAGGCAAGGCTTGTAGATGAGAGGCCAAGGAACAAGCAGAGAAAACGTTTCATGAGGAAGTCCTTTCAATGCCGAGCCGAGCCGCGTAAGCCGTCGGGTGAAGTGTGCAGAAACTTCACCCGACGGCTTACGCCGTGCGGCTCGCCTAAATCATTTTTCCAACGACACACAGATCAACTCTTTGTCATTCCGCACAAACATGCACTTGTTCGCATAGGCCGGGGCACAGAGTACGACATCCCGGCCGCCCGAATGGCCTGTTGGTTCAATGACCTTGGCCCGGCTGAGTTCCGTGTAACCTTTCGGGGACATTTTTGCAATCACCACTTCGCCCATGTCATTGAACAGGATGCAGCGATCGCCATTACGAACAATGTTGGCTGTCACGCACTGGCCCTTCTTGCCGCCGACCGGTTCCAAAGTTTCCCAGATGCGTTTGCCGGTGGCCAACTCGACACAGCGCAATTCGCCATCCTGGCAAATGCCGTAAAGGTAATCACCTTCAGTGAATGGCTGAGTGTTCACTGGGTAGAGACCGGATGAACTCTTGCCCGTCCAAAGAACCTCAGGCTTCGTGTCCTTGGCCGTCAGCTTCATTCCTTTGCAGACCTGCGAGTAACTCCCCGCAAAGAAATAGTCGCCGTGCAAAATCGGCACCATGATCGAGGAACCACTCGTGGCCTTCAGTGGTTCCGTCCAGATCTTCTTGCCAGTTTCCGGATCAAGGGCGTTGATCGATGTCGCATGAAAGACGAGCAATTGCTTCTGCCCGCCGACCTCGATGATGCTCGGCGAACTGTAACCTGGCTCCTCGGCCGTCAGGGCTCGCCAAATCTCTTTGCCTGTTTTCTTGTCGAGCGCAACTACACAGGCCCCATCGCCTCCGGGAAGGCAATACAGTTTGTCGCCATCGACGAACGGATGCCCGGCAAACCCCCAGAGCGGCGTCTTTGCTCCATAGTCCTTCTGGAAATCTTTCTGCCAGATCAGCTTGCCCTTCTCGGCATCGAGACAACTCAGTCGGCCCTCGGCCCCCAGAAAATACACTAAGCCATCGTTCACACAAGGCGTCACCCTCGGCCCGTTGGGAAACGAGATCGTATAGCGCATCGGGTACTCGAATAACCAAAGCTGCTTGCCGGTCTTTTCGTCGAAGCACAAAACGCGTTCGGCTCCCTGATGGTTGCCTCGTTGGTAAACCTCCGCCTTCACATCGACGTTGGAGACGAAATCTCCCAGATAGACTTTCCCATTTGCAACGGCTGGCCCGGTGTAGCCCCCCGCGACTTTCGTTCGCCACAGGATCTTCGGACCACCGACTGGGAACTTTTCCACTAGCCCGGTTTCACGCCAAATATTGTCGCGTTTCGGACCCATCCACTGTGGCCAATCGTCGGCTGCGGCGATGTGACATAATAGTACGGTGACAAAGACTGAAAAGGCGTATCGCATCTGTAACTCACCTTAAATGTGCTGAATGACGTCCTCGGTTCGAAAGCGAACCTTGGGAATGGCGGCCTGCTTGTCGTCCGCCGCACGATACCCGGCTGGACAGGCGACAACCGTGTGATAGCCAAGTTCGGCGATTCCGAGTACCTCGTCGTACTTCACCGGATCGATTCCTTCCATCGGGCAAGTGTCCACGCCCATCATGGCGGCCGCGGCCATGAATTGTCCAAGGGCGATATACACTTGCCTCGTTGCCCACTCGTCGATCGGGAACGTTGCACTCGTGAGACTGCCCATCATCATCTTCTTAAATTTCGAAAGTGCTTCAACCGTTTGGCCGCGAACCTCGGCCACGCGCGCGACATAGCGATCGATGTGGGCTTCGCCGGCCTGTGATTTGATGGCGAAGACCACCATGTGCGAGCAATCCTGCGGCTGCTGTTGGCCCCACGAGTGTCCAGGTAATTTGGCTTTGATTTCTGGCGCCCTCACCACGAAGAACTTCCACGGCTGCAAGCCGTAACTCGATGGCGTGAGTACGAGAGCCTGCTCCAACGCCTCCCAGGTTTCAGGTGGAATTGTTCGCGAGGGGTCGAATTTCTTGGTTGCGTATCGCCACCTGAGTTGGGCGACAACGGCTTCGGGGCTTGAACTGGACATGCTACTCCGACAGTTGTGATGAGTCCTATTGGCCCGATCAGTCACATCTATATTAGTGGGCATCAAGCAGAAGAATCCCCCTTCATTAGGGCTACCGCGGCCGCGAAGGCGATCAGCCCACCGACCACACTGGACCCCGCATAAAGTGCCGCCAAATCCCAGCGGCCTTTCTGAATTGCCTCGGCCATTTCGAGCGAGAAGGTCGAAAAGGTCGTGAACCCGCCGCAGAAACCGGTGCCCAGCAGCAAGAATCCTGATCCGCCCCGATCCTTGAAGATCGCAGCCACCACTCCGAGCAGTAACGAACCAGACACGTTGATGACGAATGTGCCCCAGGTATAGTTCTGTGCCCAAGGCTGAGCACGGAACCACAGCCCGATCCAGTAGCGGGCATTGCAGCCAACTGCCCCGCCCAGGCTGATGAGCGTGATCGGGTGCATCAGGAAAGGAGTCAGCCAGCCCATTTCGGTTGCCTTAAGAAATACAACCCACGGATGAAAAACCCCACGGATGAATACAGATTACCCTGTTGGTTTTTATCCGTGGGTGCTTCCATCCGTGGGGATTGCATTTTCCCGTTTCACACATGCCATCGCTCCGGCACCAAGCAGCATCCATCCAGCCGCATACATGAATGCGATTTCCGGCTTCCAAACGAACAGTAATCCGACAGCCAGACTCGCGGCAAAATCGCCGACGCCATTGACACAACCCAGAACTCCATAGGCCGTGCCGCGACGAGTGCGATCCGGGATCAGGTCGGCCGTCATCGCCCCTTCCAGCGACTCCTGCACCGCGATGTACACGCCAGCCAAGACGAAGAGCGAGGCTACATAAGGCAAAGTTCCAAGTTGCCAGGCAAACCCGGCCGCGAAGCCAAGCATGACCACGACGCCAAGCAGATAACCCATCACGAGTAAGCCACGTCGTCCAAGTCGATCACTGATGGCCCCCACGGGGAACGCCGTCATCGCCCCCCACGCGTTTCGAGTGGCATAGAGGATTGGTCCAATCACGATGGCGGTCTCCAGTCCAAGTTCCGGCGTCAGCATGATCGTGGCCGCGAGAATCAGCATCGAGTGTGAGAAGTCACCCATGCCGAATAAGCCGACAGCGAACAGATAACGGCGAAACGGACGCGGCAACTCCGCCAACGATTCTCGAAAACGGATGCCTGGCCGCGGTGTGAAGCGTTGTTCGCGAACCAGAAAGAAGAAGCAGAGAGCCGCCCCGATGCCCGGGATCAGTGTCAAAAGAAATACGACACGATGCGGGGCAGCCGTCGTGTTCAGAATCGTGAGCGGCAGTGTCGCTAGAAGAAGTGCCCCGAGAAGAGGGCCGATGATCGCCCCGATCGTGTCGCCGGCCCGGTGAAATCCAAAGGCTCGACCTAAAGCGGCAGGGGGAACCGAGTCGGCCAGAATCGCATCCCTCAGTGGGCCACGCAGACCTTTGCCGATCCAGGCAAGAGATTTCCCGAGCAAAATGAGCGGCCAACCCAGGGCAAATGCAAATAGCGACAGCGAAACTCCCGTGAGAGCATAGCCGCCGACCACGAATATCTTGCGTTGACCAATGCGATCCGAGTAGTAACCGATGCCGAGCTTGACGAAATTTGCCAGCGCATCGCCCGTGCCTTCGACGAGGCCGAGCATCCACTGTGGAATGTTGAGGATGAGAAAGAATCCGGCCAGCACGCTCGTCGCCATTTCGTAGGCCACATCGGCGAGCAGGCTAGTCAGCCCGGCCCCAATGACGGTGCGGTTCAGCCAGCGAGTAGGAGGGGCCTCTTCGGACATGGAGTGGTTTTACGAACTGGAGTGCAGACTACTTGCCGAACCCTGCCCACCAACGGACCGTGCGGTCGCTGCACGTGCCGAAACGAGTGCCATCCAGCGTGATGGTCATATTCCGTAGGCCCTCTCCGTGTTCGTCCGCGTACTCGACCATTTTGTCCTTGAGGTTCCACACGCGGATTTTCTTATCTGCACATCCGGAGGCCAGGTGCTCGGTCTTCGGATGAAACAAGACGCAAGTCACCACATCCTCGTGGCCTTCCAGTTTGTATGCGAGCTTGGCCGTTGCGACGTCCCACACATGAACGAGGCCCGATTTTTTCGCGACCCCGGTTCCGGTGGCGAGTTGCTTGCCGTCGGCGCTGAAGGCCACGGTGGTCACAGCCCCGACATGCCCCTCAAGTTTGTGTAAGAGGGTTGGCTTCTCATCGGACGAGTCCCACAACTTCGCGGACTTATCCACACCGCTTGACGCGAGAACTTTGCCATCGGGCGAATATTGCACAGCTCTCACACCACCCGGATGGGCGCCTGCCAGGCTGGTGAGTTGCTTGAGTGTTTCGGCTTCCCAGACCTTAACCGTCCCGTCCGTGGCACCGGTTGCCACGAACTTGCCATCGGGACTGACCGAAAGGCAGGTGGCGCCATAGCCGGAATGAGCACTCACGCTCAGGAGGGGTTTCGGTATCTCGGGCTTGCCATCGCCGTTCGAATCTTCCATCGCCTTGTGATGCTTGCGGGCGGCTTCCGTTTCCCACAGGCGCAGCGTGCCTTCCGTGCTGCAGGTCACGAATTTTTTGCCATCGGGGAGAAAACCCGCACCGGTCACGGCCTTTTTGTGAATCGAGTACGTGTAGAGATTCACGAGACGCTGCTCAGCAGGAAACACGCAAACCGATCCGGCCCCGAAGCCGATGAGCACGAACTTGGTTTGAGGATCGACAGCCATCAGCACGGCCGCTTCCCCTTGAATGCTGAACTTGCCGCGTTCGCGGGTTTGGCCGCTGGCGGCTGCGGCGACCAGCAAGAAGGTCAGAATCACGCGGATATACATGCTACGGCCCCATTACAAAAATCAGAGCCGCGCACGCAGCGAGGCTTTGCGAGCGGAGTAAGCGGTAAAGAACTCATGATTCTGTGATTCATAATCGGAACAAAATCATGGAGCACAGAATCATAACAAAACCAATCCGATTGATTTTGTCTTTATGATTCTGTGATTCATAAGCGGGACACACAGATGGCAACAAGAGTACGACAAATCGACCTTTTGCACGGCTTACTCCGCAAAGCCTCCGTGCGCGGCTCTGACGAACCAGAACAGTTCGATCACCAGAGCCCAATATCCAGTGCCGACGCAATACTACGCCAGGTCCACCAAGCGGCGGATCGCCACTCAAGATGGATTTTCGCTGTCGCTAATGTGCCCGTCACCAGTGTGTGATCGGGTTCATCGATTTCAACGTAGACGAGATAAATTTGAATCAGCGGCTGATGGACATTCGGATCGCCGCCCGGCTTCGTTGCGATGTTCCCACCGCCGCGAGATGTGAGTTGAATCGGAATGTTCTTCTCATCGGTATTCGGCAATCGGGTGATGCGACCCTTGAATTCGTGATCCGAGCGATTCTTCGGCAGGATGGACACTTCGATAAACGCATCGTCGGGTCGGGCCGCGATGGCCTTGTCCAGGTTCTTGCGAATTTCCAGATAGTCGGCCGCACCGATCGGGACCAGCAGCCGCAGTTTCGTGGGGTCGCCGATCGAGCAGAACGGCTGCCCTTCGGATCGATCCCACGTCTTGTACATGTCCTCTTTCTTCGGAACGCCCATGACGACGCCGCCACGCGGGGCCTTCAGCACCTTGCCGCGCTCGATCAACTCTTCTTGTTTCTTGAGCATGAGCACGCTCTTGGACACTGCATTATTCGCCTCGCGAAGATCTCCTTCGAGCTTGGTCCGCCCGGCCGGGTCGCTGCTAACTTCGGACAATCGCCTTCGGAGTGCCGAGGACTGTTGAGCGGCCGCGTCCCGCTCTCGTTCAATCTGCTGGCGTTCGAACTCGAACTGAGGATTCTCGAAGCGTGCCATGTCGCTGCCTCGAGTGACGATCTCTCCGTCGTGAACGTAGACTTCCGCGAGGATGCCGTTTTCGTGTGGGTGAACGTGCTCCCGCTGCCCCTCGCTGATTTGCACCATGCCGACTTCACGGACCCGGCTGACCGGCAAGGGCAGGAAGAAGAACGCGAGCACCACGCTGCCGACGACCGCGAGAGTCACCATCACTCGTTTGCGTTTCATGTCGGGTAACCTTCCTCGTTGGCGGATACTTTTGACCAGTTTGAAGGTCGGCCAAAACGTCATGGATGCCAGGGCCCCCATCGCCAGCAACATGCTGAGAGCTTCCAGCTTGTACGGCTTCAACCAACTGGCCAAAAAGAACAAAATGCTAATCGTCACGAACCAGCGGTAAAGGAAACTTGCTATCGCATACACAACGAACAGAACCTTGCGATTCGGGGCCATGTAGGCTTCCGGCTGCACCTCGATGCCCAGCGCGTGTTCCTGCACCAGGTGCGATAAGAAGCGGTTGGCCTTTTCCCGCAAGTTCGGCACTTCCAGCCAGTCCGCGAGAATGTAGTAACCGTCGAACCGCATCAGCGGGTTGGCATTAAACACGAACGTGCTGACCGAACAGAGCACCATCAGGCACATGGCCACGTTATTCACGAACGGCCAGTGCGGCGTGTACCACCACACGAACGTGGAAATCGACGCGATCAGCAGTTCCACCCAAATGCCCGCGAAGCTGATGGTGATGCGTTTCCATTTGTCCGCGACCGTCCAAGAGTCCGTGACATTGCAATAGAGTGCAGGCGAGAAGCACATGAACAGAAAGCCCATCTCGTGGCTTTCCCCGCCGAACGCTTTACAACTCAGCCCGTGGCCGAACTCGTGGATGACCTTCACGATGCCCAGCGACAGCCACATGTACATCATCGTCCGGAACGCGAAGAATTCCTGATAGGCCGGCATCTTGTCGTAAAAGGTCTTGTAGTGGAACAAGACGAATAGCCCGGCATAGACCATCAACGCGACCGACAACCACAGAAACGTCTTTGTGAACACCCAGTTCAGATACGGGATCATCCGGTTCAGCAACTTGTCCGGGTCGAAGACCGGCAACTTGATGTACAAGATGTTCGTGAACGTCGCGATTCGCTTAGTGCGACGTTGCTTTTTCCGCTTGTCGAAGAGTTGCTTGCCCGAATTCGGCGACTCGTGTTGCACGAGCCCGGCAGTCACGAGTTGCCGGGCAAAGCCTTCCAGGTCTTCGAGTGT